>Ga0228711_1002234_pt1 | contig 29605 bp, 19 predicted proteins | sample MedpolnodulmetaG_2_FD_177996 | JGI IMG/M metagenome (GOLD analysis project Ga0228711, IMG submission 177996) | Root nodule microbial communities from Medicago polymorpha collected in Santa Monica, California, United States - brown nodules | ecosystem: Host-associated > Plants > Roots > Nodule... | reverse complement strand
AAAAAAAAAAAAAAAGCAAAATTGGCCGGGCAGTAAGAACAAGAAAAATTGGCCCCAACACATTATGTCGCCTCAATTACACACACATTATTGCTTAAGAAGCACGACAATGTTTGATAGCAACACAGTTTGTTTTGTAAATTCAAAAAATCAATATCGAAAGTTACAATAAGAATGACTACTTTTATGCTAGTCTTTAATTTGCTTGCAACCACGCAAGATTTGGGCTGGCTTGGGAAACCATATGTATGTGTATAGTTTGGCCTACTTTTTGTTGTTTCTATATATGCTCTAATTCAGGTGAAGGAACCTTGAAAAATTCCATGGCTTGCAAAAGAGCAGTGAAAAGATGATAAAGTAGTAATTGGGGATTGAGTGGCAAACCAATTGAATGAAGAAACCTAAAAACTAACAAAGTATATGGTAAACACAAGAATTTATCTTGATGTTTTTATTAGCTCTTAAAAATTCAAATGAGTTAATGTAAAAAATTCACTGGGGTCATCAAGACAAGATTTAAAGACGATAAAGATATTTACATATTATATATTAACAAACATCTTAAATCGGCAATGGAGTACGAACCAACTTCTTATTAATTAGATCCATCTCCTATTGCAAAGAATATATCTTTCTTGTACAAAGAGAATATATATTTGAATAAAGAAAAAGCATGTGTGACCCTTTTATTATGAAGCAAGCACATGGGGGGATTCTTGATCGCAAGCCAAAGGAAGCTGCCTCTAATTAGAAATGGATGTGGATGGAACACTTTGACATAAAGCTACAATAAACACCAACACTTCTCTATGATTTTAAAAGTTCTACCAATTGCCGACCCAACCTGTCTTTGATCTTCAACACATATACTTGATAGCTAATCAATAGCTGACTTTAAAGAGAAAAATACTTAAAAAATATATGCACTTTATTAAATTCATTTTCATCAATTATATGCTTGAGTTGGGTGTATTTATTTTATTGTAGGAGTCTTATTGTGCAATTTAATTCAAGATCATAAGGTTCCTTCCTTTAAATATACACCATCTTTTTGAAAAGGTCATGCTTGTGTTAACGATGGAACTTCACTCTTAATCAATATCTCAATTTGTCTTTTGTTATACCTATATATCATATGTATAAAGAATAGTCTTCCCATTTATAGCTTTTTTGGTCCTTTCACCAACCGTCAGATTAAGTCTTGAATCGGACGCAGTGGTTAGGTAAAAATTTATTTAAGATATATGTAGCGATACTTGAATTTGAATGCATGATGTGACGTTATTATAGGTCAAATTCGTATTTGAACTGGAGTCACGTATTTGGACTTGGACATAAACAAAATACGTGAAACATATGAGAATATACTAATAAGCTAAATTCACGACGCGGATATTCCAAATATGCATGAAAGTAAAATATAAACTAGGTAATATTGGCTTACTTAAAATCACAATTTAGTTTAGTCTAAAGAAAAAATACACTTGCTCAAAAAAAAATATACACGATTTAGAGGAGAATGGTGGGGTAGGGGCGGCGGATTTATGCCTTTGTTATTGTTATAAAATTTAGCATAGTTGACGCATGACAGTAGCATGATGATTTTAGAATTTAATTAGATGGAGAACAACTGTGAAATGTGGAATTCCAAAGGAATTAATTCCTTTGTTTTCCAAAAAGCACTTAGGATTAGATGATAGTACTACTGTATGGTCCCATCAATTTAGAAAGATAGGAAGATAACTGAAATTTTGAACACAAACGGATAACAAGTTGCGCTACTAATTTTTTATTTATGATAAAACCAATTATTGTAAAAACAACGTTGTTATGTATGTCTCTTTGAACTCTTTGTAGAAGACTTGCGACCTCTAGTTCTAGAAGCCAAAAGTATCAAAAGATACAAATGGTATAAAAACATGTTGATTGTGAGAACACGCTTTCTTGTGTTTGACCACTTTGCTTGCAAACACCCAAAAACTGCTTTGTGTCTTGTGGCCATGTCAAATTTTAGTTCAATATCCGAACACTTTTACTAAAAAAGACACTTGTCAAAACATGTTGTTTTAAGAGGGACGGTGTCCTTGCTAGTAAAATTGCTAAAGTCAAAATCTAGAACCGTAGGACGAAGAATATCTAAAGTACTATCAAAGTCATAGTTCCTACTACTTATTCCATAGTCTCTCAATATATGATCTCATAGCACCCAAAATTGGTTCCTCGAAGCCAAAAACATGTACGAGAAAGTCTCTACTACTGAATACAAACTCACTCCTCCAACCTTAATAAGTAAAGAAGTTGCCCTCTATTTAAGGTCATCAAAGAAAAAGACCTCCACCAACCACAATGTCTTCAACCGTCCCTCTATTTGCACGGTCCTCTCCTCCATGTGAATCTTAACCATTGACTTTTATCTTAATCATCTATAAAATCATACACATATTAATAGTCAAATAGTGCAAAAAAGTTATATTGACAATGCATATAAATTAAACTCAAAGAATTATTTTAAAGGTTTAAAATATTATCAAAATTCAAATGATTTCACTTTATTTAATGATAAAAAAATTTAAATTGTTTTCTACCAACAAAAATAATTAAAAACAATATTAAATTAATCTATATTTCATTTTTATTTTTTGGTTAGAATCTATATAAAAGTGAGTACTAATAGGCATCATATCTCAGGCTATTGCTATAATACGCTCTCTCTTGTGCTTCTCAGTTCTCACGTATTGTCTCCACCTCTATGAAATAAACATGTGCGCGTATTTCATCAACAAGACTTAATATATCTAGTTTTTTTAATGGTAAAATATATACATAAAAAAAGAGGAAGGTACAAGATACATCAAAAGAGCTGTCATAAGACGCTCCAAAATAAAACCCCCAAGGGTTAACCCTCGGCCCAAATCATGCTAAGGAAGGCACCCCAAAGACACCACAAAAACAACAAAAAAAAACACCAAGAAAAACGAACCAACGACTACACCAATAACATTTAAACTTTAATATATCTAGGTTATTGGTCGTAATACTCACTGATCGGCCTATGCATCTGTTTGGAGCAAGGGTCGAGTCGTTGTTTCAAGGATATGACGATTCAATATGCATTTATACTTTAAAATGTTTTATATCTTTAAAACAAATCATGAAGAAAAAGTATTGTCATGTAAGAGCAGCAAATAGTATAACATACCGATATATATATATATATATCACATATATAACTATTTTATTTATTTTTTCATTTAAAAATACTATCAATAGAGGTGCTTGTAGATCGATTTTAATGTAAAAAAATCATTCAATGTAAAGGTTAAAATAGCATGTGGTTAAGTGGGTTGAATGACCTCCTTAAAGAAAATGTAATCTCACTAAATATTTTTTGAAAGGAATAATCTCACTAAATATGGTTAAATAAGATTGACTCATTCGATTTTTTGGCAACACAGACTAAATAAAGCAATCAATTCCAATTCCATCTTAGACCACATTTAATCAGATCAATTGTAAGAAAAATACAAATCCAACAAAACCGCATACTGTTTTGATATTTGAACACAGAATTTTTGTAGTAGTATTTTTTTGAAGGGGAAATTTTTTGTAGTATTAAAATCGATTTAACACCATCCTCTATTACAAAGCTAGCAAGTAGTACTAGTATTTTTATAGCTGGCTGTTTATCACCGAAATTTGTGTGTAGCTGATATTTTTATAGCCATCTTTGACCATTTAATGCAAAACAACACGAATACTACCAATTTTTCGTCTCACGAAATTTAAAGAGACACAAAAAGAACAGAAGCCTTGTTCTCATTTGTTTCTGCAACATCAATCATAAAAAAATACCTATATTTCATAGGTATTTAAACTTTAACTTAGTTCTTTTTTTCAATTATATAAAGTTTAGCTGAGTTATAATCTGAATTACTATAATTTGATCAAACGGCTCAAAGAATCATTTACCAAAGTCCTCATATTAACAACGTGAATTGAATTCACAATCACATGTGTAAGTCAATTTATAATGAGACGAGTTTATGTTCGGTTCCATTTTAGAGAGATAAAAATTGATTCTTGGAGGTATAAAATTGATTCTGACCTGTTTGATTGTTATCGAATAGAATTGATTCTGGGCTTGCTTGATTGTTATCGAATAGAATTGATTCTGCCTTTAGAATTGATTCTACTTGAAGCTATGTAGCTTTTGGTTCTAGAATCGATTTTCACACACAAATTTATAGTTCAACTCATTTTCACATAAATGTTCTTTTTTTGGTGGTGTCCGGGGTTTGAACGCAAACCTTGCATATATTATGCATTGTTTATACCAACTGAATTAAACTCGCGATGACACTTTTAGATGAATGTATAGAAACACAAACCATTTTTAATCATAGTACTTTTAACCAAATTCAATTTTCTCAACGGGAGAACCAAACACACATTGAATCATCATGAGAAAAAGAATGAATATTTGCACCAGAAATATAAATAAAGCGCCATTTTTTATTTAACACAAGTAGAAATAAAAAGGTGTCTCTTTTTCAGGCAAGTGCCATCAAAATCCAATCTTGGATAAACTCTCTTTGAATCCAAGTTTCTTCCTCTTCTAGGTTGTCTTCAAACTTTATTCTAGTACACTGTCAATGTCTCTGTCCCTCTTCTTCACAATTTCTTTCTCTCACTAACACTTTTCATTTTCAAATCTAGGATTTAAAAACTCTTTGTTTATGTTCCTGTTTCACTACTACATTATTAGTAGTTTTTTTTTTTTTAGAACCTTTGTGCTTGGCCTAATTTGTATCTGTTTTTAAGGTAGACAAATCACACCAAATTCTAGGATTTTCAGTTTTTGTTGCTTAGATTGAAGCTACTGAATTGACAAGGTAGAAGGAACAATTAATAGAGTGTAGAAAAAAATGAAGTTGTGTACTTCATTGTTGTTTCTGGGTTTGCTTTCTATGCTTTCCTTTGTGGCTTATGCTATGGTGGCATCAAATGAAGGTACTAGTTGTGGCTTTATATTCATTTTCCATCTCAGATCTTGAATTTTCACTTTGTTAAGCTCTGTTTGGTTGGTAAGAAAAGCTAAAGAAAGCATCAAACTTGGTTAATCTGATATAAATAAGTTCTTCTAAATTATAACTTAATGTGTGTATAGTTAATATGATCATGTAGCAAAATTTCTTTTATGTTTCTTGTGTGAACTTGGAAGTTTTTGAGGTTAATTAATTACTTTTCATTCTTATTACACTTTTGTCTTGTTTTTTCCAGAATGGAAATTGGGAATTATGGTATTCAGCATTTACATTATTAATTGCTTTGCATTGTCCTTTTTTTTTTAACTGTTGATTTTGTTTTTCTGCACAGTTGGGGCACTTACAACCTTCAAAGAAGCTGTTTATGAAGATCCACATATGGTTTTGTCAAATTGGAATACTTTGGATTCAGATCCTTGTGACTGGAATGGAGTTTCATGCACCGGAACTCGAGATCATGTCATCAAGCTGTAAGCTACAATTGGTCCATTTAGCAAAAAAAATTTGGGATGTAATTAGACTTTCTTTGGATAAACAGTTTATTTAAGCGTTTATAGCATAATAAATGCTTATGCATAAGTAATTCCTTGTGACTGGATTGGGATTCTTCGTTGCAGAAACATATCAGGGGCATTACTAAGAGGGTTTCTTGCTCCAGAAATCGGGAAAATAACCTACTTGCAAGAACTGTATGATTCTCATCCAGAAAACTTTTTTTAATTAGTGAGTCTGTGCTATAGTACTAGAGTATCATGGTTGTGACTAATTTGTTGTTCTTATTCTTGTAGAATATTGCATGGCAACAATCTCATTGGAACAATACCGAAAGAATTGAGCGCGTTAAAATCTCTTAAGGTGTTGGATTTGGGAAAGAATCAGTTATCTGGACCAATTCCTCGAGAGATTGGAAATTTGACACAAGTTGTAAAAATGTAATTGGAAATCAATCTACCATTATGTTTTTCCTAATTAGAGAAAATTATTGACTATTGAAGAATGTTTGAATTCTTGTAGAAATCTCCAGTCCAATGGTTTGACTGGTAGGTTGCCTTCAGAGCTTGCAAATTTGAAATATCTTCAAGAACTTCGGCTCGATAGGAATAAGCTTGAAGGACCTGTTCCTGCTGCTAGCACTTCAAATTTTCCTTCAAATATGCATGAATTGTGAGTAAAATTATTTATTTATTTATTTTGAGGGAAGATTATTTAAATTTTATTTAGTATAGTTTGCTTATGAAATTTTACTAATATTTTATTTAGTAAAATTATTGATTATTTTTTTGAGGGAAGATTATTATCCTCATTCATGTATAGTCAAGCTCACAACTAAGTAGTATAAAATTACAAGTAATGCCATCAAAATCTGGATCTTGTTAATCTGATTCCTATTAATTCCATTATTTATTCAGGTATGCCTCAAATGCGAATTCGACCGGCTTCTGTCGTTCGTCGCTTAAAGTTGCAGATTTTTCATATAACTTTTTGGTTGGTAGCATACCAAAATGCTTAGAGTATCTTCCAAGGTACTTATTCTTTTAATCTTCTTGGCATGTGGCATTCTAATCAACCTCCTTACTTAGAAAATATGAACTCTGTCATACAGAACTAGCTTTCAAGGGAATTGCCTCCGTGTCAAAGTTGTAAAACAGCGGACTAAAGTTCAATGTGGTACGTAAGATATTATATATAATTTAAAAATCAATTAGGATGTATCTTTGTGGACATGTCATAAATCTGAATCATAATATAATTACAGATTTACTGTAATATACTTTTTACCATTAACTGTTACTAGCTTTTTTTTTTACATCTAACAATGAATTATTATTTCACAGCTGGAGCTTCACCTGCTCAAGGTCACCCAGTAGTGAAACCAAAACACCTGTCTAAAGCTGAACATGAATCAAAGCATGAAGGAGGTTCAAAACCTGCTTGGCTTTTGGCTCTAGAAATAGCAACCGGAACCATGGTTGGTTTTCTCTTTCTGATTGGTATTTTCACTGCTATCCAAAGGTTTAACAACAAATCATCCATCATTATTCCTTGGAAGAAATCCTCAAGCGAGAAAGAGCAAATCTCTGTATATATAGGTTTGATTTGTTTACTTTCTTTGATTCCTACTGTGTATTTATTTACTAATAATATATTCATGGCTAGTTTGAACATATTCAATACTATATCAAATTGCAGATTCTGAGATGTTGAAAGATGTGACGAGGTATAGCAGACAAGAGCTTGAGGTGGCTTGTGAAGACTTCAGTAACATAATTGGATCTTCACCGGATAGTGTGGTCTACAAAGGTACAATGAAAGGTGGACCTGAGATTGCTGCAATTTCCCTCTGCATTAAGGAAGAGAATTGGACTGGACACCTTGAACTTTATTTTCAGAGAGAGGTAAATAGATCATTCCAATGTTTGCAGTGTGCAAGATACGTAATGAAAATAATTAAATCAAACCATTAAATTCTTCTGCTATTGGTACCATTCAGGTGGCAGACTTGGCAAGGATAAATCATGAGAATACAGGAAAGCTACTAGGCTATTGCAGAGAGAACAGTCCATTTACAAGGATGCTGGTTTTTGATTATGCATCAAATGGCACACTTTATGAGCACCTACATTGTTGTAAGTTGAGATTCTTAGCTAGTAATAGTATTTTATACTTATGTGTTTGTTTTACAATTCCTTAAAACGTGAAGTTATGACTGCAGATGAAGAAGGGTTCCGGCTATCTTGGACGCGGCGCATGAAAATTATCATAGGCATTGCGCGGGGACTTAAGTATTTGCACAATGAAATTGAACCTCCTTTTACTATATCAGAGTTGAATTCAAATGCTATATACCTTACAGAAGATTTTTCCCCCAAGGTGCGCATACAACCTTGTTTAAATTTTCTAACATATATAATAGTCATTTTGATATCTATCAATGTTTATGTTCTGTATGTTGTGGTTGTTGACTTGTTGTCATTGTAATTTAATTGCAGTTGGTTGATTTTGAAAGTTGGAAGACGATTCTTGAAAGATCAGAAAAAAATTCTGGTTCTGTTAGCAGCCAAGGTGCTGTTCCAAACTCCCTTCAAGCCCGCCATCTTGATACCGAAGGAAACATTTATGCTTTTGCAGTACTTCTACTTGAGATTATCAGTGGGAGATCTCCATACTGCAAGGACAAAGGTTACTTGGTGGATTGGGTAAGAAATTTCTTCAAGTTTGTTATAATTATTGTGGAAAAAGCTTAGGTGCGGTTGAGTTGTTCACCAATTATAACTTCCCACGATGCCCTAAGAACATTCTTTAAAAGTTAAAAATAGTAAGTTTTTATGAAAATGTGTGTATTCAATTCGCATTGAAAATTGAAATGTTTAACTATTTAAATGAATAAATTGGAATAACTTCGTTGTTTTTATTACTTCTGCTGAAGGTAACACTTAAAGGATAAAGTCTGTAATGTTTATACTCATATATGTGGTGCAGGCCAGGGATTACCTTGAATTGCCAGAAGTAATGTCATATTTAGTGGATCCTGAGTTGAAACATTTCGGATATGATGAGCTCAAAGTAATATGTGAGGTGGTAACACTTTGTATTAGTCCTGACTCCAATGGCTGTCCATCAATGCAAGAGTTGTGCAACATGCTGGAAAGCAGAATCGACACATCGATAAGTGTGGAGCTCAAGTCATCATCTTTAGCTTGGGCTGAACTAGCACTTTCATCATAATCGAGTGCTCAATACTCAAAACTAACAACATACACTGAAGCAGACCTATAACTGAATATGCTTTTATGAGCACTTACTTTTGATTTATTTTTCTTCCTATTTAGTTATATATATAGTTTACTTGTAAATAATTGCTCAAAAAGGAAATGTGTAAGGATAAATCCATGACAAGTATCTTGTATTGGTGGCTAACAAGTAGAAGTCAATAATTGATAAATGAATGGAAGAAAAAAGATTGTGCTATAGAAAAGGACCACAAAAGTTGTATAACAATATGGTCCAGTTTTGTTTCAAAATGGTCTCTTATTTTACAAAATTTATATTAATGTAGTCTAATTCTAATAAAATTTAAATGAAAATGACCCCATCAAAACCAAATATAAAGATAAGAACTCAATTGGAACTTTTTAAAGTACCAAACTGAAACTAAGAAATAAGGTAATGGATCAATTAGTCAATACTAGCATGGGCAGTTATCAATGCTTAATGGGGCTAATTACTAACAAAAATGCTTAATTGAGTTAAGAGATGTACACTAATTGCTCAGACACATTGCTTGTGAATACTAGAACATGTCTACAGAAAAAGCCTATGGCATAAAGATATAAGGTTAAGATTATGGTACACCTTCGTGTGGACACGAGTTAGGTGAGAAAGAAGCAAACCGTCTCTGCCACTTCTTTGTATATCAAGATCCATCATAAGCTTAATGTGTGCAAGTATAATTAGGGTTGGGAAGAAAGAAAAAAAATCATGCCTTAGTTTACGAGTTTTATAAGAGTAATAAAAACATTTCTACTCTCAAGTAGGGATGGAAAGTATCCCTACTTATGTATGTGGATAAAACCTTGTAATTTTTCTTATGTTGAATAAACTGCCAATTGAACATCCTCTTTGATGGATCATTTCAAATCACTAAAGATTATGTTTCACAGATGTTCGATCACTGACTCATGCGTATGAAAAATATTTTGTTTTGTTGGGAGAGGAGAATCCACCTGATGTGTCTCACAGATTCTCCGACAAATATTAATCACTTTTAACCAACAAGAAATTTTATACGACATGATATAAAAAAATTCATGTTTCTCCAAAGACAACCGCACCAAACACCAACATCAAAAAGCGTCCGACCAATCACAATCACGAGGGCCATTCTCAAAAGTAAAGAAAGAATTCTCAGATTCCAAGAGAAAACCTGGCCACAAGAATGATCCAAGTCTCATCCAAAACTCAAGATAGTGAGGCAATCACAAGAGGAAGTGAAATAAGTCATCTTCATGCAAGAAGCATTGCTGACAGAGCATGTGCAGGAAGATAAAACCAAAGTACTATCAACTAAATATACAATTATTTTTTATAATGGAGACGGGTGGACCTCAAGGTACCCTGTACCCATATCCACATTCGTACTATATTGACTTTTAGTTTTGTTGTAAAATATAATGATATAATTTTTGTATTATTATTTTGTTAGAAATGATTACAATTATTGCGTGAAGAAATAAGTTTTTAAATTAGTTATAACATGAATATCCCAAATAATTGGGATCCTATAAAATTTGCTAAAAGAAACTACGAGCAGAACCCAAACTAAATTTTATACAGATAAAGCATGCTTTAAATCATGTTCTTCTATAACTTAGTCAACCTTCAATAGCAATAAAAAACAAAATTAAGGGGCAGAAAAGCCAGCCAACCAAAGTTTTGAACATCCAAATGCATTAAATTAAAAGTGACAGTTCCTATAGGTGCCACCATTTCCACATTTTGGGCAAAAAAATCCTCCCAATTTCAGCAGTAACATTGAAGCAGGCATGACACTTGAGTATCCATCTGGAATGCAAATAATTAAAATATAAGCACGTAAAATACAATAGCATAATGTGTTTCATAGGATAGCATCATGTAGAGATTAGAAGAAATAGGCATGTGAAATTGTATTAGCATAATAGTGCACAATGCTTAATAAAACTTACAAGTTTCAATCCCTTCACACATTCAAAAATTTACCTCAAATAGCAAGAACATGGTGAAGGAACTTCAAATTCGTGTTACAAGGAACTTGAGCTTGTCCTATATTTTTCCAACCCTAACAGGTTCGTTCCACCACCAAGATCTTAACTTTCTTGCCAATATGCCCCATAAACAACTACGGAAAATCAAACACATAACCACCACCATCATCAACCAAAAACCACACAATACCAACCAAGGAAACCTAAACCCTACTTTCACTTATTTACCCAATATATCGTCACTAACGGCTCATAAACCGCTTTCCTAATTAGTTGTTGGCTCACACCACATTAGTTGGGCCTAGATCTCATAATTTGGGCTTGTAATCCACTCTTCTCATCAGCTGTTGCATTGCATCACAACACTCGAGTCGTGCTTAGACCTATATCTCGTTTGTCCACCGTTTTGAGGAAAAAAGGAAAATAGCTACGTAGAATCGAAATATACGCCAAGGATGGTACCAAGCATTCAAACAAATGCGCCAGATTTCATAAGGTCGTCGTCAATAAATGGAATAGAACGCGTTGTCGGACTTTTTAGGTTTTAATTTGGCTCGAGGGCCAGGCGCAACTAGTTAGTTTGGTAGAGTATGTGAACAAATACTCTGCCAAACGGGCTAATTGTGTCTGGTCCTTGACTCAAACCAAAACCCAAAAAGTCGAAAGCACTACCAAGAAATCTTGCGAACTCAGTGAGCTTTTTAGGTTTTACTTTGGGTCGAGGGCCAAACGCAACTAGTCAGCCAGTTTGGTAGAATATGTAGTCTGGTACTCTACCAAACAGACTAGTTGTGTCAGGTCCTCGACTTAGACCAAAACCCAAAATGTCGACAACGACCCCATGAAATATTGCAACCTCGGTGGCTTTTTAGGTTTTAATTTGGGTGGAGGGCCAGACGCAACTAGTCAGTTTTGAATAGTATGTGAACAAGTACTCTGTCAAACGTACTAGTTGTGTCAGTTCCTCGACTCAAACCAAAACCCAAAAAGTCGACAGCGACCCCATGAAATCATGTGAACTCGGTAAAATGCTTAGAATCAAAAATTGAGAAGAACTTGAATCTAAGGGAGCAGTGTGAGCCATGCCGAACTCGAGTGGTGGTGTGAGCCATGCCGATAAGGGAGCGGTTTATGAGTCGTCGGTGATGAGATCAAAGCTCAATTATAGTGGTGTGAGCCAACAGTCGATGAGAAAAGCAGTTTATGGGACGTTGGTGACAAGATTGTGTAAAGAAGTAAAAGTAGGGTTACGATGTTGGTGTTGTGTGGTTTTTGGTTAGTGATGATGGTGGGAGTTGTGTTTGATTTTAAGGGACTATTTTATGGGTGCATACATGTAAGAAAGTTGTGATCTCAGTGATACTTGTTATGGTTAGAATTATCGTGGTCTCTCTTGCTATGGCTTTGTTTGCTTGGAATTGTATTTGAAAAAAAAGGTTTCTAAGGTTTGTTAAAAGATACCCTAATATTGAACTTAGAGATAACATTGATGGGCAGTTTGTTAAGATTAAAAAATATATAACTCGCCACTTTTTTTTTTAAAGATATTATAACTCTCCACTTATACACCACATGAAAATACATATGTCATGATTATGAAAATAAAAATTAAATCCTAACAAAGCTCACAAATGTTCTAAAAAAAATTAAATCCTAAAACTTAGTACAAAAAAAAAAATTGGTTCTAATTAGACACATCACAGGTAAAAATCGTTCACGTTGACGTATAAAAAAAAAAATGAAACATGAAATTTACACACACACGTCACCTTAAATATATTTAAGGTCCGTTTGGTTTAGACTTATCTTGAGCTTATTTTTTTTTGACAAAAATAAACGATATTCATTCATTCAAATTGATGGAGTACATCGATACAATACAAATCCAAATTCGCTAAAAACAAAAAGGATGAATTGTGAACAAACTCACAACATCCATGTTAATAGAATAAAACGGCAAAGTACCTATGCCTACAAATATGACTATATTAAAGTCTTCGAAATATTCATGTCTCCGGATCTGCAACGTTGACGACATTAAAGTCATTGTCATTGATCGGATCTACACTTGCTCAAAGCTAATATTCTTTCAACCTGAATCAAATAAACACTGCACTAAGACGGGAAATAAAAAACACACCGCACAAAGACGGGAAATCAAAACAAACAGAGTCGTTCAGAGACAACGAAATCACAAAAACAAACGAAAGAAAACAGAAAATATGTGAAATCACTTATTCAATTAGGATATAAGGAAAAACAACTCGGAGGGGTGATTTTTGGGTCAAAATTGACCCTAAACCACCCTCTAACAAGATGAAGAAGAAGAAAGGGGTGACGACTAGGTTTGAGAAGGAGAGAAGAGAGAGAGAAGACGACAAAGGAAATATAAATCTTGTTTATCTTGAGCTTATATAAAATAGCTTATACAAATAAATTAAGTTTTTTTGTATTATTCATGAGTTTGTAAATGTAGTTTATGAAAAACAGTTTATAAAATTACAATTTTTATTAGTCAGCATTATAGGTGAGACTATATCTTTTAAACTTTTGATTTATTTAGTATGTATTATATTATTATTTCATTCTTCACAGAAATCTTACGCCACAAAATAAATCTTTTTCTTTTAAGCATACAAATACTTTGTAGACTTCTAATCCAGTGCATAATTTTCAGCTGTATGGTAATCACTCTTACCTTCGATGCTTTCCTGCAACAAAAAAGAGAAATTTTGAATGAGCCTTGACGAAGGATCATGGAGTGTGAATTTTACTGAATGTTATGGTTTTTTGTTTGTTGTGTGTGATGCACATTGACATAGGCCCCGTTTAGGTAAACAACTTTATATTGATGCTTATAGCATTAGAGCTTACATTGTAAGCTCTTATATTCAATAAGCTATTTACGTTTGGATATATACACTAAAAAGTACTTACGTAAATTGAAGTGTTTGGATGTGTCATTTCATAAGCAATTATGAAATGTTAAAATATTTTTAATTTAAAAAAATCAAAGAATCAAACCACAATTTTTTTAATGAATCAAACCACGATTTTAAAGTTGTAAACATAACAATATTAAAATATAGTAATAATTTTAATATACATATAAAAAAGAGTTAAATAAGCTTTTGGTCCTTAAAAATATAGGCAAATTCATTTTTAGTCCTCATAAAAAAAGTGAAATATTTCGGTCCCTTAAAAAATTTGAGCGCATAGTTTTAGTCTCTGTTAAATTAAAATTTGTTTAATTATGCTTAAATTTTTTAATGATTTTTTACACACTTGTTTAGAACATTATAATAAGTTCCTCCATAAAAAAATAAACTCAAAATTTGATTTTTATGTCTAAAATTTTACTACTTTTATCTTAAAATATTGACGTTTTAAAAAAAAATCATATTTATTTCATTAAATGTTAAAAAGTTATAGTTTTTGGTAAAATAGTTTCTTATAATATTCTTAACGTGTTTGTAAAATAAATTTCAAAAATTTAAAATTTTAAGCATAACTAACTACACAAATTTTAATTTTATAGGAATTAAAACTACGTGCTGAAATTTGTTATAGGAGCCAAAACATGTCTTTTTTTTTATGAGGAGTAAAAACAAAATTCGATATATTTATAGGAAAAAAAACTTATTTTACCCTATAAAAAATCATCAATATTGATATATAACAAAACTAACATTAGAGGTTTATTAAAAAAAAATAACATTAGAGGTGTAAATAAATAGTCTAAACATCAATATTCTCAGGTATAATATTGCAAATACCCTTTTAAAAAAAAGTATAATAATGAAAATATAAAAGTAAGAAATAATCAAACATAGGTAAAAGTTTGATAGGCCTAAACTCCCTAAAAAATAAAATATATTGATAGTCCTATACCATTGTTGAAAAATTCTTTATTTTTTTGTTGGTAGTTACGTGTGTTATTACAATTACATAATGATAAAACAAAGATAAGTATATTACTAATCACGGCAAAAGATAATTATACAATGAATAAAATATAGGCCTTGGAGTTCCGTAAGTGTAGCTCAGATGGTGGCTACCAGGGATAATTTGTGCAGGGGTCAAGGTTCGAACCCCGGATTCCCTACTTCTCCACACATAATGTGTGTGAATCTAGCCAGTAGACTACTTGACAAAATAAAATAAAATATAGGCTTTGGAAAAAAGTGTGATGCGGGAATCGAAGTAAGTCTTGTATTTGTATAAGCTCTGTGGTAAGTTATATGTTAAGCTCAAAGTTTAGGCTTATTAAAATATAGCATAAGCAGCTTATGAAATTGCATTAAGCTATTTTTATTGATTTACCCAAACACTTTTAAAAGACTTATGTTAGTAGATAAGTCTATATAAGTTTGAAATAAATCAATCCATAGGGATGAGAGGTTTATATAATGGGAAGGAGTAAAAAAAAGCGTTCAGGGAGAAAGAAGGAAAGTAGAAAAGAGTTAAAATGGTCATTATGATAATTATGGAGGCATTAAATTGGGTTAATGTCATTTTACTAAAACCATGTGCTGAGTGGTGAACTCACGAGTGGAAAAAGGAAAATGACTGATCTCTCTCTATTTTTTTTTTTAGGAAAAATGATTAATCTCTCTTGATTGTAGGAGATTTGCAAAGAGAATAATAAGTTTTTTTTTTTTTTTTGAGAAATGAGAATAATGAGAGTTGATTTTTTTTGTTGTAAATAAGGTATTCTCCCCACGCAATTCCTCAAAGATTGTGAGACTCAAATGAGCGATAAACTCTCCCCAGTAACTGAGAGTTGGTTGCCTTGCAGAATTTCCGATCAAGTGTGTTAATAAATACATATATATTTTTTTTGTTTTGATTATATTTACCTACAGAAGGCAGTCACGGCAAAAGGATGATTACTTTTCATTACAATTATTTTGTAATTGTTTGACTCATAGTGTCTTGATTTTCTTTCTAGAATAAGAAAATATATTCCTTCCGTCTCGTAATAGATGACCCATTTGAAAATGTGTAATTTTGATCTAATTTCCTTTTACCATATTTTTCTATTAATATACAAAGATAAATAATATCATATAAGATGTTGTTAGATTTGTCTCGATGAGTATTTTCAAAATATCAAATTTTCATAATTTTTTTTAATATATTATTTAAGATAATTAAGTTCAAAATTATGCATTGACATACGTAATAATTTTTTTCTCTCCTTCCTACGATACCTACTCCAAAAAATTAATATTATTCTTCACATCACATCATATAATGTCGTACGCATATATATAATATATCCACGGTTACCGGCGTATATAACATAAGGGAAATTTTACTATGGACACAAATATAAATAAATAGTGTTTGGGCACACACATTAAAATATATTTTTTAATAATAAAAAACAAATTGATAATAAAGTGATTTAGTAGTTTGGGGAAAAAAAATTGTGATGTGTGTGTGACCAAACACTATATATTTATGTTTGTGCCCATGTAAGAATACCTCCATAACATAAAGGGTAAATTACACCGACATCCTCTGAAGTTAATGTAAATACAACCAACACCCCTTCTATTTTTTCAAAAATCATTCACCTCCCCTGCTGTTAACCATCAAACTTCTGTTGCATATAAAATTAAAACACATGTACCAACAAAAAAAATTAAAACACATTCTAAGAACTTTATTCGTTATTCTTCAATTGGAATAACCTTGTTAAGATGAGGATGTGAATCAGCAAACTCTTGAGTGTATGGAGCCAGATTTTCAAAACCAAACCCATTTATTTATTAAAAAAAATCATCAAAATCTTCTTTAACCTTTATTTTTTTCCGGTAAATGAAATGAAGTTGCCTCTACAACAATCTTTCGTGTATCTTTCATCTTCTCAATTCAATCACATGAAACAACTGAATCATCAGCACCATACATATCACTCGCATGAGATTCAAATTGCTAACTGATTTGAGTATAACTTCTTGCTGAGATATTGGTAATTTTGAATAAAAGGATATTCAAATAAAAAACTTTTTAAATATTTGTAATACCTTTGTTGAATGTTTGATCTACTCATATTTGGATTCAACAATAGAATTTTGTACTCATTAAATGTTAACGGAAAACTCTCCAAAAAAAAAAGTTAACGGTGCTAGAAGAGAAGGGAAATGTTTGTCTATAAGGGAGGTTAGTGTAAGTTTTAAAACTAGAGGGGATGTCATTGTCATTTTAATAAACCTTAGGGGAGGTGAGTGTAATTTTCCCTAGCATAAAACGATGGGTAGAAAAACCTTTTAAGCAATAAATTGTGACATTTTATTATAAATAGAACAAAAACTCTTTAAAAAAATCTTATAATAAGGGGAGTATTTTTTGTAAAATTATAATGATATAATTTTTGTATTATTATTATTAAGTTATATACATAATTAAAATTATTGCGGGAAGATATAAGTTTTTAAATTGATTATACCGTGGGGATCCTAGAATATTTGCTAAAAAATACCTAACATATCAAGGAAAGCACAAGTAGCATTTTCGTAAGCAGAAGACTATTGACATCCGTCCTCTCAAATTATCGATTATTAACAGCATTAAAAACTTTGCCGCTTGATAAAAAGCAAGAACTTACCAATTTTTTCTGTCTTATGAGTAAATAGCAGATAGGCTAGAATGAAAGCCAGAAGAAATAACCAAAACCATTGTTGGGAAGTATTTAAAGACAGATTCTCTTATAGAATGAAGAGGAAAAATTAAAAACACGTGATTCATAGACATCATTTACTTCAGAGTCAACCACATCAAAAAAAGAAAAGAAGTACCCTAAGCAAATAAATTCCAAATCATGATGTTAATCATGTTCCATATATCACCCAAACTAAATCTTATACAGATGAGCATGCCTTAAATCGTGTTCTTTTATAAATTAAACAACCTTCCAAGAGCAATAAAAAACAAAATTGAGGGGGCAGAAAAGCCAGCCAAGTTTTAAATATCCACTACTTCCGCGAGCGTGAGTAGTGATTGTCATTTGGATTTCTCTTCCCACTGAAAGTTGCTAATGCTCTCCTGACGGGAGGCTGGAAAGGAGATCCCTTAGAATTGTGGTGGCTGAAGACATTGTCCACCATATAGAAGTCATCGTCCTACAAAGTGTGTTATTAAGTAGTAGCTTAGTTAGTTTGAAGATATTCAAAATGATTGAGAAAAAATAAATAAAGAACACCACACTCTCGTGGGAAACGAACATTAGCTATATACGTATTTAAACACACAAACAACCTTGTTGGCTTTCTTCCTTGTTTTAGGATGAAGTACCCTTTGAGGCAGTTGATCTTCACGGAGAATAACATTTTTTGTGACTGCATCCCTTCCACCTTGAGGCAAAGGCAATGAGAACTGCACACAGTCGTTGAAAAATCATGAACAGCTAAGTGATAGAAAAATACAAGTAATATATATATATAATCCCAGCTTGTAAATGGTTTAACCATTCTTAAGATACATGATTATTCCTACAAATGAAAATCAACATCTATCTAAGAGAACTTGTGGTATAAAAATGCTCATCAGATCTTATATCTCTCCAGGACCGGTGTGAAATACATTATAATCCAAGTTCCAAATCTATTATTTATTAATTATTATTAGTTACCCATGAATCTAGTATTCAACCATTACAAAGATGACCAAGTGACTGAAAGAACTCATTTTGTTATAAAATGACTAGCATACTAACGGACATAAGAAAAATCAATTGATATCTCCCAGTATCTCATAATATACTCACCTTTGTGCCACGTAATGTAACTCGAGGTCGACGGGCTGCCATCATTAGTCCATTTTCATTAACAGTGACAGCTACCTTCCTCAAGGTGCCGCCATTTCCGCATTTTGGACAGAAAATCCTCCCAATTTCAGCAGTAACAGTGAAGCAGGCATGACACTTGAGTATCCATCTGGAATGCAAATAATTAAAAGGTAAGCACGTAAAATACAATAACATATTGTGCTCCGTAGGATAGCATCATAGAGATTAGAAGAAATAGGCATGTGAAATTGCATGAGCATAATATTGCACAATGTTTAATAAAACATACAAGTTTCAATCCCTTCACACATTCAAAAATTTACTCCAAATAGCAAGGACAGGTGATCTATAATAACATGGTGAATATTGTAGAAGCTACTAACCAGTAACAATTTGTAGAAGCTACTAACTAGTAACAATTACCTGTGCAGCTGGTGTATCTGTGATCCTCCAGGTGCCAGCAAGCGCAAACCCATTTGGAGAAGAACATTCTGCATTGCAAAGTCACCAGTTATACAGGCCACAGTAGATTCAGACAAAGATCTAAGCATCCAACTTTGCTCACTGGCATCATCTGCATATGAAACATCAGCAGCTTCACTTGACTGGCTTGCAATGTCCGAGTGATTTACTATGTCATTGACTGAATCTGTCTCACACAATTTAGCAGCCAAATTTGCACTGCTATCTTCAGGGGACAGACTTGGTTTGTGCTCTTCCTTAAGAACTTCAAGTGAACCTTCTTCCAGAGTCATCTGCTTCAGAGTTGCAGAGAGGGTTTCACCGTCATTGTTCTCTGCAAATATCATATCATCCTTGGAAACAACATTTTCAATATGCTTCTCATCATCACTTTGGTGCACATCCAGGTTTGAAGTCTTATCATCTTCACAAACACTACCATCAATGTTTTCTTCCACATCTTGTTGATCTTGATTACTGGATAATGCATCATAGTGCTCACGTCTAGCTTTTCTTCTTAGAAATCTCCTGTGAGTACTACGACTGACAGCAGGCATCCAATCACCTCCATTGTCATCAACTTGTCCTTGAGATGCATCAATTCCATCAGCAACCATCTTCCCTTCAATGTTTATCACCTTTTTCTTAGGAATGTAATTCTTTCGCCTCATTGAACCGCCACATTCATCACCCTCCGGAATTTCCAAAAGAGTTTCACCAGTATGCTCTACCGAACCAACCTCAGATTGATCATCTTGAGGAAGAATGTTCAAACTCAAGTCCTGCAGAGGAAGGATTCTTGAATCGGAATTCGCATTGTCCTCAGTTTCCTGTTCCAATGCTTCCCACTCTTCCAAATTAGGCACATTCAAACCCCATCCCGGCATGTCCTTCTCAGGCAACCTCTTCACATTTACTGTTTGCACAGGAGGTGGGCTGTCCCTGAGATGTTTTGTTCCGTGAATCTGAGCCTCCAAAGTATAAGTTAGAGCAATGAGCTTGATATCAACATCTGATAGAGTCTGTAGATCACCAGTAACCCTGGCAAACTTGACAACTACCACCACATCCCAATGGTAAAAAAGAGTTACAAGTTAGAATCCTAAATATACTTTCATATATGACAAACAAACAAAAACACAAGACATTGTATACTAAGGTCCTGTTTGGATAAATAACTTAGTTAACCGCTTATCCTTTCCTATAACTGCTTATGTTTTCCTACAAGTGCTTATGAGCAGGTTTGGATTAGCTTATTTGAGCTTATCTACTGACATAAGTTTTGTGAGGCTGTTTTGGAGAACTTATGAAAACAGATTATGACAATTTTCATAAGCTTTTTTCAACTTATTTTCACAAATTCTCCTCTATGGCATATAAAAACAACTTATTTTATCTTTTGCTACAAAAATAGCTAATACATTATCATGATAAGCACTTGTGCTATAAGTTGTAAATAAGCTGTTTATCCAAACAGGCCCTAAGTATTAATTATTTCTATAACAAATGATAAAATAAAATCAAACTGCTCGCATATAAGCTATGTATTTTTTTTTTCTTTTCATATCCGCAGTTTTCGTAAGCTATCCTAAAGAGTTTGCAGGAATAAGCTGAAAATGAGTTACAGACAATTGATAAGCTGTTTTCATAAGCTCTTCCAACACAATTACTAATGTCATTAAAAATTATTAAAAGTTTAAAAAAGAAAAAGGATACCTTTGTTGATGGATTCAGGGGTTGGTTCCATGGTTTGAATATCAAAGGGAAGGAAAGAAAGCTTATGACGAGAAACGGGGTCACGAATTTCCTCCATAACTTGGGGAACAGAAACAAACTTATCAGCAATTCCATGAAGCTTTTCACCGGCTTCAATAACAGCATTGGCATCAACAACAGCAACAGAGATACCATGACGGTTACGAGCATCTTCCAAAACCTGTTCGGTTTGCAAAAGTGGTGGTTGTTGTTGAGGTGGCGGTGCCTCCTTCTTCACCACGCTACTCCAGCATGATGCTTTTGGTTCTTCCATGATTCACCTGCGATGGAAGATCTGTGTTAATTGTTTATAGAAAGAAAAGATGTGAAATTCTTTTGTGATGAAGGAATGAATGTTACCTGCGAAATTGGATGATTTGATCGGATGTGTGTAAAAAGGTCTGCCGCCGTTTATGTTTGGGTTAGGGTTCTAGGTGGGTTTCGGAAGACAATGGTGGTTCGTTTGTTTGATCGTATGACTCACTGATTTATTTATTTTATTTATTTATGGGTCTTTTAACCCAGTGCCCTTTTAAGCTTTAAGCATGTTAAATTAAGTGATTATTTTTTAGAAATACCAAAGTTTTCAAATTTCAATACGTTGATTATACAAACTTTCATGTAAAGTTATTATTTAAGGTCTTTAACCAATGCTCCAGAGACACTAGTTAATATTTCTCTTTATTTATATGTGTAAAATTAAAGTTTATAATGTGATGATATATTTCCTAAAATAAACAAAATAAAAAAAAGTTTTTTTTGACAAAAATAAAATGATATTCATTCATTTAAATCGATAGATTACAACAGATACAAACATCGTTAAAAACGTAAAGGGTGAATCTGCGAACAAACTCACAGCACCCAAGTTAATAGCATAAAACAGAAAAATGCATACAAATAATATGATAAAACCTATGTCGCCGAAATTCACATGCTTCCGGATCTTCAACGTTGACGCTCAAATCATTGGTTGAATTTGTAACTGACTGATGTCGATCTTTCGATAGAAAATAAAAAAACACCGCGACAAGACGCAAAATCAAACGTCGCACGAGACGACGAACAATACAAATAATTGATAAAAAAAGTTAAGTGCTATATAAAATGTTTGGATGTGGATCCTCTCACCTTCCGGTTCAGCCCTCTCTCAACTTAAAAAAAGAAATTGAATGATTTTTTTTTTATTTTAAAGAAAGTTAAATGATTTATAAATCCTAAAAGAAAAATCATATATAATGTACTTCAAAGTAAAACGATTGGACTGAACGCGCATTTGTGACAACGTAGGGGTGTGGTCTCATTTCCCTTACCCATTTGACATTGTATATAAGTCACTATTAGGTCTATGGATTTTTTTTGTTTCTCGTATATATATTTGAAAGGCAACCATTGTGCAGACAAACTTGTCAATATTGGCTTGTCTGCACAACAATTCACTATGTTTAGTTATGTCCATGGTGATATTAGGGAGGATTTTGTTAGAAATAAACGAGGCTTCCTAACTTTAGGTTTGTTGCTTAATGGGGTTTTGGTTTATGTCCCTTTCACCTTACTTTTGTTACCTTCTCTTTTAATCATATTTTGGGCAGCTCTCTACTACCTTTTTTGCTAAAAAAAAAAGTCATATTAAACCATCTCCACCATGTCGAATGTTAAACTACTACGAAGATTTACTTGTTGACATTCACATCCTGATAATTATGGGATGTAACTCCTACTTAACACTAAAAAACATGTAACAAGTACATGCAATGTTTTAACTTGTCGCTAGTGATTCGCATGGTTACAATATCAGTTGCATTGTCTGGAATATGAACTACTTCAAGTAATATTATTAATTTACTATGAGAGAGATGAGAGACGTGAGGAAGAGCGTTCAAGAGAGACATGACCGTGTGCGGTCACACCGACGTTCATGTTGGAATTTTGTTTAATTTATTTATTTTAAAGTTATAATATGATTTTTCATAATAACTTATTGCTATTAATAAAGTGATATTTACCTCTTATTGCTTGGTCAATATTACTCCATAATGCTTGGTCAATGCCCGTTACTTCTCTCTGTAGCACGTTGCAACTAATCAATCCTTTAATTCAGCCTATATGGTTGTATCAGTTAGAAAAATAATTTGCAACCTTAAATGAGACTGGGTTATATATACAAAGGAGCGGTGCATTGATGAAGATAGGCAGTAAAAAAAAAAGAAAAAAATCACTATTTCCTGACACTAAAACCATCCCCGTATTACACACATATTTGAGAGTTGGGTCATTGTTCCTTTGAGCATCAAATAGTTGTTCCTGTGCCCTTGCTAGTTCACGTGCAGTGTTAGTGAGAAGTGGCTGTTGTATCCTGAGAGCACTAGCTTTGAAGCCAACTACATCAGGTGATTGATAAGTTCTTCCTTTCCTTTTAATTTACTGACAATTATATGTATAATTCGCTACTATATTTCTTGATTATTATTGCTATTTATTAATTAATTCTATGTCAAATTTCCAACAATCTTAAGAGCATTAACATAAAAGTTTCATTGATATAGAATTAATTATAATCAAGAATTATTATACTGTTTTTATTCATATAATTGTTACGTATTTGTTTTTGATAAAAAAAAAAAATCAATTACTGTGGACGTGCGCACACCTTTGTTGCCTCTCACTTACTCACATATAAATTGTTGCCTTTCAATCACATATAATTGTTGCTGCCCTATTTGTTCTCTATGGAAACCAATTTGTTGAACAGCCCCTACAATGGAATTTTTAAACAAAAGTATGGACCTTGTATTGCATCACTATAGATGCAGTAATGGAAACAACCAACCTGTCAATCCTAAATTTGATTTAGCTTTGATGGATGATATATTTGTGAATGTTGTTTCTAAAACTATAATTCGGATGAACGAGAAATCATAGGTGGTAGATTATGGGGCCACCGCACATATATGCGCAAATAAAAATGTGTTCACCTCCTATAAATATATAGGGGGAGGAGAGGAACTTGTAACTTTAAGTGATTCAAGAACAGCCACTGTCCTTGGTAAAGGAAAGGTGAATTTGAAACTCACTTCAGGAAAAATCCTCTCATTAAGTAATGCTCTCCATGTTCTTGATATGAATTATAATTTAGTATCTGTATCTATATTGAGCAAAGCGGGTATAAAAACTATTTTTGATTTAGACAAAGTTTTACTTTCAAAATGTGGGGGCTTTGTAGGCAAAGGTTTTTATAGTAATGGCTTATTTGTTTTAGATGTTTCTAAAGTTTTGAATGAAAGTGTTCCATCTTCTACTTATCTTGTTGATTTATGGCATGGTAGATTAGGACATGTTAGTTTTTCTTACATAAGTGTCCAGTCTGTGTAGAAGCTAAAAGTACAAAGAAGTCTTGTAAACCTATAGAGCTTCGTGAAACCGAACTTTTAAGTTTAATTCATTCTGATCTAGGTGATATTTTAATTATATTAATGGAGTGAATTTTGGGGAGAGTATGGTAAACTGGAACTCCATGTTTTAACTTTGTCCCTCTGTGATTTTACTTTGTTTATATTTGATGGCTGCATATGATTGTGTTTAATTTATCCATTGATATTCGTTTAATAATTTCAATATTATTTTGGGGTTACATTTGTGCTTAATGTGATTTGTGACATTATAGAAACATGATGTGTGGCATTGACGTTAATCAACAAACAAATCTGAAAATTGTGTTGAATATTTTGGTGATGCTAGGCATGTATAGGATTGTTTGTATTATGTGGTCGAGAAATTTTTGCTGAGACATGTTGTGTTTACTTTGTGTATTCTATTAAATCTATGAAGTTTAATGTTTGCACATATTGGATACATGAGGTTGCATTATTGGGATTAATTATAATTGATAATCTTTAATTGAGCAATTTTAGTTTTATTTGCTATTAAATTTGAAGGGATCATTCTTTATTGATTGATTTATATATGTTTATGTAAACTTAAATTTGTGTGAAATCTGTTCAAATATATTTATATATTTAGTTTGAAGGACATTTTAATTTGTGAGAATTTACTTTGATACGTGTATATATGTATTATCTGAAATCAAGTTGATGTGAGTGTGCAATGATAGCATTGATTTGAGAAATTTTGTTTGATCGTGAAATATGATTTAATTATATTATCGGAAGAAAAATAGAGAAGTTTATGGAGATACACATATGACATGTATGAGTGAAACAAGTGCAATAAAGATGTTGTCGTTTAAAATTAATTTAAATAGACTTGAATATATTTTGTGGCACTTGCTAAACTCATGCGATGTAAATGTTCATATTCACCTTAAATTATTGGTGACATATTGTGGATTATCCATTGTATTAAAATAATACAATGATGTTAAATGTATTTTATTGTGGACTAGCCATTGTATAAAATAATATGATGATATGAAAATATAAAATTATGTGGATTTATTTTACCCAATGTGGAGGTGTTATCACTTGAAAAATAATTCAAGTAGACCTGAATAAAAATTCACACGTGAGTTTATATTTACCCAATATTGGGGAGTTGTTGCTTGGAAGTATTTCCAAGTAGACCTGTATAATAAATCTAAATGCAGATTTAATTTTCTTCTATGTGGGGGAATTGTTGCTTAGAATTTAACTAAGCAAACCTATGATAATATATCATGGATGATGATTTGATAATAAATATGTGAAACTGACTGAGAGACATCTTAGTCAATATATTATTTGTGATGTATCATTATACTGAGAAATATATATACATCGAAGGGGGATGAATTATGTCCAATACAAAAATTGAGAGTGATGGTAACCCAACATAAATTGTGGAAATTCGCAAGGTTATGTTCATATGGGTAAAAACAAGTCACTTGTCAATTTGATGAGACACTATCCATTATTTTTTGAGAGTTCATCCCTACGGTGTAGGATAGTGTATACTACAGCGTTGTAGGTTGAGTTTATAAACTCTTAATAAATCTATAGCTCATATATTTAAGTGGTGTGCTTGACTGTGGTGTACACTTGATAGATTAACCTATATGAGTGTTAGAGGTGGGGCCGCCTCTATGAAAGTTTGGGCAGATTTTCTAGAGCCACTCATGAAATCCAGGCATAGGTGCAAGGCCAAAATGCACCACACCGCGTTGAACAAACTTTGGATGAGAGATCAATGTGAGTGATGAGGTCACTGTTCACATACAGAATGAGGTTCATAGAGGTTATAATCTCACCGACATTCTAGTGGTTCAAATTTCATTTGCTCTATGTGCTAGTTCATAATCCAAAAGACACTAGTACTTATGCATTGAGGTTTCACGCTCTTGGGAACACCTAAAACTTTAAAATAAATTGTGGGGGATTGTTGGAATTTTGTTTAATTAATTTATTTTAAAGTTATAATATGATTTTTCATAATAACTTATTGCTATTAATAAAGTGATATTTACCTCTTATTGCTTGGTCAATATTACTCCATAATGCTTGGTTAATGCCCGTTACTTCTCTCTGTAGTACGTTGCAACTAATCAATCCTTTAATTCAGCCTTTATGGTTGCATCAGTTAGAAAAACAATTTGCAACGTTAAATGAGACTGGGTTATATATACAAAGGAGCGGTGCATTGATGAAGATAGGCAGTAAAAAAAAAAAATTCACCATTTCCTGACACTAAAACCATCCCCGTATTACACACATATTTGAGAGTTGGGTCATTGTTCCTTTGAGCATCAAATAGTTGTTCATGTGCCCTTGCTAGTTCACGTGCAGTGTTAGTGAGAAGTGGCTGTTGTATCCTGGAGAGCACTAGCTTTGAAGCCAACTGCATCAGGTGATTGACCTGTGGCGGCAAAATGCTCTTAAGCCCAGTGCGTTTGCACGCCTCAGCCAACGACCGATAAGTTCTTCCTTTCCTTTTAATTTACTGACAATTATATGTATAATTCGCTACTATATTTCTTGATTATTATTGCTATTTATTAATTAATTCTATGTCAAATTTCCAACAGTTCATTCTCGCCGGAAGAGAGGACATATTGAGGGGAGAGTGATGAAGATGATTGGCAGGATGTGAGACCGCGACGTCAGAAAGCGTTGCGACAGGAGGAGCTAGGTCAGGACAGACAGCGGGAGAGCAATCGGCAGCGGCATGGAGTGGCTCTTGGTTACGACAATCAGCAGGATAGGTTTAGGGTTAGGTCAGTTTCTCAAAGGGCAACCTATGGCAGGGACGTTGGCTGGGAGTATGTTGATGATTGTCCACCAATAAGGAAACAACGGCGGCGATCATGGTCAAGAAATTCACGTTGGCAGGAAGATGACAGACGCGCGGCTGTTCCCTCCCATGGACAGTCGCGGGGTGATTTCAAGCAGGATGACAATGCAGTTTCGACGCTAAATGGTTTGTAACTTTCTACTTTACGAATTTTCCGCCACAGCTATCCATTTTTATTTGAAAAAAGGTTTTGAGGTCTGTGGAATCCTTGAGGATGTCGTGGTTCCGAGTAAACCCAATGTCAATGGAGAAGTGTATGGCTTTGTTAGATTTTCTAAAGTTAGAGATGTCAGTAAATTGTTGAAAGCGGTGAATGCTGTATATTTTGGTAACTTCTGTGTTAGGGCCAAAGTGGCTCGCTTTGATCGATCGGCTGGTCTTGTTGTGAGAGGGGCGAACACTACTGAGGATGCAGGGGGACGTGGTGGTGAGGATGTGCAGGGAGAGCGAAAGAATGTGAAAAAGGGTGTGGGAGGTAGCGTGAAGGGGAAGGAAATAGGAGAGGGAGAAAAAAGAGTGAGGTTGGGGGTGCATGGCGCAGGTGGAGGGATGCTGGAGGCTGTGGGAGGTTGTAAGGGAACAGGTGGCGCGGATGTGCGGGTTGGAGATGTGGTGGTAATGGTGAGGGGTGGTAAAGGAAAGGGTGCCGAGAAAAGAGAGGTGGAGAAGGTAGTTACGAAGACGGTTGAGGAGATGGTCATTAAGGGGAATGAAGTGGGTAAGAGTCAAGATCAGCGCGTTGTGACAGGCACTCAACATGTTAAGAAACTGGTTCAGATGTATAGATATCATGAAGAGGATTTGAAATGGGCATACAATGGTGTGGTCGCTTCCGTGATTAATGGGGAGGCGATTACATTGGTACAGAACAGAATAGAAGATGTTGGATTCACAGACTTAGATATTATTCCTATGGGCGCTGACAGAATATTTATTCGGAGTTTATTTGCTGGGGACGTTTTGCAAAATATTGAGGTAGAGTCTGAATTTTTTAATCTTATTCTGGCTAATGTTAAAAAATGGGACAAGATTGCGGTACCATTTCAGAGAGGTGCTTAGTTGAGATTGTATGGAATTCCGCTTCATGCTTGGAATGGATCTTTTTTCAAGTTGTGTGTTTTGGATTACGGGAGATACTTACGGACTGATAGTTGTTCTTTAGAAAAGGAGCGGTTTGATTTTGCTCGGGTGTTAGTTTCAACAACATCTTTGGAAATTATTTCTTTGGTTGACAAGTTACTAATTGATGGCATTATGGTGGAGGTCAAAATTGTTGAGGAGTGGGGTTTTAGTATCGGGGAAGATGCATGTCTTTTTGATGATGATATCGATGGTAATAATGAGCAGCCTGTAAATGAGGATCTCCATGTTGATCCGGATGTCAGAAACAATGTCGACATTGTAGTTGGGAAAATTGTGGAAGATCTTGAAGCAACGGAGTTGAAAGAAGACTTAGAACAAATCATTCCGGTTAGCCCGAAGAATAATGAGGAAAATGTTTCTAGTTCCCCTTTGGTCTTGCACAAGCCGCAGACATGCCAAGTGCAGGCCCAATGGGGGAGAGTGGTGACAAAGTTGATCATGGGGCATATGGTAAATCACCTCATGTTCCTACTCAAGGTGGCATGGATGGAATGCCCTTTCAATTGAAGGCGCACTCTAATTGTAATGTTCCAAAACCGGCGGTTCAAAGGAGAAAGTGTACGGGTTCTTGTCCACCTGGGGCAGGGAGGTCGTCAGTGTCAGGGCCATGGAGTATGGAGTGGTTACGAGATCAAATTCATGGCACCGCAAGTATTGTATCTTCTTCTCGTAAGAAGGGTAAGCAGGTGTATGTGAGTAAAAATATTAAAAATGGTAAACAACGGGATGTCGACACTACGTCTCGATGTATGAAAGTGGGCGGACTACTTTGTCACAATGTCCATTCTTTAAAAAAGGTTGTGAGGCTTTCCACTAATGACCGTGCAGCGGTGCTACATGTCTTGAAGAGGAGGGTTGGTAAACACAATGTCAAGGAAGGGGTGACTAGATCAGTTGAGGTTATTTCTAAAAGTGTCTCCGAAGGGGCATCTTCAGCATCTTCAGTGAATAATGACTGGAAAAACTTGGTGGTGTTGCGTGGTAATGAGGAAGTGGAGGTAGAGGATGTTAGGGGGATTGGGAAGGCGATAGGTGTTAACTTTAAAGGGGATAGTCACAACAGGTTTAGTGTTTTGTCGAGGGTGTGGAAGGAAAAAAGAAAGTCGAAAATTAAAAAAGGGGAGGTGGGAGAACAGAGGCCGAAGGAGGGAGTTTAGGTGTGCGGCTGGTGGGGGTGAGGGTGGTGAGGGTGTTACTTATGAAGATTTTGTCTTGGAATGTGATGAGTTAATAAATTAGTGTTTTTAATATGTTATTTGAGTCTATTTTATTTAGATTTGATTTAGTTTTATTTAAATATTATTTCCTTTTAGAATTATTTTACTTCAATTGCAAGTTATTATATTTCAGGAACAAATATCTAAAGATTTAGTCTTGGA
>Ga0228711_1002231_pt1 | contig 29614 bp, 15 predicted proteins | sample MedpolnodulmetaG_2_FD_177996 | JGI IMG/M metagenome (GOLD analysis project Ga0228711, IMG submission 177996) | Root nodule microbial communities from Medicago polymorpha collected in Santa Monica, California, United States - brown nodules | ecosystem: Host-associated > Plants > Roots > Nodule... | reverse complement strand
AAAAAAAATGAAACTAAAAAAAAAAAAACAAAAAAAAAAAAAATAAACATGTAGTGACGTGATCTTGAGTTAAAAAATAAAATAATGTGTTCAACGACGACAACTACTTAGTCAAGAAATAAAACCGGAGTGAATCACAAAAATCTGAAAAAAAAAAGATTAAAAAAAAAATGACATAATGACGAAAGGAAAAAAAAAACAATGAAAGAGTTGAGTCCAGAGAAGAAAAGAAAAGAAAAGAAAAAAGTGAAAGAGGATGTTAATAGTAACATATATTTGGAGTAAAAAGAATCTCAAGAAATCTCAGGTCTTTGTATATCCATTGAAATCTATACATTTTTTAATACCAAAGATAATTTTTAAGTTGTGAAAAATCTTGATTAAATACCACCAAATTTTGTTGGATTCTTTAAAAAATCTTGAAAATCCTAATTGAATACCACCAGACCGAGAGATTTTTTTATAACTAAGAAGTCCTTTAAAATCCTTCAAAATTTCAATTCAATACCTCCCCCCCTAAGGAACTGTTCATTCCCGAGGAATGAAAGGTGACCGCCTTTTTTCACCCATTAGCAGACTCTACGTAGAAGTTAAAAATTTGGATTGATTTTGAGACAGCCATTTGATCTAAAGATTAAAATAACACCAATTTAGTTTGGATTGCTCCACTGAAAAAATTTGACCCAATTATTCCACATTCAGAGTCTTGGACTGTATTCTCTGTGAGGAGTTGATGGAAAATTCTGTTCACTTATTCTGCATTGCAATTATGCTTCTGATATCTGGCTGGCAGTGTTCCAGTGGCTGGGTGTTGTCCTTTTAACCCCTACAATATAACCAGGACCGGCAGTTGTAAAAGATTAAAAAGTGGTCTGAAGTTGATTTGGAAGGCAAGAAACGACCGTCTATTTAATAGCCGTGTGCTGTTGGCGATAGAAGTAGTTGATGAAATAAAAGTATTGGTGTGGTGTTGGTACTTAGGAAGGATGACAAAAACCCCGTGTCTCTTCTCTTGTACGAGTGGTCTTGGAATCATATTAATTGTTTGCCTCGATGATTGCAGAGATTTAGCGGTTAGGCATTAATAGCCTATGTAGCAGTTAATTGGGTGTCTGTAGGTCTGCTTCTGTCTCAGTTCATTTTTTATCTGGGAATGCCATTCTGTTTCGTGTGAGTGCCCTGTTCTGTTTTGGTAGCAGGCTGTTTTTTCGAGTTGGGCGTGTACTAGCTTTTGGGCAATTTGCTATCAGCTATGCTTCAGTTTGTGTAGGCACTGTTGTTCTTTTCTTTCATTATTTTGCTTTGATACCTCAACCTCCTGGTGCAGTTTTCCTGTATTTTTTGGCACCATTCCGGATGCTTCTTGTGTTTGGATTTGGGGTATATCAATATATCTAAAAAAATATACATTAGTAACTCCCTTCTACTGAATGCTTGGATTTAGGAGAATCTTAACCCATCCATAATGAGGTATGAGATTGGCTATTATTGCAGCTTGAATTCAGCATAACTGAGTACAACCTTGGTATTGCATATGTTATTTTGAAGATGTACCCTACAGGTAACTAGTTATTCATAATTTTGGAAAGAAAATAACTTAGGTGCTGTTTTTGAAAAACTGTTCCTATATAAATTGCATCCCATAAATTATGGATATTGGAAGTTATAGGTGGTTATGCTTTCATAGTTGAAAACAGTAAAACCTGTAGGTATGGAACTGTACCTAAGTTTAGTCCTTTTGGAAAACTCTCCATTACAATATGGATAAATAATTCTTTCACAAACATAACAGGTTATATGTTTTTTAATTGGGAAAGCATCGAGTAAGCTCAACAACTGGGAAAGAACAGGTACTTGAAATGATTGAACTTAGATGTCTTAATGCAGAAAATACTTGTATTGTATTCTTTACAGTATTTTTGGTAAAGTTATTTTCACTCTGTCAAAAATCTTTAGATTAGAAGTCCATATATTACTGTGATGTCATACCTTGTGTTCAAACAATGCCTCATTAGAAAGAAACTGTCCAAATGGTATTAAAAGTTTGTAATATATTTCTTAATTTATCTCCCAAGATATTGATTCAAAATTATTGTTTGAGGATGTTCCTTTTGTATTTGAGTCAATTTAGTACCTTGTCACCCTTGTTAACCTCATATGTCCTTGTTGATAAGTGTTCCCTATTTTAAATATGATTTGTGTTATTTTGACACAAATTTGACATCAAATTTCGGTAATAAATTGGATGGTAGTTAATTATGTTTATTAGATGGATAATGAATATAACAAAGTGTCACAACTGAACACGATTTTGAAGTGTTAAAATATACATTACTTTCAAGTTTTGAAATATACATAATATTCATTAATCACAAACCAAATATCACTTAATCTCTCCGTTCAACTTTTTCCTTTTTTTTCTTCTTCTTTAAGACATTCACATTGCTATCCAGAAGATAGGAAATGGGAGGGAAGGTCGCCCCTTTGTAAAAGTGTACTGTTGAGCAAAATAAAAGTACATGGTCCTATTAATAATAGGATGAAAACTTGAGGGAAAAAAGTGAGGGAAAATATTAAGCTTTTTTATGATTTTAACGTGAATTTAACCCTCTTGGGTTGGCCTAGTGGTATTGGTTTGGGATATGGGAGTGTGCTCCTCCTCGAGATCTCAGGTTCGATTCTCTCCGGTGTCAATTTAGATAAGCTAATTTAGCTTCCTAAAAAAAAAGTTAGTAAAAATTAACATCAACAATGATAAACATGACTGAATTAGTAAAAAAAGGGTATAATTATTGGAGATACAAAGATGATATCAAATGCGGCATCGTCTAGTGTGTTTCGAAATGTGTGATAGATAAAGCGAAGTACATATGATGTTACATACTGCATCCGATCCTATTTATAAGAAAAAAAATTTTAAAAAAATAATATTTGGTTCTATTTATAATAAAATGTCACAACTTTTAAGATATAGCTATTGTTTACATACCCCTAATTTAGTGTTTATCTTTTTAATACTCCCTCCTTTGTTAATTATAAGCAAATTTTACTTTTTAGGTTTATTTAATTAATGATGTATGTGATCTATATTATGGACCACATACATCATTAATTGAATGAACCTAAAAAGTTAAATTTACTTATAATTGATAACGGAGAGAGTATTAGTAGATGTATTTTACGTTTCACAATCTTTTATAAAGGTATATTTGTAAAAATATTCAAAATAATTACAATAATTGATGATTGTATTATTGATTTTGATGTTTCTTGATTTTTCTTATAATAAGTACTGGAGCGAGGGAGTATATATTTTGAAGTTGAAATAACACAATTGATAAAGAAAGTATAATAAACTTCATTATTATTCTGTTTTAAATTTGCTATTCATGTCTTATTTGGGAGTCCACGGAACAACTTCATTTAAATTTAAAGTCAGTTTTCCAAGGCCAGAGCTCGTCACATTTGGAATGAAATATAAATTTGTTATGTTAGAGTTGGATAGCTAATTAACCATTTTAACTTAACAACCTATAGTGAAGACTTTGAAGATGAGAAGGAAGTTTCCATATTGGTCCACACGGCTATAGGAAGTGGCAAGGTAGTTTCATGGACCATTTTTGTCATAAGTTTTCTCCTTGTTTTACGGTACATGTTAAAGACTTCAGACCACAATAACTTATTCATACTCAAACTCTTTTCTCATCCAATTTCTGTCAATTCTCATGGCTATGCAATCTCATTCCTCTTCAACTTCCTATGGCTTCACATACCAAGTGTTCCTCAGCTTCAGGGGCAGTGACACTCGTGACGGTTTCACTGGCCATCTCTACAAGGCCCTTGATGACAAGGGAATCCACACATTCATTGATGATTGTGATCTTCAGAGAGGGGAAGAAATCACACCATCACTTGTCAAGGCCATTGAAGAATCTAGAATTTTTATTCCTGTGTTCTCTATCCACTATGCCTCTTCTTCATTTTGTTTGGAAGAACTTGTGCACATCATGCACTACTACGAGACAAAGGGTCGCCTAGTTTTGCCTGTTTTCTTTGGTGTGGATCCTACTGATGTGCGACATCATACTGGGAGTTATGGTGAAGATCTTGTTAAGTATGGAGAGAGGTTCCAAAATAACAAGAAAAACATGGAGCGATTGCGCCAATGGAAGATGGCTCTAACCAAAGCTGCTAACTTGTCCGGCTACCATTATAGTCCCGGGTACCCTATTTTACTTAAATCTTGTTTTGCCTCTTTATATTTTCTTTCTTTAATTTCTATTCCCCAATAACCTCGTCTTAAAGCTTAAATAGGAAACATTTTTTTTATTTATGTTTTTAAACAAGTATAAGTTATTTATATGTCAAAATAGTTAAGAGTTGTATAATGTATTTATGATTCTGATATTGGTGTATGCACTAACTTATCTTATTGGAGATTAACAGATATGAGTACAAGTTTATTCAGGAGATAATCAAAGACATCTCCGACAGGATCAATCGTGTTTTTTTACATGTTGCCAAATATCCTGTTGGATTACAGTCCCAAGTACAACAAGTGAAATTGCTTCTCGATAAGGGATATGATGATGAGGTCCACATGGTAGGACTTTATGGTACTGGAGGCTTGGGTAAATCAACACTTGCAAAAGCAATTTATAATTTCATTGCTGATCAATTTGAAGGTTTATGTTTTCTAGAAGATGTGAGAGAGAATTCAACTCCATACAACTTGAAACATCTCCAGGAAGAGCTCCTTTTGAAAACAGTTAGATCGGACATTAAGTTAGGAGGTGTTAGTGAGGGAATTACAATCATAAAACAAAGGCTACATAGAAAGAAGATTCTTTTGATTCTTGATGATGTCGACAAACTGGAGCAGCTGGAGGCTTTGGCTGGAGGACTCGATTGGTTCGGTCGTGGAAGCAGAGTCATCATTACCACTCGAGACAAACACTTACTAACCTGTCATGGGATAGAAAGTATGCATTCGGTAGAAGGGTTGTATGGGACAGAAGCGCTTGAATTGTTGAAGTGGATGGCTTTTAAAAATAACAAAGTTCCTTCAAGTTATGAAGATGTTTTAAATCGTGCAGTTTCATATGCTTCAGGCCTTCCCTTAGTTATAGAAATAGTGGGTTCCAACTTATTTGGAAAGAGCATAGAAGAATGGAAGGGTACATTAGATGGATATGAAAAGATTCCTAATAAAAAGATCCAAGAGATATTTAAAGTAAGCTATGATGCTTTGGAGGAAGAGGAGCAAAGTGTCTTTTTGGATATAGCTTGTTGCTTCAAAGGGTATAGATTGACAATGGTCGAAGAGATACTTCATGCTCATTATGGCCATTGCATAAAACATCATGTTGGAGTGTTGGTCGAAAAATCTCTCATAGAGATTAAGACTCGATACTTTCATGTCGTTGATGTGACATTACATGACTTGATAGAGGACACGGGTAAAGAAATCGTCCGTAAAGAATCGTGTAAGGAACCTGGAGAACGCAGTAGGTTATGGTGTCAATATGAAATAGTTCATGTTCTACAGAAAAACACGGTAAGATTGATATCTATGAACAATTTGTTATTTTAGCTTTAGCAATGACTTGGCTCTTTTTGGACTTATATATGACCATCTCGTTCTAGTTTTTTTCCACTTAATTAGATGTATATTTCTCTATATATCATTTGTATTGTGGTTTATTCTTTTTCCTTTTTTGTTAAAAGGGAACTGGAAAAATTGAAATGATATGTCTTAATTGTCACTCAATGGAGCCCGTAATAGACTGGAATCGAATGGCCTTCAAGAAGATGTCAAATCTTAAAACACTTATTATAAAAAGCGGTCAATTCTACAAAAGTCCCAAGTATCTTCCAAGTACTTTGAGAGTATTGATATGGCAAAGTCATCTTTCGAATTCTCTATCATCTAGTTTTTTGAACAAGGCAAGTGAAATAAGTTCATTTTCCAATGTATATTTTTGAATTCACCATTAGATTATAGTGTTCTATTTTTAATTTTTTGTTTCTTCTTTGTGTTTACGCAGAAGTTCGAGAAAATGAAAGTCTTGACATTGAACTTCTGTAAATATTTAACCAATATACCCGATGTCTCACATCTTCCAAATTTAGAAAAGTTCTCATTTGAAAATTGTGATAATTTAATTACAATTCACAATTCAATTGGGTACCTAAATAAACTTGAAGTCTTAAATGCAAAGGGTTGCAGGAAGCTCAAGAATTTTCCCCCCTTACGGTTGACCTCTCTTAAGGAATTGGAACTCAGGGAATGTGAGAGTCTCGAGAATTTTCCAGAATTATTAAGCAAGATGACAAATATACAAGAGATTATGTTGAGTGAAACTTCAATAAGAGAATTACCATTTTCATTTCAAAATCTCAGTGAACTTCGTAACTTAACATTATACGAGGGTGGAATGCTCAGATTTTCAAGTAACATTTTTATGATGCCTAACTTGTCAATGATTTATGCTAGAGGTTGTCGTCTATTATTGCCAAAACATAAGGATATATTGAGTTCCAAAGTGGCTTCAAATGTGGAAGATCTTATTCTTTCAAATAACAACCTCTCAGATGAATGTGTCCGAGCAGTTCTCACATTGTGTGCTAATGTGAAATATCTATACTTATCAGATAACAATATAAAAGTTATTCCTGAGTGTCTTAATGAATGTCACCTTCTTAGATTCCTTAGATTGGAGGATTGCAAGTCTCTTGAGGAAATTAGAGGGATTCCACCAAATCTAGAAAGATTTTCTGCAATACGATGTGAATCATTAACTTCCTCATGTAGAAGAATGCTATTGAGTCAGGTTTGTTGTTTTTTCTTGCACTAGTATTTGATATATAGGTTTCATATATAATCCATCGCGTAATATTGTATTTTATGCTAAACTAACAGCAACTACATGAGGCTGGATGCATTGAGTTTTGTTTACCAACCGGAACTGAGGGGATTCCTGATTGGTTCCAACACCAAAGCTGGGGACATACTGTTTCTTTCTGGTTTCGTAAAGAAATCCCTTCTATAAGTTCTGTTATTCTCTTCTCTGATCCTATAGTACCTTTTATTTTTGGGGATGATGATGGTGATACTGAACTAAGAGTCAAGTTGTGCGTCAATGGCTATGAATATACTCTTTCAGGCAATTGGTGGATGAGTTCTAACTTTTGCGGGCTGCAACCGGATCATACATATCTCTTTGATCTGAAACTGGAAAAAATGATTAAATTCTATAACCAGCATTATGAAAATCTCGTGTGTGAACTGGACGAAGCACTTTTAAAAAATGAATGGATTCAAGTAGAGCTTCAGTTGCTCGAGAATGATCCGAATTTCCATTTTTGTGAGGAACATACACAAATTGGAATCGGCGTGTTGAAGAAGAAAAGAAGTGCTGAGGAGAATGTCAGATTCACCAATCCTTATAGAAAGAGAAAATTAGATGAATATCTCAACACTTCATTATCACAATTCCACACTCTTTTGAAAAAGCAAAGATCAATGGACTTGGAAGTTTCTGAGACAGAATCTGTGCATGAGCAGCAACACCATGCACAAATGGCTTCTTTTGTTCCATTGTATTTCTCTTTTTGTTTGCTTCTTTTCTCTTTTGTTATTCTGTTTTGGAGAATTCCTTATCTTCTTTTTCTCTAATTTTTTTTACTCCATCTTAGTATTTAAATTGTATTATACTTCTTTTCTTTATGGGTAAATCTACCCTTAGCTCCTCAATTATTTTAAGTTTGAATGTACGTCACAATTTAAGGAACTAAATTGCTAATTACAAATTTTTGTCCATACTTTTTCTAAATAAATTTTTACTAGGAAGTATAGTCTTTTTTAAGTTAAAATTTGAATTTAAAAAAATAAAACATGAATTTCTAAACCAAAATTTAGATAGGTTTGGATAATATTGATATTATAAAATTAAAATAAATAAATAAAATAAAATTGATATAATACAAATAGAAAAGACGCATAGACAACTTGTTAGTGTCCGTCTTTTTGCTAGTTAATATTATGCAATAAACACATTACAAACCAAATAAACTCACATACATGCATAATATAATAAGAATCAATTATGTTTGCACCATATGAAATAGTAAAAATTAATAAATATATGTCATATTAAATTTGTCAAAAAAATGTATAATTTCAAATAAAAAAAAGTTAATATAACATCCCACACTAAAAATAAAACAACAAAACATTAAAATTCATATATATAGTTGTTTACACTGATTTTTGGTAATACAAACAATATTATCCGCAACAGTTAATGACTGAATTAAAGTCCGTTTTAGGGTTCTTTAGGTTTAGTGATTTATGGTCTCTTTTCTTATGTGTTTGTCGAGAACAAATCAAATTGTTCTTATTAGTGTTATAATTGCTTCCAACAACTTTAATAAAAACAAGTTATCAAATGACAACTTAAAAGAAATAACACTCAAATGACCATTCAAAAGAAGAAGAAAGAAAATGAAAGGAAAAGTGCACAATGAAGTAAAGAAAAGAGAAAATAAAGCAGTAATTAAGAAATTAAATTGCAGGGAATAAAATGGTCGTTGGAGTTTGTCTATTTGTCCACTCCTGAACCCGTTTGCTCCCAAGGCGTGGGTGTTGCAGAGTTTTCAGAAATCAAGAAACCAACCCCTAGTTCTTATTACAAACGGATACATATAGACCTTATAGGAAAAACTACCATTAAATCTTACGATCTAAATCAAAAGTAAAAATAACTTCCTATACTTAAAGCCCTGCATTTAGCATAATTACAAGACACTAGAAAACAACTTCCATGCACTCCAATTGTAACTTCAGGTTGTTTCTACTTATCTTTGGTTGAAAACCATATGCATGCAGCACATTAAACCACTTGGTCGAAATTGCGGTCTGTTGAAGTCTGTTTGCTCTTGGTTGAAATCCCTTTGCACTTTGCAACATGTCGAAATAACCCATCTGACTTGTCGAAATCTTGCTTTCTCCCTTTAAATGTCCATTAAGCACTTCAAATTAACAACCACAAATAATATTTTATTTTTGGTATTAATAGTAGTTTAGTTAGGTTTTAAAATAAAGGGAAATGCTAACGAGTGTTGTACGGATGCTTTAGATGATAAGTTTTTATGAAAATTGTGCATTCAATGCATCAGAAATTGAATTATTAAGCTTTTCCAATAAATAGTATTGAGTATCCTTACATAATGCTCTTATGACACTCGTTAGCAAGACTCATAAAGGAGTTAAATTACACCGACAACTAATAAAAACTCAGATTTTGCCACTTCATATAAACAATTTGAAAATAAACCTAAAGGAGTGGGATGACTCTCATTAGATGTCCGAATCAAACATTATTTTTATAAACAAATGTTAGTTGTTAGTTTTCTTTTAACATGAGAAAAGGAAGAGAATAAAAAACAAGGAAAACAGAAACCACCTAAAAAGGTCGCACCAAAGGTCCTTTAATCATTCGCATGAATAATCGATGAAAGACATAAGATGGGTTATTGGGTAACAACCATAAGTTCAACGCCATTTGCTTCCAATTTAGATAGAATATCTCCATTTTTTTTTAAGGAAGAATATCTCCACATTTGTTCTCTTCATGAAGAATACGATGCAAGAGTAGAGGGGTAAATGTTAGCAATAAAGATCAAACTCGAGCCTCTTCCTTAAACTCCTTCGGTGTCTCAACCCTTTAATCATCAGGCTTCACTTTTAGAACCAATGTCAAGCAAATTTACACGGTCTTTTATGCTCCGTCTATTGCATTTGATGTTAAGGAAACATGTACATCTAGATTTTGCTACCGCACTAGATTTTTTTTCAAGTGTATTTTGGGGTGTATATTTTCAAACGTATTTAGACGATATTTACATTAGGATATAAATTTTTAATCGAGAAATGATATTTAAACAACTATTTTGTGACAACTTTTTTAACAACTTTTTCATACTCACATTGTAATTTTACTTTTTTTCCTCTACTGTTTGTGCCAATACTCATATTTAATTGTATATTTTGGTTGTCCAATAAGTTGTCAACAAAAATGGTTTTAGGGTTAAATAAGTTTTTGATCCATATAAAATTTTGGTTTTAGTTCATCTAAGAAAATTCAACAAGTTTTGATCCCCCAATTATTTTTTCTTCACAACTTTTGGTCTCTAATTCAGTAATAAAAAAAAATTAAACTTATGTGTATTCTTCAAAACGTTGAATTATTTTTTATAGTACATTATATAAATATCTTTTGCAAAAATTTAATTTTTTTTAACAAGAGATGAAATAAACATGAATCTTTAAGTTTTTAGCGCTTAATAAATCATATTTAATTCATATTTCGTAAAAAAAAAATGGGAGACATTGTTCTACTTATTTTAAACATCTATGCAAAGATTCATTCATAAATTTGAAGGGTGCAGATGAATTTACTTAAATGCAGAGACTAAAAGTCGTGATAGAAAATTTTAAGACAACAAATCTTGCTTAAAATTTTTAGAGGTAGCTAAAATGAAATTTTAGATATTTATAGAAATCAAAACTTTATTTAACCTTCAAATTTAAGTGTCAATAGTTTTTACCTTGACATTTCTCTTTAAGCCCCAAATATCTCTAAGACCCCCTAAATACACATTCGATAGATATCTACATATAAGTTTTTTGTTCAAACATACATCCTATAGATAACTTTCAAATGTGTATTTAGAGGACCTTAAAGATATTGAGGGAGCTTAAAGAGAAACATTTTTTAAATTTGTTGTTCCCACTTCAAGAAAGCTAAAAACACACCAGAAAATGACGGTTTTAACCTCATCGGTAGTTAACTACTGTCAATTAGTTTCATCGGCAGTTAACTACTGTCGGTTTGACCAAAACAGAGACAACATCAGTTATAAAAGAAAACACCGAAACTTTTCACATTTCCTCCAATTCCATTTTGACGAAAAGCAAGCAATTCATCTTCAAAAAACCAAGTAAGTATTGTTAATCATTTTTAATGATAATGTTAGTTTGTGTAGGTTTATTTTTGTTAATTTTGGTAGATTCCATGTGGTTAGGGTTGACATTGAAATTAAACTTTTGGTAGATTGCATGTGTAGATTATGATGTAATAGATGAATGTAGTTACTGTGAATGTTGTTTGAATGATTTCTAAGTACAATGTGGTTTTGAATGGTGTCTAATTAACACAATGATAATAAGTTTCATACTTTGCACTCAAAGTGTTTGTTAAAATGTCTAAATGAGAATGATGATGTTAGTTGTTTAGATTGTGATAGTGTAGAAGTCCATGATGATGTTAGAATTGTGAGAATTCTCAAATAGAATTCTAATTGTGAGAGTGAATGTACTTGCTTTTGGGAAATTTTCTATTAGCCATGATTAGTTTATTATTGGGGGTGGAGTTTCAGTTTGTTTAGGCTGTAATAACCAGGATACTGGTGTTCTTTTCTTTCATTGTAAATTATTTTCCTTTGATACCTCAACCTGCTGGTGCAGTGCTCCTGTATATTTGGTATCTTTTCAGATACTTCTTGTGTTTGGATTTGGAGTATACCAATATATTTTTTCGTTTCTAAAAAAAATATATCAGTAACTCCCTTTTACTGAATGCTTAGATTTAGGAGAATCTGAACCATCCATAGTGAGGTATGAGATTGGCTATTATTGCAGCTTGGTTTCAGTTGGCATAACTGAGTACAACGTTGGTATTGCATCTGTTATTTGCAGATGTACCCTACAGGTAACTAGTTATTCATAATTTTGGAAAGGAAATAATTTAGGGCTGTTTTTGAAAAACTGTTCCTATATAAATTGCATCCCTTAAAATATGAATATTGGAAGTTATGGGTGGTTATGCTTTATTCATAGTTGAAAACGGTAAAATCTGCAGGTATGGAACTGTACCTAAGTTTAGTTCTTTTGGAAAACGCTCCATTACAATATGGATAAATAATTCTTTCACAGACATAACAGGTTATATGTTTTTTAATTGAGTAAGCTTCCAAGTCCAACAACTGGAAAAGAACAGGTACTACTTGCAATAGTTGAGCTATGTCTTAATGCAGAAAATATTGATATTGAATTCTTTACAATATTTTTGGTAAAGTTATTTTCACTATCTGCCAAAAATCTTTAGTTTAGAAGTCTATATATTACTGTTATGACATTAACTAGCTAGCAAGTTTAACATGAATATATCAGAATTTTTTATGCATTGGTTATTAAGCTGTTTGATTTATGACGTCTAAAATTCTAAATATCGGAGTTATTAAAAATTAACAATCATAAATATGATTGAGTTAGTAAATATGACTGTGTGTTTTCGAAATGTGCGACAGATAAAGCGAAATACATGTAATGTTACATACATTGTATATATTTTGAGGTTGAAATTACACAATTGATAAATAAAGAAAGTATATTAACACTTCATCATTATTCTGTTTTTTAAATTTGCTATTCATGTCTTATTTGGGATCCCACAGAATAACTTCATTTATATTCAAAGTCAGTTTTCCAAGGCTTGAGCTTGTCACGTTTGGAATGAAATATAAATTTATGTTATAGTTGGATAGTTAATTAAGCATTTAAAATAACAACCTACAGTAAAAATTGTTTGTGCATGGTTAATTAACCAGTTGGTTCAAGTGGTAATATTTTCAATGCATGGTTGGTTGACAATGACTTGCAAATCCTTTTTCAAAGCAAAAATTTGGCTTTATTCAGAAGAACTAGTCTTCATCCACACATTCATCCTCATACTGTCCACACAGATAGATGAGAAGAAAATTTCCCATATTGGTCCATACGGAAGATGAAAAGGAAGTTTCAGTCTTGGTAGTAAAAGTGTAGACTTGGTAGCCAAAACTTAAGAAAATAAATGGAAGAGAGAATATTGCATATCTATGCTAATCTACTCTTGTTAACTAACTAACCAACTAGTTTAAAATGGAAATATCAGAACTTGTTGATATATGCATACTTTCTTTAATTAGATGTTTGAATAGCATAGCTTGCATTTATTTTTAGTTTTAGATCATGTTATTTAACACTGATTAAGTAACAGATGAAAAATTATATGCAGCAGAAGAATAAAAGCAGTTAAAATAAACTTGTAAAAAGTCTTGGAAAGTGTTTCCCTTATTTTTTTCTAGACACACTGCAAAACGGTATCTGAGTTTTAAGGAGTATTTCTCTCTTCTCTGGTGCTTGTGCTCTCTACCAACTCAACTAGTTTTCACTTGTTTTTTTATTTATTTAAGTTTTGTCTGAAAGTTGAACAGCAATCAAATTCAAGAAATCAGCAAGAAGATGTGATTGGTCCACACGGTTATAGGAAGTAGCAAGGAAGTTTCACAGACCATTTTTGTCATAAGTTTTCTCCTTGGTTTACGGTTACATATTAAAGACTCCAGAAACCACACTACCACAGTAACTTGTTCATTCATACTCTGCATTCTCAAACTCTTTTTTCATCTAATTTGTCTCAATTCTCATGGCTATGCAATCAAATTCCCCTTCCTCTTCAATTTCCTATGGATTCACATACGAAGTGTTCCTCAGCTTCAGGGGCAGTGACACTCGGGACGGTTTCACTGGCCATCTCTACAAGGCCCTTGATGACAAGGGAATCCTCACATTCATTGATGATTGTGATCTTGAGAGAGGAGAAGAAATCACACCGTCACTCGTCAAGGCCATTGAAGAATCTAGAATTTTTATTCCAGTGTTTTCTATCAACTATGGCTCTTCTTCATTTTGTTTGGACGAACTTGTCCATATCATTCACTGCTACAAGACAAAGGGTCGCATAGTTTTTCCTGTTTTCTTTGGTGTGGATCCTACGGATGTGCGACATCATACAGGGAGTTATGGTGAAGATCTTGCTAAGCATGTAGAGAGGTTCCAAACTAACAAGAAAAACATGGAGCGATTGCACCAATGGAAGATGGCTCTAACCCAAGCTGCTAACTTGTCCGGCTACCATTATAGTCCAGGGTACCCTCATTTACTTAAATCTTGTTTTGCCTCTTTGTATTTTCTTTCTTTAATTTCTATTCCCCAATAACCTCATCTTCAAGCTTAAATAGATAACATTTTTTTTATTTACGTTTTTAAACAAGTATAAGTTATTTATATGTCAAAATAGTTAGAGTTGTATAATGTATTTATGATTCTGATATTGGTGTATGCACTGACTTATCTTATTGGAGATTAACAGATATGAATACAAGTTTATTCAGGAGATAATCAAAGACATCTCCGACAGGATCGATCGTGTTTTTTTACATGTTGCCAAATATCCTGTTGGATTACAGTCCCAAGTACAACAAGTGAAATTGCTTCTCGATAAGGGATATGACGATGAGGTCCACATGGTAGGACTTTATGGTATTGGAGGCTTGGGTAAATCAACACTTGCCAAAGCAATTTATAATTTCATTGCTGATCAATTTGAAGGTTTATGTTTTCTAGAAGATGTGAGAGAGAATTCAACTCCATATAATTTGAAACATCTCCAGGAAGAGCTCCTTTTGAAAACAGTTAGATCGGACATTAAGTTAGGAGGTGTTAGTGAGGGAATTACAATCATAAAACAAAGGTTACATAGAAAGAAGATTCTTTTGGTTCTTGATGATGTCGACAAACTAGAGCAGTTAGAGGCTTTGGCTGGAGGACTTGATTGGTTCGGTCGTGGAAGCAGAGTCATCATTACCACCCGAGACAGACACTTAACTAACCTGTCATGGGATAGAAAGTATGCATGCGGTAGAAGGGTTGTATGGGACAGAAGCACTTGAATTGTTGAAGTGGATGGCTTTTAAACATAACAAAGTTCCTTCAAGTTATGAAGACGTTTTAAACCGTGCAGTTTCATATGCTTCAGGCCTTCCCTTAGTTATAGAAATAGTGGGTTCCAACTTATTTGGAAAGAGCATAGAAGAATGGAAGGGTACCTTAGATGGCTATGAAAAGATTCCCAATAAAGATATCCAAGAGATATTTAAAGTAAGTTATGATGCTTTGGAGGAAGAAGAGCAAAATGTCTTTCTGGATATAGCTTGTTGCTTCAAAGGGTATAGATTGACAGAGGTCGAAAAGATACTTCAAGCTCATTATGGCCATTGCATAAAACATCATGTTGGAGTGTTAGTTGAAAAATCTCTCATTGAGATTAATAATCAATACTGTCGAGAATCTAATGTTGATGTGACATTACATGACTTGATAGAGGACACGGGTAAAGAAATCGTCCGGAAAGAATCACGTAAAGAGCCCGGAGAATGCAGTAGGTTATGGTGTCACAATGATATAGTTCATGTTCTACAGAAAAATACGGTAAGATTGATATCTACGAAAAATTTGTTATTTATGCTTTAACCGTGACTTCGTTCTTTTTGGACTTGTATATGACCATCTCATACTTGTTTTTTCCACTTAATTACACATATTTCTCTATATATTATTTGTATTGTGGTTTATTCTTCTTTTTTTTGTTAAAAGGGAACTGGTAGCATTGAAATGATATATCTGAATTGTCCCTCAATGGAACCCGTAATAGACTGGAATGGAAAGGCCTTCAAGAAGATGTCAAATCTTAAAACACTTATTATAAAAAATGGTCAATTCTCCAAAAGTCCCAAGTACTTTGAGGGTATTGATATGGGAAAGATATCATTTGAAGTCTCTATCATCTAGTTTTTTGAACAAGGCAAGTGAAATAAGTTCATTTTCCAATTGTGTATATTTATGAATTCAGTATTAGATTATAGTGTTTTATTTTTAATTTTTTGTTTATTCTGTGTTTATGCAGAAGTTTGAGAATATGAAAATCTTGACATTGAACTATTGTAAATACTTAACCCACATACCCGATGTCTCACATCTTCCAAATTTAGAAGAGTTCTCATTTGCATGTTGTGATAATTTAATTACAATTCACAATTCGATTGGGTACCTAAATAAATTTGAAGTCTTAGATGCAGAAGGTTGCAGCAAGCTCGAGAGTTTTCCCCCCTTATGGTTGACCTCTCTTAAGGAATTGGAACTCAGGGAATGTGAGAGTCTCAAGAATTTTCCAGAATTATTAGGCAAGATGACAAATATAGAAAATATTTTGTTGTGTGGAACTTCCATAAGAGAATTACCATTTTCATTTCAAAATCTCAGTGAACTTCGTGTCTTAACATTATTCGAGGGTGGAATGCTCAGATTTTCAAGTAACTTTTTTATGATGCCTAACTTGTCAAAGATTTATGCTAGAGGTTGTCGTCTATTATTGCCAAAAGATAAGGATATATTGAGTTCCACAGTGGCTTCAAATGTGGAACATCTTGTTCTTGAAAATAACAACCTCTCAGATGAATGTGTCCTAGCAGTTCTCACTTTGTGTGCTAATGTGAAATATCTACACTTATCAGATAACACTATAAAAATTCTTCTGGAGTGTCTTAATGAATGTCACCTTCTAAGGGTCCTTAGATTGGATTACTGCAAGTCTCTTGAGGAAATTAGAGGGATTCCACCAAATCTAGAAAACTTTTCTGCAATTGGATGTGAATCATTGACTTCCTCATGTAGAAGAATGCTACTGAGTCAGGTTTGTTATTTTTTCTTGCACTAGTATTTGATACATAGATTTCATATGTAATCCATCGCATAATATTATATTTTATGCTAAACTACAGCAACTACATGAGGCTGGATGCATTGAGATTTGTTTACCAACCGGAACTGAGGGGATTCCTGATTGGTTCCAACACCAAAGCTGGGGACAGACAATTTCTTTCTGGTTTCGTAAAGAAATCCCTTCTATAAGTTTTGTTATTCTCTGCTGTTATCCCATACCATCTATTTTTATTTTGGGTGATATTGAACTAAGAGTCAAGTTGTGCGTCAATGGCTATGAACATACTCTTTCCCACGATTGGCAGCGGCGTTTTGGCTTTCATTCGAAGCTATCGGATCATGCATATCTCTTTGATCTGAAATTGGAAAAACTGATTAATTCCTATAACCAGATTTTTGAAAATCTCGTGTGTGACTTCGACGAAGCACTTTTAAAAAATGAATGGATTCAAGTAGAGCTTGAGTGGCGCGAGAATTCGCAGGGTGAGAAATGGTTGATTTTCGAACGGTATAAGGAATATGTACAAATTGGAATCCATGTTTTGAAGAAGAAAAGAAGCACGGAGGAGAATGTCACATTCACCAATCCTTATAGAAAGAGAAAATTAGATGAATATCTCAATACATCATTATCACAATTCCACACTCTGCTGAAAAAGCAAAGATCAATGGACTTGGAAGTTTCTGAGACAGAATCTGTGCATGAGCAGCAACACCATGCACAAATGGCTTCTTTTGTTCCATTGTATTTCTCTTTTTGTTTGCTTCTTTTCTCTTTTGTTATTCTGTTTTGGAGAATTCCTTATCTTCTTTTTCTCTAATTTTTTTTACTCCATCTTAGTATTTAAATTGTATTATACTTCTTTTCTTTATGGATAAATCTACCCTTAGCTCCTCAATTATTTTAAGTTTGAATGTACGTCACAATTTAAGGAACTAAATTGCTAATTACAAATTTTTGTCCATACTTTTTCTAAATAAATTTTTACTAGGACGTATAGTCTTTTTTAAGTTAAAATTTGAATTTAAAAAAATAAAACATGAATATCTAAACCGAAATTTAGATAAGTTCGGATAATATTGATATTATAAAATTGAAATAAATAAATTAAAATTGATATAATACAAATAGAAAAGGCATATAAAGAACTTGTTAGTGTCCGTTTTTTCGCTTGTTAATATTATGGCACTTAATACATTACAAACTTAATAAAATCAACACATACATGCATATTATACTAAAAAGCACACATTATAAAGTAATAAGAATCAATTATGTTTGAACCATATGAAATAGTAAAAATCAATATATGTCACATTAAATTTGTCAAAAAATGTATTATTTCAAATAAAAAAAGTTAATATCAAATCCCACACTAAAAATAAAACAACAAAACATTAAAATATTTATATATGTAGTTTAGTTCGGTTTTAAAATAAATAATCTCAGAGTTAAATTACATCGACAACTAATGAAAATTCAAATTTTGACACTTCATATAAACAATTAGAAAATAAACCTAAAGGAGTGAGATGATCCTCATTAGATGTCCGAATCAAACATTATCTTTATAGACAAATGTTAGTTATTAGTTGTTTGGTTACATGAGAAAACGAAGAGAGAAAAAAAACAAGGAAAACATAAACTACTTAAAAAGGTCACACCAAAGATCCTTTAATCATCCACAGGAATAGTCGATGAAAGACAAGAGATGGGTTATTAGGTAACAACCATAAGTTCTACACCATTTGCTCCCAACTTAGATAGAAGAATATGATGCAAGAGTAGAGGGATAAATGTTAGCAACAAAGATCAAAATTTAACCTCCTCCTTAAACTCTTCACTGTCTCAACCCTTTAATCATCTAGCTTCACTTTTGGAACCAGTGTAAAAAAAAATTACACGGTCTTTTATACTCCTTCTATTGCATTTGATGTTAAGGAAACATGTACACCTAGGTTTTGCTACTACGCTAGAATATTATTTTTCAAGTGTATTTTGGCGTGTATTTTTTCACACGTATTTAGACAATATTAACGAGGATATAAATTTCCATAATGTTTTAGTGTAGTAATAAAATTTAGGGTTAAATAAGTTTTTGTTTTTTATAAAGTCCCCTTTGAATTGCGCTTATTTTGAGGTTATGAAAAATAGTTTATGCAAATAAATAAGCTTTTATATTAATTCATAAGTTCTTACTAACGAAAATTTTATCTTCATAAATTTTTTTTCATAAACTACCTTAAGAAGCTCATGAATAATAAATAAAAGCTTATTTATTTGCAGAAGCTATTTTTCATAAACTCAAGCGCAATCCAAACGGGCCCTAAATATCTTAAATGTTGTTTTTAGTCTCTCTAAAAAATTTAGCAAGTTTTGATCCCTCAATTATTTTTTCTTCACAACTTTTGGTCTCTAATTTAGTAATAAAAAATTTAAACTTGTGTATAATCTTCAAAATTTTGAATTATTTTTTACAGTCATATTTAGTACATTCTATAAATATCTCTTGCAAAAGTTTAAATATTTTTAGCAAGGGATAAAATAAATATGAATCTTTAAGTTTTTAGTGCTTAATAAATCATATTTAATTCATACTTTGTTAAAAAAAATAAAAAATAAAATAATAGGAGAGATGGTTATAAATATTTTACGCACATCTACGTAAAAATTCATTCAAAAATATGAAACATACACATGAATTTACTTAAATGCATAGACTATAAGTCATGATAGAAAATTTTAGGGGAGCAAAACTTGCTTAAATTTTTTAGAGGAGTTAAAAATAAAATTTGAGATATTTATAAAGATCAAAACTTCATTAAGTGTCAATAGTTTTTGAAAATTGTTGTTTCCACTTCAAATTTTACTTGAAACACATAGAAATTACACATTTAACTCCAAAGATAACCAACGTTCGACTTCCTTCATTTTCTTTGTTCCCGAACGGTACTTAGCTACCATTGAATTAAATGTGTAATTTCCATGTATTTTCAAGTAAAATCTAAAGTGGGAACAACAATGTTCATAGGTTTATTACCATTGCTTTTTTTATTTCAAATGTTTCCTAAAAACACATGAAAATGACTAAAATAAACCAGTTGTAGTTAACTACCGTCGGTTTTTTAGTTATAAGTCAGCGGTAGTTAATTGCTACTGAGGATATTTAAGTATTTTTCATATGCTGTTAGGAAGTTTTTGATGTTAGAAAAGCAATTTTCTAGTTTTTCCCTTTAATTTCCCATGGATTGTAAATTGGGACAATTTTGACTAAATTCCTTATCCGATTAAATCAAACTTTACTGGTTTGTGTTGGGTCAGAAGCATAAAATTTGTGGTCGGACCCGAAATAACTTAATTGGGTAATGACAAGTAGGTTTGTTCAAGTCATAAGACGTACAATTTTATTTTTTTTGAAGGAACGTACAATTTTTTTAAAATTCAAAATATATATGCATGTAATTAAATGACATTTTATTTATCAAAAGATTCAACATTTACAGTAAATAAATCTGGATCAACACATAATAATCTTACACTATATTAACTAAAAAAATAATTCTGGGTCTATAAATTTTTTGTAAAATTAATTCAAAAATTAAATCATACAAATGGATGAGAAGCACTTATCCAACAACCAAATAAAAAGTTGAGAATTTTCTTTCAACATACTGGGTTCACAAAATTTAAAATTTAAATCCATTACCTGAACAAAACACTTTATTGGTTTTTTTTTTAAAATTTTTTTAAAAAAAAAAAAATCTAATTTTTTTAAAAAAAAAAAAAAAAAAACCGCTTTTGTTATTTTTAAGTGTTTGTTTAGGATTTTTAGAAAAAACCTATTTTGACTTTAAAACTAAAAGCTGCTAGGATTAACTTTTTTTCAAAATCTATTTTTTTTCAAAGACAATAAGGTAACACATGAATATTAAAAAAATATTTTTTTATAAAATCACTTTTTTTTGGGTTGTTAACAAACACAAATAACTTTAGATTTTTTTTAAATCTAAAAAAATCTTTAGATTTTCCCAACGCAAAATATATTTTCTTTTAAAAGCTAAAACTAAACACGCTCTAACCCGAACTAAATGTTTTGAGTTGGTTGAGTCATCAAGTTCATTAGATCGACCTGTATGTATTAGGAAAAATACAATCACATATCAGATAGATAAGACTCTTGATAAGAATTTATAAAGAAAAGACATTTTTCACCTTGATGAACCTGTTTTGTAAGGATGAATTTGCACCAAATTTCAACATGGTATTAAAACTTGTCAAATTCAAGGGCCGTCTATCTATCCACGCGCCAAGCCAAAAAAGAGTGTTGGATGTTAGGGGGTGTGGCCCTACCTATCCACGCGCCAAGGCCAAAATGAGTGTTCAACGTGAGGAGGGTGTATTGGAAAAAACCAAAGTCACTTTTGATAAGAATTTATAAAGAGGATCCACTCGGTTTAATAAGGATGAGTTAAATGTATCTATGAATATATTTGGAAGGATTGTCTTATGTGTGTCACTGCCGAAAGAATACAAATCCACTTTTTGCATCTTTTAACATTTTTAGACAAAATTAGACATCTAATTCAACATCTTGTTATAGTGTGAGCTCAATTTGGAATGTGGCATACCAATTACTAGTCACTAATGAACTAGCAATTGGGTAGTGCAAGTTTAGTTACTTCGGAAAACTAGCTTATTTTTGCTCAATCTAGATACAAACACTACTAAATCTTTGTACACATAAGACCAACAAAAAGAAATTAATTAGAATCATCTCTCTTCTTGAATTGATGATGAATTACATCCCTTACATATTTTAATTAATATTACGGCTACATTACATATATATCATCACTCATCAACACAGTTAGCTATAAAAGTTCAATAATTTCAACATCACAAAAACTACTAATTAATGTCTCATCAACAAAGTAATTTGTTAGAGACACAAACACATCCTTTGATTCTGTGGGGAACTAGCACATCGCAGGACACTTAGGAAAAGATGTTCATCACAAGGAATACATAGCTTTGAATCAGCCATGAAATCATACTCTTCTTGAGCTTGATCCAACAAGGCCTTGAAGAGTGGATGATGAAGCAATGCAATTTTGATCACATATCTTTTGTGATTCTCTCCTACATATACAACCATGTGACCTTTTGGTACATCACTTGGTATGGAGCAACTTTCATGCAGAGAAGACCATAAACCCCTCTTGCAACAATCTTCACAAGTAGCACAAGTTTTTACTATACTTCCCATTTTCTTGCATTTGTTAACACATCCTTTCAAAAATCTTGACTTCATAGTGCCTAGAGTATATGATGTAATGAGAGGGAGAGAAAAGTGTAGTGATGAGTACTTGGATGGAAAGTGATAAGGTTTATATAATGGTGGCATGGGGAAGAACCAATTGTGTGGATCAAGCATTAAATGGTTGAATGATTGGTAGCCTATGCTATTGCTAATTATGGGTATCAACATATGTAAACATACAATAATATTATTCAATTGCACCAATATTATGTTGATCGGAGTCGAACTGAAGTATTATAAAAAAATTAAAAAATAAAATCTTTGGTTCAAATTATGAAGATGGAAAACATGATTTGGAGGACTTTATTAATCGTGATCAATGAGATTAGTTATTGATTAAGCTGATAGATATTTTTCAGTTATATTTTTTATTAAAAAATTAGTTTGGAGGAGACACGCCTCTATGTAAAGACAGGAAGAACTACTAACTTCATTGAATATTTCAATGGAATTTTTGTATAATGTATTAACTATGTTTGGTGATCGAATATTTTCCACTTATATCGTAGTTATAAAAACACTATTATTGTTATAAAATAAATAAATTATTAAAGTTTTTCGGTTATTTATAGTTGCTGACCTTGTTTGTTAGCTAGGTAGTTTTTAGAGCATGGCACTGATCTTTGATACGAAACTGTACGAACATGTAAGGCAATGATTCAAAGATACATAAAATAAAATAATGTATATATAACTGATTTATTAATTAACAATATGACTCCTAGGAAGTATTGTAACTTTGTAAGGGCTCTGTCCTTGTATGCAATATTGTTGAAATTTTGAAGTTCTCAACTTTGAAGACCCCACAACTTTAGGGAGAAAAAGATAAGATATGAAAGAGGGATGGGATAAGTTTCTTGGGCAAAGTGCAAAACCCACTTATTTCAAATATAACGTGGGGGATGGATCAAATACATATGACATATCATATAATTAAGCACTTTCTTCATATTTTAGAGAAGAGAAGGTTGCAGATATACACCTCTTTTTTTTCTCTTTATTTTGAGTCGTAATTGTTGACTATTTTGTATTGTTAAGTGTTTTAATCGTAGGTGAGACAATTAATTTAGTGCTAGAAAGTGGATGATGATGCATATGTGAACTTTAGTCTTAGGTATACAATCCAATTTGCAAATCTCATTTATCATTATTTATCCAAAGTAGACCTAAAGAAAATGCCCTTACCTCAAATTTGTGTTCGAGGTATTGTCTGTTTTTGACCTTATTTGTTATTTGTAAAAGGCACCTCATTGAATTAAAGAGTGTGTGTTGTTTATAAATTACATCTAACTTCGATTTCAATTAATGTAAGACAAATACAATCAAATAGCAATTGTTATGTTATTCTAAGCATGCAGATACCTCTGAAGCATTTATATTGATGTCGCAATTAGAATTGCAGACCGCAATTTAGAATAATTTATGTGGTATTTTTAGTTAATGGATTTGATTTGAGGTCAGCAAGGGAAGTGGAGATGGAGTTACATCATTGAGTTTATTAATAATTTTGATATCATTTTGGATAGTTGCGTGGGATGAAATAATTAGTTTTATCTGCCACCTTTTATATATGCCGTTATCCTTGTCAATTTTATTAGTAGCTTTTTCAAAGCACTTATAGAGATTTGAATTTAATAGTCCCTTTTGGATTGGTGTTAGCACACTACTTTAAGTTAAAACATGTGTTTTCTAAATAAGGGCTAAATAGGGTACAATTCGTACAAAAGGTTACATATGTAAAGTCTCTTTGGTATTCTATATCTTGCAATAAGTTTTATTTTTCCCTTGCTTTATTTAGCTTGCAGGAAATGGGCTATGCCTTGCAAAAGGGTTAAGGGATGGAAGAAAATACAATTGGTTTCAGAGTGGAGAATGGAAGTCACAGTTCTTTATTACCACTCTAAACTTTGACCACACTATCTTTGAATTGATTCCCTTCCTATGTTTTCTCTCAATGGATTCGTTGTATTTAATTGACTTACATTCAACATGGCCACATAAATATTTGTCAAAATAACAATCGGGATTGCACACAGTCAAAAATTTAACGCAATCATGCAGTTAACACAACGATAGTCATTGGATCAAGATTAGCCGATTATATTTCAAATTCCGTATTTTTAGAGTTAATATGAAAAACAAAATGTTTATGTTTTCTGCTCTGTCCAATCTTAATTCATCAGACATCCATGTGTTGATTGTGTGAATACATGGGATTGTGACTAAAGACAATCCAAATTCCTAAATATTACATACACAACATTATAAACAAGAAGAAACCGAACAAACAAATGTTTAGTATAATTGTGGTATGCAACCACAAACACACCTACAACATCAAGGCTCTGGAGGTCTTTGCAACCGCAATACAGCATTGCGGTTGCATCCTTCACATTTGTCTATAACATTAAGGATGACAAGGCAAATGCAACTTACAACTATGATTATGTACCCTTGTTATAGATAAGTATTTTTTGGTATAATTAGGAAATTAAAATGTGAGATCAAAATTAACTTGATTCTATTTGAAGGATTGAGCATTTATAGTGAAGTAGATAGGTGAAGACAATGTTTGAGGTTGTGCTTGCTGGTCCTGTCATCTTATAAGAGACAGCACATTGGTTCATCTCCCTTTGAGACAAATGTAGATTGTGCTTAGTTGGTTTGAAATTGAAAGGTTCAGTTTTGCGCGTTCAGTTTTACACATGCATATGATTGTAACACTTACATTCCAGAAAGATGAGACACGTGAATCTAAAAAGCACCTCAATGGTTCTTATGAAAATTACTTACTATATGTACTTGCAAATTGCAATGCCATTTATTTCATGTTATATAACAAAAGTACATTACAACCAGTGTACTTCCACATTCTATCCTCATGTTGCCATTTTTATCAAATCAAAAGTATCTAGTCTTCTAGTCATTGTCACAATTCATAAGCAGAGGGACAAGTCTAAATAGTTGAAATGGATTGAACCTTATTTTTTTATAATTAAAGACGTGGAAGTATATGTCACCATAGACGTACCACAAAAATATGTCACCATAGTTTTATGCTGTTATTTATTTTCCAAAATGTCTACACAAAAAAATTAAAAAATATCATGGGTGTTAGGAGTTTGTAGGAGAGGACCAATGTTTGTTATGTGCCTGACATATTTTTAGGGAGGAGCGAAGAGCTTTAAGATGTACCTTACACATATAAATAGAGGTTAGTTTCAAAGCCGATCCAAATGATTGAAGCTTGTAAAATACTCTATTAGAGTGCCAAAAATCCTAATTACAATGATTTTCTACCCAAATAAATCCAATTCAATCCATCTATCATGTCACCTCTAATCATATAATCGATGTTTGAATGTTTATGTAAAACTTTTTTAATGTTGAGTGCATTGTGTATATATAGTAATTTTCATAAAAGTTTCCAAAGTTACCAATTTCATTCATATTTTGTCCAAATTTTGAGGGGACAAAATCACATTCTAAGTAGTGCTTCACGGACTAAAATTTTCATTTTAAATTATAAAAAGTAAAATCTGAGAATGATGCAAAATAGGGCATGTTATAGCCTTACAGATAAGGTACATGATAGATGAGTGTGTGAGTGAGGAATCAAGCAAAGGCATGCTGCACATGAGGTTTGGGCCATGAGACTCACGGGTGGGTGAAGATATTATGTCTCAATTACTCTTACAAGAGGCAGAACCAAAGGAAAATGGTTGATGATACCTCAAGAAATTATTCATATCATAAGTCATAGTTCAATTTATTCATCTTGTTCAATTATGACTGAGGTAGATAACAAATAAATAATAAGAACCGGTTGAATATAATCTAGGTCAAACCATATGACAAATTGTCTGGTTTTGTTTATTTATAGGTAATTGTTAACGATGTTAGTTTTCGATGATTGAATTCAGAACCTCCACCTTTCAACTCCATCAAAATATCTAATTACTGACCCGACCTGACCGTTTGAATCAACCGTTCCAATTTATAAAAAAATAAAATAATAAGAACCGGTTGAATATAATGGACGTCAAACCATAGGACAAATTTTATGATTTAGTTTTTTAGGGTTTAGGGTTTAGACAAATTAATTATGTTAGTTTCTGATGATTGAACTCAGGATCTCCTCCTTTGAACTCTTTCAAAATATCTAATTAATGACCCAACTGATTGAATCAACCGTTCTGAATTTTTAAAACAACAATTCATTTTTTATTATCAAGAAACAATAATTCATATAATTTTTATCTATTCATTAGTAACTGAATGAATTATTTGATTAGACACAACTATTCCACGTGCATTTCTGTGTTCTATTGAGCTGTCAATGAGTATTACATTATCATTTTTGTTCCCACTTCTCCCTAACGGTCCCATATTTCATCCCTCAATTAACATCTCTCCATGCTTCCTTCAGGGAAGCAAATTCTCTCGATTCTTTCTTCTTTCAGAAATCAGTTATGCTTAGAATACCGTTCCAATAAGCTTAAATTATTATAGTTTTGCGTCGGTTGAGATGTGAAAACTCAAAACCTTCTGAATCCAAATCTACTAGGACAGTGTTGATTTTTTTGTTACAACTTACAAAATTCATGATGCATTGTGAGTAGCCACAAAAATTGACGTGTAACATTCACTATTTTATAGTGCATGTACTACATCTAAAATCTATGTACTAATGATGAAATCTAGTGGTGGATTCGATGTTGAGACGGAGCCAGAAATTTAGCTTAGGGAGAACCGAGTTTAAGAGTACAACTTAGCAAAGAAAAAACAAATTTTTATATGTATAATATATTCAAGAAATTTAAGAAATCATATGATATATCCAAAGTTAATATGTATCCAAAATTATAAAATAAAATAAAAAAGATAAAAGAAAGATGAGTTCCTTGAGGCATGCTTTAGTACGACGAGACTAAATAAGATTTTTGAATATTGTAGAAAGAAACGTGAAACAACAAAATGTAAAGGTAAGATGATGAATTCAAGGTAAAATCATGAGCACGGAATCGTTGGTATGAGAGTGCATAAATAACACTTTATGCAATAAGTAAAAAAAATTGAGCGAAATTGTAACAATGAATCAAAAATTAATATTCGTTAAGGATTAATATTCTTTTGTAAATTGCAAACAAAACTTTACTTTATTTTTCATTGTTATGCGTTCTAAATAATAGTTAGTGTAATCTTGCTTAGAAACTTGAGTGTTCAAGGCTAAATAAATTGAGGGAAAAAAAAACTCATTATACAATATCATATAAAGTTCACAGAAAATAAATATAGCAACAGAAAAATATAAAACATTAATATGAAAAAAAAAATTATAATAATCTCGGGGGACTGTGGCCTCTGTTGTCCCCCTTCTAACTTCATCCCTCCGGCCATGGTTGGGATGATCAAAGAAATATCTGAGAAACTTACTCTTATTATTAATAACTTGAGAGGATCTAGATTGTGGATCAAATATGAAAGATAGATATAAGGTGTACACAGAAAATTTGACATAAATCATTGATCGTTATGTACAGTTAAACAACATGTGTTGTCATAGCACACTTTTGTGATATGCAAATTTTTGTATTAAAGTTACATAGTTTTTTTTTAGAGTGCTGCGGTGCATTTACATTGTGTTTTCCCATTCGACAATACTCTATATTTTTTAAGAGATAATGTGAAAGGATTAACTATTTAACCATTATGACAACTTTGCATGTGTACGAGTACGATAAGAATACAACAATACATCAATTTAAAAAAGAAAAATGTTAGCAACGTAACATTCTCTTTTTAACCTAATTCTAACATTCATTCTCTTATTAGATGAAATGTGTGTAAAATCCGTATTTTGAAAATACGTCTTGCTTAAAGTGCTGACACTCGTATGAGTTTCATCCATAAGAGAATAAATATTAGAGCGAATATTGCAAAAATGTGTTGCTAACACTCTTCTTTGAAAAACAGTAAGGTATATTATGGTAAATAAAAAAACCTAGGTTTTGTCATATAACATATTATGAAAGAGTTAAGTTCTACGATTCACAGCAAAAAAATCACAATAACATATTAAAAAGTACACAATTGTGTTTGATTACAACAACAAAGAAACTCAAATACATAAATAATATTATATCAATCTATGATAAAGCAACAAATTTTACTTGACAAAAAAAAAACCAACAAATTTCACTCGCAACTAAATAATGAGAAAAAAAAATGTCTCCAAAAAGTATCGTACATGCACTGGTACCTGGTATGTACTTAGTAAGCTACTTCATTGTTTTTTTTGTCTAAATCGGATATGCTTCTTGCGTAACTTGCAGATACTAATCGTTCGAGCCTTGTGAGACTCGAATGAATGAAAAAGAATTTTAACGTTGATGCATGTCTAATCTTGATTCAAACTCGGAAGATACTTCTTGTTTTACAAGTATCCAAAATTCAACATAATTGAAAAAGTCATGCGGTAGTAGTAGTAAAATGTTGGGAAAATACAATATTTAGTCATTTATGTTATTTAAGAATGGAAAATGCTAATAAGAGCATTTAAGGTATTGTTTAAACATCTAGAGGTAATAGTAACATTTGTATTGAAATTTGTCTAATTATGATTTTTACATGTGTTTAACTTGTATTTTCAAGACAAAATTTACTTTTATAGATTCCTTAAACAATACTTTTAAGTATTTGTCTCTAAGTATTTGTCTTGTCTCATAGATCTTTAAGTCACGTTACGTGTACAGTGGTAGTAGGGTGGGAATGAGCCGGGCTTTGCTTAAATAGGCTAGGCCTAGTTGAAAAAACTGAAGGAAAATCGAATGTTACAGAATAAAGCAGCGGATAAAATTTTTGATTTTCTTTCCTTGGATCATTACGAATTTACACATGAATCAGTGATTCAATTTTTACCTCGAAGTGTGGAATCTGAAAGCTGGAAACTGGAATCTCGATCACAGCAAAGCAAGCAGCAAAGCCTCTAGCAAATCCACACGAACGGTGCTCCTCCAAAACTCGGTGCTAGCAAAGGAATCAGAAGTTTCAGAGAGCTAGGGTTTCTTCAAGACGTGTAACCAAAAACTTCAGCACTAGGGTTCTATATATAGAACTCCGAGTGTGCTCTGCAAGTCAGAAGTCACTATTGAGCTTCAGTAAGCCCAATAACGAGTTTGGTAATTTTGCTAACTAACGCACCCTCATATATAAGTCATACATATATATTTCTCTTTTGACCGTTCTTTGTGTGTGACCCTATAGGTTCTAGTCACGTTGGCAATAATATTAAATCTAATATTTAATACTATAAACAATTAGCGGTATCTAACAACACATCATTGCTACCCAAGTGACAAAAATGTCAAGTGATCTGACGAAACCTTTCCACGATAATACTTACGTGTACGCTTACTCCTTTGTCCTAATATCTATATTGATTTCAAGGCATAGATTTTTTCACCCTTGTATAGATCAATATTTATATTTCTTGATTCCGAAATATATTGAATTACGAATAAGTCCAATATCTTATATTGACTTAGTTCGGCATGGCCATGCAGTTTTACAGTCATATTTCATCAAGAGGCCTAAAGATATAACTCCTGTTTATGAGGAGGGACAAATC
>Ga0228711_1002228_pt1 | contig 29631 bp, 15 predicted proteins | sample MedpolnodulmetaG_2_FD_177996 | JGI IMG/M metagenome (GOLD analysis project Ga0228711, IMG submission 177996) | Root nodule microbial communities from Medicago polymorpha collected in Santa Monica, California, United States - brown nodules | ecosystem: Host-associated > Plants > Roots > Nodule... | reverse complement strand
CTGCCATTATCAGGGATTTTGGAATTTAGTATATTTTCTTTCTAGTTGTAGGCTAGTTCCATTATGTGCTATGACATTAGGTGTTTTGTTGCATGCTATTTGTTCCTTATTGGCTTTAGTTTGTAACAACTATGTACTATGTGTTGATGGCACTATGTTACCTTAATTAACTGATTAAAAAATTTGTCCTTGCCTTTTCTACAAAAAATGTTCAAACATCCTTGGTGTGTATGAAATATTTGAGAGATATTAAATTTGATTTAAAAGTGTTTTCACAATGTAATGGACCGTTACTGACGATTTTTAATCAATAAATTCAGCATTAAGAGCCCGAAATAGTGACCCACATTAGTCGCTAATGGTAAAGAAATTCAGTTCAAAATAATCACTAAATCAGTCGCTAGCATCGGTCGCTAATTTGGTCCCCCAAGAGCAGTTGCAAAATCAGACTCTAGGTTCAGTCTCTAAATCAGTCTCTAAGTGCAGTCACAAAAGCAGTCGCTGAATTAGTTGCTATAACCGTAACAAAGGATTTGCGACTAATGGATTAAACCTCTTTTCTTGGTTACTATTTCGGTCATGAAATTCTGTAGTGACCGATTTTGATGATATAGCGTCCGAAAATTCGGTCTCTAAAAGGCTGATTTCTCTTAGCTAGTGATATTCAATTGAGGAAGCAGGGAAATCCACCATTTCAAGAAGTCGATGTTAGTAACACCAAACTTAGCCAACCAATCAGCACATTCATTTTCTTTTTGCAAAGTATCATTAAAGGAGACCACCCAAGAAAGAGCATAAAGCTTCCTGGTGAGAGAAAGCAAAGTTGCATGAGGATGAAAGTCATTATGTTTAGTATCATTAATTAGATCCAAAGTTGACTGAGACCTTTCCAAATAGCTATAAGTTCAGCCAATAAATTTTAAGCTCTATCACAAGTTCCAGAAAAACCTTGAATCCGAATTCCCATATCATTTCTCAAAAGACTGCCATAATATGCATTACCAAGATTGCCAAAAGAATAGCCATCCACATTAACTTTAATAATACCTTTAGAAGGGGATGCCAATGAACATGACGGGTCACACATTGCATATGAATAGGACCAAGAGCTTGGACCATGGATGAATGATACGAGAATATATTATTCACTGAAGCCAAAGTGTCTTTCTTCACATGTTGAAAAATCTCATTATTTCTATTCCGCCAAATCTCACTACAAGAAATCAGCCCTTTAGAGACCGAATATTCAGTCGCTACATCAGCAAAATCGGCCTCTGCTTGACTCAGTGCTACATCAACAAAATCGGTCTCTGCTTGACTCAGTGACTGTAATAGCGACCAAAAATAAGAGTGGCTAAAACGCTGGTCGTTGGTCCTTTGTGACTGGTCTAGCGACTGATATTTCGTGACTGCTTTTGTGACCACTCATAGAGACTCATATTGTCACCGAATTCTGAGTGGAATTAGAGACTGATATAGAGACGTTCTTGGCGACTGATCTAGAGACGGAATCTAGGCACCGATTTAAAACTCTTTCCTTGGCTGAAAATTTAAGGAAGAATCACTTACTTTAGTTAATATTTTCTAAATCACTGGTCTTTGTTTGACTTGAGCAGGGATATATGTTTGAGCTTGGAGTTACATATTGCATTTTAATTTCGTTACTGTTTCGCAGTGCTTGGAGTTACGTGTAGGCAATATCAAGTAGGATCCATGTCATCAATGAGCACGCCACATTATCTAAAAAGGAGGGAGATCAGAAATTTCTATTGACTTTATATATATGGGATCAGAAACTTAGTTTTAGAAATTGGGTATCAAAAGTTAACAAATTAAAAAATAGAGGGATCAAACGTGGCAATTAAGAATGTTTTGATTGGTTGTGTGTGCAAAACTGTTTTGAACTGTTAACCCACCACAATTAAACTCTTTAAATTACACTGAATAATATAATATATATTTATAACTAGGGAATGATAAATTATCATTAATAATGGAAACATCAATGAATATTTTACAACGGTCTTATATGGAATTTAAACTTTTAAACTTTTTCCCTTTAGGTTGAAGCGTGAAATTGTTATCGCTAAGTTGACATCTAATTGACTAAATAAAGTTGTATTAAATATGTCTACTTTTGAATGATTTTATTAAATGTGATCATAAAAAAAATGTATAAGAATTTTCTCACCTAGGGTTCCATCTCCACCAATATTTCCACCATTGATGATTTAGTTTATGATGTCAGACAACCCCTGATCATCCCAGTTTTCAAACCTGTTGTGAGAGTATTTTTTCAATCGTTTGATCCCCATCAATCTGATTGTTCTTTTATCTTGTTCCTAGGTTTTGAATAATTAAGGACGTACATCCCTAACTTTTTCTCAATACAAAAGACCATCCAATCATAGATACAACCCAACTTTATCCAATGATAGGTTTTCCAGCATGTATCACGACTAGTTATACAGTGTTTGGTTGAGATGTCTAATGTTGGGCAAGTAACGGTCTAAGCACAAGCGCAGTACTACACAATTGTTGCTGAATCGAATTTCAGATGGGCACTTATGTTCTTTCAAGTCAGTGTCCACGATGCAGCTATATATAATGTATGGTCCTTCATGAAGGAATTTAGTACAAAAGACAAGGAGGATGCAAGTCATGACCTATGGACTTATTGGTATGTCAGATTGTCAATATGAACAAGGAGGGATGCAATGATATTTTGGAAATAATTTAAAAGTCTATTGCCAACAGCGGAAGCCTTGGTGATGGTCTAGTGGAAAGATGTGAATGGCATTGGCCTAGGTGACGGAAATAGTTTTTCTTGGTGGCGGTGACCTGAATGGGTATTTGAGTGGTGGTTTGTCCAATTTTTATGGCCCCGAGGGATTCCTTCCATGCTCTCAAGGTCGAAGTTCAACGTTTCAATGAAAAAATTACAAAGAGTGGACCCAAACTGTAATATTGTTACCAGATAACAAGGGAAAACATGGATTTCTCACGGTTTTTAAGTAAAATATGTTTACTAAATAACCGTATAATAGTGGAAAAATACTAGCGCATGAATAACGATAAGTAGAGAAATTTAATTAATTGTAGTTAATGTAATAGTTAAGTTGATGGCCAATTATTTTAAAACAGAGAAAATTGATAAAAACACAATTCAAATGAGACGGAAATAGTAACATTTTTCATTAGAAAAAATAAGTCGAATGTAGCTTAGTGCAACAACGATAGAAAAAAATCTCAGACTATATTTGCGGGTTATGTTTTGAAGGGAAAGGTAAAAGAACTTATTTTTCCTTTATAAATTAAATAAATTAAAAAAATTGGAATATTATAGGATCGTCTATTACGTTATTCTTGTAATTTTTTAAAATTAAGCATTAGAATTATAAGATCCCAAATTCGACATGAAGAAATACATAGAAATGCACATCTAGAAGAACAATTCTCACGTTAAATAACTTGAAGAACAATAACCACATCTAGAAATGCACTCTAAATAAAAGTCATGTATAGTCTATTATTCGATATTGGACTCTTTAACGCATAGTCTCAGTAGAAAATATAAATTATATGTCATGCATAGTAACAGTAGAAATACATAGAAAGCCAACTTTAATTTGTTCATAAAGCATTGTTCTCTCGAAATACATCCAGCTCAAATTTATTTATAGAAACCTTTCTCTAAATCCATATCAAAGCAAACCACCTCTAAATTTATAGAAATACAGGTCAAATTTATTCATGAAACACTTCTTCAAACTTAAAAGTCATGCACATGACTTCTACCACTTATTGAAAACAAACGCTTATGTAACTTAAGAACCACAGACTTGTTGTAGACATGAAAAGTAACTTTATTCAATTAATAACGGTTAAAGGAAAGAGACATTAGCAAATATTGGAAATCTGTCATTATACTTACTCAAGCTGCCTCATCATTCTGTTGCATGATTACTTCATTTGTGTCACCTTTTGAAACACGGAAAACTTTTGTGTCCTTTCAAGGATGAGGAATTCAAAGGGAAACTCCCCGAGTAAAATCTTTCAAGCTTAGGTAACGAGCCAAAATCCACAATACTAAGCTCCATGAATAAGATCTCGCCTTGATTTGGTTCATTTCCCTATTTAGCCATGATTTCTATTATTGATTCACAATTGTTAAAATAGTTGGAAGTTATGTGAAGTTAGTTAAGGTAGTTAAACTAGAGTTAGTAGCTGTGTTAGAAGTTAGTTAGAGTTAGTTACTCAAACTAATCTCTATATACTGGAACACCATTGTACTCATTCGTTATCATTTATCAATCTATACTCTTTTGCTATGACTTTATCTGGTCTTTTACCTCATGAATACAACTATGCTCTCAATCTTGCATACATCTATGATCTTCTTTCCTTTGATTCCATAATTCTTAATACATCTATTTCAGTACGCTCAATGTTTTGGCAGTTGAGGATGTGAACAAGTATTTCAATCCGTGACAATTCTTTACATTCAGATTTCTAAGTTTGGAGAAGGACACGGTGGATGATGACAAGCTTGTCAAACAAGCAAACTTTTTGATGAATGGACCCATCCAAGAGTGTTCAAATCCAAATGTCTTAAGTTGTGGAAGGATTCTAGTATAGTCTGTTGGCGTGAGTTATGCCACTGATATATCATGAGCAATCATAGGGATATGAATTGTAATAAGAAATAATTACCATTATTTCTGTCTCGTAAAAATAGGTTTTTTACATGTATATATAGAATACCTTTACACTCTTGTAATTTAGATTAGAAAGAAATGAAATGACACCTACTGTATCAGTTTAACATTAACATGTTATCATCCTTTCCGATCCAAAACCTAAAATAACTCTGAAACCCTAGTTTCTCTTTTCTACCATTAACTCTAAAACTTCACCTCCTTCCATGGCCGACACTGATTCAAATACGGAAGTTTAATAGGCCGGTCCGACGAGCTTAATAGGTTTGTTTGTAAGTCTTAGCCTGACCTATCTAATTAAATAGGCTTTATAAAAATCTTAAGCTTGACCTTTTTATTAAACAAGTTAGGCCAAGATAAACTTTTAATAGGCTAGGTCATAGGCCCCTGTCGAGCGGCCTTACATGTTTCCACCCCTGCTATCAACTTCCTCTTAATTGTCAATTGAGTTGTGCACTTATACTTGTGATACACAAAATATTACTATTAAAAGAGATGTTTTAGGTACATAAATTTAGAATATACACAATATATATATAGCAAATACCTAAATTTATTTTGAATTTATTTTAAAAATTGTTTTAAGAGTTTAAATTTGATCTGTGTTAACTCACCAAAATAAAAAAATATGAGTTTAATCGTGGTAGGTTAACGGTCCAAAACAATTTTTCACACAATTAATCAAAACATTTAGAATTGTCACATAAATTAAAAACATTAATTGATTTGACAATTCTAAATACTTTGATTGGTTTTGTGACAAAGATGTTTTGGACTGTCAACTCACCATCATTAAACTAAAAAATATATATATGATTCGTGTCAAAAGGTTTTGATCTCTCCGGTGAGAACAGTTGAGTTGCAACGGCAGCAAAGTATGCTCCAGTGTGACGGTAATGGCTTCTGGCACGGCGACGACGAGTCTTTGCGGTAGAACGAAAGGTGCCTGCAGGCACGTTAGTACTCTGACGCTCAAGTCAGTAATGGAACTGAGAAAGAGTGTGTAAGAAAGTGTTGTGGAAAAAGTGATGTGTACCTTGATGGTGAAGCAAGTTTATCCTTATATAGGCGCACGTTGGTCATAACCGTCTTCGGGTTATACAGCGTATGATTAGGAACGGAGAGGACACGTGTGTGGTGATCCTCGCACGAGGGTGCACTTCTGTGTGGCACAGTGCACACAAGTTGGCGTGTTCCTTTGATTGCGGAGCCTTAAGGCGGTGTAAGTTTGGCCACGTGTCAACGTGGGGTTGGTTTTTTACCGGTCCAGAACAGGTTTACACTTTCAATAAACGGCATATTTGACTAAATATTTTTTCCACAAAAAAGTCAAAATGCTCAATTAATGACATTTGACTCGATATTTTTTCCATAAAAAAAGTCTCAATTAAAAAATGTTTTTTATTCACAAGTTATATACTTTCAATAAATGCATATTTGACTCAACCTTTTTCCATAAAAAATAAATAAAAATAGTTCAATTGCATTATTAATCTTTAAACCATTGCATGAATCTATAAATATATTTCTCAAGATCGTCCTTCTCATAAGTAGTTTTCATGTTACATTACATGTTCAGTTTATGGTGTTTGAGGGTTTATATGGCCTTCACATGCCTTTCTTTTTCCCTTTTCATTGACCTCCATCAACAAAATTCTATTTCTTTATCACCAAATCAAATCGACGAAATACCAAATTTGTACATTGTGTGGAAAGAGTGAACTAGTAGATCAATGAATGAGGATTACTTGTCAGATGTGGATGAGGAGCTGGAAGTTAAGAAGATTAAGGCGAAACGTGGTAGGAAGAAGAAGGTGGCAATCGGTGTTGGTGTTTCTGATGAAATCAATGCTGCTGGGGAGGGGGAACCTAAATGCATTGAACAGCAACAGATGGTAACATCATATGATTTTTTGCTAATTTAATTAAAATGACGTGGAAATGAGGTGTAAAATGATGGACCATGTAGGAAATATCACATAGGATTTATGTCATTAATGAACACACTACTTCATCTAAAGAGGAGGGGGAGCAGAAATTTCCATTGACTTTATAAATAGGGGGATCAAAAACTTAGTTTTAGAAATTGTGGTATCAAAAGTTAACAAATTCAAAAATAGTGGGATCAAAATTGTATTTAAGCATTCTAAATATTATGTTGAAAGTATTGTTATTATTTTTTATACATTGTTGTAATTATCACATGTGAGTGAGTTTAAGCAAATTATGTGTTATATTAGTACTTTTAAACCCTATTGATGTTGAAATATTTGGTATGCATATAGTTAGTGTATAGTTAGTGTTGAATCTCAATTGCTAATCGAAAAAACACGTGAGGTTTTCCTTAAAGAGGTCCCACATATATCTTGCATGGTTGAAAAGGAGAGAAACAAGAGTACTGTGATTTCATCTGATGTCGCTAAAATGTACAGGTTGAATTGAAAGTCTTTTGCCTTGAAATTATATCATTTGTATACTTAGTTTAACAATCCTTCATGATATAATGAACTTCTCATATCAAGAAAAAGTCTACAAATCTACCGACAACCAACACAATTGTGCTTTGAAAAGCATCTCTTCAATGCATGGATACTTAGGATAAGGTGGACATTTTTGTGGATCGTTACAAATATTTAAGAAGAATTCATAGCTCAATCTATATTTATTTTTACTTCGGATTAGATCTCTAACAAGCTATAACATGTTAAATGATGTTCCTTTTATGAAAGATTCTACATGAATGCATAAGAATTAATATACATATGACAATTTTGATTTGAAAGTGATGTGATTAATAAAGAACTGGATCAAGAAATTGGATGTTTCTATAAGTTGGATGTTTCTAAGAAATTGCTCTTTCCCTCCTTCCTTGGTCTTGTCCTAAAAGAAAATGAGATTATCACATTTGAATCCCTCTTAACCAAGCCCAACCCTAGGAGCGGACTTGATAATGGTGATGTGAATAAGATGCACTATTATCAGGATTCTAGTGATAAGTGGTTTTATTCTGATGGTGATATATGGTACTATGATGACATAGTTGTTCCTGCTCAGACTGAACGTGCATTGGTGGAAGAAATGAGGGAAAACCAAAACAATGAGGACGTTGGGTTAAATGATGTTGAGATGGGTGAAGTTGAGGATGACAGTGATTCTGATTATGTCCCTAACTATGAGGAAGGTCAGCAGGGTGTTGATGCTCAAAGACAAGACTTATCTATGGTGCTTGCTTGTATTAGTGACCTCAAGGCCTTCATGTCACAAAAGTTTAATGATCAAGAGGAACGCATTGTGGAAATCAATCACAAGTTTGACACCCAGGAAAATCAATTCAATAAATGAAGCAGCTGTTTCATAAGTGGAATACAAACCTTGGGATTTCAGCAGATGACTTCTTCCCTGAGAATGATGATGCAACTGGCTCTCTCAACCCCGGAAATAGTGGCTCTTAGGATGGTTGGATGCATTGGGGTTTATATGCTCACTCATGCATTCTATATAACATTTATATTTTGATATTCATGTCTCATACATTTTGTTAGCCTGTTGTGGCATTTTCTTTCATGCGCCTTTTCTTTACTGCTTTGGCCTGTTGTGGCTCAATTTTCTCATGAACTTGCTGCATTATCCCTTTTTGATGTTATCAAAGGGGGAGAAGCATTTTGGATATGTTTATGTGTTGAACATGATGTTTATGCCTGTGTCTTAAATATTATGGCTATGTTTTGTATGCTAGTTGATATTCTTTTCTTTCTGTGTGTCTAATTCTGGCTATGTTTTAGTTAATAGTTTTTTTTTATGATGTTCCTTTTAATATAATTTTATTTGTTGTTTAGTTAGGCTCATAGTATGTATAAAGCACCCTAGCAGATCAGGCATTCATGAACAAAGTGATTCATCTTATTTCTTGTCAATTTGCATTTCATGTGTCTTAGAAAGGAAAGTGTCTCTCTTTGCTTTAGTATTTTTCATAAAACATGCAATTGCTCTCTAACTTTGGATGAATCGTATCAAACAAGCTTAAATCGATTCACAAAGCTTTTGAAACAAACATGGTGCTCTATGACTTCATATGGATCATATAACTTTTTTAGTGAATCGATTAAAGTATGAATCGTATCATTTTTTGTTTGAAACGATTCATCAAACTCTCTGACTTAGTCTGAATCGATTCAAAATGGTTATGAATCGTATCAATCTCCTTCCAGGCAATTTGAGTCGTTTCAAATATCACTGGACACGTATCATTCTTCATCATATTTTTTCCTTCTTTATTTTGTCTTATAGGGTTGAATCGATTCAACTATTAAGTGAATCGATTCACAGAGTTGTTTTTTTGCGTAAATTTAGCCTAACTACCTTCCCATATATATTGTCTTCTCCTCATAACTCCCATTTCATTGAATCATTTGCAACTATTCTCTCTAGGTCTCAAAAACTCATTGTTCATACATTCTTCAAGATTAAACACTTTTTCTTAAAATCACTTTGTACATTGAGTCACATTGATTTGCTAAGGTGCTAGTAGGGATTGTAAGTTGGTTATCTCAAGAAGATTGATTGGGCTTAATCAAGGCTTCAAAGGAAGTGAATAATCTCATTCCACCTCCAAAGGACTTGGGGGTCTTTCTAACCGTTCTTGAAGTCGAAGGGGGTTCGTTTACAGGACGTAGCATCAAAGAGTGAAGAGTTCGAAGGGGTGCACGAGTAACCAAGGATCCGAAGATTCAAGGAGCACCAAATTCAAGGGTTACTTGGAGTTTGGGGGAGTGTTTGCATAGGGGTTGAAGAATTAGGATTAATTTCAAGGAACTCTTGTAAACACATTGTAATCAACATTTTTTACTTAGTGGATGACCTTGTGTTAGCTTTTTCTTCGTTTCTCCTACTGATGTCACAGTTCAGAAGCAACAGACTAGTAGCTTCTGAAGTAGTGATCAGAGACTAAATATGCAGCGGATAAAAACACAGTAAGAGAGAGAGAAGAAAGACACAAAGCAATTATATAGGTTCCTTCCACAAACCGGAAGTAGTCATGTCCCCCTTGCACTTCCAAGGAGATTTCACTAACAATGTAATTTCAAATTACAAGTACTCAAACACACAAGCAAGAGATTTCCAATGCTCAAGCACAAAAGCAAGAGACTTTCCTATGCTCTAGTACAACTACAAGAGATTTACAAATGCTCAAGCACACAAGCAAGAGACTTACAAACAAACAGATTTACACAGAAAATTGTTTGAGTTTGAACACTTGATATACAATCAGTGGTGTTCTCAATACAAATCAGTTACAGACTCTTTAGACTCTTGAGACTCTAGAATTTCTAAAATGTGGACTATTCCTAAGAAATTCTAAGTAACTTTGAAATGCAAACAAAACAGAGTATGAACTTTGGAATGTTTAGAGAGTCTAGCTTTTGAATGCGTGTGTGTAATGTTTTCTTGTCTGTATATTCTATTGTTCTTTTCAACTTGAAAACCTTCACTCCTTTATATAGTGGTGTGAAAGAGACGTTGAGGAACAGCCAGCACGCATGCATAAAAGAGTCGTTTGAAGCTTGTTGATCACCAATGATCTTTTGCCTGATATGGGTATTGTCCTATGAAGGATCAATTTCAAATCCATTCCTTGTATAAGGGAACATTTCTGCAGGCAGAGCTGTTATCCTTGTCTTGTTGCAAAGCACAACCAAAGTAGTGGAGAAGGTGGTTGTACAGTTCGTACACTTATCCTTTTTCAACGCTCTTGAAAAAGTAAGCATCTAAGGCTTTGAAAAACATTTCAAGACCGTTGTTCCACCTCTTTAAGTCTTTAGCAACTCTTAGACAAGATAAAAAGAGATTCCAGCTTTGAGTTCTTCAGCTCCTGATGAACTTCAGCTTCTGGAGATCTTGCTTCTGATGAGGCCTTTTGATGAGCTTTGCTTCTGATGACGTCATCACTTCAGGAGCACTTCACTTCAGACGCTTCAAGCTTCCTTTTTGTTGATCCTTTTGCTCTCTTTTGTTCTTCCAGAACCTTTTAAGAATACAAAATTTTGTCTATGATCCTGTACACTTGAACAAATATTAGCATATCCAATTGACAATTTTTAATACCTTGTTATCATCAAAACCTTAAGAGTGACATATGTTAAACATTTTTGTTCTACCAAACTCCCCCACTCTAAGGGTAATGTTTGATAAACGTATTTTGTTCCAACAATCTCCCCCTTTTTGATGATGACAAACATTAGTATAAAAAAATGTTCAATTGTTGTTAATCTAATTAACACATTGACTATTTTTCAAAGCAAAAATTTAATAGATATCTTAATCTTTATCCTTATTATTTATTAATTTTAATTTTATTAGGTCTGCAACAACTTAACCTATTGTTTCTGTAGTTTTTTTTTTTGACAAGTTGTTGTACACTTATTTAATACGTTTACAAACAGAATACCCTAATTTCCATGCAAACTCGGCTACCCTAAATAATTTGTTCGGAACCATGAACTGCATTAATTTTTGATGTTTAACTATAAAAGTATTAAATAAAATTGACTTGTACAACAATATAATTTTGTATTCTTTTTATCTTTTTTCTTTATAATTTTTTTTATTATCATTTGATTGTAATATTGTATCTCTAGTAATCCAATTTGCGTTTATTGATCGACCCATGATCTTACGGGTTAAAGATTATTTATTGGTGACTATTATAGTCGAGAAGACTCGTGCGTTGCACGTGTCAAAAGTCTAGTTATGATTAACTTTTTCTTCCAACGTTACCACTCACTTAATTGTTTTTTTTTTTATCATTTATTGCTCATTGCAAATAAGAGCGGAAAGACATGCACGTTAGTGTCTGTCTTGACGCTAGTAATAACGACTCACTCCGTTTTTTTAAAATGTTATTTGATTACGGATTTAACATTTCTATTTAACTGTCGTTTTGATATTTTAAGGTTACAACTTATCAATTATACCCTTTTCTCGGTTACTCTTGTTTCAATAAAAACTAATTAATTAATTTTATCTATTTTGGAAAAATTAAAGTTTATTTTTTTTAAACAAAGTTTGGTTTTTGTTAACTTTAAATATTTTAAACAAAATTTTGTTACCTATAATAATGATTCTATTAATATTGATGTTATCTTCAACATCAATATTTAAATCTCATATGCTTAAGTGCAATTTTGGTCCCATTATTTTCATCATTTTGCAAAATTGGTCCCGCCATTTTAAAATTCGACAAATTTGCTCCCTCTTTCAAATATTTTGTCTAAAATATTGTGATATGATATGTTCTAAATGAAATTTTCAAGGAAACTTTGTTACAACTTCATCGATGTTGATCTTTTTCCATCTTCAAATCATATTCCATGACATTTAAAATTTATCGCATCACATTTTTCTAGTTCAAAACTATGATGGAGGGACCAAAACTGTCGAATTTTAAAATAGGTTGACCTAAATCGCAATTTCGCTAACAATTATTTTTTTTAGCCAAATCATGTCAATATGATAAAAGAGTAATCTCAACATGTCACACTCACACAATGTTAATCTAGTATCGGTTGAAGTCATAATTTATGATTAATGTGAATTTGAGATAATTTTTATTTTGCTTTACAATTGTTAAAAAGATGTGTACAATTGTTTGTTATGAGAGAGATAGGATGTGCAAGAAAATAGGAATTTGTTCGAGAAATAGAGAGTAACTAACAATTGTTTGTTATGAGAGAAAGATAATACATTAAATTTATTGAAAAGAAAATGTGTGTGCAAAAAAATTCGAGTTATATGATAGTTAACATTGGATTTTGTTTAGGTTAGCTAACATTTGACTTTATGTAAAGGTATAGATATTTATCCTTTAAAAAAGTACAACATTTTTTTCTTTTCTCTGGTGCCGGGTCTCGAACCGAGTTTTTCGAGGTTGAAGAGAGAAACTCTCATCTTGGGAGACATGCACAACATTTTTTTCTTTTGGCAACAGTTGAAAAATGCTGCCATCGTATTAAAAATTGTTGCCCGGAAGAATATGGGGTGTTTTTCAGCTGTCTTCTATAGTTCTATGTGAGCATTTTCTATTGTTTAAGGTGGCGTTTTTTCTCGCTCCTTGCCAATACTTTTTTAAAGCGTCACTAAGACAATTGAGTATGGGTGATTTTTGTCGAGGCATCTAAGGCAACATTTTTCAAATGTTGTCATATCTAGCAAGATTTACAAGTCGTTCCCTTGATCCGAAACAGTAAAAATACTTAGCAAGCAACATTTTTCCATTATGTTGACGGTTTAATTTGCAATTATTTTGTAAATCTAATCAATTATAACTCAAACGAAAAATTGAACCAAATATAACATTTACCATAAAATTTGTGTTAATAAAGTTGAGTTCAAATACACATACTAAAAAAATGTCTATCATTACTTAATATTATATGATTAATACTTTGAAGTATGAGTCTACCAAAATGATAAAATTAATACATGGTTTGTCCACCGAAATTGGCCCTAGGAGAGTCGAACCTAAAATATTGTGAGGAATGCACTTCAATGTCTCAAACCAACACCACACATGCCGACTCATATGAGTTGATAATATATACACTCACTAACACATTTGTAATGACCATCTATTTAATATAATATATTTCAAAACTTGCTATTAAAAAATTAAATTGATATTGAATTTAATTCAAAGTTTTTATTGATATAACTATTCTAAATGATAAGTACATTTAATTCATTATAATGTATTTGAAAGTCATGATAAGATTGATTAAAATAAATAGTCATGATAATACATATACTAAATAGTCATTTTTTTGACAAATATACTAAATAGTCATGATAATACATATACTAAGTTTTGAATATTGTGCATTAAACTACACCCAACTTAATTTTCATTTTTTATTCAACATATAGTATATTTAAATATTTTCTATAATGCAAATTTTAAAAGAAATTTAAAATTTAATTTATGCTTTTAGTTGCTATTATTTTGAATATAAAAAATGATCAAGATGAGCCGAAATTTCATGCACTGTAACAACCAATTTGAAAGAAGGGACCAAATTCTGCCAAAAAGTCATGTGTGACAAATAAGTTATCCATGTTCTCATTCATGCCACAACCTCCCATACGCCATTGAAAATCTCACTATTGCTGTACTAATACTCATCAAATTTCATGTTACCTTTGAATGTCCCGAGTTAAATTCACTAATTAACATAGATTCATATCAATAAGAAAATTAATATTCAATTAGTTGACACATAATTTGAAGAAGAAAAAAACTACATTTAAAAACAATATGAAATTTTTGTTCATGGTGAGAAATTGATAGTATGCGGTTCTAAACGATTAAATATATGGACATTTCACCTTAAATTTTAGTTATAATTTTTTATTACTTTTTTCTATTTAGGGTTAAATATGTTTTTGGTGCCTATAAAATTGGGATCTTTTAAGTTTAGTCCTTACTTAATTTTAATAGTTCTTTTAGTCCCTAATTTTTTTCTGCACTCAGTATTAGTCCCTCCTCAATACAAATTTGTTTAATTTATGCTTAAACTCTTGAGTATTTGAACAATTTTTTGCAGACATGTTAAGAACATTACTAAAAGTTCCTCTACAAAAAATTGTTTCAAAATTTGATTTCTACGTCCAAATTTTGTTAATTTTATCTTTAACTTTTGTCGTTTTAAAAAAATTATATTTAATTCGTTTCATGTTAAAAAATTCTAAATTTTAGTAAATGAACCTTTCATAATGTTCTAAACTTATCTCAAAAAATCATTCAAAAATTTAAGAGTTTAAGGATAATTAAACAAACTTTGTTGTAACAAGGACTAAAATTAGAAGTAATATTTTTTGTAGGGACTAAAAAACCTATTAAAATTAAGTAAGGATTAAACTTAGAAGTTCTCATTTCTATAGGGACCAAAAACATATTTAACCCTTCAATTTATTGTTATAATAATTTAAATATAAATATACATATTTGTGGTTATCCATTGAACTAATTTATATGATTATTTTTATGTAGGTAATATATATTTTATTTCATATAAATTTTCAATTTAATTTAATAACATTTTTTGAGGGAATTTAATTTAATAACATAAAAGTTCAATTTGATCACATGAAAAATATATTATACTCTTACATCTTTAACTTTTAATTGTTTCAAATTAAAATTTATTTAAGGGACTAAACTCAAATTTCATATGAGACAGTAGTAAAATAATGATTAATGACAGTCAATTAAAAATAATTTCCTCTTGTCCAATTAAAAAATAAAATTAAAATCATTTAAATAATGAGTAACAGACACCAAAGGTGCTACCCAATAATTGACATGTGTCACAATATAATTAACAATATATAAGACTCTTCGAAAAAATAAACACTTAATATTGAAATATTATTATAACTAAAGTATTGTAACATGCGTGAGGCATGCATTAAGAATTTAACACCCAAACTTTTCTCAAGCCCAGCTTGAATTCAAATATAAGTACTTTGTAAAAATAATAACTTAAAACAAAGGTTTTGGTGACAAGTATTGCCCCACAAAGATAGACTAAGAGCTCGGTATATCCAGAAAAAAATCTACAAGCAATTCATTGTCATTCATCAACGATTCAATATCGGGAATATCTCCTGGTATAATAAAATCTGCTATGCATTTCATCGAATCATCCAAGTCGCTTTGACTTTCCTTTTTGCTTAGATCACTTGAAGTTTTTGCATCTTCAATATGAATGATCTTAGCCCTATGTTTTTTACTATCTTTTGCGGGTGCAAGGTCTTCAGGTCTTGAAGCATGTCGTTTTCGTTTCCGTTGACTTTGTTGTCTTGTTTCTTTGGAACATATTGAGCTTTTCTTGATCTCATTATTACCTATATATTATTCAGTTTTTTATTATTAGTTTATACATAAAAAATGATTAATTTAGTTATCATACATGAATCTGCAATAACAAAGAAGTTAGCATACATGAATAAATAAAATAACAGCTATATATATAATTGTTGTTGGTAATATAGGATATTTAAGAAGCATGTGTTTAAACTACACTAGCTTTAAGAAATTATTTGTAGAAAACCATTTTATACAATAACTTAGTTCTTTGGAGAATGGTTTTAGAGGTAGAATAAAGTTTTTTCCAAAAAAAAAAAAAAAAAAAAAAAAGTCATTAGCAATATAATAAAATAAGAGTTTAAAAAATATATAATATGTTGAATGTGAGATTAAAAAAAGATCAACTCACAATCCATGAAATTTAAAACTTTAGAAATACAAATAAATTTTCAGCATCTTGATAAGATTGAAGGAAAAAAAAATAACGACAGAAGGAAACTCCCTTGCCCTGATTTGTTAAATTCGTTCTAGATTTATGTCTTTAAAGAGTTAGGGTTCTCTTTTAAATTTTAATGGGGATAATTGATTGGTATTTTACAAATAATTAAATGGAAAAGTAGCTTTTAAATTTGATAATAACAATAACAAGTAATAGATACTCTTAAATCTTGATAGCTAATTTTTTTTTCTTCTATTAGAGAATGATTGAAAGTCACGATAGAATTAGATTTTATTTTATTTTTTGACAAAAAATAGATTTTATTTTAAACTTTTGTTTAATAATTGTGCACCGGTTGTATGAAAATTTCTTAGACCCATCAACTTATAATTATGGTTCGTTAAAGAAAAAAACTTATAATTATGGTGGAAAGGAGTATTTCCTAACAACTATTTAATGAAAATTATAACAATTATATCTCACAATAATGATTTTTTTTACTTGCATGTATTGTCTGTGTAAAAAGTACTACAATGTTAGGACTGTAACACATCGAAATCAATTATGTCTGATAAAGTCAAACATATATGATAACTTTATGGTTATGATTATTGATAATGTAATTTTTTTTAACACTTAAGGTGTATATATGACCTAAATCCAGTACGAGGCATGCTCAATACAGTGATTATAACCACACAATCATGCTTTAGAGTGGAAGTAAAATAAATATATGGGCGTGCATATACACTATGATCTATTGTTAAAAAAAATACACTAAAATCTCTGACACATTGATATATCAAAGATATTAGGAATACCTGAATCCATTGCTAATGATGTCTTGATACCTCAAACAAAACTATTTATGCATTTGCTCTCTTCAAATGTTAATAAGAGATAAATTGTGTTGTGTCAATGTAATGTATATTGTAGTCATATATATAGTGTATCTTTGTTGTTAAACTCGTTTATTTAATTTTTTTAAGAATCATTTATTTATAATTGATAAATATGTAATTTTTTTGTTGTAGGGAAATATGTAATATATTTATTCTTTTTAAAAAAAGGATGATGTAATTAATATAATTATATTTGTTCACATAATATATTAGAATATGACTAAATAGTAATTTTCTTTTTCAAAATAATAATATTTCAACAACTTTGACTCTTCAAATAAAAATATTAATTTCCCTAATAAAAATAAAACTATTAATTGACCACCGACTTTCTAGACAACTTTTATAGTTTTAATTCAAATTATATTTTTTTATTTTAATTGTTTTTAAAAAGTAATCAATGTTTTTTTATATTTATATTGCACATTTTTTTTTGACAAATTTATATTGCAGATCTATTATCACCATTATATATATATATATATATATATATATATATATATATATATATATAAGTTAACTACCTTGTTAGTTTTTATTTTATTTTTAGGGAACTACCATGTTAGCTAGTCTCTATAAAATTGGGACCTTCTTACTTCCTATTTGAAAAACAAATCGGTATTTTAGTCTTTTACATATTCTTCTCTTTTTTGGTGGTGACTGAGGTTTGAACTCAAACCTTATATATATTATGTATTGTTTCAACAATCTGAGGTAAGCTCACGAGGACCTCTACATATTCTTCTCTCTTACACCTATTAGTCTTCCATATGAGAATTAACGTTAAAACCTTTGGAGATGTAAAGACTGAAATATCAAATTTATTTAGATAGGGACTAAACTTAAAAGTCTTAGTTCATCGTAAAGGTGTCAGTTCTAATTTATTTAGATAGGGACTAAACTTAAAATACCGTATATTTATGTAATTTTTTTGTTTAAATTTATAGGTGTCAGTTCTTTTTTTTATAACAAATGTGTCACTTTGTCCTCGTGAGTTTAACTTGGTATGGACAATGTATAATATAATAAAGGTCTAAGGTTCGAACCCCGACCACCACAAAAATAAGTGTCACTTTTATTTTTATTTTTATATTTAACTTCAATGTTTAGTTTTCACTTTCAAATTATTGGTATTTAAAGATAATTTTCAAACACCAAACCTCCAATTAATTCATCGGAAAAAAAAACTCCAATAAATTTGTTTTAAACCTCGACATTGTCAAGATTTTTGTTTTGGATCAGTTTTTTTTTTACAAAAATAAACAACATTCATTCATTCAAATTGATAAAGTATATCGATACAATATAAATTTAAAATCGGTAAAATAAAAAGGATGAATCAATAAACAAACTCATAACATCCACGTTAATAGCATAAAACGAAAAAGTACATATGCCTACAAATATGACTATATTCAAGTTTCTGGATCTGCAACGTCGATGACACCAATGTTGATTGGATATGTCTTTGATCAAAACTAATCTTTCAATCAAATAAACACCGTGCTATGATGAAAAAGAGAAAATACACCATACAAATACGGTAAATCAAAATAAACAGAGATTTGCAAACATGACAAAAAAAAAGAATTAATATAAAAAAAATATGTGAAAACCGCTTATTTAACTAAGAAAGAAAAACAATTTGAAGGAGCGGTTTTAAATTAAAATTGACTTTAAATAAACCCTCTTTGATAAAAAAAAAAATGGCAACGAGTAAGATTTGGGAGTGAAAAAAGAGAGAGAAAGATAGAAGGCATATATAATATTTTAAGATCACAGTTGGTTTTAAACAACAAGATCTATCACTTCAAATTCAAAGATTAGTTTTTTATGAAGAAAAAAAAACTTCGAATTCATGAATTGAATGTAACACAAAAAAGTGCACTGTTTTTAGTCCCTGTGAAGTTACTCCTTGTGTTGCCTGCTGTGCAGTTTTTTTTTGGTACAAAGCTAAAAAATTTGTGGAGTTTAAGTCCTTGTTAAGTCATTATACAATTTTAAAATATTTTTCTTTCTCGTATATTTGGAACAATATAAAAAAAAAAATCCTCCCAAAAATGAGATCAAAATTTGACTTCTATATATAAGATTTTTGTTACTTTTATTTTTAACTTTTAATGTTTAAAAGAATCTTATTTAACTCATCCCATGTAAAATAAAATTGAATAGGAAAAAATTCCAAATTTTTGTGTATGAACTTTTTTTAATGTTATAAATGTGTCTTGAAAAAATCATTTAAAAATATTTGTTGATCTATTAACAAAGACTTAAACTGCAATCTAAACAATTTCAACAGTAGTTTTCTAGTGAGACAAACTTCAACTTATCTCTAAACTTTGTTTCTCCTTCGTTCATCGATTTTTGACCTAAAATCACCCCTCTACATCTTGTTTCCCATTTTCTTTCGATCTAAATAAGTGGTTTTCACAATCAAGATTTTCCTTTTCTGTTTTTTGTGATTTCGCCGTGTTAGTGCGGCGTTGTGTTGTTCGTCGTCTTGTGCGGCGTTTGATTTCGCGTCTTGTCGCGGTGTTCGTTTTGTTCCTATTTAAAGATCGGCATTCGTCAATTACAAATTCAACCAATGATTTGAGCGTCAACGTTGCAGATCCGGAAGCATGGGTATTTCGGTGACTTAGGTTTTATCATATTATTTGTAGGCATTTTGCCGTTGTATGCTATTAATTTGGGTGATGTGAGTTTGTTCGCAGATTCACCCTTTACGTTTTAGCGATGTTTGTATCTGATGTACTATATCAATTTGAATGAATATCGTTTTGTTTTTGTCAGAAAAAAAAAACTGCATGTATGATAATTTTGTGTACATCATTAATCAAAATTCTTGAAATTGGCATGAAACTCTAAGTCAAATTCTTTGGCATACCGAAATTCTCCCAAAGTAACTACTGATATTAATCCTTTTAAATATGGTCAATATGTTCTTCTACCAGTTTCCTTAAAAAAAAAAAATGTTCTTCTACCAGTTGAGTTGAATTACGATCATTAAGACATTAAGATTACAACAACAAAATGGCTTACTTGTATAGAAGACTCCATTGTTCCTGACATAGAACAAAAGAATCGGTTGGAGGTGGTGTAAAGCAATCAAAGTAGAGGTTTACCATGGTTCGAGCATATCCTTCACCGGTTGAAGGGGTTTATCTGCAAAGGCACTCCAATGTTCAAGTTAGTCAGATGGACTATTTTTTGTATCAAAAACTTTGATGACATTAATTTATTAAATGTCAAGTTAGTTTAAATGTCATTGTGTTATGCATAGTTTTCTTTGTTTTATTAAATAATAATTTCTTCTCAATTGTGTTTCCTCCATGTCCATTTTTTCTGAGACGGGAAGTTGTGTGTTCAGAAGGTACGGTGTGGGCGGCCGTGACTGGATATTCGGAGAAGATGAGATTCATTGTTATTGACCTAATTTATGATCATTGGTCTCATAAGCACATGGGTGTATAATCATGAGATCACGTGTGGCTTTAAGTGAACCTTTTTAATCTGGACAGTTCATTTAGATCCAAAGGTTGTTATTTGTTCCTCTCATCTCCCACAATAAAACTCTTCTCATTTGATACATCTCCTATGTATGAATACATACCCAATGTATGTATCTGGAGAGGATCATCTCCAGTGAGAAATTCTCTAGTTTTCTGCTGTCATTAGATCTCACTATTAATTACACTTTCCTTTTTTAATTTTAAAACATCTTATTTCAACTCTTTAATAGAGGGTCAGGATCTCACTTGAGGAAAAAATCACGGGAGACCATCCCCTCCCTAATGTATCACTATCAAAATAAAAGAAGAAAAGGCTCGCAATAAAGGCCTAGATCCATTACTTGGCCTGACATAACACATCAAACCATTGTTTAGTAAACTCCTCCCTCGCTCTCACTCTTTCGCCTTTGTCGTTCATCTTCTTCTTATGCTTCTTACCTACAATTGTTTTCCGCTTCTTCGTATATCCATCTCGTTTTCTTGTGTTGCATCTTTCTTTTTTTAACTTCTATAATCATTTCATACCTACTTTATGTTCTTCGCCAGATAATAGGCAGATCTACATATATATGTTGGCGATGATTTGGGGAATGAATTTTCAAAGATGTCTGTTTGTGTTGAGAAGAAGACATGATATGGGCTATTCATCTGTTTTGCATTTTGAAACCTTAGCATAGACATCACCATATTAAGATCTTAAAAATCGAAATGGAAAACATTGTCTCTGCTTCTTCAGCATGTCTCTCCATCTCTTTGTTTCTCTCAATCTCGCGAGAAAAAAAATTATTGGTACCAAACCGATTAACCTAAGTTATTCGAGAACCTGGAAATGACAGAACCAAAAATGCAAATGGTTTGCAACAAACCTTTATACTCCACCCGCGGGTTGGCACAAATTAGGGATTTGGGTCCGAATACGACCGACACAATGCCCACCCCTAGTTGCAGAGGAGAGGAGTTTCATAAGAATATTTCTTCTTTTTTTACCAATATTAGTTATGCTTATGAAACATAAAATATATTTTTTCAGGGGATGTAACATACATATTGATTGAGTACAAGAAGAAAACCTAAATCATGTGAGAATGTTCATTAGATTAAGATAATATAAAGGTGGGGATTCTGAGTAACTCTTTGGATTTACTCTTGGAATCAATATATCTCTCCTCATATATATGATACGAGTGTGTATGATGATTAAAAAAGCAGAAGGTATGGGAATTCCTGGACTTGTGGAAATCACTGCAAATCAAGATAGATTCATATCCACAATTGAGTCTGAATCTACTGCAGTAAAGCTCCTCAACTATTGTAAAATGCCATTGACATTTTGAAGGAGAAGATGATATCCAAAAATTTAGTGGAGGTTATTGATCAGTTTGGTGAGCTAGGTGCACAACCCAATAAAAAGAAAAATTTTCCCTCTATGAAAAACCCCAAATTGAAGGGAAACAAAAATGAATCCATATTCCTTCATTTCCCCTCTCCTCCACTCCCCTATCATCCCATCCTAGAAAAGTTGATCAAACAAACTTCATTTATGATATCCCTTCCCCTTCAAAATCCCCCAACCAAATACACTTAGGGTTTCAAAAAAACCTTTTCAACGAGGAGATCACAAAATAGAATGAAAAAGATGAGCAATGATCATAGATTTTGTCTAAACCAATTCAACAAGACGTAAATCATTAAATTATGACTAATGAACATTTAGATTAAATTTTTTTAAAAAATACATCATTTTCAACTTAAAACAAAAACGAGATAGCTGAATCATAAATTGTGATTTAGCATAGCCATGCCTACTGTATGGAAATTACTTCATAATAGTTGTACTCTTCGCCAAAAGCTCACCACCGAAGGAGAGAGGATACTTGTCAAGTCATCATTCAAGATCTTCATTTACTTACTGCAGTTTAAAACTTTGCAAACCTATACAAAATAACACCAATATTACATAACGGTAATGTGGAAGTATATTTATCAAGTCACATAAGATGATGAAGAACGTATACTTACCAAGTCTCAAAGAAATTCTTGAGCCAAGAAAAGAACTTCACTTTCTTCCCACAATTTATACTTTGCACACCTATATAAATTACAACAATATTAGGGAACAAGAGGAATGCTATTTTTAAATTCTTTGATTGATAGAGTGTAACCATTTAAATTATTTTCTTAATAATAATGGTCTTTAACTTTTCGTCTTCTTATGCAACTTCAAGCGCCCAACCAGCAAACAAATTATAACCCAAAACAAAAATTGGTTGGGAAATGTAAACATGTTCTATAACATACTTTTAATTTGGATACAAAATTGTAGTAGAGAATAAAAAATTGAAATCCGAACATCGTAGAAAAAGGGATTAAACAACACAAAAAGAATTTCAAAATTGAAGCAATTGTAGATGACAGCTTTCCATCAACATACCCAGATAAAAAAATAAAAAACCTCCAAGTCAAAAACAATTTAGGAGTTTGTGAAGAGAGACGCAGCCCACAATGTATTTACTACTTAGCAACTAATGAAGATCTATAAACTGCCATTTTCTCCTCCTCCATGAAAAATATAAAGGAAATTTCTAAAGAGGTAATTACTTTACTCCCCATGTTACTCTTATCAATAAAAGTTGATAGTGTAATTAATGTGTTCATTTTATATATAAATGTACCTAAAATACCCTTTGTATATGTATGTAATGTAGTAGTAAATTTTGTTTTTTCATATTCCAAAACATTTGGTGGTATTAATTAGGGGTTTATTTGAAAAAGAAACAATAATATATTTAGTAATTTGAAAATTGGTTTATATTTATGGACAAATTTTTAGTCAAATAATTATAATATCTAGTAAATTAAAAAGGGGCTTAGATATAATAACAAATTATTTGTCAAATGAGTGTTTATATTTAGAGACAGATGAAGCATTAATGAAAGGTTGTGTTCACATGATTTTCTTTACATTCAAAGTCAATGCCAAAGATGTAAATGACTATCTTATATTAAAATGATGAGAATAATTATCAACCATTATATCAAAAATGGATAGTTGAGATTAAAAAGTCACATTTTAAAACACATGTACCTCTCCTTATTATATCAATTCGCAAACTCATTTACTTATTCATATCAAGTGAGAATGGGTATTTTATGTAAGAATGATAAGGATAAATCTCAACCGTTAGATCAAAGTGAATGACTAAGATTAGAACTCAAATTAAAACATAAAAAACACGTACAAATATTAACGCCCACCTAAAAATACTAAGGAATGAATTAACAATTTACACTCACTTGGTTTTGACCAAAAAAAAAAAACAGATTAGAATTCGATGGTTAACAACCTACACCCACTTCGTATTAGAATCAGATTCAATTACCCTATAAAATTAAAGTATTAGAAACTATGTTCTTACCTTGAATGAATGCTCAACACTTCAATATCGTCTCCTTTTACAACATCCTTCAATGATATTAGACTTGGAATATGTGGAATTACTTGAACAGATTTTGAACGAGTCCCACGAATTCGAAAAACTTTGTATCCATATTTCTCAGGTTCAAAGTAAATAAAATAATTGCATGAATGATATAACAATATGGCATCAAAGGGTTTTACCGGCCAACATAAACCATAATGCGGTGAAATAGGATAGCCCAGAGAATTGACCGAAGTCTCAATGTTGTAAACCTTAGTCCACAATTCTTCAATGTCATGTTCATTCATAACCCACATTGTAACATCAACAACAAAATTCAAGTCACAAATGTAAAGAAATCCCTTTAATTCTCCCATGCTAATATGCCTATTATCTTGAATTCCAAACACATGTGGAGGAGAAGGAAATGGCTGCAACCTCTCACCTTCAAAACACAAACATAATATTGATTTTTGTTCCCCCTCAAATTTGATCCAGTGAAGCACACCATTCACACAAGTGGGATGCTTAAGGCTTGAAATAGAAATACGAGGATCCACTTCAACAGTTCTCCATGATGGTGCTCCAAGTGTGTTTATTTCAAGGATAACACGATCAAATTTTCAGGCTCACACTCAAGAAGGTGCAGGGTTCTTGACACATGATCTAAGCGACGGGTCCGAATCATGAGACTAGTTGGTGATCGCTCAAAGTGCAATTTAGCAAATTGCGGTTCTGAAATCATTGTTTTCCAGATTATGCACACACATCTACAAATGAGAAGAGATTTTATGGGAAGTTGAAGCAAAATGTAGGCGGTGAGGTGGGATGGAAGATTATCAAAATAAGGGTAAAGGTCATCGCCTTCTGCCTCTTCAACTTTACCTTTTGCTTGATTGCATCTTTGACTCGTAGCCCTTGCAGAGACAATTGAATCCCTTTTTCTTTGCATGGCTACATTAAGTTGTAAAAAAGAAAATAAACAAAATATGTAAATTAAACACATAGAAAGTATGAATTTCATATAAAGAAGGATCAATTAAATAGAGGATAAAGAGAAAGAGGGGTTATAGGTTACGTATAAACATTAAAATATAATGCTGATTATTGATTGATAAATAACGAAGAATGATTAGTAAAAATCCAGTGAAGGAAATACCTTGGAGAAGAGAGCGCTGCCGCTGTAACACTTCAGAGAGTTTCTTTTGACCGGGAAAGTAGAACGAAGCCGTTTTATGTAATTAGCATCCTATGCGATAACGAGGGTTTCTTTTGGCCCAGAAAGCGAAACGAAGCCGTTTTGCTGTGTTTTGTAAAACATTGTAAAGAGTGTTTCACTTTCATTTATTGATAAATATATTTATAGCCAATTGCTAGTTTCAAATCATAAAAGTCAGGTTACTTGTAATTCAAGTAATCTGCTAAAAATATGCTAAAACCAAACTCTTTTTTTTTTTTACAAGACTAAAACCAAACATTAATCACACAAATAATCTCTAATTAGCCTAACAGTATGGTAAGTGGTAACCCACGGTCCCTCCACCAATGAGTGGTTCAATAAGAGTCAATACAAACAACTAACTAGTGTAACTAACATTTAATATAATATTTTAATTTCCCAAATTAATATAATCTGCTAGTCAATATAATGGTTAGTGACAATGAGTATTTGACATAACACACACTCATGCTACGATGAATAATAGAATATATGATTGATCATGTGCAGAAAGAACGAATTAAATTCTAGGAAAATAAAATTTGATGCAGCAGTAGCCCATTCCCACATCTTCATTTTCACCCACTCATCATCCATTCTCAATTTCCCGAGTACCCAAACTAAGATCGTTCTCAGACTTATTAGCTTGTGGTGGCGTTAAGCTCCGCTGCAATGCACAATGGTTGATTCCATACTCCTTGTAATCCACACCACACCAGCCATTGCAAATGCTTCAACTGACATTTTTGCATCACAAAAATAATTTTATTTAGAACAACAGATGAATTTTTATCATTGGTACAAAACATGAGGGTATGTACGTGCATTCCATTTATAGGACAATGTTATAATTAATTAGGAAGTTAATAATTAACATATAAAGAAAAAATACATTACTTTTTGTGGCAAAACCTCTGATGACATTAAATCATATTTTCTTTGTTTTAAACTCTGATGACATCTTTCTCCTTGTCAAACCCTAGTCATCGTCACTTTTGATCTTATTTGATATACTTGAGATGGGTGATTTGGGCTTCATTTTGACCCTAAATCACCACTTTAAATTGTTTTTTCTTTTTCCCTTTTAGTTAAGTAAGCGGTTTTCAAATATTTTCAGTCTTCTTTTGTATGCTCTTGTGATTTTGTCATTGTTTGTGTTGATTTTCCATCTTTGAGCGGTGTATTTTTTATTTCCCGTCCTAGCACGGTGTTTATTTGATTTAGGTTGAAAGAATAGCTTTCATCAACTACAAATCTACTCAATCACTTTCGTGTCGTCAACATTGCAAATTTGGAGGCATAGTATTCCTTATATTTGAATATAGTCATATTTGTATGCATATGTACAGTGCCATTTTATGTTATTAAAATAAATGTTTTGAGTTTGTTCGTAGATTCATCATTTTTATTTGGCGACTTTGAATTTATATTGTATCGATGTACTCCATAAACTTGAATGAATGAATATCGTTTATTTTTGTCAAAAAAATATGATGACATTAAATAATTTCTTCCTAATTTTATTTTACCCTAGAATAGCTATATTTAATTCTCTTTTTAAAGTTAAATATACACAATATTAACTATCATTACCCTTCTTAAAAAAATCATCATTGCCCAATTTCCTAAAAAAAAAAAAACTATCATTATTGGTGGGCATACGAGGAGGGATCAAATTACACCGATATAATTCATTCAAAAAAAAAATAACACCGATATAATGTTAAACTAATGTTACACTGGTCAATATCGTTTTACTCTATACATCATTCATGAAATTTTTTACGAAAATCTAAAATCATTTGATATGTTATTGAGTTACATCAAAGTTAACGGTTTAGGCACTTTTATAGACCATCGTTAATCTTCGTGTATCTCAATAACATATCAATGATTTTAGATTTTCGTAAAATTTTACATAAATGGTCTATATGACGATATAAACTTACAATCAACAGACAAATCTAAAAAATATGTATCGAGTAAAATGATATTGAACCGTGTAGCATTGGTGTAACATTATGTCGGTGTAATTTGATACCTCCTATATATATATATATATATATGGGGTTTGCTAACTTAGATCAACAAAAAACATGAAGGTCCAAGTTAACAAAAGTACACATATCCATTTGGATAAAAAAACTAATATCCACACATGTAAACCAATTTAAAGTAAGGGATAGTTTAGTAAATATCCCTCAAGCTATTTGTTATAAAATAAAAGTGGGTCTAAAGTTAACAAATATGATTTAATGAAAATTACTAAAGTAACCCTCAAACTATTTGCAATAAAATAAAAGTGGGTCTAAGTTAGCAAATTGGTGCAAGTTAACAAATATGTTTTAATGAAAATTACTAAAGTAACCATCAAATTATTAATTTTAAATAATAAAGGTGAAGGATATTTTTGTCCAGATGAAAAGGTAGAAAAAATACTAAACTATCCCTCAAGCTATTTGTAATAAAAATAAAAGTGGGTCTAACTTAGCAAATTTGTGCAAGTTAACAAAAGTATGTTTTAATGAAAATTACTAAACTAACCTTCAAGCCATTAGTTTTAAATAATAAAGATGAAAGGTATTTTACTACCCAAAAAAAAAGATGAAGGGTATTTTTGTTCAAATGAAAATGCATATTTTTGCTAACTTGGACCTTTGTGTTTTTTGTTGGTTTAAGTTAGCAAAACCCATAAATATAAATATAAATATAAATATAAACACGAGAATTGTGAGTGGTAGACCTCTGCCATACACCAAGTGTCTTTGTGTCATATAGTTTGCTACACAAATTTCCTTGTTTGTTAAGTATCATCGTTCTAGCATTAGTTTATACAACTTGCTACACCAGTTTGATATATCACATCCATAATAGTAACCCAGGAAGAAATCAATGTTAAATATTCTTGGGCAAATTACATTCACCTCCCTTAAGGAATTCTTAAATGACACCAACACCCCTCTAATTTTTAATCAAACACTAACCTCTCTTTTCATTTAACATTGTTTGTCTCTGTTAACTTCTCCAATTTCATTTTTCTTCACGTTCTTTATATTATGACTTCTTTGATAGCTCCTTTGGCTCAATCCCCTCTTCAATCTCTTTCCTTTATAACCTTAAAATCTTAACCCTCCAATCCAATTCAATATCACTTCGATTCCTTTTCCATAACTACACTAAAATTCCTCGAATCTTTTCATACAATTTCATATCCGGGTCTCTCCCAACACCATGAATTCCTTCACAAACATTCCAGAGTTCATGAGTTTCAATAAACTAACCGGTTCAATTCCAAAACTACCGCAATAAATTATCATGAATAGATTTGCAATAGTGGAAGTATGGAAAAGGGAGAATGTGAGTGACGGTGTGAGGATGAGTGAAATTGGAAAAGTTATCTAACGGGAGACTAACGCGTTAAGTTAAAAAATAAGGGAGATCTTTGTTTATTTAAATAACAAATAAGGGAGGTTAGTGTTAAGTTAAAAACTAGAGAGAGTGTTAGTGTCATTTATGAATACCTCAAGGGAGGTGGGTGTAATTTTCCCAATTTTCTTTTTTAAACTTTTAAAATACGTGGAGAATTGTTGTAAGTTTTGTGTATATTTCAAAAGTTTTAAATAAATTGGGTCTCATAATTTTTAAATGACAAATATAAAAAATAAAATTACTATTAATATTTATTATTTGCGTTGCGATAAACTATACTTAGTTTAGTTGTTTTAGTCCGTGCTTACTTATTAATTCCATATTACTTTGACTTCGTCTTCCTTTGGGAGATATTTATTGACTTGGTTTTATTAAATGTGTTCTACAACATTAGGATGACTTAAAAACTTATTCTCAATCCTTATACTAGCAACGAATGTATATGTATAAATACACATGAGATATCTAATGAAGTGTGTGCGTTCTACAAAATTATTTTATACTATTTTTTTTTATCTTGATTTTCAACATTTTCATGATATTTTGTTACAGACAATTCCTTAGTTCCGTGACTACACGCCTCAGGTTTACTAGTTCTCTGAAACAATGAATCATTTGAAAGATTGTCGTAGGCATGATTCTTTTAGAGGGTAACATTGTGTTTGAAACAATTTTGGATGCTCACACTAGACTAGATTCCGATATGTTTGGCCAAAGAACATGTTTGAAGAAAAACATGGAGGCTTTAGCATACTGAGTGCGTTTAATAGTTTGGGCAAGTTTGTATTTGAGCTATCTGAGTGTGTGGAATCTAGATGACACTTATGTTGCTCACGACAGAAGCCAACTGTATTATGTGATGGATGGACAAGGGTAACTTATAAAAAAATGTTGAAAACTCGCCATTTCAGAGTTTTATGAATTTGTGACTCTATAGGATGGGGTATATCCATGACCAAAGACGTTGCTTTGGTAGGGAAAAGGCTTGATGATCACTACAAATCTTCTACTTACTATACAAGACAAATTAATCAGTTACTATTTCCATTTTTGCCCTTCATAAGGGCATTTAAGTAATTTTTTAATTGGTGAATTAAATTTGTTGCCACCTCATTGTTTCCACTAACTCTCA
>Ga0228711_1002227_pt1 | contig 29648 bp, 16 predicted proteins | sample MedpolnodulmetaG_2_FD_177996 | JGI IMG/M metagenome (GOLD analysis project Ga0228711, IMG submission 177996) | Root nodule microbial communities from Medicago polymorpha collected in Santa Monica, California, United States - brown nodules | ecosystem: Host-associated > Plants > Roots > Nodule... | reverse complement strand
GGCCAAAATCGCAACTTTTTTGTAAAGATAAGGGGCCAAAAGAGCATATTTCCCTAAACATGACAAAATTAGGGGGTTAAAATTGCATTTTTTTTGTTAAGGGGCCAAAATCGCTATGCTGGTAAACATAGGGGGCCAAAAGTGCATTTAAGCCTATTTTTTTTTTACAAAAGAGGGCCAAATCCCGATAATGATGTTGAATATTATCTGCTCTGATTTTGAAATCTGAACCAAATTATGTATAATTTAATTAAAGCATTAATATTGGCTAATGGTCTTAGAAGAAAATTCATGATTTTCGTGCATCATCATGGCTTGCTTCTTTCTTAAGTTGTTAATTGTTATTGCTTGTGTTTACTTTGATATTGGTTACTACTTTCCTTTGCTCCACACATCATAGTTTGTATTGGTGTGAGATTTGAGTCCGAATTCACAACAATAACTAATAATGATTGTGTTACAGTGGATGCACTTTGCTGAGAGATCCACGCTACAACAAAGGACTTGCCTTCACTGAGAAAGAAAGAGATGCTCATTATGTTCGTGGCCTTTTGCCTCCTGCTGTCTTCACTCAAGAGCTTCAGGTTATTTGAATTTGATTATACTACTTAGATTATTCCATAATGTAACATAATAATAACATTTCATGTATTAAATTACTTATTTACATTCTTGGCCTAACTTTATTGTTATTATGTGTTTTCAGGAAAAGAGGTTGATGCACAATATTCGCCAGTATGATGTTCCTCTTCACAAGTACATAGCCTTGATGGATCTTCAGGCATGTACTTAATCTGCTTCTTCTGTCTCACATTAACTGTTGTTTCATTTAAGTTTCATTTTCTCACTGTCTTTCACATTTTTTATTGACAGGAGAGGAATGAAAGGCTGTTTTACAAGCTTATGATTGATAATGTCGAAGAATTGCTACCTGTTGTTTACACTCCAACAGTTGGAGAAGCCTGCCAGAAATATGGAAGCATTTATAGGCGTCCTCAGGGTCTATATATAAGTTTGAAGGAGAAGTGTGTATTTTTTTCTTGTCAGCCCTATTTTGTCTGTTGCCTTAGCATTTTAGATGAGAAAATTCTAAGTACTTGAATTTTTTCAGAGGCAAAATCCTTGAGGTGCTTAAAAACTGGCCAGAAAAAACTATTCAAGTTATCGTTGTGACCGATGGTGAGCGAATATTAGGACTAGGTGATCTTGGTTGCCAGGTAATTAAATCACCATACCATGGTTTTAAACAGCAGAAGCAGTTACGCTGTGAACCTTTATATTCAAAAAAATATGGCAAAATCCAACTAAACCTATATATTAACATGATTCTCTTCAATAATTTTGTTAGGGAATGGGAATTCCTGTTGGGAAACTTTCTCTCTATACTGCATTAGGAGGTGTTCGCCCTTCTTCAGTAAGAACTACTAAATGCTTGTTTTTTACTTTTTCCATTTCCCTTCCCCTTCCACACATTTGATCAATTAATTAATGAATTACTATTTGGATTCTTGTTTTCAGTGTTTGCCTATAACCATTGATGTTGGCACAAACAATGAGAAGTTGCTGAATGATGAATTCTACATTGGCCTTCGACAGAAGCGAGCAACTGGGAAGGTATGATCATCCCTCGCACTCACTAACATGCAAATTAATGCACAATTCCTTTTTTTTTAACAAATTGTTTATTGTGATTATTGCTAACACGGTGTTTGTTATCGTGGTTTAGGAATATGCAGAGCTTCTAGAAGAGTTTATGCATGCAGTTAAACAGAACTATGGGGAGAAAGTTCTTGTACAGGTTACATATCTGAATTCAACATCTTGAGTGTCTTTGGTTTGATTGAATCAATTGTTTTCCTGATTTTATAATTCCTTTTTTCAGTTTGAAGATTTTGCGAATCATAATGCTTTCGATCTTCTGGATAAATACAGCTCATCTCATCTTGTTTTCAACGATGATATACAGGTAAGGTAGCATACTTGAAAGATTTTGACTTATGCACACAGTTTCTTATTATAACCCATGTTATTGACTCTGATTTTCTTTGGTTTAATTCAGGGTACAGCATCTGTGGTATTAGCAGGATTGCTTGCTTCCCTTAAATTAGTTGGAGGAACTTTAGCTGACCACACGTTCTTATTCTTAGGAGCCGGAGAGGTAGGTTCCTACGGAAGACTAATTTAGTTATTTGCATTTCTTATGAAGTCCTCACTTTTTGCATTTATGCTTTAGAAACTGTGAAACACAGTCACATACATACTGATACGTACTGACACATCCACACTAGTAATAATTTGATAAAATAGAATAATTGAATGTAACTACATATGTTGGACACTGGATGCACATTCAATGTGAAGTGTTGATCTTACTTTAGAACTCTCTCTGGAAGTAAATTTCTTACTACTATTTTTTGGCTATTGAAGGCTGGAACTGGTATAGCAGAGCTGATAGCTCTTGAGATTTCAAAACAGGTATAATTTGATATTTGTAATTTTTTCTTTCTAAAGCTATTGTTTATCTCAAGTACTTAAATTATATACTATCTTTTTGGCTAGACAAAAGCTCCAGTTGAAGAGACTCGCAAAAAGATCTGGCTTGTGGATTCCAAGGTAAAAATCCTTGAACTGTCTAGTATTACAATTCTAGATGGAAGTCGTAGATACGAGAAAAATGTAGAAAATAAAAAAGCTAATGAAAATGTTGATTATACAGTAAGACTTATATAGCTAATGAGAACAACTAACTTCTTACTTGTGTAATTAATTTGCAACTAACTATTATATCTGTAATTCCGATCAAAGATGAAGGGCACGATTTTCTTTGGTTCCTAGATTTTCTTTTTTCCATAATCTCATAAGATATTTGCTCTATTGCAGGGTCTTATTGTTAGCTCTCGTTTGCAATCCCTTCAACACTTCAAAAAGCCTTGGGCCCATGAGCATGAACCTGTGAAGGAGCTTCTAAATGCTGTCAAGGTGAGTAAAGTGTTGCAATTTTTTTAGATTTTATTTAAAAATATATTTGTTGCCCTTAATTCTTATAACAAAACACCATATTTCACAATTGACTCCATCAGGCAATCAAGCCAACCGTTTTGATTGGATCATCTGGAGTAGGAAAGACATTTACCAAGGAGGTTGTTGAGGCCATGGCATCCTTGAATGAGGTACATTCATGCTTTCTTTAATAATTTTTACTACACTATAAGAAGATTCTATCTCTAATGTTTGTGACATTTCTTGGCATGTAATCTAGAAACCACTCATTCTTGCACTTTCCAACCCAACTTCACAATCTGAGTGCACAGCTGAAGAAGCTTATACATGGAGCAAGGTAAAAAAAATTATACGTTATTTCTTATTTGCTTAGCTTAAGAATCATCATTTTGTGAGTTATTGTTAAAGCATATAAACAATTAAAACTCTTAACTGACAATATTACTATTCTGTCTCTTCTATTTGCAGGGTAAAGCAATTTTTGCTAGTGGAAGCCCATTTGATCCCGTTGAATATGAAGGAAAAGTTTTTGTCCCTGGACAGGTTTTAATTCAATGCTTAACAAAGCATTTTCTTTTTCAACAGACATACATTACCAAAATTAGTGACTGACTTTTATATTTTGTTTTGCTGCAATGCAATTTAGGCCAACAATGCTTACATTTTTCCCGGATTTGGTTTGGGTTTGATCATCTCTGGTGCAATCCGCGTGCGTGATGAGATGCTATTGGCAGCCTGTAAGTACATGCAACCTTGAGAGATTATATCATTAGAGCATGATGTCAAATTAGAGTTTAATTTTGTTACAGTATCAAGGATTTTAAAAGTTACTATGATTAAAGTCAAATATTTTTAATGATATGACGATGATAATTGATCGATAGTGTAAAAATTCTTTACATTGACAATATATAAATGAGATCTATTGATGTTGCAATTGTGTGTTGTTAATACATGGTTTTGAGTTGAATGTTAACCATTTTATTTTATTTTATTTAAAACAGCTGAAGCTTTGGCTGCACAAGTATCACAGGAGAACTATGATAAGGGACTGATATACCCTCCATTCACAAATATCAGAAAGATATCAGCCAACATAGCTGCCAGTGTTGCAGCTAAGACATACGAACTTGGTGAGTTTCCATGTGAAATGTGTTCAATTCAAACAAAACTGTCTTTTGTTGTCCTTAATTTTGTCTTCTCTGTTTGGTGTACAGGTCTGGCTTCTCATTTACCTCGACCAAAGGATCTTGTCAAATACGCAGAAAGTTGCATGTACAGCCCAGGCTATCGAAGCTACCGTTGAGATTTTGATCAAATTATGTATTATGTGGACTACAATCTCAATCTGCAGTGTTTTAGGAAGCGAACTGATTTGATTTATTTTATTGCTTACTAGGAGTGTGGTATATAAGGCATCGCCATTTGAACTTAAATTCTCCAACCTGTTCCACGGTCGACTTTGAGAATTACCAATCTTCAAATTATTGACTTGTAGGAAGAAGGGAAATAATTATCATTATCAATAATATTCACATTACTTTTTCGATTTATGTTAACATGATTTTAACATTAGCATGAGCTAGTTGTTTGAGGCCGAATGCATTTGTTCATCCATTTTAATTTTTTTAAGGGAGTTTTTCACTTCATTTATTTTTGTACAATGTTTTTTACTTTATTTTAATTAAACCAAACATCACAATTCTATCTATTCTCTCTATTTTTTACTCTCATTTTTTTATTCTCTGTTGACTTTCAGAAATCAAATGAGAAGAAATTCTATCGGTTCACACAAACCTGTTTATTTGAATGGTCTTGTTGACCAGTGTCCTCAGGGCAATGATTAAGGAAACCAAAAATAGTATATTTACATTAAATTCAACAATGTTTTGACTTTTAAAAAATTAAATTCTTCACTTTTCACCATTTCTCAATACATTGTTTCTATTTTTATCATCTTAACCAATGTCCCAAGGACACTTTTTAGCATTTCCCAGGTTGCAAAGTAAATTTGACAAATTCATAAATATAAAGTTATTTCAGTTAATTCACCAACCTATTTTAGTTTGCACAATAGTTTTTTATTTTAAAAAAATAAAAATTCCTAAAAAATTCATTAACTTGTTAAACTATTAACATACATGCAAGCTGCTGCATGAGCATTGCATTATATATTACGTACATAACAGCACCATATAGTGCTTTATGAACACAGGTTTCCACACTAAGCCAGATTACCATATTCATATGAACCTCGTAACTATACGGCCACTATTAATTACATCAGTAAAACTAAAGGTTTCTGCGTATTTCTTCTGCAACTTGACAGCTCCGAATACCCCAAAATGAATCAGGCCTCAATTTTTTGTTGGTGGTTGTAAAAAGCCATCCCATTTGGGTTCTACATGTAGCACATTTAGCGATTGTCCATGCATATCTGCCAAAAGTAGCATTTTGACAAATAAGTTTATTAGATTGCACATTAAACAACTCAAGAAAATACCCACTCCCAAATTATGTAGCATTCTGAGTGCTAATTCTCACAAAGCTTCATGGAATGCAATAGTTTCATCCTTGATGCATAGTAAACAGCTTGTTACTTCCATAAAATCAAAGGACATAAAAATGGACTAAAACTCACCCAGGAAACCAGCTGTATTCTGTAACTGCGTGCCCAACGAGAGATAAGCCATTGGCTCTGTAAAGAGTCATTATCTCGTGGACATAACCACCAGGATTCACATAGGCACCAAGAGGACCCTCATTTGACATCACCAACATATCACTTCGTTTTGCAATTATAGTCTACAACATATACAAAGTCGTGTAAATTTTCAATATAAGCAATATGATGTGCAAAACTGTGGGGATTTGGTCAGAAAATGATTACCTGGCATATTCTACATCGGACAAGATCAATGCTATCTAGTAATTCAATTTCCCTGCGCAACCTATATGTGATGCCATCGATATCCAAAAGCTCCTGCCTTGTAGATTCAGAAACAGGTATTTTACTGGCAATATGAAATGATAAGACATCAGGCTTCTTGACGAGACTATCCATACTAGGTACCCCAACTATTTGCTTCCACATATCTACAGATTATCAACATAACAAATGGTTTTTATACTGAGAATAACATTCATTTCACAATAACAAGCCGATATTTAGAGATAAATATAATATTTAAATTGTTTATAGAAATCGGAGGATTGTACCAGAAAACAAGAACGTATGAGGAATTGTATTATCTGAAATTTCATTAAGATTAACAATATTTAATAAATAGTAATGAACAGTGGCATAGATTATATAGTATACTCCACATAACCATTTCTGAAATTCAAGTAATAATTGTGCATGAATTTTCCATTAAGATTTTTGTTTGAATTTTAAAATCAATAATAAAAGACAAACACCCAAAAGAAAAGCACAATGTCATCAGCCCATAACAGTGATGTCATTACAAAGAAGGGGGAAAAGGCATAAAAAATATATCTAACAGAGTCAGAAGAACATAAGTAAAACTACCTGCTGCCCTTTGTGCAAGCCAATAGGAGTCGTACATACGATAAACCCAGTGGGGCCAGAATGCTTTTGAAATCTTATGCGATTGTATATTCTTATAGCATCTATTAAGCTCTTCTTTGGATGACAGCTTTCCAGAAGTGGAACATTTTTCAATGCTCAAATCCAAATTGGATCTAATTTCCTGATCTGACTTATGCATGAAGTTAACGCCGCTGCTGTTTGCTGATACATCCGCCATACCCGACGCAGAACCTGAACCAATGACTGATAGATGGGTTTTCCTTTCCGTTGGTGAAAGCTCACTCTCAAAATCCTCATCTGGATTTGCATCTGAATCGCTTTGTCCATTTTTTAAGCCATGCATCTTAACATGGCTGCAAGGCATATTACTTGATGATGCTGATTTGCCAAAAACGCCCCTTGGAGTTCTCAATGGTAGATCTTCCTCAATAATTTGGATCTCTCCATAAGGCTAAGAAGAACGACCCCAACCAAACAAAGAAAAGGAAGTCATCAATCTTTAGCTGCACAGCTAAAGCACAAGTGGATAATAATAATAAAAAGGGAGAAAATGTAGTAATATTTTTCTAACCACTCCGTCAACGTCATTCCAAGACCGCCTTAGATGAAATCGTTGTTGTCCACGGGTAACCACATTCAGTGAACCATCCTCTAGGCGCCCATACTGTCGAATCTGTAGATACGATATTAGAGAGTAAAATAAGCTAAAAGATATATCGACACTGATACCTAACTAGTAAAGGACTAAGAATACTATAACTTGAAAATACAGGGAACTGGTTTATACATTGCTGTATTGCAAAAGCAGGAATTGTATTAACTACTAGAATGTTATGTTCATAAGAAATTAATTTAGCTCTGTTGGTCCCAAACCCACATCAACAACAATCAAACTTTATCCCACTAGACGCGGCTGACTGCATAGATATAATGGCTTCATAATTCCCTATGATGTATTAAGTTCAAAAACATAACATTATCTCTAAATATATCTTAATGGTTTGGCCAGTGAATTTTCTTAGTCTCCATTTGCCTCTAACTATTAGACCACTCATTTTTTATTTAAAAACTATATGTGGACTCAACATTTATTAATGCAAATTATTGAGTGTGATAGATGCTATAAGTTGTCCCAATGAGGTAGATTACCACAGCAGTTGTCCCAATGCTTGCTGCTTGCATCGTAAAACTTCTGGTATCCCTGTGAACCCGAACCTGAAATGAAAATGCACATCCATGACACCATGATGGTTTTTTTATGGAAAAAACTAAAACAAAATCTCAGTCATGGGTAAAAACACGCAATGATCATAAGGAGTTAAGTTAACCTACCACACCAATGGTGTAAGGAACATCAACTTGACTCAAAGCTCTCTCAATAGCAGCCACAAAACGGGGAACAGTAACCCTAAGGGGAAGAGTGGCCCCGGGAAAGAGTACAACTCCTGAATATTGCAAGGAATAGTCAAAGTAAGTCATGTAATAAGATAAAAAATTATAAAAAGGGCATTGAGAAGATAAGTCAGGCATGAAGACATCCTTTTCACACTTTTTATGCTTTAAGGAAAAATTACACTACTTTTGCAGAAAATATCTTATACAGCTTAATAGAATCAAAGATTCAAATGACATTGCAAAAGCACCTCATGACAGAGAAGCTAAATAAAACAAAAAAAAAGGATTAAGGAACCTCAAATCTCTTCAAGGAAAGTAACCAAATATAAATAAATGTAAAAGAAACTTGGAAAATGACAATGACTAACATGAAAATGAAATATGTTAGGGTATGTTTGGATGAGAGATTTTGGAGGCGAGGGTTTATTTTTCTTTTCTAAATTAAGGAAGCTATAAAATGTTCCTAGAAATAAATTAAGTGTGATTAAGATGTTATACGGTTGTCTATCATGCTGTTCTATCAAAAACAAAACAAAAAAAAACTTAAAATAAATACCAAAATATAGACTTAATCCCCCAAAACACGCAATCCAAACATAAATAATTGACAGAAGAAAAAGCCTATGATTCAAATGATGGATAAGTATGAACCCTGAAAGTACAATATCTGATTGTCTACACAGTTTCCTTCCAATAAGAGCATGGTAGAAGAAAGTGAAAATAGATAGAAAAAGTACCTTGGAGAGAAAAGAGTGGAAGGTTGAATGTAGAACCAGCATCCAAGAAAGCAGTTATATGGCGCGTGTCTTCAACATCTGTATTGATTGATTGATTGAGCTTAGTGAAAACTGAAAAGTGAAGATCAAACAACACAATCGCAAATTGCGTACCACCAAGATATGTATGCAAAGAGGCGATACTGGTATTGAAAGTGAATTCATCGGATGAGGCAATGGCAATGCCATTATTATTACTGCATAATAAAATTGTTTATTATTTATCAGTTGCAGAATATTTGAATAATTAAGAAGAGGAATGAATTACGTACGGTTGATCTTGATTAGTGGGAGAGTGAAGAAAGGGGTGATCGAATTCTTCTTCTTCTTCTTCTTCTTCTCCTTCGACTTCGTAGAGGAACTGATCGATCTGAAATCCCTCTATTTCGGGGGCACCCTCAAGTCCCTCCTCAAACTCATCCTCAGTATCATCCATTTTTTTTCCTGCGATACTCAGTTTCAGCCTTGTCAGGTATTGAACTCGGCGGCCCAAAATCCCCAATGCGCAGTAAGGGCACTATGGTCGTGTGATTGAATTAGCTTAATCTAACACAATTTGAGAAAATAAATTTACCCAAAGTTTATTTACAAATAGTTTAACTTTATTTTTTTTTATTAGTTTAATTAGTATACTCCGTTACCCGTACAAGTTCCGCGCTAATGAATTTAAGAAGAGCTAAATGTTTGAGTTTATTGGAGGGAGTTACACTAACCCTGCAAAATGGTTTTATATTGTCGTCCAACAAGAACCTATAATCTTGTTATGTAAGCATATATTAACCGCTTTGCAATAATAATTGTTACCTTCTCAAGTCTCACACTAATAATATGCATTCTCTTTTTCGTTTTTTTTCTTTCTAAATGTATATCATGATAGACACTTTTGTTATAAAATGCAAATTAAAGTATTCATCCAAACAAGACTTATATGGTCTACGGACACCTCCAAAATATGATATATTTGTATGGTCATGGGTTCATTGAATGCCTAGATGTTGATGTGTGGTATGCGCAATCTAACAAACACCAACATCTCAATTTCTTAAAGTAAAAAATACACTTTGGAAAATCCCAAACCTAAAATGCAAACTATATTTGTATAAGAACATACAAACACTATGGATGATGACGAACACTTCCCTCTATCAATCGATGGTTTCGTATTTTTCCTTTGCAAATTTTTATCAAACAGTATGCTCAATGATCCTCTTTGTACTCCTCATTAATTGGTCTATTTGAATTAAGTTGTCAAAATATTGAGAGCATGGCTCTCGTGACGTCGTTCTAGAGTTTCATTTAGGTGAACCAAACACGTCCATCCAAGTTGATTATCGAACAATGATACTTAACACTGTCTACCCTTCTTATGTCTATGTGGTTGAGACAGTCGTTAATTTGATCTAACTGATCATTCAAACTAGTCAATATAACATCAACATGGACCCTAAATAGATTGAGTTTTCTATCAAATGCATCTAGCTTAGTGTCTATATTTATTGGACAATTGTTCATGGTTGTGCAGATGAACCAGACACACCAATTTATAAGTGGTTTTGCGCATCATGGACCACATAATTGTCACTGTAATATGAACCACATAAAAATCATGTATTTGACTTATTCTGATCATATTGTCTCAAACATGTCATCCCCCCTCCCAAGAAAAAAATACAAGTTTTTACACTGTCTATGCATGTTTCAAATTATATAATTTGAAACAATACTAGGCATGATTTCGTATTATAAAAACTGAAAACACCCAGACTGTGGACGGTGACTTGGTCGGAAGGGTTGGTCGGTTTCATGCATGTCTCGTGCATTTTTCAGCCAAATTGGCCGGTTGATCACGTGTTCAAATTTCCATTGATCTTTGTTAGAGTCGACGTTTGTCTTGTGTCTACAAATACAACCACCTATTATTTCTAATTTTTCAGTTCAACTCGCATTCTATCCTTTTCATTCTTATGTTTCGTTCACGGGTGATTATTATGCCATGTTTTTATTGTTGGTCATTTATGCAATCCCCAAAACGGTTTTGCAGTATTTATTGGGTTATCACATTGATTAACATATACCTTTATATTAGTAGTTGTGGGGTTAATATGATTGGTTAAAAAGGGTTGTCCCACATCAACTTGTATTTCATATCAGTTTAAATTTGAGATTGTTCAAATTAGTTATCACCATCTTCATCATCTTGTATTCCCATCTTCTTTGAAGGATGCGCGAGAAGAATTACAAACCTTCTCCCGCTATGTAGCGACCATGCATTCTATAGACCTCTCAATCATCTTGTATTTCATAATTCTCCATAAGTTCATATTTAAGGTTGTTTCCATTTTCGCTTGTTTTTTAGTCATTAAATAAGTCAGTAGTGTTCCTAAAAAAAAAATAGTAGTAGTAGTAGGTATATGTAGTAGTGATGTTTTAGGATTTCTTTGATCTATATATGTATATTTATTTAATGATGATGTTAATGTAAATGAATTATTAAACTATGTTGAATTGATAAAAATTTTCACTGATTTTTAATTATGTCATTCTAAACTATTTTACTTTAATAAATTATGTTGAATTTATAAATTGAATCAAATATGCAAAAAAACTGGATAAAATAGAGTTCCGATGTTACAATATGAAAATCATCAAATACGATTGAGATTATAAAATTCAAACGGAGTAAAATGAGCAAAACAAAGACGCACAAAAAAGATGGAGGGTTGAAAAAGTAATCATCTTGAATTATATGTAATGAACCCTATGTTATAATTGGGCTAAAAACAATTTAATCTATTTATGTTTCACTGTATAGTTTTCAAAATAATTTTTTATAGGCTTAATTACACTTTTGTACTCACATTTTCACCAACTCATGAAAATGGTCCTGCCTCTTTCAAATCGAACAAAACAGTCTCTAAACTATCATTTTTTTGCAGTTGTAGTCTTGCCCCCTATCTTCCCCTCAAGAAACGCTGATGTGTTCAGATTTTTAATGAGTTGGCATGCAAATCAATGATTTGGCAAAACACACATGGAAAAACAACTATCCACATCAGCAAATACATATTTTAACAATAAAAAATAAAATTTAACTTAATTAAATATATAAATAATTAAAAAACATAAAATTAACAAAAAAAACCATTATGAATTATTATTAAGAAACTAGCTTTTGCATAACTCTTGGATCTGATAGACATGGTTCTGGGAACTGTTCATGAATCACAGCAACAACACCATCATCACCGCCCTTCTCCTCATCATCAACATCAATATCTTCTTCATATGAACCCTAAATCCCCAAATCTTCTTCATTTGCTTTATCTCAATAATTCTTTAAAAATCTTTCTCAATCTGTTTTACACTGTCATCATCAATTCTTTTTACACCTTCATCTTCTTCGAGCGACACCATCACCTTCACCGTTTCTAAAATCCATGGCTTCTGAAACTTTTCCAGTCACAAGCAATTTACAAGAGGTTTGCCATCTGCCATCGAAAAATGATTAAATGTTTAAGGTTTCAAAATGTTTGCAACTTTGGGATTTCAATACACAAAATCAATCGATATCAGATTTCAATTTTGGGGTCTCTGTCCACCAAGAGGAAACGAAAGAGGAAATTGATTTTGCGATTTCAATACACGATTGAAGAAGAACTAGAATACAGCTCGTAATTTCGGGTTTCAACAACAGAGGAACATGATTTTGCGATTTTGGGGTTGAAGAAGAACTGGAAACAGATAAAATATGGTGCTATGAGAAGAGCCATGGAAGAGTTTTTGTTGTTGTTTTTGTTTTTGCTCATATCCGAACCCAACTCCTTCTTTTTTACCGTTTTGAAAAGCAAAAAGATAAAAGAGATTGAAGATAGGGATGATGAAGAAGAAGATGGTGTTGAGGATGATGATGATGATTTTCAATTTAATTTCTTTCAATTTGTTTTTGTTTTAATTTATGAAATATTTAAATTGTTTTTTAAAATTAAAAATCGCTGTTTTAATGATATTTTTATGTCATTTTCCAAGTTGGCACTGCCACGTAGGTGTTCATTTGCCATCTCAGCGGTTTTTGAAGGAAAAATAGGGGGTAGTACTAAAACTGCAAAAAAAATGATAGTTTAAGGACGGTTTTGTTCGATTTCAAAGAGGTCAGACCATTTTCGTGAGTTGGTCAAAATGCGATGACCAAAAGTGTAATTAAGTCTTTTCTATACTATAATGGAAATAACTCCTCTCAGTTTTTTTAGGTTGACTTTCTCTTTTAAAAAATGTCTTGAATTTTTAATACAAATAACACACGTAACAAATAAATAAGAATAAATTTAAATATTAAAATAAAAGTGTAACAAACATAAATGTCAAATTATTTTCTTTATCATTTCAAAAAAAGTGTAATAAATTATACGATTGTATTTATACTTACTTTTCATTATCTCAATTATACTCTTAATCAACAATAATAAAGATTATTGTTGGTGTCATTAAAAAAAATAAGGATTTAGATTAATATTTTTTGTTATATTGTTAGTTTTTTTTTTTTTTGAAGAAGGTAAACTAACCCCCTCAAATTGGCATCAGAGAGAGTCGAACCTGAGACCTTGAGGAAGAGCACACTCTCAAGTTCCATGTCAATACCACTAAGCCAACCCAAGTGGGTTTATTGTTGATTTTATTGAAGTAGATAATCATGGTTACTTTGATCTGATATGATTTGAAAGCAAAAAACAAATCAAAATTTCATGAAAAAACATGGTTCAAACGTTAACGCAATAAAAAAAACGGAAAGTCGGACACATCACTAATATATATAGTATATGTTTGGTTGCCCACTTAGATAGCCAAAACGTGAGTCTACTGCTTCAAAATCAATTTTATTATGTTTGATTCTCCTTCACTTTTTTGCTGCCAGCATGCATTTTGCTTTTCAGAATCGATTTTGGATGAAGCTCAAATTCTTAGCTTCTTGAAATAAATTATGTCACCTTGGATTTTGCTTCAATCAATTTCTCTTTTTTTGTCCTTGAATTCAATTGCCTTTCACGTGGCTTATGTTGTAGCATGACTCAAAATTTGATGGATGAAGAATACTGTGGCTAATAATATAAAAATTTTGTTTCAAATATATTATGTGTTGAAAATATATTTATGGACAATAAATATATTTTTGTAGCGTATGAATGTAGATTTGATGCAAATATATTTTAAAAGAGGATATTTGATGCAAATATTCTCTCACTGAAGGAGAAAAAAAAGAACGTATCTTCAGCGTGATATCTATTCCAAATCTCCTACTCCTTAATCCCTTAGTTGTAAAGCAACAACTAAACCCTACAAATTTGCCTCTAATTTTGCCGCATTAATTGCCAATTAGGTTAACCCTAAAAAACTTCCCTCCTAAATCCATGCCATTTTGAATTTCAAATTTTTCCTTTGAAAAAACAAGTGAAAAATTGGTGGCATTTACTGGGTATATGTTGTTTACCGTAACATCTGTTTTCAAAGTCCAATTTCTCTCTCATCACATATTTGTATCTCTTCCCAATGGTTCCTTTTGCATCTCTCTCTATCTCTCTTCCCCTCTGCAACTTTTCCTTCTCACTCTCTCTCTCTCTACGTGAGTTATAGAGATAACAACCTTTGACAAAAAAAAATAAGGCTCTCACTGCCCTCCTCTCTCACACACCTCTCTCTCGCGACCACCGGCGTCATCACCGGTGTTGTCTTTCTCCAATCTGATCCTCTATGTCGCCGTCACTTGCAGGTCTTAACGGGTCATCAACGGCGTGAGGAGATGGTGGGAAGGCGGTTTTGCGAGATCACCGGCGTGAGAAGATGGTGTGAAGGCGGTGTTGCAAGGTCTTCACCGGCATGATCGTGGTTGTGGTGTTGCGAGAACGTCTTCACCGGCGAGAAGAGGATGTCACCGATGACGGCATGAGAGAGAACAGATGTGAGAAGATTGATGTTGGTGAGGACGGTGGTGGTTGTGGATGCTTAGCAGGTTGATGGTTGGTGACGGCGGCATTGTAACCTTGCTGCAATACCACTCTTTAACTGGTATAGATATCATCGATTTCTTCCTCAACTACATCTCTTTCGATTTCATTTTTCACTAAAACGTTGGTGTTTGTTTATGTGATGGGTCCTCTGATGAATAATCCTTTTTTTTTCTTTCAATTTTGCTCTAAAGTTGCATTACTTACGAAGGTTGGAGAACCAGCTGAATTTTTGCAACTACAATGAAGATAGTTGTGGGTTGCATTAGTTTTAGGTAGGTGCTCACTCTGACTAATAATTTTGTTTTTGTTTTTGTTACTTCGGTTGCCTCTGAACTGTGAAATTGATTTTGGTTGTGTTACTTATGGTTGCTGGTTTGGTTTTTGTTTCAGCTTTGGCAAATATTCATGAGAACAAGAAACAACCACAAGATGCAGAAGACATAAAGGTAAACCAATTTTCTCTTTGTGAATTAGTTTTTTTTCTTACTTTTGCAGTTTTCCCTTCCCCGCCTGTTTGTTATAATGCTTCATTGAACTTTCAACACATATTTGAGGTTCACTAATGCAATTTTTTGAGGTTTATATTGCAAGAGAAAGATATGTTAATTATTGGAGTTTCAGGACTGATTTTGCAGGGCATTTGGCAAACATGTATGCAGGTTTTTGCTTATTTGTTGAAGTTAAAAATACTGAAGTAGGAAGGAAGATAATTTAGTTGTTGGGTATATTGGTTTATGCATAAATGTTGCACGAGAATGACTCAATTTGGAATGAAAAAAGTGCAGATCATGCAATGCATAAGAGCAATGGTGCAGGCGACAAATAAATATTATAAGTGTTTTTTTGTTTTTGTACAAGAATACTATAAGTGTTTATTAATTATGTATGTATAGTTTGTGATACACTGGTGTTGTACTTTAAGTATTTGGTGTAATTCAAAGTTGTAAATATGCGCGGAGTAAAAGGAGTATGATGTAAACCTCATTGGAAAGACTTTCAGGAAAGCAGAAGTTTTCAAATATGAGACCTTTATATTTAATCAAAATTAATAAGATCTTTTTATCAAGTAAAATTTTAAAATATAAGTAAAAATTGGGGACCTTATTTAACATCAACCTTTTATTTTATTTTTATGATATACTTTATACAATACAGACTATATTATACAGTTCATAAGACCCGTGCAGCGCACGGGTCGGCGATCTAGTGTTATTAGGTTTGCAAACACTTAACCCTAAAAATTTCCCTCTAAATCCAATGCATCAATTGATGTTAGTGTTAACCCTAAAAATTTTCATACTTCTATATGTGCAATTTGAAATTTCAAATAGGCCGACCTAACAAGAGGGAAATTTGAAATTCAAAATATACCTTGCTATTGTTACATTTTTTCCACTTCTCATGCAACAATTAATGCACCGACCTACAATATACTTACTCCTCTATTAGCATTAATGCACAACACTTTCCCATGCTAAAAAAATTGTGTTGCTCACACGGCTCAATAACTAGCTTCTATTTTTCAATTCTCAACAAAAACCCACTTTTTGCAATTCTTATTTGTGTCCCTCTAACTTCACTCCATTTTCTATCCTTCTTCTCTCTCACTGTCATTTTTTTCTCAACCGAACTCCTCTGTGAATTCATTCAACAATCTTCAGAAAATTTTAGGAGCAATGAATTACTTATTTTTGTGATTTCTGTTTTGGCTCGGGTTTACAACACCATTTTATGTTTGATTTGCAGCAGTTGACAAGTTTTGTTATGGTAAAACAACAACTACAAAGAATTAGATGTAGATTGCTCAGCTCATCTATTTAACATGCGCCATTTTCCAAAGGGTTATTCTCATACGAGCATGTCCTTGCCAATTCCACACCAATTTAAAAAGATCTGCATCATTATGAACTTCTGCAATAGTGCAGTGGACATTGTATGTGGATCTTATGCTGAACATATCATCAATATATGTCTGAAGCCAGAACGGATAGTCACATTTGCACCGAGTAGGCGGTTGGATATGATGAATATTAGGAGTATCTGATTCAGGTAACATGTTATTGAGCTTGGTCTAATTCCACTCATGTCCAAACACCACATCACACCTCCCACTGCTCATGTTTTAGTTGAATTTGGCACATTCAAAATATTTTCCAAGGCACTGCACTGCCTAATAATGTATAGTTTGCAGGATCTTCAAGATACAATATTTGGTTACATATGATGGATGAACCGAGCCTCTGGGAATCTATATTTGGTTTAATCTCTTTGCAAATGTGAATGGTATTAAAACCATTTCAGAATGAAGTTGATACGTGATATTCATAAGAACAATAATATATATTAAGGTTAATAGTGCTTTTCACCCCGGTAATACATGTCATTTATGGTTTTCGCACTTATAAAATTTTCGGTTTGATTTGCATCCTCGTAAATTTTTTTTATTGAGAATACCCCCTTTCCCCATCCAACTCAGCAAATTCGCTTATGTGGTGCTGATTTGGCATTTTTTTTCATTTTTTTTAATTGGCAACGTGTAAAAAAAAAACCAGATCAGATTTTATTTTTAAAATATTTGAAAAATATTTTAAAAAAATCATAAAAATATTCAGATTTTTTTTCCAAAAATTTGAAAAATCGAAAAAAATTCAATAAAAATATTAAGACTTTTTCCGAAATAGAAAAAAATAGTCGGATTTTTTTCAAAAAATATAAAAATTGATTTTTTTTTCAAAAATTTAAAAAATCAGAAAAACAAATAGTCGCATTTTTTCCAAATTTTTTTAAAAATCATAAAAAAAAGATAAGATTTTTTTTTCAATTTAAAATTAGAAAAAAAATCAGAAAATATAATCAGAATTTTTTTAAATTAAAAAGATTTAAAAAAATTCTGGAATTTAATTTTCAAAATAAGAAAAAAAACAAATTTTAAAAATTAAAAAAATGATTTTTAATTTTTAAAAATCTGGATACAAAGTTAGAGGGTTTTGCCATCATCGTGGAAAAGTGATTTTTTTTCCCAATATTATATAAAAATTGCGGAATAAAATTTTCGAATAAAAAAACTAAATTTTTTCTAAATTTGTGTACAGATTTTTAAAAATTAAATATTTTTCCAGAATTATTTTTTAAAAAATCTGACCTTTTTTTTTATTTTGAAAATTTGCTTTTTTTGGATTTTGAAAATTAAATTCCATAATTTATTAAAATCTTTTTAATTTTAAAAAATCCGATTATATTTTCTAATTTGAAAAAAAAAATCTTATAATTTTTTTCTTATTTTTTAATTTTTTTTGTAAAATCTGATTATTTTTCTGCTTTTTATATTTCAAAAAAAAATCTTAATATTTTTTAATTTTTTTAAATCTGAATATTTTTAGGATTTTTTTTATTTTTTGAAATTAATTTTCGAATATTTTAAAAATAAAATCTGATGTGGACTTTTTTTACACATGGCGAATTAAAAAAATAAAAATAGAAAAAATGTCAAGTCAGCACCACATCAACGTATTTGCTGAGTTGGATTGAGGAGGGGGTATTTTGGATTATTTTTTTACGATGCAAATCAAACCAAAAATTTTATAGGGGCGAAAACCGGAAAAGACATATATTAAAGGGGTGAAAAACACAATTAACCCTATATATTATGAAAATTGTTGTTAACACATATGCAAAGGCTGAAACACACATTTAAATGACTGAAATACCCCTGCGACAGTTAACTGTCGAGAAAAGAAACCGACTGCAGTTAACTGCCGATGTTTCAACGGAACTTAAAAAAAAACTCCATAAAAAAAAATCTTATAATTTTTTTTTGATTTTTTAATTTTTTTGTAAAATCTGATTATTTTTCTGCTTTTTATATTTCAAAAAAAATCTTAATATTTTTTAATTTTTTTAAATCTTAATATTTTTTGGATTTTTTTTATTTTTTGACATTAATTTTCAAATATTTTAAAAATAAAATATGATGTGGACTTTTTTTTACACATGGCGAATTAAAAAAATAAAAATAGAAAAAAATGCCAAGTCAGCACCACATCAACGTATTTGCTGATTTGGATTGAGGAGGGGGTATTTTGGATTATTTTTTTACGAGGATGCAAATCAAACCAAAAAATTTATAGGGGCGAAACCGGAAAAGAGATATATTAAAGGGGTGAAAAACACAATTAACCCTATATATTATGAAAATTGTTGTTGACACATATGCAAAGGCTGAAACACACATATAAATGACTGAAATATAATTCGGCCTTATTAATTATTATTGGATATTGTTGCCTTGTGCAAAAAAAATAAAATATAATGCGCATAATCTTATTGAAGAACTTGATGTGTGAATACTAAAGGCTAGAAAAAAGACAAAGTGCTAGAGGAAGAAGACGAACAAGTAGAGGTAGGAGAAAATGGAAAAAGATTGAGTACATAAAGGTGCACCATATATAATATAACATCTAGGCCATTGATATTTTTAATGTTACATGAATGGTAATAAGCACATTTGTGTATGCTACACAAAAACATGCCTTTGTGTATGCTAAACGTCACCATTGAAAAAATGAATAACTAAAAAGAGCAATCATTGAAAGTAAAATTATATCTCGAAGGAGATAGCTAACTTGAGTTTTAATAAAAAAGTATGAAAGGTACTTAAGTGCCGATGAAGATTTTTTTTTAATTGCCGTTGATGTATCGGCAGTTAATTACCGAAGAAATTTTGGCAGTTAACAGCAGCCGGTTCCTTTCATCGACAGTCAACTGCCGCAGGGGTATTTCAGTCATTTATATGTGTTTCAGCATTTGCATATGTGTCAACAACAATCCTTATTTATTACTTTTGTTAGGTCTGCAGCAACTTAACCTAATATTTTCCCTCACATTTGCTTTATTAGGTTAGTAGTAATTTAAAAAATGCATCACACCAATTTTATTCCTATCATCTTGTCTTTTTTTTGACCATATTTTCTACACTTATTCTTTTCTTATTTATTAATTTTGTTAGGTCTGCAGCAACTTAACCTAATATTTTCCCTCCCATTTGCTGTATTAGGTTAGCAATTTAACCTAACAAATTTCATCTAAAAAATGCATCGCACCAATTTCATTTCTATCCTCTTGCCCTTTTTTTGACAATATTTTCTACACTTATCCTTATTTATTAATTTTGTTAGGTATGCAGCAATTTAACCTAATATTTTCTCTCTCATTTGCTTTATTAGGTTAGCAGTAATTTAACCTAACGAAGACAATTTCCTTTGACTGTATCATTTGCAATGACAATTAACAAAAGTTAAGGGCAGTCGCTTAAACATGTTGGTGTATATCTACCAACACCTGTATTTTCTCACGGACAACTGTACGTTGTTGTTTCAAGAGTTACATCCAATGAAGGACTAAAGATATTGATCACTGATGAAGATACCAATGTAACGTCTTACGTTGTATATGAGAAAGTATTTTGCAATGTGTGATGAAACTACGTGCCAATGTACTAAAAATTTCTTTTACCGAATCATTGATAAGATTACCGGATTTTCTTTTATAATATTTTTAGATTTCATACATTTTATGAACTGTTTTATTTTGTCTACTATAGATTATCACGTGTTATATTTTTCATCGTTACCAATTATATATTGTATTTTATGATTTGTATGTCAATCCCTCTGCAATAAATCCGTGCGGGGTCAAAAATCTGGTTTTCATATATTATTGTAGTTTGTTTGTAGTCACTGTTTTAGAGGTTCATCTCGAATGTACCCTCAAACACCAACCCATCATGCAATTCTATATCACTTTGATGGATGTCGGCAACAGAACTTTCAACTTCATTACAGATATGTTCCATTCTGGAACACACAGAGAGTAACTACATGAACATGATCATTATATATATTCAAATCTGAAAGTTGTAATATTTGAAAATCTACCAAGAAAAAGTTGAAAGTGCTTTGATTATGTGTTGTTGATTAAGTGTATTTGAAAATCGATCCATTTCAGAAGTGCTTTGTTTTCGTTTCTCTGTTCTTTAATTAGAAACCGTTTAATTTCAGTTTTTTTTATTAACTTCTATTGAAGTTGCTTCCTTAGTATTGTTTCTTCGTTTTCTGGTTATTGATCATGTGTTGTTGAATGATTTATGTGAATTTATTTGCTTTAGAAGCTTTGATGGTATAAAAACGAACGTTGTAAAGATGCATGAGGATCTGGGTTTCTGATAAAATTTATGAATTGAATTAAATTAAATTAATGGAAATTTTGTTTGTAATAACTAATAATTGCACCTATTAACCAAGTTGTTTGGGCTCCAGTGGCAAGGAGCTCCTTCCAACGACGTACCCGGGGAATATCGGGTTCGATTCCTAGGAGAACAATGCTTGACCAGTGCGCATGCCTCTACGTACGAGGCAGATTAGTCGCTCACCTTTGGTGGGTCGGAGACCGATGCGATAGCCAAAAAAATAAAAAAAAATAATTGCACCTATTAACTGATGGAGTGCAAGTAACTTAAATTGATGAATAGGTACCCCTTAGACCTTCAATCACAGGTACCATTTGAAGCCAGTTCCAAACACAAAATCCATAAATTGATTTAACCAGAAAAAGACACAACAATATACAAATTTTTCTCAATTCATCTCTGTACTCACATTAACATCGTTATTTACTTATAAAACTATTCCGTTAGTTTAATTTCTTATTCTTCTCTTAGCTTATTCACTAATTTGTGCACACTATATGTTTCAAGTCCCACCAATTGCTTGAAATGTAAAAAAGTGTTTTTTACATATTCACTTTTTCTTATAAATTATTGTTTACAAAGATGAGAACTTTATGACTAGATTTTTATTGAAGTTATTTTCATCTCATTTACTTTCAATGCTATGTACTCCAAATGAATCTTACAGTTTTCTTTTTCTTTTGCTTTTCTGATAGCTATCTAAACACACTATAAACTAGATAGCAAAACTATAGAAACAAGGAGACACAATGTGATTAATGATTGGGCATGCTTGCCTCTGAATGTGTGATTGAAAGAAAGTTTTTGTCACAAACTTAAGTGGCATCAAAAGAAGGTATATTGGTTCCCAAATCACCATTTGTGTCATCTAGTCTAATAATAGTATATAGTAGCAAGTTTATCCTGTTAAAAGAAAGCATATATTTAATTAGAAGAAGCTAATAGACGATGACATATGTCTTTGCTTTGATGTTTATGCGGTCAACAACTATTGTTGTCTATTACCATACATTATGAAGTGTTATTCGGTAGGATGTTTTTGGTTTTTTGTTTAAGAAATTTGGAGACGAGTAAGTTCTGGAAAAGTATGTTTGGTCCCATTCATCACAAGAATATGCTAAACATAAAAATTAAATCGTCCTTTTTTTTTGGTCCTATTCCTTTGCTGCACGGTTTCTGATCATTGATTTTTTGAAATCATATATTAATTATTTCAAATCTATCCATGCTTTTTCAATTTTTATAAAAATACTATCATTATAAATCTAAAAGACTCATGTGTTGCATGGGTCAAAAGTCTATTTTCAAGTAACTATTGCATTTTACTAATAGGGAATGTATTACAACTCATAAGACTCGTGCGGCGCACGCGTCGTCAATTTAGTTTATGAATTATATTTCTCTATAAATATAGACCTTGTATCCAGAAGTCCTAACTCAACTGCAAAATGCCGGAATTGTTAGGCCGGATGCCATGACCGAGGTTCGAACCCCGGTACCTCCACTTGTGTGTGTGAGTTCATACTGACTTTGTCATTTCGTCTATCTACCAAAAAAAAAAATATAGACCTTGTACCAAATGAAAATCTTAGAGAGAGAGAGAGAGGAAGTTGAAAACAAGGGTTTAGAAGTCAACACAAAAACTAGGGTTTGTAGAGTTTGCTCTTGGCAACAAACACTAGGTTGAGATTAATTCACCTTGGGAAACACTATTGAATCTTTTGGTCACGTGAAGAGATTGAGACTTTGGATAGAATTAGGTTTGAAGACTAATTCTTGTAACCTTTTTGATATCTCTTTGTAAAGTTACTCATCATTAGTTCAGGGAGCTGCTGACCGAACTGGGTGGTAAACAAATCTTCGTGTGTTCCCTCTTTTTTCTACTTTTGTTTGTGCCTACTAGACCATCGACCCGTGCGTCACACGGGTCATATTAACTTTAATATATAGGAATAAAGTATATCATAAAAAAGTTGATGTTAAATAAAAAGTACAATACAATTGTATTACTATTAAAATACGAAATCTTAAATTGTGGAATACCCTTCGGACTTCAGTGTTACAATTCGGTTGCACGCGATATCTTGCAAAATTTATGTATTATGTAATATATTGTCTTAACAAAGATTACAACATTACGTTAAAAAGTAAAGGGTACATAGACTCGTGCTCTACTCAAACTTTTCATTAGGCTTCTCTGAAAATTTGAGAAACTAACTTATTCAGTCTTTCATCGAAACAAACTAAGAAATAATATTATGTCTAGAAAAAGAAAAGTTAAAAGAAGAATAAAAAGTCATCTAAAGAAAAAACAATCAAAAGCAAAAGTCACCTAAATCACGTAAAAAAAGAGAGAAAGAATCAATTGAAAGCAAAACATATCATCAAAATTGAAGTCATAGTCTTCTATCTTCGTTTTGTATAGATATCGGATGTTAACAAAAAACTTTTGAACCTTCTAATGTCAATTTGCACCCTAAAACATGTAAATCTCATACACCAAAAAAACCCATCAAAATATTAAGAAACCTTCCAATTATATTAGAAAATAGAGAAGGTACGAACTATTGCCATCACATCACTATATAAAAAAGTGAATAATCATTATTCAAATTGGATAGCCTACATATTTCCATAATAAGCACCAGGTATGAAAATTAGAAAATCGAGCGAATGAATGATTGTCAATATAACACATACAAAAATTTTGTCGCTATGATAAAACCCTAGCCGTTTTTACTGGTACTTTTGTACTAGCTGACTTGTTTCTCTCTACATCGTTAACAACCAGTATATCTAAAGGGAGCACAAAAACGATAAAAGGTCACCACGAGGCGTCGATAGGCGTGAAGAGTAAGATGGGGGTTTGTCATTACGCGGTTCCGTCATGCTTCGTCCCATCGCTGTACTCACTCTCTTACTCTTATCTTTATTGCTATCTTTTATTGCGATTTTGATTACAAGTTAGTTATAACAACAAACAGGTCGTGTGCAGCTTCAACTCTTCTTCGTTCTCGCTTCAGACCCACCATTCGATGCTGCACCACTCTATCCTCTACCTCTCCACAAACTCCCACTCCTTCCCCGACCTTTGTAAAGTAATTCACAATCCACATTTCAATTTCATCCTTTGTTTATTCAACTAACTAAACCAACTAACACATTATTTTTCTGCAGGAAACGAGTTGTCTCCGGAGTTCAACCTACCGGTTCAATTCACCTTGGAAACTACTTTGGTGCCATCAAGAATTGGGTTGCCCTTCAGGTTCATATTTTTCAATTCTCATAAATCACTTGTCAAATAATTTGTTTATTGTTAGCTGCTCAAAATTGTTGATAATGAATGATTTTTAGTTTATAAATTGTTGTAGCTTATTTCCATAAGCTCTCCACGATAACTTATGAAAACAACTATCAAAATAACTTATGAAATACCTTATACATATGATAATTGTTTATGCTATAAGCGCTTAGTTATTAAGCTGTTTATGGTAGCAGGATACTGTGACTCAGACAAATGAGTACGGTTTGCCTATATTATACATCTGAGTTAATTCAGTTGAGTCTGTTCCAGCCCAAACCATCTTTATTCACAAAGTTGCACGATATTTAAGAATTGACATTGATTTCATTTTGCAGCATGTGTACGATACACTTTTCTTCATTGTGGATCTGCATGCGGTATGTCCATTAAATTCCTGATGATGCTTTTCTCAATCTCTTTTTGTTGTTTGAGATACAGGCCTGAACTCATAGAACTAGATCTTTTGGTATGCATTAGAATGTGAAAAGTTAAAGGATCTTCTTCAATTTCATAATTTTCCTTCTAATTGTGCTGCTTATGCTATTTGGCAAGTGTGAACGAGCTTCATAACTAGGTCAATTAATTTGAGGTTTCTTGTCAATCAGGCTGAGCAGGCCAATCGAATTCACACATTTGTTTATCACCGAGGATATTGATCCAGAATAGTTTAAGCCACATTTGTGTCAATTTCAATGTACACTTTTGCTTCAAGTTTAAATTTTAACCAGAGTTCTCGTAAATGAATTTTGTTTGTAAATTGTAATATAAATAGTAGCTCGACTTTGTATCAAACGTGGTAACTGGAAATCAATGGACACAAACTATAGATTTTTTTAAGGGTTCATACATCTGGTTACAGCTTAAAACACAATCTGGTTAATTCTATTAGTTTCTGGAGAGGAATTTGAGGACTAACTTTTTGCTCTTCACTTCACTTACTGATTAAAGCCAACTTTCCTGTGTTTTAGACATTGAATGATAATGTCCCATTTCTCACCACTTCAGTTTTTCTTGCACAGATTACATTACCTCATGACTCACAACAATTATCTAAGGATACAAAGTCAACTGCAGCCATTTACCTGGCATGTGGGGTGGATCCTTCAAAGGTACGTTGCAACTTTTGCTCAGTTTTTTTAAAGAAATAATATTTATAGTGGAAATGTCAGAACCATTGTCCATTGTGGCTAGATGATATTTATTTCTGCAAACAGGCTTCAGTTTTTGTCCAGTCTCATGTCCGTGCACATGTAGAATTGATGTGGCTGCTAAGTTCCATAACACCAATCGGTTGGCTAAACAGAATGATACAGTTTAAAGAGAAATCTCGCAAGGCGGTGCGTTTATAGCTGTATGCATTTCTAATTTCCATTTTTTAATTAATTTATCTTTTTATCTATTTTGTATCTAGTCTGCTTTGCTTAAATTTTGTTTTTGTTCTTTCTTTCTTCCTAGAAACAATAAATTTCTTTCTTGACAGTGATCTTCTAAAAGTAAAATGGCTTTGATTAAAATATATACTTAAGACTGACTTTACTTATCTATTTTGATTATTTAATTATATAAATTTTTTAGTAATAGGATTTAAATAAGATATTTACTTCAGACTGACTTTTATTTTTTTATGTTGTAAGTTCTGTGATGGTTGTGGATGTGTATTGTGTATCAATACTTACTCCTACACATAATTTTATGAACAATCATAAAATAAAAAAATTATGACACACGCATATATTCAAGTAGGGAATTAAAGCAGTTATTCATAATTCATAGTTTAATATAAAGAATATTTCATTTTGAATGGAAAGAACCTGTGTGCATGCCACATTCTTTTTGAGCTTTGCCTATGCTTCAGCTCTCAATACTGCTACTTATTGACCTTTTTCATTATTATGAAGCACGGACACTCCTTAGGTTAGGCGTGTCCCGGTGTCAGACACACTTCGGTGTTCGACACGACACATATGATTCCATTGAATTATGTGATTTTATCAAATTATTATTGGTATCAGTGTGTCCGTGTCGTGTCTGATGTCCGTGTCTGTATCCGTATCCGCACTTCATAGCTATTGCTCTTCAGCTAAAGTAAGGCAAAAACTTATGTTCAGATGTTTAGGCCTTGATGGCTGGTGAAGACTTTTATAAATTATTAGTCCGGGCCTTTTTTTTCTTTCTTTTTCTTTCTTATCTTGTCATATTGGCTTGTATTATTTATTCCTCCAAATAACTTATTCTTTTGTAATTGGATTTTAGGGAGATGATGAAGTTGGGGTTGCTCTTTTGACTTATCCTGTTCTGATGGCTTCTGATATACTTCTATATCAGGTGGGTTTTGACACTATACCGCATGGAAATTCGTAATTAACAGTTTATGTTCTACCTCATATCCCCCCTGATTTATTATGTAATAGACTAATAGTGAAAGTTGAAAAATCCAGGAAATATGCTAATGTTACTTAATTTGATTGTAATCTTTTTGAAACCTCTGTATTTTATATTTACCTTGAGTTAGTATAATTCTTACAAAAATGCAGCATGCGTCTGCAGTCTGATTTTGTCCCTGTTGGTGAAGATCAAAAGCAGCATTTGGAGTTGACCCGTGACTTAGCTGAACGGGTTAATAATTTATACGGAGGAAGAAAGTGGAAGAAATTAGGCGGGTGAGGATTTATATTGGACATAATAGCCATTCACTATTCAACTTCATTTTTTGGTTTATGTTAGGCTTGACCATTCTTTATTTTGTCCATTTTATGACAGGCGAGGAGGTACTATATTTAAGGCAAGTTATATTTCATCCCACCAGAATGAGCTGATTAATTAAAAAGCATCTGAAATGTGTTTTTCTAACAGAGTTTTATGGTATATAGGTTCCAGAGCCCCTTATACCTCCAACTGGAGCTCGGATTATGTCCCTAACCGATGGCCTGTCGAAGGTTTTTTAAATATTTCCTCTTTCCCCCGCTTATGTGCACGCGCGCGCTCACACACACACACACACTTCTGTATATTAACTCTTCAAAATTAAGCTGCAATGTCATTTTTTTATCAGCTGTAATAAAGATATTCAGAATATGCTGCCTCGTCCCTAAATATATGCCCCATTTGGTTTTTCCCTCGCTAAACATTAGTCACATTTCAAATTACTAGACACATTTAATATTTTATTTCAAATATATCTCCAATTAGTACTAATAAGAGTCTTGAGGGATGAGAAGTCATAGTTCAGCTCATGTATTTACAAAAGATATTTCAGGAATATCCATACATAAAATAGATACATTAAATAAACTACCTACTCCCTCCGTTCTCTATTAAGCAAATTTAACTAACTTCACACGTATTAAGGAAATCAGTTAAAGTCAATTAATATTTTTGATTTAATAAAAAACATAGGCATTTTCAAAAATAACCTTTTATGAATAAATATATAAAAAAAAACAGCATCTTGTGTGCACCTCCTTTTATTGCTCTCGCCTTTACATGTTCACTCCTTAAAAACAGAAATCTCCCACTATTCTTTTTCTTTCTACTTAATTATTCTTTGCCAATTTTTCATTGAAAATTTTGATTTGTCCGTGCTAGAAGTCTTTTATATTGAACTTGAAATGATCTTTTTATATCTCTTTTTATTCCATTGCTGCCTACTCTAGAGCTAACCAGTGCTGTGGCACGGGGAATTGTTACAACTAAAGGTGGTATTGGAAAATCAAACTCTAATTTAATGAAGGGTATTATGGGAATAATAACATAAAAAATTGTGAAGGTATTTAAAATTGTGTATATTAGAGAGAAAAAAAAGTTGATGTCTTTTTTGCTTATAATAGGGAACAGAGGGAGTACTCTTTAATAAATGTGAAAATGACAAAAGGAGCTTACAATAAGGGACACATGTAGTATCATATGATAGTAACACTGTATGCTATGGATGTCATTTGCTTGGAAATTGAACTGAAGAACATTATTGTTTTTATTTGAACTTATAAATTTATTCTGACAGTGTTGTGGGTTCAATTTTATAGATGTCAAAGTCTGCACCTTCTGATCAATCCAGAATCAATATTCTTGATCCTAAAGATGTAAGTAATTATATTCACTAGAAACAATTTGCTTATGTTGTTTATTTATTTTTGTAGCTCTTGTTGCATGGTGTATATGTTTTTTTTTCTTTTCTGAACTGTTTGCATTTGATCTATGTTAGAATTTTTTGTTGCTTGTAACCGGTTAATGTTAGAGACATCGATTGTGATTTTTACTGCATATGGCATATCTGAGCAAGTGTGGTATCTGATCATAAGCTTTGTTTTGCAATCTGTACTCTGTAGCATTCAACTGTGAAAAAGTATTGAATTTACATTAGTATAATTGTATAAACTTACAACTTTGATTTTTATTTCGAAACAAATGTGTGAATTTGGTTGAAAGTCGATGGATGGTTTGTCAGTTCCTATTATGAATCCTCATCTTGGTTGTATGACATTGAATGCTGGGAAGTACAGAGTGAACCAGAAAGTAAGCTTACTGTAACAAAGATAAAAATTTAATGATGTAAGAGTTTCCAAACAAGAAAGTAAAGAATTACGAATGAAATAAATTTGCTGGTATAAAGATGGGAGAGTTCGTCGCATGTATGAGAAGACCAGGAAGGAGGGTAGACTAGATGGAGGATACCTTCATAGTTAAAGGTAGAGGTAAACTAAGGAAAACTATAAGTCAACCATTAAAAGGAATTTGGATTTAAATCGTCTACCTTATGCTCAAGTTTACTAAGATTTAAGTTATCATTTGAAAGAGAAAATATTGCAATCAACTTTTATGAATTGCAGGCAAACCAAAATATTATTGGGCCAGAAGTTGTCCTTTGCCTGAAAAAACCAACTTAAGTTTGAACGAAGTCACAATTTTTTTTGTTATTGGTGCCGATGGCTGAGTCTGGACTATGGTTGGACAATGGGACTACCAAAACAACCAACTTAAGTGGGAAGGTCGTATGTCGCTGGTGCCAACTACTCAACCATGATTTTGGTTTGACGAAGGGACTACGATAGACTGTTGTAGTGTGCTAAGATCAATGGCTAGAGAGTCTGCAATAGACTAAATCGACAAGGTAGAAAGCACAGTGGGATAAGAGTGACATGACAAAAAATACTCACGAACAACTTTGAACTGGCAGCATCGCTTGGTTTGCAACGAGTCAGAAACAAACTACAACTTGTACAAAACCAAACTAGAAAGAATTGCACATTAGCAAGCCAGATTGGACCTAAACGATGCGTACAGATCAGAAAGTTGAGCAGAAACAGACTCAAAAACAGAGCAAATGAAGAAGAGCTAAAAACCAGATGGCCACAACACAAAAAAAAAAAAAAAAAAAACC
>Ga0228711_1002226_pt1 | contig 29649 bp, 16 predicted proteins | sample MedpolnodulmetaG_2_FD_177996 | JGI IMG/M metagenome (GOLD analysis project Ga0228711, IMG submission 177996) | Root nodule microbial communities from Medicago polymorpha collected in Santa Monica, California, United States - brown nodules | ecosystem: Host-associated > Plants > Roots > Nodule... | reverse complement strand
AGGAAAAATCGAAGAGAGAGAGAGAGAGAGAGAGAGAGAGAGAGAGATACCGTTGACTGAAGAAGCAAAAACGGTTGGAGAACGAAGACGAAGATTCTAGAAGCAGTTGGAGTTTGGTGGCTTCTGAGTGTTGTGGTGACTGGGTTTAGTAGTTGTATATTCGGTGTCTGTTGTTCTTCTAACTTCTGATGGCAAAATTGAAGAAATACACGTGTTTTGGTATTCAAAAATCGATCCAAAATAAAAACGTCAAATAAATTATAAAAATTGAAAATAGTGTAAAACTGAAAGCTTTTAAATTGAATCAATTAAAGTTGATATATTTGGTTTAAAATTCAATTTAGGTACATAACTTTTCTTTTATGCAACTTTTCTTTGTAAATATGACGAGATAAAGTATTATCGAATTTTTTAGATCTTGTTTCGAGAAAACCGTTGAGATCTGATTTTTTTTTTTGTGAAAGATATCAGATTTGATTTTGAATTCCTTTTTGAAAACAAAATCGAATCGCAAATTATTTTTTTCGTTAAAATGTGATATTGCGTTAGCTTTATTATTTATTAATTTTTTTTTAAATAACATAAAAAATATAAGAAAACGTAATATAAATTCTTATTTTTTTATATTGTTGGTGTCATTGAAATAGATAATCATGATTAATTTGATTTATTATAATTGGAGAACAAAAAACATTTATATTTTTACTTTCAATTAAAATTAAAATTTCATAAAAAAAAAATACATTTCATAATTTTCAAACGTTAACGTAATCGTCTTTTCGATAGTAAATAATAAAATTAATGCAATATCTCATCTTAACGAAAAAAATTAATACACGATTCGATTTTGTTTTTAAAAAGGAATTCAAGATCAGATCTTATCTCTTTAAAACAAAATCAGATCTGACCGATTTTCTCGAAACAAGATCCAAAAAATCCGATAATACTTTATCTCGTCATATTTATAAAAGAAAGTTGCGTAAAAGAAATGCTATGTACCTAGGCTGAATTTTAAACCAAAATACATCAACTTTAATTGATTCAATTTAAAAGATAAAGGAAAAGACCGAACACACACACACACACACACACACACACACACACACACACACACATGTATATATATATATATATATACACTTATATCATGTTTGTTACACTTTTAATTTAATAATTGAATTTACTTTTATCTAATTGTTATATGAGGTATTTATATTGAAAGCTAAAGGTAATTTTGAATAGAGAAAAAGTCAGTCAAAAAGAACCGAAACATGTTATTTTCTTTATATATAGTATAGATTATATTTTTTATTTAACAAATCATGCTTTTTTTTTTCAATAACATCAACAATATAACAAAATATAAAATAAATTCTTATTTTTTCAATAACACAAATAATATAATGTTTTTTTTAGAAGAATGATAAAACATTTTATTTCCTCTAAAAAACATTTTCTTTCTAACTCAAAAACTTTTGAATTTTTCTTCCTAAATAAAACGTTTAATTTTCCAAAACTGGCGGTTTGTTTAGGAGTCTTTTTTTACTAGAGGAGAAAAAATGTTTTTTTGGTGGTGGCCGGAGTTTAAACGCCGACCCTTACATATTTTATGTATTATCTTTAGAACTATGTTCACGAGAACATAGGAGAAAAAACGTTCAAGATACCAAAAAGTATATTGCCCACGAAGCTTTTAATTTTCCAGAACCGGCAAAGTATGTTTGAGTTTTTTGTATCGGAGGAAAAAAAACATACCAAAAAGTATATATTCCCTTTAAAATATGCTAGCGAAAAGACGGTACTCACGTGTCCGCCTTTTCGCTCTTTTTATTGCGCTAACGTTTGAAAATTATTGACCATGTTATTTATGAAATTTTGGTTTGAATTAAAACTAAAACTAAAAATATAAATGTTGTTGCTTTCAATTTATAACAAACCAAAATAATCATGATTATTTATTTCAATGACACCAATAATATAACAAAAAATATATAATCTATATTTTTTAATGAAACCAACAACGATCTTTATTATAGAAAAGTTGTTTAAGGGTATAATTGGAATAATAAATAAGTAAACATAAATATATTCATCTAGTTTGTTACACTTTTTAAATGATAAAAGAAAAAAAAAAGACATATATGTGTTATTTGTATTCAAAATGGAGGGCATTATTGGAAAGAAAAAATCCATCCCAAAAGAGCTGAGAGGGGTAGTTTTCTTTATATATAGTATAGATTAGCGGTGGATTGTTCGTCTAAAGTCTGATCAAGTAATGATCTATCATCGAGAATCGAACTCGAGTTCTTTTAAACGATTCATCCTTAGTGAAACTCATTAACCATTTGATCTCTGTCACTTGGTTTCTTTTCCATTATGTTAAGTTGCATGATATATCAGTCTTGTACTATAATCAATTTTTTGTAAATAATATTGAAATAAGATTTTTTTTTTACAAATCAAAATAAGCTTTTTTATTTATTGTTTCTATTCTAGTGGGGTTGTTCCTGTTTAACGGGATTTCACTATTTTTTAATTAATAATTTAAATAATATTATAAAACGGATAAAGTAGTGTTGATGGAATAAAAACTTAACCGAGATACCGAGTGATTCATTTTTCTTCAAGCGGTTAACACTGAGCAAGCAACTTCATCCCTCAATTTTGTGTTCCTCAACTGCCTCATTAGGGTGTTAAGTACATTTGTTTTGTTCTGTTGCTCCAAGACTATGAAATGCATAAAATATATGATAAAAACATATTGATAGATAAAAGAACGAAAGTAGCTTTGTGTTTGATTAAATGTGTTTATTACAATGTAAAAAAAAATAAGTATTTAGAGGAAAAAACTATCCCTCATAGCTAGGGGTGGCAAAAAAATCTGTGTCTGCGGGTATCCGCAGATAAAATCCATCATGGGCACAGGGCGGGTAGCTAAACGGGTACCCGCGGATATAATAAACGGGTATTTAACTACCCGTTAATTTATGGACACGGACACGGATATGATGATACCCGTGCCCGCGGGTATCCGTACCCGTTAATAAATTATGTAAATTACTAAAATATCTATCTATATATATATATATATATATATAAGAGTTTGGATGTGGATTTTGGATGTTTTTATCTTTTATTTTACTTCAAGAATTTGCATGGATTGTGTAAGAATCATATCTATTATGGTATGATGAATTTGCTTTGGATTATGTAAGAATTCCGATTTTTGTTGGATTATGGTTATGGTATGGATTATGAAATTTGAATGGAATATGTTATGTATGGATCTTTAAAAGTTGAATTTTGCAGGTAATTAAACGGGGCGGGGACGGGTACGGGTACCATATTTATCCAACGGGGCGGGGACGGATATCATACTACCCGTACCCGCGGATACCCATTGACATCCCTAAGTATGAGTCAATTTGCGTCATTAATTTGAGATCAGTTGGTTCACATTACACATTTACTAAATCTTTATAAAATCATCGTAACCATCATCAATTTCGGATCGGACGACCAAAATAGTAACTGCCACGTCTAATCTAAATCCAAATATGGCTTCATTGGCATTCCACTAATTAGTTAAACTTATCCAAATATACAAGTCAACAGCTATAGTTTTTTTTCTTTTCCTGAGGGAGTCAACAACTATAGTTGTGGGTTCTAGTGTAATGGATGCAAGGACTTTTCAACCATATTATTCAATTATTGACCTGAAACTTATCTTTTCTACCAACTAGGTAGCAAGCAAATGCAGATCATATAGATAGTCTGATTGATCATGTTTGTTTCCACCAAATCAGTGTTTTTTTCCTTCTGATTTACTTCCGCTAATCCTATTTATAAAAGAAAGTTGGGTCAACAAAAGTTGGTGTATCTGATTCAAAACTCAGTCTAGATACATCAACTTTTGTTGACTCAACTTTTTCTTATAAATAAGACTTGAGGGATTACATAATTTAAATTTATAATAGCACGAAGTGAAAGCCGAATTTGATTACTATATAACAAATACTAACAAATTAATAACCAATTATCAAATATACATAACACTCACACAAGGAATTACATTTTTGGAACTATTTGTAACACTAAAAACATAAACTTCACTGATTCATATAGTAGAAAAATAAATATCCTCAAGTGAAACCAAAGCTACTACACAGGAAACTCACGAGCCAGCTGAAAAAGATCCTCTGATGTTGGATTCACAAGATGTTTCCTAGGACCACGATGGCTTCCATGATTCATCCATGTCTTCCTTTCCCAACTCTTAACTTGATCTTTTCTTGTTACTTTGATCATAGGTACTGTCACTGTGTTTCTTGAGTGAACTATTGATATCATGGAAGTAGCTATGACAAGAAGGTAAAGAACAAAGCATATGAGTGAAGCTCTCACTCGTTTCACCATTTTGCTTTGTTTTTATTGTGGTAATGTTGGTGAATGGAAAGAGGATGTTAATATATAAGAGTAAAAGATAAAGGAGGATAATAACTTTGCTTTGGAATGAAGTCACAAGGTAAATCATTGTTGTGCTAAAGATGTGTTTGATGGTTTGGTGGGACTGTTTTAGATTGGGTTTTGTTGGTGGGTTTAGTAATTGCCACTTATGATGTTGTCACCCAAAGTCAGAATTCACATGTATAATTAAAGATACACTTTATGTGATTTGAGTTCAAATGTCTTGTTTGGTTTGTAATCTCAATTATATGAAACATGATTGAAAATGAAAAAAAGCATTCACTCTCTAGAGTGGTGTGCAAGCAAGGAATCATGTAATCACATGCTGGCTTATTAATCATTACACCACAAGAAAAATTGTATATAAAAATTTTAGGGACCTTAACTGTTTTTTAATTGGATCGCATCATTTTGATCAAGAATTATTTGATTTGCAAAAATGTTTGCTTATTTTTTTACTTAACTAGTATTGATAAATATTACAATTGCTCACAATGGTTAAACAAAAAACTGAATTGTAAAGTCTCAAGTACAAAATAGCCGAAGACCGCTTTGCTCTATAAATAGTTCCAAAAATATTCAGCCCTCGTCTTAAAAAAAAACTTACAAAACAAATTAAGAACTTGATATTTAGGTTAATCCCTTTTTTTTAGTAAAGGTTAATCCCATTTGTTGAACACGTATAAAAAAAATAATTATTACAATTGTCGTTAAATAAGTTATAAATATAAATTTTAAATATACATAATATTAGGGGTGGGGAAAAAACCGAAACGAACTGTTGAACTCAACCGAACCTAACAAAAAAAACCAAATCATTACTAACAATTCTAGAACTGATCTGAAACAGTTCGGTTCAAAACAATCCGGTTTAATTCAAAACAGTTCGGTTCAGTTCGAAATAACTCGGTTTGATGTATACATAATATTAGGGGTGGGAAAAAACTGAAACGAACTATTGAACTCAACCGAACCAAACAAAAAAAACCAAATCATTACTAACAATTCTAGAGTTGATCTGAAACAGTTCGGTTCGGTTCAAAACAATCAGGTTCAATTCAAAACAGTTCGGTTCAGTTCGAAACAACTCAGTTCGATGTATACATAATATTAGGGGTGGGAAAAAAACCGAAACGAACTGTTGAACTCAACCGAACCAAACAAAAAAAACCAAATCATTACGAACAATTCTAGAACTGATCTGAAACAGTTCGGTTCGGTTCAAAATAATCTGGTTCCATTCAAAACAGTTCGGTTCAGTTCGAAACAACTCGGTTCGATTTTAAAAACTTCTAAAATTCGATTTCGTTTGGTTTTATATATTTTTTCAATGGTAGCAAAAACAACAGTTCGGCTCGGTTCGAAATAGTTCGACTCGATTTGGTGCAGTTCAGCTTGGTTCAATTATTTTAAATTTAACAAACAGTTCAGTTCGGTTCAGTTTTCATCCTAAATCGAACCATGCTCACCCCTACATAATTTCATACCTATGGTTCATGCATCAATGGTTGTCAAAAACCTTCGGATACATAACATTGTTTGTAGTAGTACAAACTTGACCATCCTCATCCAAAATTAACAACCTCAATCCACTTTTTGTAGTACTTTGGATACAACAACATATAATTGGTCTTATGTAAAAGATATTACTTAGGTGGAAAAAAACATAACATGAGTGAGAAAGTAGAGAGAGAAGCTCTGGGTGGGGTAGGGTCCACAGGGACAAAATTGAGTAGCACAACCAGGGAAACAGAACCGGTCACGGTGGCAGTAGGAGGAAGAGGGTTCCGGCATCTTAATAACTCTACTGTACCGTTCTTTTTCACAAATTTTCCGGTGAATGCTACTAAGGAGGATCTTCGGCGACTGTTCGTTAACTTTGGGAAGGTGGAAGAAGTCTTCATTCCTTATAAGTTAGACAAGTGGGGAAGGAGATTTGGTTTTGTTAAATTTAAAGAGGTGGCTGATGAGGAGGATCTTGGGTGGCGGTTGGAGGAGGCGTGGTTGTGGAAATATAGATTGAAGGTGAACAGAGCAAGGTTTGGTAGAGATGATAAAAAAGGGGAGGAGAATAAGAAGGAAGAGGTGGTGGAAGGAAGAAGTATGTCAATGGTAGATCGTATAAAAGGGTAATGGTGAATGAGGTACAAGGTTGTTCAGTGAAAGGAAATGAGATCTCTTGCCTGGAGATTCAACCAAGTGAGGAGATGTTGGAGTTTTTGAAGCAAGGTTATGTGGCTGAGCTCAATCAACCGCTTCATGCTAAGGAGGTGCAGCAAGCTTTGGCAATGGAAGGGTGGTAAGATATTAAGGTCACCGGAATGAGAGAGAGAGACAAGTGTTGCTGCAGTTGTTGGAGGCTGGTGGCATTGAAGTGGTCGGTAAGCGGAATGAACAGTGGTGGGGAGCTATGTTCAAGAGGGTGAGGAGATGGTTTTCTAATATGGTGGCATCAAATAGATTGGTGTGGTTGAATGTGCATGGTATTCCCCTCCATGTTTGGGATGAGTCTCTTTTCAAGAAGCTTGGTTCTTTGTTTGGTGTGTTTGATGATTTTGATGAAGAGACAATTGGGAGGAAGAGCTTTGAGGTAGCTAGGATTCAAGTTTCAACATCTAGGAAAGTCATTATTGATGAGGAGGTGAAGATTAGGGTGATGGGGGTGGAGTTTGCTCTTTGGGTGGTGGAGAAAGGTGGTGGCCAGTGGTGTCCAAGGATGATGGAAGAGATGGTCATTGATGATGTCACTGAGGTGGGGTCATGTGGCAATATTGTTAGGGGAAGATAGGGTTTTTTCTTCAGCAGATGACGTGACATGTTTTAGTCCTCATTATTCAAATAATATAGGGACTAGGAGTGGACATCATAGGGTGGACTCTAGTGATGGGTCAGAGGAACAAAAGGATGTGCAGGAGGAGGTACCTAGGGGAACTCAGTACCTAGTTTCCTTAAAGGGGAATCATATTTTGAATGATCCAGTGGAAAGTGGGCGTGTGGCTTGTGGGGTTCAGAATGTTGATGGGATAGGTCAGGAGGTTGACAATTGTATACGGTTGGAAGGTGGCTTAGGTGGGGCCAGTGTGGAGTTGTTACAGGTTGGTGAAGGGAGTGTTCCCCATGCGCGGGAAGTTTGTACGAAAGGGTTAGCTAACCCTGGTGGGGTCCACGAGGTTACAAGTGGTGGACGTTTGGAGGGTACCAATAAGATAGTGGAGTACTAGTTTCTCCGGGCTGGACCAGCTAGGTCAAGTAATAACGAGTGGGTTGAGGCCCAATCTTTAGTTCAGTGCACTGTTAGGCCTGAAGAGAATGAGGAGTATGTCTCGCTGTTTGAAGGTGAAAATGAAGGGAAGTTGGGTGGGTCTAGGCAGGAAGGAAAGGTGGCTAATGGGAGGAGTAATTTAAATCACCATATTAGATTTGTATATGAGGAATCCGACCTATCAGAAGCCAGTGACTCAATTCATGATTATGATGGGGAGGAGAATAGACTGCTAAAGGCTAGGCAAAGGAATAGGAAGAAGAAAAACATGGGTTCCTTATAGAAAAAACAGTTGGTGGCAGCGAGGGAAGGACATGTATCTGGTGGTTCTAAGTTGGGTAAGAAGAGGTATCAAAATTCTATAAAGCATAGGAAGACTTTTTCTTACCAGGAGGGGTGCGATGTGGTTTGCAGTGAGGTTGATGGGGATATGACTAGATCAGTGGAAGTTGGAAGACGTTCAAGCTTTCTGGTATTTAGAGGCCACCAAGGCTCTAGTGTTGGGTTTCTAGCATTTGATCAGCATTTGAAAAGACATGATTCAGTGGATTGGGGTTTTTTGGAGTATATGTTGTACCGGGTGGGGATGTGTGACAAATGGGTGGCTTGGATGAAGGCGTGTGTGTGTGTGGAGGTTCTATGTCAATTCTTGTGAATGGGAGTCCAACGGAGGAGATTAGTATTCATCGTGGTCTTAAGCAAGGTGACTCCCTAGCTCCTTTTTTGTTCCTTTTGGTGGCGGAAGGCTTTAGTGGTTTGATGAGGAAAGCAACGAAGGCTAGTTTGTTTGAGGGTTTTGAAATTGGTCGCAATGGGTTAGTGGTTACTCATCTTCAATATGCCGATGATACGCTTTGTATTGGGAAAGCAACGGTGGATAATCTTTGGGTAATGAAATCTATTCTCCGTGGGTTTGAAATGGCTTCCAGTTTAAAGATTAACTTCTTAAAGAGTTCTTTGATAGGTGAGAATGTTAGGGATGATTTTATGGAAATGGCTTGCGACTTTTTGAATTGTAGTAGGGGGAGTATCCCTTTCAAGTACTTGGGGTTGCTGGTTGGGGCCAATGGGAGGATTTTGCCAACTTGGGAGCCTTTTGTGGATTTAATGAATAGGAAGTTGAATGCTTGGGGCCATAAATATATTAGCTTTAGAGGTAGAATTGTCCTTTTGAATTCGGTTCTTAATTCCATTCCTATCTTTTATTTGTCTTTTATTAAGATGCCAGTGAAGGTGTGGCGGAATGTGGTGAGAATCCAAAGGGAATTCCTTTGGGGAGGGGTGGGAGGGGGAAAGAAAATTAATTGGGTGAAGTGGGAGACAATATGTCAACATAAGAAGAATGGTGGGTTGGGGGTGAAAGATATCCGGGTGATGAATGTGTGTTTATTAGCGAAGTGGAGGTGGAGGTTGCTAGATGGAGAAATAACCTTGTGGAAGGAGGTTCTAGAGGAGAAGTATGGTCCTTGTGTGGGGAGTTTATTGGAGGGTAGTAATTATTCTTGGCCGAGGCGTTCTTCGTTATGGTGGAAGGATGTTTTGAAAGTAGGTGACTTTGGGGTGCTTGGTTGGTTTAATGCGAAGGTGTTACGTAGTGTTGGGAATGGTATGAATACTAGTTTTTGGAATGATAAGTGGATAGGAGAGAGGTGCTTTAGGCTTAAGTACCCTAGACTTTTCTTGGTTTCCAATCAAAGAGAGGCTAAGGTGGGGGAGGTGGGACTGGTCTCCGCGATGGGGAGGGAGTGGATGTTTACATGGAGGCGACATCTTTTTGTTTGGGAGGAAGAGTTGCTAGTGAGTCTTATGGAGGATTTGGAGGGTTTTACTTAGTCCTATGAGAAAGATGTGTGGAAGTGGAAGCTTGAAGAGTTTGGTGTTTTTTCAGTGAAATCGGCGTATGAGGCGTTATCGGTTTTGATTGGCCCGGTGGAGAGGTGGGGAGTGGAGGAGAAAAGGGTGTTCAATAAGTTATAGAAGAGTCTGGCTCCTTCGAAGGTGGTCGCTCTAGCGTGGAAGGCTCTACTTAACCGGGTTCCAACAAAGGACAACCTTGCTTTGAGAAATGTCTTACACCCGAAGGAACCTACGTTTTGTGTGATGTGTAATACAAGGGAAGAATCTTCGGTCCATCTTTTTTTTCATTGTAAAGTGGCGAGTGAGGTGTGGTCTCGGTTGATGTCTTGGGTGGATTATCATTTTTTAATCCCGCCTAACCTTTTTATTCATTGGGAGTGTTGGATTGGAAGGAGAGGTAATATAAATAGGTGGAAAGGTTTGTGGTTGATTTGGCACACTATGATATGGGTGTTGTCGAAAGCTGGGAATGATAAGATTTTCAAGGGGATTAATCATGTCACGGATGAGTTGGTGGAGGAGATTAAGGTGTTATCGTGGCGTTGGATGTTAGAAAGAATGAATATCCCGATGTGTCTCTATTACGAATGGTGTTGAAATCCAATTTTTTGTCTTGGTAAGGTAAAGGCGTGTGTGTAGCAGTTTCGAGGTGCTGGTTCTGCTGTCCAGGGGATCCTGTCTGTTTTCTGTTAACAGCAGGCTGAAGGCGCGCTGATTCCTCTCTGCTGTTCTGGTTTTTGGCAGTTTTCTCTCTTGTCCTTCGGGTGTGCGTGCCTTTGGTAGGATGGGCGGCTGTTTGGTTGGTTTCAGTAGGTGTTCTTGTTCCTATCTTGGTGGTGAGGCTAAGCTATGCGTGCGATTTCTTTTAGCTTGTATAGTTTCGCCTCATATTTGGCGGTGGTTTCTCTTTGTTTGGTTTGTCGTATATATGCGGGACCAATTATGTATTCCTTTCCTTCTTCCGCGGTTAATGCTTCTTGCATTTTATCCGACGAGAACAAATTTCCATTTCAAAAATAAAATAAAATTGGTCTTATGTTAAAATATGTTAAGTACATATCAACCTTTCGAAGTGATTAATTTTGACTTTTATTAATAGTCATAACAAACGAAAGAGAAATAAGAAATTGTCTTCTTTAAAATTTATATGTCAATTGAGAGTTAGAAGGCACCAGATCCATCCTTGGAATAAGAATTTTGTCATCAATATTTTTACCAATTATTACAATTGCTCTTATAACATTTTTGCAAGTATATTGACTTGCAAACATGTTGCATTGCACAAATCATTTGCTTGGTCAATATTCTTTAACATTATATTGGAGTATTTGTTTAGAGAATAATTTAAAGTATATATCAATTTAATACAAATCCAAACAAATAGAATAAAGAGGGAGTAAACTTATTGAATTTGATCAAAGCGTGCAAATGTATTGAACTTCATAATATTTCGCTTGCATAGGTAAGTTATCTGATGTGGTTTGTCTCATAGTATTCTCCACGATACAACAATCACTTTTTAATACCATCACATGTGGATAGAGGTTTCGTGAACAATTTTATGAATGGCCAAGGGAACTATACTCTTTATAATTTACACATAAATATTTTAAAAGTATATTTGTTTTTTAATAATCTACGGCTTAAAACCCTAATGCAACTCCCTCTTCCCTCTTGTAATTCGTTTCCTTTTATATGCTAGACTTAATAGGTGTACTTTATAAGCAAAACCAAAAGTCTAATTATTAGGATTGATTTACCATAAATCCCTTAAAGTAGAAGACCAAGTAAATTGCAGCATGCATTTTTGACCCGGTCACAAATTGTGAACATATAATTTATATATAATAATATTTTTTTGAAGGAAATTTATATATAATAATATTATTAACTCTTTAAAATACAGTTGAAACAATAATATAACTTTAAAATAAATTATAAGCTAAAATATCCAACAATCCTTCATGTAAAGTAAATGAAATTTGATCTACTAAAATGTCGGTGAGATTGTAACCTCTATGAATCTCATTTCGTTTGTGAAATAGTGATCTCATTACTCAAATTGATCTCTCCACTCAAATTGATCTCTCGTCCAAGACCTTACATTAACATTCTTGACAAACACTTCCTCTTCGTTGGCCTATTTGTCCTTAAACTATTTGGTAAAAAGCATTCAATTCAATCAATCCACGATCTTATCAATCAATCCATAAATTTCAAGTGGAAACATTCTATATATCATGTGCAATTTCAAGCATTTGAGCACAACTTTTGCTGAAAAGCAAACTTGTATCTCGGTAAAAAATTACCAATGCAGCGCAATCATAATTATTCATCACTCAGATCTTAATTAGGTACCAACACAAAGTTTTAGTATTATGTAAAAGAGTACATATTCAACGAGTAAACTAAAATTTAAAAAAATATAAAAAAATATAATAAAACCTTGGGGAAACCCTTGTAACATGTTTTTCACAATAAAACATTCTTGAATCCTCGTAAAAAAACCTTAGTACAAACACATGCAGTATATGCCCAACTTTCTTTATTGAGAATGCACTTGATAGTAGTAAGAAACACATAGCAAGAGTCCTATGAAGATTATTAGATAAACTATAATTGTGATGCAAAAAATATATTGGTAATGATAGTAAAAAACATAATAATTTCTAACCCTTGCAGTGTATTCCTTTGAGTATTCACCAAAAAGTTATCATCAAGAGTAACCTTGGTTCAAAACTCAATTAAGTCAACAAGATGGAGAAAACGACATCAGGAATTGTAGATAAAACTGTAATATTTTTTTTAAAGAGTAGACAAACTGTAATTTTAAATATTACAACAATGTTAATGGTGAATAATTCATCTATCATTCTAAATTGGTGATTTATATGTGTTATTATTATGAAAATTTAATATCTTGTATTTGGTCTTAAGCTGTACCAAACTCTTTGTGAGGTCAGCAACAAACTTCTTGCCTTTCTCTCCTAATCTACATGCAAGAAGGTGACATTTTAACTTTGATTCTGTAACACCTCGTTTTCCCAACAATGTAAATAATACATATAAATCAGAGTATTCAACGTAAAACGAAATTCCACGCTACATTTTAAGTATAAATAGAGTAAAGTTACTATTTATTAAAACCACTTTAACAAAACATCGCAGCGGAAAATTTAGTTCATTATTCAACAACTTTGGCACTACGGCCTCAACATAAACAATTCTAATGAAAATCTCAATTCAAAAGGTTCAACAACCTAGTTCAAAAATAATACGCAACAGTGGAAACAAAACAAAACATCCCCATCCCGTTACGTATCACCGCGACCCTAAAACGACGCACGAGAGAGTCAACTCACATCAGCAGCTAATCCTGGTTATCTGCACGTTACCCACGTAGAGGCAACATTCAAACAGAAGGAGTGAGATTTCACATTCAATAATAATAAGTATATAATTCATCAATGTAATTTAAGAACATAAACAACTTTAACTAAGCAATAATAATTACTTCACATATTGTTCAATGATTTCTACTTGGCATTAAATCAAGGACAACGACTCAACAACCTGACGACGACGACAATGCAAAGACACAACAACAACTTGACTATGCAGTATGCATGTGGTACCAATCAACGTGTTAGAACATAGACTCTCAATTCGACGTGTAGAGCAATGGCTCTTAAAATCAACGTGTGGAGCATCACCTCCTAAATCAATGTGTAGAGCATAGGCTCTCAAATCAACGTGGTTTGAATGATTAAACATTCAACAGGGCATGAGCCCCCAACTTTATATGAGTATGCATGGACTCAACAACTTATACAACAACAACGTACAACATCAACGACTTGACGACATCAACGACAACGACAACAACGACACAACAACGACTCCACAATATAATTCCATAATATTCATCATCTATGAGCAACATCATATAACATCATATCAATTAACATAAGCACTCCTATAATAATTCATCAATGTGTACATTCATATAACAATCCATAACTCTAATTATTCATGTTAAACAAAGCCTTTTGAAACTGACAACATTACCTAAGACTCTCATGTACACACCAAAGACTAATCCAAAACAGAGACACGTGGAAACGACGCAAGAACATGAAAAAGGTGCACTGTTACTGAACAACTTGTCTCGCGGGCGGACTCACTCGCAGTGGCGAGCTAGCTTACTCGCAGTGGCGAGCAAACACTACTCTCTGCCACACTATCGTTCGCCGTGGCGAGTGGATGGCGAGCAAACACTGCTCTCTTTCACGTTGTAGCTCGTCGTGGCGAGCAGACCACTCGCAGTGGCGAACTGTGACAGGTTTCTGTCGGGAAGTGCGATTTTTCACCCCAAAAATCCAATTTTCATCCAACTCAATCCCAAATTTGATAGGAAACTCAACCTGTGATGGTTCTATAATCTGAACATCAATTATATACAATTCTATGGACTTTCTACACTTATTAACAACCAATTTCTACATGTTCTACGATCAATTCCAATTTTCAAACCCTAATCCTCAAATTCACAATAACAACGACAAACTACATGTTAAATTCAATTTCAGAATTACATAACCTAAGATTAGAGAATGTTAGTCCTACCCTTACCTTAGATTGGTGATTGCAAGACTCTACAAGTTCTCCCTTCTCTTGGTTCTCTTCTCCTCTTTCTCCCAAAGACTTTTTGTAAAACCTAATTTTGTCTGTCTCTTGTTTTTCTTTATATCTCAACAGATTTTCTAATTAACACCACTCATTTCTAATTAATTCTAATTCAGCCCTTCTACAAATTTTATTATTTATCCTACTAATTAATAAAATAAAGCCACTTAATAAAATAATAATACACATCAACATATTACTTATCAATATAAATCAACATAAATCATATAAAAGACTCTAAACTCAGCCAAAATAATCGGATAAATAAATAGGGCGTTACAGATTCCATCTTATAGTTGTGAATTTCATTAAAAGTAGACAACCACCATTCATTATCCTCCTTCCATAAATTACCATGCAACCTAAACAAACACCGACATTTTCTTAAGCTCGTGCCTTCATGCTTCACTTTCCTCTTGGAAGCTTTGTACTCACCACTCCTTTCACAAGCCAACAATAATATTGGTTTCTTAAAAAATATTAATAATGAATTCAATCATTAAATGCAACAAAATGAGAAGAAAAAAAATCGCAAAAGTCAAATATTGTACAACAATGATAGTTAAGTGTTGTTACAACGACGGTTAACTACCGTAGACACCTATGTTAGTTAACTGCCGTTACGAGTTCTTGTCAGAAGTTGTGAAAATATGACAAATTTTTTGAATAATGTAAACGAGTTAAAGAATACATTGCATGTTTTTTGACATTGAATAAGTGTAGAAAACTTCTAGCAATCCTTCTTCAATAATTTGAAAGGAAAAAAAAAACTTGTTGGTTTAAGAATAGTGGCGTGAAAGTAGGTTGTCATGCATATAATTTAGAAAATTGTTTTTTCCACCACACACAATGCTATGAAACACCGTGAAATAACAAGTTTAACCTCAAATTTCATTGGTAGTTAACTACCGTCGATTAAAATCCATCAACAAGTAGTTGTCGATAAGTTAAACTTGTCATTTCATGATGATTCTTAGCAATGTTTGAAGTGGGAAAAACTTTGTTCTATAATTTATAATTTGTCAGGAATGACAGTTAATTGCCGCCGAGACAATTATGGAACGGGCCTAAAGTCCACTAACATAACATTGTAACCCAATGGGCCTTAAAGCCCAAGATAAGGAAACAAACCAAACTCCGGTACTTTCTTCATTATTCTTTTCTTTTTGGCGAAGCAAAACAAATAATAATTAAAATAAAAAATATAAAAGCACAAAGACCTTAAAACAAAGAATAGAATTTCGCATTTGTTTCTTCCTTTGTTTTCAGATTTTTCTTCTTCTTCCTTTTCTCTCGTTTGAATCGCTGCCATGGCTGCACTGCAATACCTTGAATCGCTTCGAAGCTCTCACCCTGAACTTGGTGAATGGTACAATTCTCTTGCGGATCTGTACCAGAAGAAGTTATGGCATCAGCTCACTCTCAAGCTGGAACAGTTTCTCGCTCTTACCGTTTTTCAGGTCCAAATACACTCTCTTTTCACTCGAAATTACTCCAATAGTTTAATCTTTTGTTAACTAGTTTTAATTTTGCGGTTTGTTAAAATTAGGGTTTCTGTTAATTTGGGAGTTTAGTTGAGACGGTGACGATTTTCTTGATGTTAAATTTTTGTATTTTGTTTTGTTTTTTAGGGTTTGTTTGGAATTGTGGTAAAGGTTGGAACTTTTTAGGGAATGGGTTTAGGGTTATTTGTTTTGGATCCGAGGATGTTAGGCAGGGTTTAGGGTTATGTTATTGATTGAGTTGTTTATGAAATTGAATTTTGAGTGTTGGGGTATTTAGAATTAGGGTTTTGTTGGAAACTGAAATTTTGGGTTTTTTGTTTGGATTTGTATTTTTGTTTGGGGAGGGATGTGAATTGTGGGTTAAGATTTAGCGGTCTTTTTTGTTTTGTATATTTTGCTTTTAACCTTATTCAAGTATTGTAGTGTTTGCTTTGAAGTTCTTAACTTATGCAGAAAGCTTCACTTTTTATTATTTTATGATGATTTTATATTATTATGGTTCGAGATATGGTAATTAAGCCTTATTGAAAACGTGATTGATAATAAGTTAAAGACAATGCATGACCAAAGATGTAGATTTTTTGTCTTAACAAGATCAAGCTAGCCTTGCAATCTTTTTATAAATGGTTCGAGTGATCAAATGTATTATAAATTGGTGTAGTTTTTTCCCCATTTGTCGAATGGCTTAGGTGGTTTGGGCATGTAGAGAGAGGACTTGAAGATTTCGTAGTAAGGAAAGTAGATCAGATGGAGGATAGGAAGACCTGTAGATACTGTAATAGATTATGTAGTAAGGAGAGTAGATCAGATGGAAGATAGTTAGGTTAAAAGAGTTAAAGGAAGACCTATAAAAACTATAAGAGAAACTATTATGAAAGACTTAGAGATCAATGAGTTGGATCCAAATATGGTTTATGATAGAACAGTCTGGCGTAATTTGATCCATGTAGCTACCCAACTTACTTGGATAAGGCTTGGTTGTTGTTGAGTGTCTTTTTTTTCAACGAGGATCTTTGTCACAAACCATTGCATCCTTAGCCTGTCTAATATTTTTATCACATTCTTTGCTTCCGAAGAGATTTAAATTTTCTCAAGTAGCAAATCTTCGCCATCATTGGAAACCATCGTTCAATCTATGTTTAGAATACATTTGAATGTTTCATTACAATTGAAAATTTAAAATGAAGAGTTCAGTCCAAATTTTCATTTGATTTTAGTACGGAGATGCAATCTATGATAGAATCAGTGCTAAATTTACGTTTAGCTTCATTCTTCAATGGTAGTGATTGTTTAACTAATGCTTCCACTCATCTATTGCCTTCTGTGTTTGATGCCATTGATATCGCTGTTTCTTATTTCTTTTAATATCATGTTTCCATGACTTTTAGTGTGATAATTACTCTGCAGTGCAAGTTTTTATTGTTGTTTATAATTATTTGTTTGACGGAGTATTCTTACTTTGAATCAGGCTGGTGATGCTCTGATACAATTATATAACAATTTTATCACCGACTTCGAGACCAAAATCAACCTTCTCAAGTTGGCACATTTTGCTGTGATGGTTTCTCGACGGTATTCTGAGAAAGAAGCTGGCATTGGTTATCTTGAAGGTGTCATTGAGAAACTGCAAGCCACTAGAGAGCAGCGTATAGAAGAGCCTATCCTATACATTAAGATGCAAATTGCCTTATTCAAGCTTGAGCAAGGTGACCAAAAGGAATGCAAGAATCTTCTGGAAAATGGGAAGAGTACACTTGACAGCATGACAGATATTGATCCAACTGTGTATGCGAGCTTTTACTGGGTATCATCTCAATATCACAAATCCCGTCAGGAATTTGCTGAGTTTTACAAAAGTGCTCTTCTCTATTTGGCATACACATCAGTGGAGTCTCTCTCTGACTCATTCAAGCTGGTATGTTAGCAGAATTGTCTGCAATGTTTTGTTGATTTATTTATTCCTTTTGTGCTGTCTCAAATTATAGCTATTTGCTTACACCTTACATTAACATAAGAGCATGTGTTTCACAGTAGCTAAACATCCATTTTCTAGGGAGTTTCTCCCCTTATCAATCTGGATTTTATGATTGGGTTCTTTACATCATAAAAACTTCGGAGGCGTAGCTAAATTATAATGAAACACTGTGTTAAAAAGTTGTCTTATTCTAGATAGTAGTTATGCAACACTGGACAGAGATATGATATGTGGCAGATGTTAGAATGTGATTTTTTTTTTTTGCAATTGTAAGATACTACACAACTGTAATTGATTACCCAAAACTACTTTTGAATTAGTTTAACAGTGACATAAATCTTAATTTAAAAGAAGCAGTATTTTAAAATTAGCTTAAGTTATTGTAATTGTAACAAAATGTTAAAATGTTTCTTAGTATTGTGGTATTCCTATCTGTATGTCGATATATAAATTCAAAAAAAGACAAAAAAATTTCCATTAGAAAGCACCTTAAAATTCAGGTATGCCCAACATTAATTTGTGTCCAACACGAATGTAATGCAACACAACATAGTTTTGAGCTGTTCATGCGTCCTAGGTCTTGATGGTAGTTAAGATAAGTAAAGCTTCAAACCGCGCTTCTTCAACTATCATCAGAGACAAAGGGTAACCTAATTGGTTTTTCATAATTATTTCGATCATACATTTACACCACAAAGATTTCTATGTTGTCCTTACTAATGCACCTTTTTTTGTGATTTGTCAGGATTTGGCATTTGACTTGTCCCTTTCTGCTCTGCTGGGGGATAACATCTACAACTTTGGAGAGCTACTTGCCCATCCTATTGTGAGTATTTACATCATAATTTCTTAAAGGGTAGTGTTAACTTGTGCTCTTAGGGCACATGTTAAGAAACTTAAAACAAGAAACATTCTCTAAAATTTTGTGCATTTAAATGATTAAAAAGTTAAATATTAAATGCAATGCAGACATTCCAATAAGTTTTTTCTATATTTGAAGTTAACATTTCCCTTTTTTAAATGCTTCTTATCTGGAATTTCTTCACTCTGCTTATTGGATAACACAATATATTATACCTTCGACAGATTAAGAGCCTTCTAGGGTCAAAGGTGGAATGGCTCTACTATATTCTGCAGGCATTTAATTCTGGTGATTTGGTTCGATATCAAGAATTATGTCAGGTGCATAATGATGCTTTGAGTGCTCAACCAGCACTAGTTCAAAATGAACAGAAGCTGTTGGAAAAGATCAACATTCTGTGTCTGATGGAAATTATATTCAGGTATATATTCATTGAACATATTGTCGAAATCATCATATTCGGAAATGATGTTGAAACTGTTTGTTTTATTTCCAACTCAATTGGTGGTGGTTATTTGCAGCCGGCCTTCGGAAGATCGAACTATTCCCTTGAGTGTTATTGCAGAGCGAACAAAACTTTCTATAGAGAATGTGGAGCATCTCCTTATGAAGAGCCTATCTGTAAGTTCAACTTGAAGTTCTCTAATATATTTTTTCTTTATAACCATACAAAGTAGTAAGCTTTCAACACGTGGGTTGGGCAATAAATGTGAAATTTTTGCATTACATTGTATTACTCTTGTTTACCTGCTTCATTTGTCTATCGGCTTATGTAATTTTTTAAGGTGTTAATCTTTAATAATGACATTCAGTAGCATTGATCTTTAGGATGTGAATGTCATGTTATCACCAGAAGAATTATGCTGTTTTTTGGTTTTACCTAAATTCTTCTATTTTCAAGCTCTAGTTCCTAATGCTAACTTGACACCCAAACTGTACTTGATGATCCGTTTTTCTTACCATGCTAATGCTTTGATAGTTGCTTCCATCTAATGACAAATTTTGCTATTCAAATTTGAAAAAATGCTTTTACTTTTTGTATTTTGGAAATGGTAGTTTTCACTTTTTTGTTCTTTTTCTTGTCCTTTCTTTACCTTGCACTGTTAATGTTGAAATTTTGGTGTTCCAACATACTGTTTCGCTGGTCTTTCTATTCCTGTTTAGTGATTGACTTCAGGGTTTCCGTTAGAAATTGCTTTGGTTTGGAAAAATGCAGTGTTCTATTTACTTAGATGTTCATAACTAAGGATGTATAAGCAAATTTCATTCTCTTTTGTATGAAGCATTGCATACTCCATTTTAAAAAAAGAAGTTGGCCTTTTTGTTTGTGAAGACCATATGGAGTTTGGCAAATGTGTTAAATTTTTAAGCTTTATATGAACAAATTTATTCCAGGTTCATCTGATTGAGGGTATAATTGATCAAGTGGAGGGCACAGTACATGTTTCCTGGGTGCAACCAAGAGTTCTGGGTATTGAACAGATAAAATCCTTACGGGATCGATTGGACAGTTGGACCGGAAAAGTACACACTGCGTTGTTGTCTATCGAGGCAGAAACGCCTGATTTAATTGGATCGTGAATTTTCTGTTCTTGTTTCTTGCGAATTGTAACGATTTCTTATGTTAAAGCGAACACATCATGAGGCAACAAAAGACGAAGAGACTTCCGAGTTACATGGGCATATAGCCAACGCTTCATTTTGTTTTGTCTGCTGCTTTTGAATGGTTGCTGGAAATAGCAGCCTCTTGTACTTGGCTTAGAAATTATTGGTTCTATATGGTTGCATGCCTTGAGACATGTTGCATCAGTTTGAAACAGGCTGTTTTTATGCATTAGAGTGATGACAAAACTATGTACCTGGAATTTTTCTTAGATACGGCCATTTTATTCACTTTAGGAGTTCTTTTAATTTAATTATCAAGCTAAGCGACTATTTTCTTTTGCAAAATCTTTTGGTTGCTGCTATTAATATTACTGTGTTATAAAATTCTTGTCTCATAACTGATAAAATTACTTACCAAACAGGGTTTTCAAAGTAGTACTGCATCATGTCCGAATTATTTTTGGTTAAGTGTGTTTGGTTTCAAGTTTTCTACCCTAGATTTACGTTTTTCATGGTTTCCAAAGTGTTTTTGCTGCGATTTCTATCCAATTGCTAGCTCCTGTGTAGACGTGAAAAGTTGTAGTGATTTGGTTCAATGTGATGCTTTACCAAACACATACTAAGTTGTTCCGACTTATATTTTCGTCTAGGTTTGTTGCACTAGCTCGATAGATAATTTGAACTCGGCTTGCAGCACTGTCTGCTTTGATTTTTCATTGTTTTGTTGAAGGGTCAATTTTACCTCTAACCTATAAGAGCAGCGGTTTTCAACCCAGTTTATTAAATTATGTTTTGCAATTTCTCCTATTATTATAACTTGACTCTTGCAAATAATAACAAAAGTTAACGGGTTTTCTAATACAAAAAGAAAAGACAATTATCTGCATCTAGTTAGTTAAGTACATTTCAACATAGGATGTCCTCAAATGTAAAAAGAAAACATAGGATGCCTTCTGATGCAATGTTTATGGTTTTTATCATTTACAAAAAAAAAAAAAGAAAGAACAAGAGAAGGATATGGTTTTACTTTGCAAACATATACAAAATGGTTGAATGTGCATGCTTGATGAATCGATGCATGTTTTATTTGTTAAGAATATGCATGCTTGATGTGGAAATGTATAAGTTAAATGTTAATTTTTTTACTAATATACATGCTTGATGTCGAAATGTATTAGTTAAATATGGTTAATTTTGTCTTTAACTTTATATTATATTCTAATTATTTAAATGTTTACTAGTATAACTAATATAAAGTGAAAAATATAATTAAAACTAAAATATTATATGTACTAATACTATTTCTTTTTTTAGATAATGGTGGTAATGAGTATTAATATATTTATGTATTAAAGAAATTAAAATAAACCTTACACTGCATATATGATTTATGTATACATGTTTTGATGCTTGGTGTCTTTAATTTAATGTATCACATGGGAACTTCAGCATTTAGCAAAGGCAAGTCTATAATGGTTACAGAGAGTACAGAAGTGCACAGACGACAAATATACTGGCGAATGGCACGTGATATACACATGACAATTACTAAGTCATAAAATTTGATTTGATTGGATCCTTAAAAGTTTGTCCTTGTTTATTTATTTTTGAAATAAAATGAGTATCACAGTCGAGTAAGTGTAAGTTTGATTTTATGTGAATTGATTTTGTAAAGATATTAAATATGTAAATATTCGATTTTAAATTTTTCATCTTTTAAGATAAATTAGTAGTGTTAACTAAGAACATGTTTACAAAAAAATATAGCAACAAATGTATCAAGTAGTTTAAAAATAACTAATACTCAGAGACAAATTTTTAACTTCCAAATAATATTACTTACAAATAGAAATGGAGGGAGTATATGGAACCCATTTTTTTATTTTTTATTTTTATATGCTTTTTATGTACTAGTTATATTAATGTGTGGGCTATTCTGAAAAATCATTTTCTTCAAAAATAATTTTTATGTTCAAAATGAATAGATATTTTGATCAATTTTGATAAGAATCGAATCATTTTAAATAGAAGGAAGTGAAAAACAAAATATACGGTTTCCATACTTTTTCAATAATATTGATAGGAAAACCATTTTGACGTGCATAATTTTCAACTTGAATATTTTTTTATACCAGTTTGTACTTTTTTTGAAAATTCCTTAAAGAATAATCTCTAATATTCATATGAAACCCAGATTTACGAAATTGTACTATCTACTGACAAAAGACCCAGAACCATATTATTCAAAAAATTAATAATAACCTTGTTGATGTGACGTTTGTATTTATTCAAAATATTTCGAAATTTTACCGTGTTTAAAAAAACAAAAATACAATATTTAGTAAATTTGTCCATTTAATGTTGCCTTCAAAAGAATTTAATTCATATATATCATATCTCAATGTAAAAGATTATTTACACGAACATCAATTATATATAATCGTCAAAATCATTGAAAATGTCTGGTTAATAGAATTATCTCAAGTAAACAAAACTTATGAAACTAAATAAATAAATAAAAATTCTTTGTACAAAAAAAATATCTCAGTTTGATTTTTTTTTTTGTTAATGAAGGTTGATTTTGATCGTAAGAAATTGCCTCATACGAGTGTAAAATCAATTTTCATTGTCAATAGTGACGCAAGGATTGAACTCTCAATCCTTAACTCAAAGGCGCACTCATTTACCGCTAGGAAGCATCATACACATCTGACAATATGTATAAATGTATATATACCAAAAAAAATATTTAATCGACAAATATTATTAAATATATATATATACCAATTAAAATGATTTTTTTCATCCACATTGCTGAAATTTGGGGCGTAACTCATCGTTACAAAATCGGAGTGTGAGGTGATGATTGTCCTCACTTATAAACACATTTTCAAGCTATATTTTGTTCGATATGAGACTCTTTAACACATTGCCTCACGACCAACACTATTGGACTTGATTCGTTGACATAAATGAGGGGTGGTCTAATGGATATTGGAGAGGCTCTTATACCATATTGAAATTTGGGGTCTAATCCACCCTTACAAAACCGACTTGTGTGGTGAGAATTCTTTAACACATGATTGAAAAAGTGATCTAACAGCTATAAATTCAACTCTTAAAGTATAAACCGATTTGTACGGTGAAAACTAAATAAACTTTTTAAAGACCTATTTTTTATTAAGTAATCTAACGGCTAAAAATTCAACTCGACTTCAAAGGGACTATTAGCTTGTGTACTAATACTTGTGTGAGTGTGACCACCATGTCGTATGTTGTGATTTTCATGGCAAAGAATCTTAGCGAAACAAAATATCTCCTTTACTCATTATTCAGCACCAAAATGAAACATCTCTTTCAGTCAAACAATAATACTTACCTTTTTCATAAACTTCTCATACTTTTGTGGAATTGCTTCTTCAAAGAATAAAAAAAATTTATGTAATTATTATCGAGAAATAAAAATGAATTTCCTTATTATGGTTTTTTAAAAAAATATTTCTTAATTACCAGTAAATAAGATGAAAAGAGATCGTAGTAATGTTATTTCAAAAAGGAAAAAAAAAATGTAGGTGTTGAGTTTTTGATTATGTGTTAGCTGCATTTTGTTAAATTAAAACAAGATGTTCTAGTAAGATGTTTCAAATGTCCTAAACATGTAAGTACGACATCTTAGCTTATGACAATGTGCTTTATTTCACATTCTTAGAAGATTGCGTTTTCCCGTGAGATCATTAAAGATTTGATTCACATAACTTGTTTTTTATTCACGTAGCATCTAAACCGAATCGTTACACTCCTATATAACTAGCACTCAAGTTTTTGATTTTGTACAACATTGTATTTTGCAAGACATTGCTAATGAAATGACATAAATTTACTTAGCTAAAAAAATAATAAAACGAATCATGATGTTCTAGTTAAATCTTGCAGGAGGAAAAACTTTATAGTACATCTTATGTTTTTAACTGTGGTTTTACTGTCCTCCTTTCCCAATTTTTACCATGGTAAAAGCAAATGTTTCCAACAAGTCATAAAAAAACGTCAGAACCAATGAACAGTGCTTCCACATGCAAAGAGAATGCAAACATGCAGATACACGACAAAGGTTTCAGCCTAAAAAGAACTCTACTAAAACAAAACCATCACCAACAACTTTTCACTTTTTAGTACATAAAAACATCATAGAAAATAGCACCTAGCCAGCATGTTACATTTTTTCCAACAACCTCTTAATAGCAAAATAGGTGAAAAAATTCTTAAAAGACAATATATTTACTCTTGTCTAACATAAAAAGATGAACTCATATCTGTAATAGAATCCTCAGGTGGACCATAGTAATTTTCATCTTTCTCTTCATCCCATTTAAGAACCTCTTTTATGTACTTGAATGCTTCATCAACAGTTATTCTTTCCCTTGCCCTAACTTGTGCAACAAAAAGTTTCTTTCCGGTGATGGATGCATAAAGGTCTTTGAATTTCATCGCGACGTAGAAGTAAGCTTGATGTGCTAGTGATTGGTTGTTGTCGTGTGCGCGCACGGGAGAAAAATCTTTGAACCATTCACAAGCGTTGAGGGATACCCTTCTCATTTTTTCCTCAAAGACGTCGTATTTGTTAAGAACTAGTATTAAAGGAGTGTCTTTGAAACAAGGGTGTCTCACCATTGTTTCAAAAAGCTCCATGCTTTGTATCATCTTGTTTTGGAGAAGTGTTCCGCTGCCATTGCTGTCGGGGGCAAGAGATAACTGATCGTAGTCGCTTAAGGAAACACAAAATACCACTGCTCTAACATCTTCAAACATTTCAACCCACTTGCAACCTTCGCTCATGCCCTTGGCATTCACCCTTATGAGTTGGTACCTGAGACATCAAAGAAATGTTAAATTATGTTTAGCAAAGAAAAAAAAAAGCAGCGTGATTCTGAATATGAACCACTTTTTTCGTCCTAGATATTCAATATGCTTACTTGGTCATTGGTTGCAACTGAGCATCAAGGTTATCTGTATAAGCTTCGAACTTTGGGCTACGATCATCGAGCGAGAATTCCATGAAAGCCAAACCATTTCCCTGAGTAACCCCTTCTGCATATAATATGTCCCTTTCAGAAGGTTCATACTCATTGCTAGATATCTCCACAGCCTGAAAAAAAGCGAGCACATTATCTAGCTACACAAGTCAATACATTAATCTCCCCAAAGCTGAAAATGAAAACAGTGCTAACAAAACAATAACCATTTATATTATGATTGATAGCCAATAAACTTGGGCCATGTTTGGATAAACAACATAATTAAGCATTTATAATAGAAGTGCTTATCAAATAAGTGTGTATGTATAAGATATAACAAAAGATGAAATAGTGAAACTGTTTTCATATAAGCTATTTTCATAAGCTATGCTGGAGAGCTTACGGAAATAAGTTGAAAACAGCTTACAACGTGTCATAAGCTTTCTTAAAAGTCTCACAAGTGCTTATGACAGTAGATAAGCTCAAATAAACCAATCTAAACGGTCCCTAATTATAGCATCTGTGAATTTTAATATTCAGAATGAATGATGGCTAAAGAATAAAATTTAAAAACACTGTAATTTTAAGAAGACTCTGGTTTCAAGGATGATTATATAAGCAATTACCCGGCTTAAGAAGTACTCCGCAACATCCGGAAGGAAGTGAAGCTCATCTTTTCTTTTGAAGGTCTCTTGGATCGCTGGATCTTTCCACACTTCTTCGACTAGTGGTGCATATTCACGCGTCGCTGCAGGGAAGAATGCATCTAAATCCCCAGTGGCTATAATGTCCAGGAGCCAGTCGGAAAAATGCTTTAGCCTTGGGTTGAGAGAATAGATGCATTCGCTGGTATTACTAGCTTCACCATTGCTACCTGAATAAAGATTGAAATAGAGAGTAAAACACCAAAAGGTTTCTGATATCCTTACAGGATGATGACTATAAACGTTACCCGCAGAATTAACATTAACACCGACCGAATCTATATTCATAAACGGAATCATTTGCAGTAGATTAGTCATTTCTTAAATAAAATAGAAACCATGTACGCATGCATGTTTCGAATGCATGTTTAGGGTTAGGAAGCTCGAAAGATATCAAGAGATTAACTAAGAAGAGTTTAGTTTGTAGTCGATAGTTGATGATAATCGAAGTATCGAATGACGTTACATTATCTAGAAGTAAAAAATCAACATGACATAAAATATTACCAGCTTCCATAATGTGAGCAGGAGAACCTTGTCCATTCATTCTAGAAACTGCCTCTTCTTCAAAACGCTCTCTTCCATCAAGTAAAATGCTAAGATATTTGTACATGTTACTCTGTATCATCAGTTTAACGTCCTCCAGCTCTTGATCAGTAAATTTGTTCCCGTACAAAAATTTGGCCTGCTCAGCAATTATAAGATCACCACAGAAGAGAATCATGTTATAAGAAAATCAATATTAAACACTAGTCATGTTTATACAAAAATTGTTTAGTTATATATGTGTATGTGTGTTTTAATATTTATATTGAAGTACTTCTACACTCGTATTGTATTCATATTCACGCAACATAGTTCTACACATTTGAAATAAAAGCCATACCTGCTTAAACATAGTGCTAGTTCCAGAGCCTTGAATTCCAAGAAGAAGAAGCTTCTGAGTTTTTTTCTGTTCAAGATATTTAGGAACCGTGGTATAATGACTAGTCTCATCTCTTGATCCATGAGGTTGTCCATGAGGATAGGGTAGAGAGAAGAGGGCAGAAACAAATCTTGTCGATGCCTGTCATGAAGAAAAAAAAAGCAAACATCTCTTTCATTATTATTCTATACTCTCTAATCCTACAAGTAGTTAAGTGAATACCTTCTCCCAAATGTTTCCTCTTATATTCTTTTGGCCTTCCTCCTCGTAACGACCATCATCATAAACCCAAAAGTGAGTATCACGTGGACACTGCACGTTTGCCAACTGAAAATTCAAAGAAAAAGGCTATTCCATTGAATTTATTGATGCCAAAATGCTATGATAATGATAAGGATCAACCGAATATTAAAATAGTGGCAAAAACACTATTGGTAAATATAAATTTTGTTCAAATGCAAAGACCAAAGCTTACCCTGAGTACCCTCAATTCGAGTTTTGTAATCTCTCTACCGTTGATGTAAACCTCAGTGTTCCCGTTACTAGCATCAGTGCTAAGTTTGCCAGAGAAATTCAAGTTTGAACTAATGATTCTGTCAGGTTTTTCCCCTTCCTATCAAATGAATAACGACAGAAGTTAAAGCCTGCTCTCTGATTACAAATAAAAATATGGCAATTTGATCAACGTTGTATATCGCGGATTGCAGAAAATAGCAGTTTGTTTAAATTTGCTATGCTACAGTTCTGCTATAGTCTCTATTTGACAACACTTTGTACTAAATAGCGTGACACAAAACAATTGTAGTTGCTTCAAATTCTGTTACGTAATAGGAGTTATTTGACAACACTGAATTTAATAAGTCAACCATATGATTTGAAGAAAAAAACTATGGACAACATGCAAGGACAAATGTTAACATAACATAAGTCAAACTTATGATTTTGGAGATAAAATTGGAAATTAAAGCAGAAATATTCTCCAAAATCATAAGTTTGACTAATGTTATGTTTTCCCTTGTAAATTCTATGCCAACTGAAAACATAATATTCCATACAAGGGAAAATTAAAGCAGAAATATTCTCAGTAATAATAAAGCATAAATCATCACCTTTCCCCATAGACCGGATTCTTTGTCGTACCAATATCTACCAGGCTTCAGCTTGCGTGGAGGTAAGGGACATCCAAGTAAGTCTTCCATCTCATCAGGCTTGAGGAGAAATCCGTTGACACTCAACTGCTCTGGCTGAAGCTGATTAGCGGAACATTCTTTCTCCGCTTTCATAATTTGCTTAACTTCTAGTGGACTCAACAGTCGGGACAACACCCTTGAATATTTCCCCAATTTCAGACGCTTCGATTCGTCAATAGGCTGGCCGATGCATGTTACACATTTGCGCCCTTCAGGCATTGATCCCATTGCCCTGAGCACACAGCTGCTGCAATACTTTGCATTACAAACGATGCAAGACTCTTTAGTTTCCCACTTCCCTTTACCACACCTATAACAAACTCTTATTTTCTTTTTCTTCTTTTCTTTCACTACTCCAACATACTCCTGATACGCCGGCTTCACAGCCTCCACCGCCTCTTTCCTCTGAGTCCTTTCAACGGTATTAAAAGTTACAACAGGCATCCTCTTTGCCTCATTAATCACCGGCTTAGAAGCAACATTTGAAGGATTATGAACCGAAGCCGGTGAAGCTGAAGGCGAACCGGAAGAAAGATCCGGGTTTAGTAACACAGAAACCACGGATTCTGAACTTCCCGACACCCTTGGACTATGATTAGGAGACCCCGTCACACCAGAAATACGAGACATCGGCAAAGGGATTTGTTCAATTGCTCTGAACTTCACATTTAGAGGTTCAACTTTCGGTACTTCATAAGAAACTGGTGGACCTAAATATTCCGAAGCTGTGGAGTAATCAAGATTAGAAGCGTCATCAGGAACAGAAGCACCCGGCGGAAGCATCTTCTTCACCACTTCCTTCCAATTATCTCCCCTATTATGATCCATATCTTTGTAATCACCAACACCACTTAAAAACCTCAATGTTTCAAATTGTTAAAAAAATTCAGCATCATCAATAGCTACTACTACACCTTGTTCCCTCTAAAATATCCAAAAAAATTGTAACTAAATAAGATTTCAACATATGAAAGAATAGAGATATATACACTGAAAAAAACAAATCAATGTTAAAAATATTCAAGGAAAAAGAGGTGAATTATGTTACTATATAAAGTGGTTTTAGGTTTTAGCTATTACACCTATGAAGAACAAGTCACAGTCATGATTCATGAAGCAGCCGCAATCAAACATTGAAATTTGAAAGCCTTCATAGTTGAATAGCTTTATATATATTGAAAAATTAAATAAAATATAAAGAAAAATAAGCAAGACCAAAATCATATAAAAATTAACTAAATAAACAAAATTCAAATCAAGGTATCTAATCTAAACATGAGTTGAGACAAAAAAAACAACATAAGACTAATAAAGATGTGAAATAGCTACAGTCAAAAACAGACAAAAACAAAGGAAAACAAACAAACTAATCAATGTTTTCAATCTTTTGAATTATAGTATTAACAAAACAAGAATAGTCATTATAAGTAATAGTTCTTTTAATTGTTGAAAAACTCAAGAGTCCAACTACTTTGTTTAATTAATACCATCCTAAGAAAATTAATTTACAAACATACCAAAATGTTGGAATTTTCAGCTAAGAATAAGAGACCAAAGAAAAAGATAATATTTTTGAAGGAAAAAAAAAAAAAGACTTTC
>Ga0228711_1002219_pt1 | contig 29676 bp, 15 predicted proteins | sample MedpolnodulmetaG_2_FD_177996 | JGI IMG/M metagenome (GOLD analysis project Ga0228711, IMG submission 177996) | Root nodule microbial communities from Medicago polymorpha collected in Santa Monica, California, United States - brown nodules | ecosystem: Host-associated > Plants > Roots > Nodule... | reverse complement strand
GTTCTGATCCGTCTTCGATTTCACCCAGTATAAGCATGGAATTAGATACATCCGAAATGGATAAAACTGAAGTTGGTGAGATCAAAGTTGAGGATCAGTCGTCAAATGAAACTTTTGAAGAAATTGTCAGAAAAATGCAGTCTACAGATCAAGGAAGTGAAATTCCTAGCAATTTACCAGGAGGGGTTCTTATAGATCAGTTATATGTTATTGCAACCGAAGACTTGAATGCCTTACTATTTTCACCCGATTCAAATTTTCCCAAGTCATTAGCAGACATACAAGGTACTACAGAACTGCAAGTGAGTCCTTGGAAGTTAGAGAATGAGAATAAAAGCTTGAAACGTTCGCTTACATATATAAAAGCTGCCACTAAATTATTGAAGGCTATCAAAGGCTATGAGGAACAAACATATTTAAAAGCTGATGGGAAGAACTTTGCTGTTCTGGCTAGTGTTAGCACCCCCGATGTTATGTATGGAAGCACATTCAAGGTAGAATTACTGTATCTGATCACACCAGGACCGGAGTTGTCATCAGAAGAACAATGTTCACGTCTGGTGATATCATGGAGAATGAATTTCTTACAAAGCACCATGATGAAAGGAATGATAGAAAATGGAGCTCGACAAGGTATGAAGGAATCCTTCGATCAGTATGCCATTTTGTTATCTCAGACTGCTAAGCCCGTTGACTCAAAGGATCTTGGTTCCACCAAGGAACAAGTTTTGGCGTCGTTAAAGGCAGAGCCCCAATCAGATTGGAAGCTGGCAATGCAGTATTTCGCTAATTTTACATTCATCTCAACTTTCTTAATGGGGTTGTATGTTATTATCCATATGTGGCTAGCTGCTCCTATCATGATTCAAGGGCTTGAGTTTTTTGGAATTGACTTGCCAGACTCAATTAGTGAATTTGTTGTCTGTGCTGTTTTGGTTCTTCAAGGTCAACGCATGTTGGGTTTGATATCGCGTTTCATGCGAGCTAGAAGACGAAAAGGTAATGCTTTAATGATATTTTAATTTACGAATTCACATGAATTTAAACTCTCATATTATAGGAAAAATATCAAGGAAAATGAAAATCATTTTTTCTTCTTATGTTAGGTAGTGATCATGGAATTAAAGCACAAGGAGATGGATGGTTGCTAACTGTGGCTTTAATTGAAGGAAGCAATATAGCGGCTGTTGATTCTGGAGGACTCTGTAATCCATATGTTGTTTTTACTTGCAATGGGAAAACAAGATCTAGCTCAATCAAGTTCCAAAAATCTAATCCTTCATGGAATGGTGAGTATCATATTTTTTTTATCATTTAATTGCGCCATATTTCAAATATGAACCTCTTATTATCTAACCCATGAGTATGGTTTTTCCCTACATCTCATTTGGATCATTGTATGATGAATACTTATTTCTTAAGAACATTTCCAATCTTCGCAGAAATATTTGAATTTGATGCAATGGATGACCCTCCTTCTGTGTTGGAAGTGGAAGTTTATGATTTCGATGGACCTTTTGATGAAGATGCATCTGTAGGACACATCGAAATCAATTTCCTTAAAACAAACATATCAGATCTTGCTGAATTATGGGTTTCTCTTGAAGGAAAGTTAGCTCTGGCATGCCAATCTAAGTTGCACTTGAAAGTTTTCTTAGACAACACTAGAGGTGGGAATGTTGTAAAACACTACATAAGTAAAATGGAGAAAGAAGTGGGGAAGAAGGTACATATCCATCTATGTTACTGAGCCATTTGTTAGTTTTTATTTGCAGCGTTGCGCTTAAGTATTATTGAGTTATGACCTTATTTGGATTTTTTTTATTTATGTAAAAAATTGTAGATTAATTTGCGGTCTCCCCAAACAAATTCAGCTTTCCAAAAACTCTTTGGACTTCCGCCTGAGGAGTTTCTCATCAACGACTTCACCTGTCATTTGAAAAGAAAAATGCCTCTACAGGTTCAGTTATTAAGTTATCTAATTTTGAAAGTGGTCAATTCCTGTATTTGTTTTAAATGGCACATGTTTCTTAAGTATTATCTCATCGAGTTGCCAATGGGTCTCTGCAGGGCCGTCTATTTGTTTCAGCAAGAATACTTGGATTTCATGCAAATTTGTTTGGACACAAGACAAAATTCTTTTTGCTTTGGGAGGACATTGAAGACATCCAGGTCATTCCTCCTACATTTTCATCAATGGGTAGTCCAATAATTGTCATAGCTCTTCGTCAAGGAAGAGGCGTGGATGCAAAGCATGGTGCAAAAAAGCAAGACGAACATGGAAGACTTAAGTTCCATTTTCAATCTTTTGTGTCTTACAATGTTGCAAACAGGTAGACTCAGTTTTTATGATTCTGTATTCGCTCTTTCTTCTATACACTTTTCTTCAATACTACAACTTGTATAAAAACATACTTTGTTCACTATTTTTCTTTACCGTTGTATTTCATAATACTTGTGTGCTCATTTTGGTTGATGCATTGATTTTATGTTATAAGAATTGTATTGTCAATTCACAATTGCATCACTTTTGGTAGGTTTATATCTTGAATACTTTGTTACATGAAATATCAGACACGCAAACCCATCTCATATTTTCTTCCAATTATATTTGATTTATAGACACGATATAGTTGTTTCTCGAGTGCCGCCACTCCCTAACTAGATTCTTTTTTTGAAATGTTCTTACCACCTTATTTTAAAGGTATACTTTTGTCATCAACTTTTCCTAAGATACCTTTAAGAAACTATCTCAATAGTTAATAGTTCTAAGGATATTATTATATTTGTTGAATCTAAAAATGTTCATATGCTAATATAGGACTATCATGGCTCTTTGGAAGGCCAGATCTCTGAGTATTGAACAAAAGGTCCGATTAGTTGAAGACGATCCTGAAACTAGAAGTGTTGCCAGCGAAGAGAGTGGATCATTCCTTGGCAGTGACGATGTTAGCATGTCTGAGGTTCATTCTGGTGCTCTTCCAGTTCCTGTAATTTCCTTCTCTGTAAATTATTGGTTCCATTTTCTATTTTTTTCACCAATATATGTGTTTGGTTATTATATTATAATTTTTTTTAACTGAAATAGGTTAGCTTCTTTATGGATCTATTCAGTGGAGGTGAGTTGGACTGTAGAGTCATGGAAAAATCTGGTTGTGTTAGTTATTCTTATACCCCTTGGGTATCTGAGAAGAAGGGTGTCTATGAAAGGGCGATATATTACAAATCTGAGAAGCGTATTTCACGTTATAAAGTTGAAGTAACAAGTACTCAACAAAAAACTATTTTGGATGGAAATGGTTGGCTTGTTGAAGAGGTTATGAACTTCCATGGAGTTCCTCTTGGTGATTATTTTAACGTGAGTAAGTCAATTTATCAAGTTCCTTGTCTTTCTCTGTTCTTTTTTAACGAATCTAACTTATTTGTTATATATCTTTGTTTCTAGAAGCTTGTTATAACGTCAAACAAAACTTACTTGTTATTGCCGCCTTGTTCTTTGATTTCGTCTAACGTATTATTGACTAGTATTTTTGAATTCCACAGTTGCACCTTCGCTATCAAATTGATGATTTACTCCCAAAAGCAAAGGGATGTAAAGTTCAAGCATTATTTGGGATTGAATGGTTGAAAAATACAAAACATCAGAAAAGGATTACAAAGAACATTTTAAAAAATTTACAAGAACGAATAAAGTTGATCTTGAGTTTAGTTGAGAAGGAGTTTTTGGAAAAATAAGGAACGAATCATACTGAATTTGGCCTTTCTACAATAGGAAATGTAGCTAATATTCTCACAGCATCACAATCACTTCAATAAATATCGATGTATCAGACTTGCTAGGGCTTTTGCCTGCTGGTGATCTCATGATCTGAATGTCATCTATGTCACTTCATCTCTTTCAATGATGATAAAATCACAACTATAATGATGCTGAAAATCATTCAGCTAAAAGATGTTGATTTGCTTCCAAAACTTGTTCATCAAGCTAGGTTAATGATTGAAGATATTACTAACTGTTATGTTGTAAATGGCAAGTTAGAGTCTAGCATTGTTAGAAATCAAAATTTGTGTATTGCCACCATTTAGATGATAAAGTTGGCATCTTGTTAACGAGAGTCATGTATGTTGTATCATAGGTACTGATTTCTTTTCCTCCAAAGCATATGTAAATGTGTAAAAGAAGCTTTGATAGGAATAACTTGTAAATGATTGTTTGGTTCTGGTTACTCCATCATCACATATATCCCAATTTCCTAGTAGATTTTAATTTTTTTTAAGACAATCAGAATTATATGTATATGTAGGTCTACCACATATAAGATGATTTTGTTGTTATTTTTTGTTATATATTTAGATATAAATAATAGTAGTAGTAATAATAACAACCATAATAATAATAATAACAAAAATTTAGAAAATAGAATATAATTTTTCTGATAGGATGTATAATATAATTTAATGTATAGTGTTTTATGAATAATATAGATCATAGTATGAACTTTAAATTTTACGAATTCAACTGTAACATTAAAAAATTTCATTGAGATATTAAATCTACAATTTTTCATAAAATTTTAAAATGTGTTTCTCCAAATACAAGACAAATATTGCATGTGTCAAATTTTTTTAAAATTTGGTTAGGTAATAATTTGATCTATATAACCGATCATGTTAGTAGAATAAAGTTGTGTTGTTGTTGATTATGCGATAGAAAGACAATATGAAAATATTTAATAGTTGAATTATTAAAATATATTATTAACCGTCGAGTCAAATTGCTTTCAGAAAATGTGCTGATCCTCATCTATATAAATAACTATTTTGAGTAAATTGTCATTTTGATAAGTGTAATTATAGTCTTTGAATATATCGAAATTGAAAAGAATAAAATATCTTTTATTGTATCTTTTGTTATTAATTTTATGGATTAAACTAACAAATGAAATATACATTTTAGAACCAAACTAACTAAGTAAAGACACATTTAAAAATCAAATTATACTAACTTAGGAAAGACGCATCCAATAATGTTCTGATATTTTAATATATTTAAAGACTACATTGATATTTATAGTCAAGTATTTAGTAAATACTATTAAAAATATAATATATTTTAGATATTTTAAGAGATTCTTATACTTTAGCCGGTTCTATCTATAAGAGAAATTTAGGTCAGTAAAAGTAAATGTATTTGATCCAAATTTTGAATCAGACACATCAATTTTTGTTGACCAAAATATTTTATAAATCGAGCCGAAAAAAGTATTTAAGAGTGTAAGTAATATATTTCTTTCTCTCTATCGTTTTTTTTAACAGGACTCTATGATTTTAATATGTGGTCTTTCAAGTTTTTTATTTTTGCCGCAAGACTTTGTTTATTTTAGAAAACTAATATACAAATTAATCATGTTTTTTTTCTTTATACTCTTAAAAAAATCAAAAGCATGGATCAATGAATTTACCTTTATAAAATGAATTAAGGGTAAAATATCTAAATTTATTATTTCTTAATAGGTGTCTCTGAACCTTAAAGATCAAAGATCATAGATGAATGAAATAAAATATGTACACAAATCTTTAAAGAAAAGTGCTAACGAATGTTTTTAGGATATTGTTTAAGCATCTTAAAAAATTCAAAAAGATGGAATATAAAAGAAGAAAGAAAAGATGAGAGATGGAATAAGTATCAGTTTTGTCCATAAAATGATAAACAATATCTGACAAAATTGTAAACGCAGGATTTGCAATAAGATTCTTAGACAAAGGAACCAAATAGGACCATTACATTCAATGAAGCACATTAGTCAAACAAATAGAACCAAAAACCAAAATGTGGAGAACATTTTGGGACACTAACTCAACTTGACTGCTCAAATATGGAATGGGATGACCCTTTGCTCTCTAATTGTAGGTCCATAATGATGAAGTGTGAATTGACTATGGCCATTTTGAAGAAAGCCTTTCCAAGCCATACTTATTACCAAGTACTAGATTCATTACATATATATACTCGCATGTCTTTGGCATTATTCATTATGTCTACACCAATTTATGTTTCATGCTTTATTATAATTTCACGAAAAATTTCTCAAAAGCGACACGTGAGCATGATTCATACCTGCTGCTTTCTTAGATGTCAAGTTTTCAACTCCCACTTCACTAAGCCAGACATAATCATAACTAATTAACCACTTTTATAAGAAAATTCCCCCGTCTACGATTAAACACATCAATATCTGCATCTTAATCAAAACCAATAATTGCAGTCAAAAAAATTAAAGCTACTAACAATTTACGTGTAAAAAACAACCTCTTTTTGGTTGATTTTTACCCACTATATAATGTTGTGGTTGAAAATTTACAGCATGTGTAACAACAAAAAGTGTATGGGTAGGTAAGAGGGCGTTTATTAGCATGAAAAAGTAGATAAGATGTAATAACTCGTTACCTTTTAAATTAGCTGGAGAAAATGGTAGCGAGTCATTTCTTTTGCCCTACTTACATACCAGTAGTACCTTCTTTACATGACCATGAGTCACTTAGCAACCTTGAATTTAAATTTTGTTTCTTCATTAAAATTCCTCGTACCAGGAAACTTAAATATAGATTCTCTCTCTATATTGGGATAATTCTATTTGAGGCACCATAGAATACTAAATATCGTCACATCACATCTCATAATCGAGTTTCAAACTTGTTTATAGTGTTCGAGAGTTTAATCACTTCCGCTATAAACTCAATCTTGTAGGTAATCTGAAATTGATATTCTAGAACGATAATTATTAATTTGAAATAAAAATAAAATAAAAGAGAAAACATATATTCTGAAGGAGGGAGGAAGTATGGAATGATACATACTCTGAACCACTAAATTTGTTCATGATTTTGTAGAGCACTATCAATAAATTAATATTTCTAAAAGAACTTTAACTCTGTTAAATTTTACTCATATCAATCTTTTTGAAAGTACGTTTAAATTTAGGGTGAGTGATTAAATATAAAGACTAAATCGACAGTAAGTTATTATCTTTTCTTAAGGAAAATCGACAGTAAATACAAAAATCTAGTTGATATTAAATACAGGGCTCCTTAAAAAAAATGGAGCAATTTGATGCTTAATAGAGTTAATGACCTTTTAAAAATACTAGATTGAAAACCCGTGCGCCGCACGGGTCTTATGAGCTGGAATAACTATTTAATGATTTAATTTCAACTCGTAGAAATAATTGTTTGAATCAATATTTAAGAACAAAAAATTATAAGCGTAAGAGAAAATTAAAGTTTATGGGAAGCGGAAAAGTTGGGATAAGAGGTGTAAGTTGTTTGGATAAAACCAAATAAACCGAAAAAATATCCGACCTTGTTTGGTTTGGTTTGAAACTGATCCGAACCAATCGAAATCGATCTAGTTTGGTTTGGTTCATGGTTTTTCATTTCAAGATCCGTGAAACCGATGAACCAATCCGATGATAACCCCACTCCATATTTTACTAATATTATCCTACTCACAGACAAAACCAATGTTGTTTTTTGAAGAATGATGGATGAATGGATCTTGGATCATATGTATGAAATATTGAGTAAGGTTAGTTATAAAAAGTTGTTTGAAAAATAGAGAACACGAAGAAAAAAAATATGAAATACAATTATACAAAGTTCTATGAAATATTTTGTGAGAATATGAATTTTTTTAATTGTATTTTTAAACAAACCGATCTACCGAACCAATCCAAACCGATTAGTTTGGTTCGGTTTCTTTTTTGAAAAACAGTGAAAACCGAACCAATCCAAACGGATTAAGGTTTCATCGGTTCAGACATTTTTTTGACTGAAAACCAGTCCAAACCGAACCGTTACACCCCTAGAAGTGGGGGCGGTTTTAGAGGTTTGTTGATAAGATGTAATTAATGAAAGATTAATGTCGTGAATATATATTTTAAAAGCGAAATTAATTCAACCAAAATTTGTGTGGCATAATGACAAAAACCGTGGAGAATGACCATCTCCAGCTGGGTTCAACTAAAATTACAGTTATGATAAATATGAAACAATAAGATAATAAAATGTAGTTCATTAGTTTCACTAAATAATCTCTAATATTCAGAGAAAGTCAATAAAGCTTTTAAAACCAAAAAATAGAAATTAATATCTCAAAGAAGTATATAAAAAAAGGCAAAGATACAATGTAAGAAAGTGGCTCAATGTAATTCACAAAGCATAGGATAGAAAGAGTTGGGAATTGGTAACAAATATAGAGAAGAGTAATAATCACGTAATAAAAAAAATTCAAATTGATAATTATAAAATTTGGATGAGTGACAAGATTTTTTTTCAAGTTTATCATCTCAATAAACATTACCAAACCCCACTATTTTTTCGATAGATAATTTTGTAAGAGTCAACTAAATTTTTGGATAAAGTGGCAAACAAAGTAATAAAATTACCTTGGTGTATGCAAAATCTCATAGGAAACACGCGTGGAAATTGAAGGGAGAATTTGAACAATATAACATGGTAAGCAACAAACCCTCAGTAAATGCTTCAGAACTAATTAGTTTAGTTGGGATAAAAAAAATTGAAATTCAAATTGAGAACAAAGTGGGAGGAAATTTTTTTAGGGTTGATGTGCTTAGTAATTAATGCAGTACTAGATTGTTGACCCGTGTGACGCACGGGTTTAAGGGATTGACATACAAATAATAAAATGCAATATATAATTCGTAACGGTGAAAAAAAAGAACAGATGATAATTTATAGTAGACAAAATAAAACATTTCATAAAATGTATAAAATATGAAAATATTATAAAAGAAAATTCGGTAATCATATCAATAATTCGGTAAAAGAAATATGAAAATTTTAGTACATTGACATGTAGTTTCATCACACGGTTTAGGGTTTGCTATATATAGCCGAGTTTGCATGGAAATTAGGGTAGCTGAGTTTGCATGGAAATTAGGATAGTATATTTGTAAACGTATTAAATAAGTGTACAACAACTTGTCAAAAAAAAAAGTCTACAGAAGCAATAGATATATACATATGATGACACAACATGATAAGAATGAAAAGCTCATCAGTGAGGAGAAATATTAAGGGTTGTTGCATTTTATAGAAAATTTGTTAGGTTAAATTGGTGCGCTGCATTTTAGATGGTATTTGTTAAGTTAAATTGTTGCTAACCTAATGCAGCATTTTAAGGGAAATTATTAGGTTAAGTTGCTGCAGACCTGCCGCATTTTAGATGGAATTTGTTAGGTTAAATTGCTGCTAACCTAATGCACCATTTTTAGAGGAAAATTATTAGGTTAAGTTGCTGCAGACCTAATAAAATTAATAAATAAGAACTGTTGCATTTCAGGTGGAATTTGTTAGGTTAAATTGCTGCTAACCTAATGCAGCATTTTTAGAGGGAAATTATTAGGTTAAGTTGCTACAGACCTAATAAAATTAATAAATAAGGATGTACAAAATATTTCCTTCAAAAAAAAAAGTGTACAAAATATTGTAAAAAAAAGTGGCATAAAATTGGTGCGATGCATTTTTTAGTATTAAAAAAGTGTAAAATATATTTTCTTTAAAAAAAAAGTGTACAAAATATTGTAAAAAAAAGAAGGCATGAAATTGGTTAAAAAAAAAAAAGTGTACAAAATATTGTCGAAAAAAAAATGTAAGAAATTAGTGCGATGAATTTTTCTAGTATTGTGTACAAAATATTGTCAAAAAAAAAGGCAAGAGGATAGCAAAAAAAAGGCAATATAGGAATGAAATTGGTGCGATGCTTTTTTTAGTTGGAATTTGTTAGGTTAAATTATTGCTAACCTAATACAGCAAATGAGCGGGAAAATATTAGGTTAAATCGCCGAAGACCTAACAACATTAATAAATAATGCATTTTAGATGAAATTTGTTAGGTTAAATTGCTGCTAACCTAATGCAGCATTTTTAGAGAGAAATTATTAGGTTAAGTTGCTGCAGACCTAATAAAATTAATAAATAAGGACCGCTGCATTTTAGATGGAATTTGTCAGGTTAAATTGTTGCTAACCTAATGCAGCATTTTTAGAGGGAAATTTAAGTTGCTGCAGACCTAATAAAATTAATAAATAAGGATGTACAAAATATTTCCTTCAAATAAAAAGTGTACAAAATATTGTAAAAAAAAGGCATAAAATTGATGCGATGCATTTTTTTAGTATTAAATAAGTGTACAAAATATTTTCTTAAAAAAAAGTGTACAAAATATTGTCAAAAAAAGAAGGCATGAAATTGGTTAAAAAAAAAGTGTACAAAATATTGTCAAAAAAAATAATGCAAGAAATTAGTGCGATGAATTTTTCTAGTATTGTGTACAAAATATTGTCAAAAAAAGGCAAGATGATAAAAAAAAAGACAAGAAGATAGGAATGAAATTGGTGCGATGTTTTTTTTTTTAGATGGAATTTGTTAGGTTAAATTATTGTTAATCTAATACCGCAAATGAGCGGAAAAATATTATGTTAACCTAACAAAATTAATAAATAAGGATAATCAGAGGAAAAAATTAGGTTTAGGTGTAAATAGACCTAACAACTTTTAAGAATAAGAGATTCATATTTTTAATGATATATTTGAGAGTGTCCTGCAAAATCATAAATTAATTTAATGGTTTACTCAATAAAATATCTTAACTACTGCATCACTTGTCGTAAAAAGTTCAAAGCTTCTCATTCTCAAGTCATCAACAAACTCAAAACCTGCGGGAAGGAAGATCTTCTTGGGCACAAATTAAGATATCTAACTATGAATAAAGTGGGGGAATTATGGCATCTATTCGATTGAGTATTACATCAAAAGTTGGACAGTTTCTTTCATCCCCTTTAAATAAATAAATAAATACTAAATGCATATCCATAGCGCAGCATGACCTAATAATTCTAAGTAAAAAGCACATCAATTAACGTGCTTTGTACACAATAAACAAATGCATTGGCATTGAACTGTCCTAACCTGACTCTCTTCGTATAAGGGAACATGTTGGGGTTTTTCTCCCTTTCATATGTTATTCGGGATGATATACTTCACAATAATAGTAACAAAGTAGAAAACTCAAATGAAATTGATAATGATGATTGTTGAAAAGTGCCTTAAAATCTGTTTTTTTAAATGCTATTCTACGTCCAAACACGGGATTTTGCGTCCAAGTGCAGGAGACTTGATCGAGGCATGTTGCAAAGCTGTTGTTTTACGCTAGGCGCGAATGCGTGGATATATTTATAAAAGGCTTAATTGCACTTTTGGTCCCCTATGTTTGAAGAAGTTGCGATTTTGGCCCCCTAACTAATTAAAATACAAAACAGCCCCCTATGTATTGGATCTTTGGCAGTTTTGGCCCCCTAGACCAATTTTGACTCTGTCAACGCTGACGTGGCACTTCAAATCCGCCACGTGTGCATTGCTTTGAAGTGCCACATCAGCGTTGACGACTCAAAATTGGTTTAGGGGGCCAAAACTGCCAAAGATCCAATATATAGGGGGCTGTTTTGTATTTTAATTAGTTAGGGGGCCAAAATCGCAACTTCTTGAAACATAGGGGGCCAAAATCGCAATTAAGCCTTTATAAAAATGTAGTTTCAACACAGTTTTAAGAGTGGAAAAAAGCAAATCTAGAGAGAACAAAAGAGGGCTTTTGGGCTAGATTCTAGGCTTTGGCAACACCGGTCAAAAACCTTGAGTGTGAAATCAGTGAGTTTCTTGGTCACGAAAAGAGATTTGAAGAGTGATTCTTGTACTTTCTTTTGGAATCTTTGAGAAAAATTATCTCTTGATTAGTGAAACCGAGAGAACAGCCCTTCCCAAAAGTAGGTCATTATTGAACTGAACTAAGTAAATAACATCGTATGTTTTTCTTCTATTTTTTTTGGGTAGATAGACGAGATGACAAAGCCATCATAAACTCACACACACAAAGTAGAGGTATCGGGGTTTGAACCCCGATCATAATGTCCGGCCTAACAATTTCGGCATTTTTGCAAGTTGAGCTAGGGCTTATGAGACGTGTTTTTTTTCTACTTATTTCTCCTTGATATTGCTCTTTATTTTGTTCGTCATTATTATTATGTTCCATTTGGTTTTGGGTTGCCATCAATTTGCTCCACACATCAAGTATTAACGTGACTTTGTTCGAATTCACAACAATGCTCATGGCTAGATATGACTCATTGGAAAAAAATTGTTGTCGGTTACAAGTTTCACATTTGATGAGATAAGACTTAAAAATATGTTTATAAATCATGGATAGTCCCCAATTTTCAAAAACGATTTATAAAACGAGGATTACCTCCATTTATTAACATATTTTTAATCCATCTCATTAAATACGACATACCCCTTCAAAAGTAGATACTAAATTCTAACATGTCCGATAATTATAATCTAATGGAAAATGATTGGTAGACCACTCATATTTTCATATCACCCATACACCCCCACATATTTGAGAGGAGAGAGATGGATGAAAGGGAAGAGAGACAAAGTGTTTGTGGAGTCTAGGCCACATGTCACATGTTTATGTGGAGGTTTAAGTGTGTATGCCACCTATAGGTGTGCATGTATCACCACTCTAATCTAATAGTAGGTGGGTTATGGAATTTGAATATAGTACAATATTATCTTAGGATTTGACTTGAGTAATTAGACTCAACACTTTCACCTATAGACATGTATGTTATGTAAATTTGCTTCTAGGTAGTAGCTGTTTAAAATTGATTGACACCAAATTAAAACCAAACCCGTTGTTTTTGTCTTTGTATTGTAGGTGCTTACTCTATAATAGAAACCTATTAATTGATGGAGTAGTTAGGACATCTTGTTTTAGGCAAATTAAGGGATTGGTGGTGGGGTTGTTTGTCCATGACACAGAATATCATCTATCTATATGGGTCCCAATTAGGAAAAAACAAGGTGAGCTAAACGATTGACGCACGAGTGTCTGAATGAACAGGAACGCAAAGAAGAGAATAGAAGACAACAAACCCACACGCATGAATTTAGAGTGTGATCTCCTCAAGGTTTTAAATTGCACTCTACAATCGCTAATATCTTGGCTATTTCAACCATGTCAACTGCATTTTCTCATAATAAAAGTTTGCAACATAACTACGACCGCAACTACAATTTAAAACCACGATCTCATCCGTTAAGGTGATATAATCAACGGCACAGAGAAAGACACGTAGCCGACATGCACATAAGGAAGTTCAAAACATGACTAATAGAAGAAGAAGAATGAGGTAGAGTGGGGAGTAGCATGATGAGGGGTGGACACAGGATCTTTTATCTATGAATAGACTTGGTCCCATGCAACCTTCTTTCACTCCATGCTTTTTCTTATTTAATCATACACCACCAATTTTCAACCTCTTTTTTACTCCTCTAATATATCTACAAATATTGATCAATGAGTTTAGTTTAATTATGATGGCATGCTTTTGATACATTACTATGTTGACTAATCCCAACGAACCACTCACTCTCTCTCTTCTCCCTAACACTTGATTAATTACCAAACATTGTGATTCATATACTCACTTCTCTTTAATTAGTTTCTCTTTATTTCTCTCTCTCTTTCTGTGTTTCTAACACAAGTTACAGATACAGCTTATTCTCCTCTCTCTTTCTCAGTCTGTGAGGATTATTTGCATAAAACTACAAAAGCACTCATATGATATGTTGGTACTATTACCAACTAATTACTATATATGTCTCTAGCTTCAATTCAAATACTGATGCTACCTGTTTCATCTAATTTCTTCAATTTGTTTTACAGATACTTAAAAACTATGCACCTTTTTCAATTCTAAAGATACTTCAATGAGTAGCACCAATATTATATAGTTACACAGGTATGTTGTTCTCTTCTCTTGTCTTCTTGCTGAACTCTCTAAAATTCTTGAGACGTTTCCATTTTGTTACTTTAGTATCAAGTGCTTTATTTTGTTAATAGTATATTATAGAGAGATAAACATGGGGTGGTAAGTTAATTATAGCCTTCCTTTTTTGACTTCCCACTCCTCAACCCTATTAATCAATAAATTTAAAGCTTAAAGCTTATTTTTCTTTTGCTATAAAGATGAATATCACTTTTGTCAGAGGATAAGGAAAATTGAAGAAAAAGGTAGGTTCTGCTTAAAAAATTCCAAAAGTAAAGGGACAAAAATAAAATGAAAAAAAAAAAAAAAAACTTTTTGTTGGAGGGTAAAAGGAAGAGTGCCTGAAAATTTCAGAAGCAAATATCCACATAATAGGCTAAAATGAATATCTTGCAGAATGTCACTGATTCAGTAGAGAGAAAGCTAGCTCATGATTGTATATTGTGGTCCGCAACTGCAATTGAGGGAAGATGTAACTCCGGTTGCATTTTCATGTATTTTGCCGCAATATAAAAGTTTGCAGCGTAACGTAATCGTGGCTGACTTATTACCTTACACTTTTTATGAATTTTCATGTGAGAGTTACATCTTGGATCTAAGAAAAAGGTGACTCAGATGCAATCTATTTGGTAGAGAAACATGAAAGGCTTGTAGTTGAAATTGATGAGTGTCTTGCCACAAACACTGGTTTTTGCTTTACCAATATCTGTCTCTGAAAGGACAGACCATACTCCATGTCAGATTTCAACAACAAATGAATGAACAGTGAGCATGGCCTATCACTAACATCATTTCCTCAATAAATTAAAATAATCATTTAGTGCATTTTCTTCTTCAGCTATTTGTTTCTCTTATATTATTATTATTTTTTATTTCTATATGATTTGAAGCAAACCTCAAACAAACCATGAAGATAGGATGGTTTTATGAAGTAATTAATGATGTAATGTTACACTAATTCTTGATGAATTAAATTGAGAAGAAAAGATAAACAAAGTTAAAAAGTTGGGTTCCAATTCTTGATTCCTATATACTTAATGGGGAGGAAGAGAAATAATTGAAAGGACCATAGCAGTGGACCATCCAAGTTTCAACTGAAAAAAAAGAAAGAAAAAGCATACACTAGTTTATGTATCAAATTCTTTAGAGACATACCACTCCACAATGAAAGTGACTTAACAAAGTAGCCTCACAAAAACATTATCAATAATATTTGCTTTCTGTTTGGTAACACACTACTAGTAGTTTTTAATTGCTTTCTCTCGGATTTTCAGAATCATTGTCTGAAACATACTAGTGTAGTGTATCCTTATAATATCTATGGAATTAGAGGTGTGTATCTTATAAAGTAATTGCTGAGTGTATTAGTAGAGTACATTCTCGTTTTGGATGTACATATACAGTTATGTACACTGAAAATTCTATAATGATTGGCCTGCCTATTATATTAGTTAATTCCAAACTCCCAACATGCTTATTCCTTTACCACCCATCAGTGAAAGTAATCATGTATGTTTATGCATGCACAATGCATTTTCTGCTATGGTCCTGCTTCTTTCCTCATTTATTATTATTAAATTAGGAGGAGTTGTGTGTGTATTCTTTTTTGGATGAAACACACATGTGTCCTTCTATGAAAGCAATTATGTTTGAGGCGGACAGAGAAACAATGATAAGAAATTACGACCTATTTTTTAAAAACTAACATAAAAACTAATATGCTAACATTTGTTTATACAAAAAAAAATCAACTAGAAAATTTTACAGGCTAGAGATAAAGTTTCTGGAAGGATTTTATAACTAGGGTCAACATTTTAACTCAATTATTACCACTTTCCTGTTATCCTCAGCTCCCTTTTTTCCATGTTTTTTCTTTTTTGAAAAAAAGGAGACACAACATTCAATATGTTTTATTAGTAACGTAAGTTTGTCTCCCAACACTTATTTCAATTCACATTGTTGTTACATATTTCATCAGGAACAGACACATGAGGCAGATTTTTTTTTTGAAGCCTGATGTTACTTCCAAAGGTACTACTACTAGAGAGTAGAGACAAGTGTGCAGTGTGTGACATCTAGCAAAGTTCTCTAAGCAGTGCTGTCATCTGGGAATGATGGCATAAACTGGAATTTCTTGTTTTTTTCTTTGGTCCATTGATGAAGTGACGACATCATCTTCTATGAATTGAAGAGCTTTCATATTTATATACAAATCAATGAGGTTGACTATTGCAAAATAAATCCAACTTCAGGTGTGAAAGTCACTCTTCTTGCAGATTTCTTTTTTTCTTGTTATGATGGAAAAAAAATATCTAATAAGTTTATGTTCCCATGTTATTGCGTTTCATGATACATTATTCAGCAAATTCTAATTATGTTCATCAATCTCATGGCCTACTAGATAACCCTTTGGATTCACTTTTTCCATTAACCTTGACTTTATGGAATCTTTGGTGGTTTAATCTAAGGAACAGCCTTCTGAATTTACAGGCACTGAAGTCGAGTTTTTTTTTTGTCTGTTTGGTGTAAAAAAACAACAAACAAAAATGAAGTTCATGAAACTTGGGACAAGGCCAGATACTTTCTACACTGAACAAGCTACCAGGTTATATTCACAGCAGCGTTTATTTCATTAACAATCACTGTACAATCCTTTCACAAACAAACATGTATTCTTATAAATGCAGGACATTGACATCAGAGATACCCTCAGACCTTGTAATACAAATCAACGATGTTACTTATCTTCTACACAAGGTATTAAGGACTTAGAACTCAAGTGGTTATATACCAAAATATTTTTATTTTAGTTCATATATATAATTATGTTTTTTTTATCTGCAGTTTGCCCTTCTTCCAAAATGTGGACTCCTACAAAGGCTTTGCTATGATTCTAGTGATTCGGAGAGTTTTACTGTGGAGCTTCATGATATACCTGGAGGAGAAGATGCTTTTGAACTCTGTGCTAAGTTTTGTTATGGAATTTCAATCAACATTAGTGCTCATAACTTTGTATCTGCATTCTGTGCTGCCAAGTTCCTTAGAATGAATGACTCTATTGAGAAGGGAAACTTTGTAGGAAAGCTTGAGTCTTTCTTCAATTCATGCATTCTTGAAAGTTGGAAGGATCCTATTGCAACCCTTCAAACTACTGCTACATTACCAGAGTGGTCTGAGAATCTTGGTATTGTCAGAAAGTGCATTGATTCAATCATTGAGAAAATTCTCACACCCTCGCAACAGGTCAGAAACAAACTCTAACTTCTTCAAATTTCTGTGTATCAATGTTTTTTCTTTCTTTTTGTTACTTATAAATGATGATTCTGTGCAGGTGAAATGGTCCTTCACCTACACCAGACCCGGTTACACAAAAAAACAGCACCATTCTGTCCCAAAGGATTGGTGGACTGAGGATGTTTCTGATCTTGACATAGATCTTTTCAGGTGCATAATAATGGCTATTCGATCAACGTACGTGCTTCCACCACAGCTTATTGGTGAAGCTTTGCATGTCTATGCATGCCGGTGGCTACCGGGAATCACGAAGCTTAATAAAAGCTCAGGCAGTTCAGCATCTCAAACAGAAGAATCTAAGCTGAAAAACAGAAAAATTATTGAAACAATTGTAAGCATGATTCCTGCAGACAGAGGGTCTGTTTCAGTTGGCTTCTTGTTTAGACTTCTCAGCATTTCAATTCATTTGAATGCCTCATCAGTGATAAAGACAGAACTAATAAGGAGAGCAAGCTTACAGTTTGAGGAGGCAACAGTGAGTGACCTTCTTTATCCATCAAAATCCTCTTCAGACCAGAATTATTATGATATAGAGTTAGTTCTGGCAGTGTTGGAAACTTTCTTGAAGCTTTGGAAAAGAATGTCCCCTGGTGCTGTCGATAACAGCTACTTTTTGAGATCAATCAGAAATGTAGGCAAACTCATAGATTCCTATCTTCAAGTGGTTGCTAGAGATGATAATATGCAAGTTTCAAAGTTTGTTTCTCTTGCTGAAACCGTGCCGAGCATTGCACGAGTAGACCACAATGATCTATACAAGGCAATTGACATCTATCTTAAGGTGGAGTACTGATACCATACCTTTTATGATTTTTCCTTCAACTAGAGTCAGATTGGTTTGAAAAAAATAAGTTTTTTTTCCCTTTATTTACTTTCAATTACAAAATTACTTCTAATTTGATTTTGTTTCCTGTTGTCAAAGATTTGCGTAGGAAACAGTGATACTGAAAACAGTTTGTTTAATTCTCTCAGTCTCTTGCTTGAATGCTGGACACTTCAACATATTCTTAAGACCTTGAGACTCTAATAGTATAGACTTTGTGCAGATAACATATCAACCCATAATCCTATAATTTGGCCAGTCCAGTCCCATGTTTTTTAGCAAACCAAACACACCCTAAATGAAACTGAACACTTGTTTGGATTGACTTATTCGAGTTTATCAACTTGCATAAACACTTGTGAGACTATTCGAGAAAACTTACGGAAACAACAACTTATAACATATTCATAAGTTGTATTAAACTTATTTCCATAAGCTCTCCCGGATAACTTATGAAAATAGCTAATAATTTATGAGAAAACAGTTTTACTTTTTTTACCTTTTGTTATAGAAATATCTTTTACATAAACACTTAATTAAGATTTTTATCAGAACAACACCAGAATCAATATAGGCAATTAAGTGGAAAACTTTGATTATTGGAATGATGTGATTAAAGTTGAATGCATAAACAGGTGCATCCTGATCTGAGTAAGGCAGATAAGAAGAGACTGTGTGGGATTCTAGACTGCCAAAAACTGACACCAGAAGTACGTGGCCATGCCGTCAAAAACGAGCTTCTGCCATTAAGAACTGTAGTGCAGCTTCTCTACTTTGAACAGGAGAAAGGGTCTATGGCAAACACCAGTCACAAACTGCTAAAACAACATGAGATAATTCTAGGAGCAAAACAAAGAACAACTACAAAAGATAGCCAAAGCAAACAATCTTTACGACAAGAGTTTAATGGAGATGTCACAAGAACCACTCAAATTCTTGAAAGTAGAGAAAAGGATCACCACAGACATAAAAGATTGGATGCAAATTTAGCATTAGACTTGGAAAAAAAGATGGCAATAAGAGGAAGAGACATTGAAGAGACAGAGTCAGAAAGGGTGAGAGGAGTCAAAGATGAAAGTAGTTCGAGCTACAAGTTGGAAGTTGTTGATCCTAAAAAAATCATAAGAAGGGCAAGAAGTAAATCAGAACATAGCATGAAAAGGGCAGATAGAGATAAATGATTATTAATCTTTGAAGAATTCAAAGAAAATCACAGTTCAAACCTCCCTTATATGCAGTTTGTAGCTTCAATTCTTATTTTTTTACCTTATCACAAATATAATAACTAAATAATCCCTGTACTGTCTCTCCTGTGAAGTTGTATCTAGGGATTTTTTATTTTGAATTAATTTTTTTTTACATTGTTCATGTTTGAGAGGAAAAAAGATAGACAATATGCATTGCTAGAGGACATATCAATTGCATAGGTAATTTCATATTTTTTGGGGAGACTCCGACTAAAGTGCGGTCCACAACCCCGCAACCGCAATCACAATTTAAAATCATACATGGTAGCATGCTCCCAAACCAAAATGTCATTGAAGGTATCATTGATGAAAATACTTTACATCACAAGTCTAGTATCTAGATCATCAAAATGCCAAACATATGAATAAAAAATGTTATTAATTTGAAGTTGGGTATCTTGAATATGAACAAAAGGAAGTCTATCACATCATATAATCTACCTTTGTGAAGTAATCTTTCATATCAAAAGGAGATATTACCACAGCCTATGCGAGTAATGAAAATAGATTGACAGGTGTAGGAGGCGCCTTTGGTATTAGCAGCCTACAAAATAGAAGAGTTGAGAAACTTTATTCTAATTCACCCAATAACAACTCTTTGGCATCCTAAATAAATTGCTCCAAGCAGGAGTCGGTCTCAAATCTCCTATCTAAATAAACTGCTCCATGCAAGAGTCGGTCACAAATCCCCCTATGGAATCCAAAGGTCGTGCATGGTATAAATAGGCATAGATCCAAAGATTGAAACATGTGAGTCAGTGTTTTTGAGATCAAAGAGGATGTTTGCAGGTAAAAATTGAAGAGAAGGAGAAGAGCAGTAATTCTTTATCATATCAGCCAACAGTTTTATTAGCTGATCATATTAAGTATTGTGCATGATAACAGGTCCAACTCCTTGGCAATATTATTCTGTAAAATTGGCCACTAATTTAACTTTTTAAGTGGCTAGGAGTCATTGATATCAGAAATTGATGATGGAACTTGTAATGTACCCGCCGATGAGGCTAGTATGCCTGAAATGACTGGGGACGATGGGACACTAATTAAATTAAGTGGGAAGACCTTTTGTTAAGGGGTTGGCAATTGCTGCTCCAAATGCAGTTACCAACTTGATTAGAAAATCCAATGAAATTCATTGTTGCAATTGCTTTAAAGCGACTACTTGGTGTTGCAACCCTTGATGTTGAGAGGGAGTATTTTGTTGCAAGCATTCAACCAAACCGTGGTTACCTTCCTATTCTACATAATTGAAACCATTTGAACTCAACTACTTGCTGAAAAGAAACACAATCTTATGCAGAAACTAAAAGACAATTGAATTCTTGCAGCTATAACTAAAGATTGATAACATCAAATCCTACATGTTTAAGTTGACAATTGTTTGACCATAGTTACTCTGAATAGCTTTGAGAAATATTAAAATTATAAATTATCAGAATCAGAAGCAAATGAGCAAATAAAAACAACTTTCTCATTACTTAGCATTATTTACAAGTATCTTAACTATGACGTGCTATACAACAAAGGCAAAACAAGAATCCACTCTACAATTCCTTTGGGTAAAGTATACAAAAATCAAACCTTTCCCACTAATTACAAGGCGAAGGGGAAGGGCGGAGGCTGAACAATTGGCATTTTTGACACGGTCCCATTGTTAGTTAGCACACTTAACGCCACACTGTCCTCCACAACAACAGGGTTCACTTGCATGACTCTCTCAGGTATGACTTTATCACCATCCACTTTTGCCAGCACCTCAAATTGCAATCTCACAGTCTCAGGCTTGGTCCTCCATTCGGGGAAACCCTCAAAACTAATACCATCTCCTTCCTTCAACTTCTTCTCAGCTTGAAAGCCTATCTTTACAAAAGTCTGAGCAGAAACATCTGCCCTCAACAACCTAAAGGAACCTTTTTCCTTAGCCTTAGGGCCCAGCACAGAAGATAACAGTTTTTCAAAACCCAACAAGTTTGCATTTGATCCATTAAGGGAGGCAAGAGGCCACAATGCAGTAAACTGGGTTGGAGTAAGGAGAGTCGGGGCTTCCTCCTGGAGATCAACGGTAGACAGGGAAATCTCGCTTGATTTGACTTTGGGTTTTGATTGAGACGATAACTCCACAAGACCAGGTGCAAGCCGCTTGAGCTTCAACCTGTTATCGGAAGAGGTTGACGCAGCAGAGGAAGGGGCTTAAAGCGAAGTAGGGACAACGATGCGGAGTGAGAGAAGAGGAGCACTCTGGCCACGAGAAGCATAACAGAGATGCTCAGCCAAGGTGAGAAGCCCAGCAGCAAAACCATTCTGCATTTGGTTCAAGGGCAGAGGTAAATTAAGGGGATGGTGAAGACTCACTGATCTTGCACCTTTAACAGTAACCACTGCGCCATCAGCCAAAACAACTTTCTTCAACACCCCAGCATCCACATCATGCTGCATATACCAAACCAACATCAAGTCAATTTCAAATTATCCACATTCAACTACACCATCTTACTCTATACCTATGAAGCACGGGTACGGACACGTACACCGGACACGACACGGACACTGACACGCCAACACCCCTAATAATTTAAGAAAACCACATAATTCAGTGTAATCATATGTGTCGGTGTCAGACACGACGTGTGTCTGACACTGGGACACACATAATTCGAGGAGTGTCTATGCTTCATTGCTCTATACACGACTGACTACCCACCCTTCAATCTTCAACATGTCACAAAAACAAATTACTCTCATAAATAAATTCCAATCATATAGTTAGGAAATGAAATTAAGTGTCGCATAAAGTAAGATATTATTGCTGTTTCATCCTTTTTTTTCTTTTTCTTTTCAATCTTCACAAATTACTATTTCATTTATACAATTAATGTAATAGTGAAGACCCAATTTGGTCATTCACAATTTTCTTGGAGGACAATTTAGTCCCCCACAAAAATGAAACACAAATTTAATTTCCCCTTACTCATTACAACAGATATGTGAACTGCTAGGGACGACTTTGAATGTTAGGAACTAAATTGGTCCGTTAGAAAATTTTGAAGGACCAAATTGGATTTCACTCTTAAATGTAATACATATATAATATGATCATGATTATTTCCTCACACTATCATACTGCATTATTAAAAAACAGAAATTTGATTCTCAAAATGGCAATTAAACTAAATAGCTTAACTTAATTAAAAATAATAAATCAATTAAGAGAAGATTAGAGAAAAGGACATACAGGGAGAGAGAGTCTGATATCCTTGGCATCCTGAATCCAAAGCTCCATAGGTCCAGCAAGCTGAAACCATTTCCCAAGGTCAACATAATCCCAACGATTAGAATCTTCAAGAAGCTTAAATGGAACAACCTTACCATCAATTTCAACATCGAATTGGTATTCTACTGAATGCCCAACCTTAGCTTCTCGAGGATCAAACCCCGTTACCTTGTCTGCTGAAAAGCCTAATCATTTCACAATTGATTCCTTCAAATCGGGAAAAGCTTTGGGATATGGAGGATTGGTTTCAGAAGCGAGTGATGATGAATGAAGGAGGAGAAAAGCGATTCCCAAAATTGTGATGGAGAATGAAAATGATTGGTGGAGATTCGTAGCGCGTGAAAAGTGACGGTAAATAAATTCAAATAACGCGCCTAGGATATCCACGAGATTGTTGGTTAAAAAAACCGAATTGGCTTCGCCCGGGTTCGAACCGGAGACCTTCAGTGTGTTAGACTGACGTGATAACCAACTACACCACGAAACCGTTTGCTGTTTGTTTCAATAGAACAATATTTATAGTTTCTTATAGCGAAGATAATTTCAATGGATGAAATCTTGAACGTAGAGGTAAGTTACTAGTTGGTGAAGAGATTCAATTTCGCCAAATGAAGAACATAGATGGCTGGTTATTAATGATCTTTTTATAAGAAAAAATAATCTAAATATATTTAATCCTTATTTATTAATTTTGTTAGGTCTGCAATATTTTAACCTAATATTTTCCCTTTCATTTTATTTTAACCTAACAACTTTCTTCTAAAAAGATGCATCGCTCCAATTTCATTCCTATCATTTGACTGTATCATTTACAAGGACAATTAACGAAAATCAAGGGCCTGTATTTTCTCACGGACAGTTGTATGTTGCTGTTTCAAGAGTTACATTCAGAGAAGGACTAATAAGAAATTGATCACTGATGAAGATGATGGTGAAGATACTAATGTAACGTCTAACGTCGTATATGAGGAAGTATTTTGCAATGTGATGAAACTACATACCAATGTACTAAAAATTTCATATTTCTTTTACCGAATTATTGATAGGATTACCAAATTTTCTTTTATAATATTTCAGATTTCATACATTTTATGAAGTGTTTTATTTTGTCTACTATGAATTATCACGTGTTATTTTTTCACTGTTACCAGTTATATATTGCATTTTATTATTCGTAATTTCGTATGTCAATCCCTTTACAATAAACCTGTGCAGAGCACGGGTCAAAAATTTAGTATTTATTATTGTGGTGTTAATATTGTTTATTGAAGAAGGTGGTGTATAATGTTGCAAAATTTTCTTTTGCAAAAAAAAAAAAGTTTTAAAATTAGTTAGTTAAAAATATCTAATTTTATTGCTATTAGTTTTTAAGGGAATTCATTTATAGAGCCATGAGCTAATGAAGAGGCAATATTTACTCTATTTAGGAGGTGGAGCGTCGCGAGTAACAACAAACTAGTGATAACAAAACCATAAGACGGGTATAAGTCGCATCCGATCACTCATCCACCAAACAAAATTAATAAAGATTCCGAACGTCATTAAACACTACTTTCATGAGTGGATTTTTTTTGTCAAAGTTTTCAAGAGTGGATATGAATACAAACTATAGTTAACAAATTTAATGTAGATTTGACTCCGTTTTCAAGAGTGTATGAATACAAACTTTGATTAATAAATTAGGAAAATATTTACAAAGGTACTTAGGACATTGTTTAAACAATTAAAAGTGACAATTTTTAGATAAAAAATTGTGTAATTATAACTTTTATATATGTTTGACTTGTATTTTTAAGATAAAATTTCATTTAAAGGTTTCCTTAAACAATGTCTTATGGCATTTATTAGCATGACCCCCATAAATTTAATGTAGATTTGAGCACACTTTTTATTTGGTAATAAGATTTGAATACAATATGGATCGTTAGTATATATACAAATGGTAATAAGATTTGAATACAATTTGGATAGTTAATAGATATACTTTGTATACATGAACTTCTAAATTTAAGGTTAATGATGTTTAAAATTGTGGTTAACTTTGTTTAATAGTTTTTAATGAGTTGTGATATATTCAAGTATGTAGCTCAATTGATAAAGTAATGGGTCATGCTAACCAGTGCCCTCGGGGCACTGGTTAAGCATACAAAAAAAGGAATTTATTACCATAAAAGGAAACTTTGTTGACTTATTTATGGATTAATTACATAGTTTTCAATGCAATAATTACTATATAATTTCCCCTTTTAGTATCCTTAACCAGTACCCCGGAGGCACCGGTTAGCATTTCCCTAAATTAAAATATAAACAATGAGTTCAGACACATTGTTATAGATAAATTAATCATAAATTAACTAACCAAATATTTAAATCGTTGTAACTAATTAAATTGATGTCGAATTTTGATGTGATTTTTTTTTATGGGAATCATGTATTTCTATTCGCAACTACAATGATTAGTCCGACAAGATATGTATAACTATAATAGGTAACAAAAATTTTAATATTGCACCTGTTTAGATTCAAATTCAAAGCTAAAAGAGAAGAAAATTCTTGTCATCTCATCCAAACTTTGTGCAAAAATACAATTTCTCTTTATTTAGAGATGAATTTATCTATACTATTTGGTCTAAATTATTATATTTAAAATGATTTGGTCTAACTAAAATGGACAAGTATGGAGTGATGAATGAAGAGTTAAGAGGCACGTGTAAAAAAGTTAGAAAACAATGAATGAGGAGGTGCTAAGCAAAGCAAGGGGCTATTCTCCATTCCATTACCATACGGAGGGAGGGCAATCCCAAAATCGCAGGGTTATTTGGTTGTTCCTAATTTGCAATTGCAATTGCAATTTTCAAACATGTCCCACAATATTACTTTTACTCTCTCTCTTTTTTTCTGATGAAAGGTCAATCAATCAATCTCTATAGATCCAATTTTAAATCCTGATTATTACTATATTTTCAATAATCAATGTCTGTTATTGTACGGTCAGTGTTCTCGATTCCAATTCTTGTTCAATAATAATATATCTGAAGCATTTGTGGAATTACAGGTATGGAGTGTTTTGACATCTGGAAGAGGAAGAGATAATGGTGCAGTGCCTAGATGGAATAAAGCATTTGTGTGCTTCTTTCGTAAATTGTTGCGATTCTGATTCGTTAAATCAACCTATTGGCTTACAAAATCCACAACTTCTTGCAAGAGAGACCGTGTTTAGTGTAAGTGAGATTGAAGCACTTTATGAACTTTTCAAGAAGATCAGCAGTGCAGTCATTGATGATGGACTAATTAATAAGGTCAGCTATTCTCATTTGATTTGTTAGAGCATTATGACGTCATTTGATCTATGTTCTTTTCCTTATTTTACACCACAGGAAGAATTTCAGTTGGCATTGTTCAAGTCAAACAACAAGGAGAGCTTATTTGCATATAGGGTGGGTTGTTATGCTCAACATTATATTCTTTTTTTCATTTCCCACCTTATTGATGGAAATCATGTTAACCTTATGATTTTATATACTTATGTAGGTTTTTGACTTGTTTGATACAAAGCACAATGGGTTACTTGATTTTGAAGAGTTTGCACTTGCTCTTTCTGTTTTTCATCCCAACGCACCAATTGATGAGAAGATTCATTGTAAGAATGACAAACATTTACTCAACAATTTTTATTTGGATATTCAATGGAAAGGGATGTACTAGGTAGAGGATACATGTTGTTTTTTTAATCGTCTATTTGTTTCCCTTACTGCATTGTTATGGGTAGTAATGCATAAACTTGTTGGGCATTCCCAATTTTTCCTTCTTGCAGTTTCTTTCCAATTGTATGATCTCAAACAGCAAGGTTTTATTGAAAGACAGGAGGTAATTTTTGTTTGTTTGTATTAACTTGAATAAATATGGAAGTTTTGTCCGCACCACATTAGATCACTACTAAATATTGATTCATCTATTGAGAATTTTATTCAGCTTTCACTTGCGCAATTTGTTTTTCTGAAGACCACTGCAAGTGTATTTTCAAATTGCTTGTGGTCCAGTCCAAGGCCGTAGATGAAAACCATACTAGCTCATGAGTTTTAATAGATTGATTGGTTTATCTTTGTCTAAAGACTGATAGGATACTAGATTTGGGCTTTAGCCCTATTGATATGTTGAATGTGGAGAGTAGTGACGTGGCACAATTCAGTTAGGAGGGAAACAATTATAAAAGGGATAGGAGAGAGGAGTAAGGGTCATTTAGAAATATTGTTGAATGTTTGTTAGGAGAGATGTTCTCTCTGGTCTAGGAGCCTAGCTCTGGTAGGAGTGTTCACACTCTGATTTATCCTTTCTTTTCTGTTATTCCACCATTGTAGAGCCTTTGAGCTCATCACTATCCATGAAATAATATACAGTTTCATTGTTTGATTTTACCGTTTCCATCGAAGGCCAAGGCAAAGGTTTACACTAGGTCACTGGGAGCAAAAAAAGTTTTGAATCATATATGATAACCTGTTCAGGAATTAAACAAAAGCATTACTATATTATAATATTTAGGTATTTGACATTTTTCCAAGACAAAATTTGACAACAGTCTTGTATGTTACTGATATATCAGAAACCTGTTCAGGAATTAAACAAAAGCATTACTATATTATAATATTTAGGTATCTGACATTTTTCAAAGACAAAATTTGACAACTGGTCTTGTATGTTACTGATATCAGAACTATGAACAACCTAGATGAAGTTCATAGTGATTTTGAAATCTCTTTAGAACTGTAGTGCAAAATATGTAGTTGTTTCTTTGTTTGTTCTAAATCTATCTGATACTGCGATACAATGTGTTTATGGTATTAGCATGTATTTGATACTAGGTTGTCTATTCCAGATAGCATTGAGTAGCGGCTGGCCCCAAAATTGGGATAGTGGTGTACCACATTGCAGGATGGTCGCTATTCGACTATTGTATATATTAAATATATGTCCAAATATTTTTATATTAAAGTAATACAAGTAAAAGCCTATGGTACTCAAAGGCCCTACATTTTTTACGACGCCTTTTAAGTTGTATTTTTCTATAGATTGGACTTTAAGGGCCCAAACATTTTCTTCTCTCTTAAACTTGTAGACCTAACAGGAGTGTTGTGTGACGTTGGTCTGTAACAACATTTCCGCACACTACCAGCAGCTAATTGTGCAGCTGCAAAAATCGAGATAGAAGCTTCAACCCGGAAAACACATACTTTATGGTCCCTCAGGTTGCTGTAAAACCCAGATTTGGTCACAAATCACGACAGAGTCCTTTCGTTTTTTATTTCTCCTTCCTCTCCTTTGGTTCGACTCTAAAGTGGCACATCATACACAACCTGCTCCACGTTTTTGTGCCGCAACACCCACCACTTTGGCCGCACCACTATATGTGACACACCGAGTGGCTCTGTAGCGTCCATCACTGCTTTGTGCCGCTCTTCCATGATAACGGATCTATCCACAACTATTGACTACCTAGATTTATATGCATTGATGATCCTTGTTTTTATGTGTAGGTAAAACAAATGGTGGTGGCCACTCTTGCTGAATCTGGTATGAATCTTTCCGATGACGTGGTCGAAAGTATTATTGACAAGGTGCTTCATTTACTTGACAACTTACATTACATGCCAAATCTATATGACCATTATCAGACTAGGGTACATTTGAATCATGTTTTAGGTTATTGTATTGCCTTTTTCTGCTTTTTATTTGTTATTTTAGTTTTTTTGCTGGCTACTTGGCTATGTATGAAATTCATTAAAAAAAAAATTCACTCTTATTGAAAGTCTCTAAAAGCAATCTTATGGAAGCATATAAACAAACTATAGGTTACACATGCTTCCTGCATTGTTTGAAATTCAGTAGTTTAAGTTTCTTTATTGTAATTGATTTTCCATTGTTTCCAAATTTCAAGTATTTGCCCTTGTGATGCATGTTTGTCCATATATCATAGTTAATTATTAGTGGAACTCTTATGTGTACTCTAGGTGATGTTTCTCTCACATTTACTCTTAAGCTTCCGCGAAATCTATCGGCTAGTTAAAGTAAACCTTTTTCCAGCGTTATTCTTGTGAAATTCATAGGTTGACATAGTTTTATGTGTATGGAGTTGATAATGACGACATTGGCATATAATATCATTCTTGTGCTATCATAATCTTCTCTGGAGTTTTGTCATCAACATTCTTTATGCTAATACAGACATTTGATGAAGCTGATACAAAACATGATGGGAAGATTGACAAGGAAGAATGGCGAAACCTTGTCTTGCGGCATCCATCCCTTCTGAAAAATATGACTCTTCAGTATCTGAAGTGAGTTTCTTCCTGTTACTAATTACTAATTTGATTTTGAAATTCTCTTACCAGGGAGTAAATTATGTTCTAACATGTTAGGATTTGTTTGTTAAAATGAACCATAATCTTCAAAATTTAATCTCTACTATTAATAAGGAGAATAAGGTGTGGGTATTTTCTTCACTTTTTACTGCAGAAGTTTCAAATTTTTCCATTTCAAATGTTTGTTAAAACCCAAAACTGTATTTTTTAATGATTACAACTCAATGCATATCTCCTTTTCCCTTCATATTTATCCCCACTCATTCTCATCACTCCTCATGTAACTATAGGAATTTTGTTTAAAACGGTGGCCTTTTAGCACCAATACAATTACCTTCTGATTGATTTTGTCCTGGATGGTATCTCCAATACATCTTTTATTCTATTTCTCACAAACAACTTTGTTTGATAATCTCTATCATCTAAGATCTCACTTGAACTGTTTGTCTGGCAGAGATATAACCACCACATTTCCTAGTTTTGTTTTTCACTCGCAAGTTGATGATACCTGAGGCAGCTACATGAGCCTACATCATCCATGTCACTTTTGTTGGTCTTGAATAACAATGGTTTATGTTTCGCTTGTGAATATTGGGATTTTTGTTGAAGGATGCAGTCCGGGATAGATATAGATCTTGTTTATATTTTCGTTGAATAGAACTTTGTTTCTTGTTTTGGATCATTGAGGTTTGTAGATTGGACAAATGGGTTTGATCAATGATTTCCTTCATTTGAGAATAAAAGGGAAACCAGATAGAATAGGTGTTTCAGGTTT
>Ga0228711_1002218_pt1 | contig 29679 bp, 11 predicted proteins | sample MedpolnodulmetaG_2_FD_177996 | JGI IMG/M metagenome (GOLD analysis project Ga0228711, IMG submission 177996) | Root nodule microbial communities from Medicago polymorpha collected in Santa Monica, California, United States - brown nodules | ecosystem: Host-associated > Plants > Roots > Nodule... | reverse complement strand
TATATATATATATATATATATATATATATATATATATATATATAATGATTAATAACATGAATGAGACTTGACTCTTACGTAATTTCAATAACTAAATAGAGGAGATTCGAAGAATCCTAACCGCTGCTGACATTCTGCAATCAAAATAGGTAAACTTTTCTCTGGTGCAAACAAATTAACTTTGCAAAAATCCAAACTCTTATCACTTATAATTTTGCAAACAGATTGTTAACAAGTGTGTTCGTAAAGAGATTTTATATTACTTTTTAAGAAACTAAATACTCCCTCCGTCCTATACTATATCACGTTTTCGCCATTTCACACATATTAAAAAATGTATTTATTTTTGTATGGGAAAGAGATATTGTGAGTTGTTTTACAAAATTGTCTTTAATAAATGTTATGGGGATAATAAATTAAAGAATTGAAATAAGAGAGTAGTAAATAGTTAAAGATATAACATGAAAGTAACATTAATGTTTCACTGGTATTGTAAAACGACTTATAATTTTAGACAATTTTTTCCCAAAATGACTTATAATTTAGGACGGATGGATGGGCATATAGTAAAACTATATTAAAACTTGTGTAGTTAAAATTTTCAAATTGTAAAAAGTACTATTGTAAATACAAAATCTATGATTTTATTTAGTTAACAAATGCCCTGGTGACTCATAAAAAATAAGAAATAAACATATGCACATTTTCTTAGGTGTTTCTAATATAGTTCTTAACATAAAATTATCATGACTATAAATGAGTACTAGTGTGTATACCCATGCAATGTACGGGTAGAACTCAATAGTTTTAATAGTACATTATGGAATTGAAAGGAAAGAAAGAGAATAAAAAGTTTTGATACATTATGTGTAACATTGAAGTTTTACCAAACAAAATATATAAAAAGGTTCTATAAAAAAACAGAACACTGAAGTTGTGTCGATAATAGCATTACAATTTCCAACTACTAAAAAAAGCAGAACACTGAAGTTGTGTCGATATTAGTCATCAGAATGTATTTTGTTTGACAGACTCAAATAGATAGTATATGTCAACAAATCATCGCTTGTTAATCATCCTTCAACTTTTTTTCCAGTTACATAAAGCCTGCAAATAAAAGAGAACAACTTCAAGGTAAAGTATACAAAGACAACGATGTTAATTCTGTAAAACAAAGTACCCAAGAAAATTATTGTTTACGGAAGAGAAATATGATTCCTAGAATATGAACGCTTCGGTTCCATCAAGTCCTTCCAAATTGTTTCCTCCACTTGACCTCATAATTATTCTAATATATACCCGACAAAAGGCAAAATGTACTTGAGAATATTAACTTTCAAAGTAATACATAAATTGCATAATAAATAAGCTTAAGTAATGTTTGCTTAAAACTAATGTCGTGGGTCATACAAAGTGAAATCTTAACCCCGCCTAAGTCAATTTAAAAACATAAATATTGAGACCAAGTTAAAATAGAAACCGAAGCTTAGAATACTAATAAGACCAAACCAGTATTAGTAGAGGGTCCATATATAAATAAAATAAAAGGCAATTTGGAATACACGACACTCAAGATTTATCAATGTCTTAAACATTTGATGAGAGAATAACACCAAACGCATAACTTGATTTGATGACATGGTTCAAAAGACAAACCAAAGGTTATTTAGACAAAAATGAAAATAATGTTTTGTATCATAAACTATCTACAGTCTACACCAAATAGTTTGCAACATTACATGCATTAGTCATCAACAGATGTCATACAACCAAAAATTTTGAACTAAAAAATAATCTCTTAAAAATTTAGATCAACTTATTTTCAATAATGAGACCATACCACTCTAAATCATGGTAGATAACAACAAATGTAAACTATTTTTAAGACAGCTAAATCATTAGTAAGAAACATTGAAAGAAACGCTAAAAAATTTGATGCAAAAAGAACACACAAAAAAAGTCAAATTTCAAACACTACAGCCAAATTACCTGCATAAATCATGGAGTGGAGTAGAAAGAAGATAATGGACAAAGTTGAGCTCAACAAACAACCTCAGCATATCAAGGGATTATGGACTCGTAGAAGTGAGCAAAAATTACAACATCATATGAGAATGTTTTGTTATAAAAGAAACATGATAAAATTTAAAAAATGCAGAACTATAAAGCACAGAAAACAACACAGAAGGATCAAACCCCAGAACTATAAAAGAAGACATCTCATCTTGAAACTTCAGTGTCTGCTTTCACAACCATTATGTAAAACATCATTTTGAAACCTGCCTAAACATCATAAAAAATGAGGCTAATAACTTAAACAATAAATAACAGAACAAAAATAAGTCAATAAGAAGAATAAAGTAACTAAAAATGAAGATTTGAAAGAAAAAAAAGAGAGAGACGTAGGCTGGACTTCAGCATTAGAAACTGAAGCAGGAAAAACACTATAGCAATTTAAACGGCGCACAACCAAAGAAATTATGAAAGGGAAAGTGAAGAAAGAGCACGAGAATAGATATGGAATGGACGTGCAAATAGAAAAATGAAGAAGGCAATGTGTGTGACTTTGTGAGAGGCGCAGAGAATATAATGATGTTTGGAATTGAGAAGCTTTCAAAGAAAAGAAGAAGATGGATGGCTATATTCTGGGGTGGAGAGATTTCAATTTGAAGAAGTGCAGGAGAGGTGAATAGGTCTCCTACCGTAGGAGACCGTATAAAAAGACACTTTTTTGTTTTGTTAAAATGACATGTGTCAGACTCCTCTTTAAGATTCATTGGACCATCCACCATTTATGTTTATAAGAGTTAGAAATTTATATATAGACATAGCCCTCACTATTGAGAATTTCTAGATCCGTCACTGATTGTAAGTTGCAATATTAATGGATCTTCTTACTCGATACCAAGGATTTTTGTATTGTTGTTCACGCCTTACATTGAATCCGCAAAAGTTAAATACATACAATTAAAATAAAAAAAATTGAAAAATAAATTAAGGAACTAATAATAGAAATGTTACTACTAATAGAAAAATTAGAATAGGAAAGCACTCTACTTAAGTGACAAATGTCACACTTGCTATAATATGAACCTTGCTTTATTAATCCCTCCCGTCCTTTATACAAAAACAAAACACATAAATCACATAGACCAAGGAAACACTTTAAAAATAATTATTTACATTTAATACTAATGTAAATTTAAATTTATTCCATCGATGCCTAAATATTAATTGTCTTGATTATACCAACTTACTTACTTTTAATATTCTCTTTCCTAATAAATAAGGGCACTAATGAAATTTAACATCCAATATATTTAAAAATTGGTGAAAATTTCTTATAAAAAGGATCAAAAAATTTGATACTTTTGTTTCTTTTAAAAAGGACCGGAGGGATTATATTGTATGATTCAAATCTACAAATTTCTCAAAGTTATTTATGATCACAAAAGGTAAATTTTATGTGAAGAAGCATGTGAAATGCATATAAGTTTATTCCTAAAAATAAACTCAAAACTCTCCATTCTTATCACTTCATCTTCTTTTTTTTTCACAATCTTCCCCTCCTCTCTTAAAGTCCCAAACACACCCTAAAGGTCTGCCATCCACAACGTGTGTTTGCATTGGACAAGTAGTTCATGTGCTTTCTTCTTTAACAAATCTGCTTGAAGCAACAAAAGTGCACCTCTATAAGCCATTTGCCCCCCTAACTCAATCTCAGCATTTGGTTTTCTCAAAATCTTCAAGAGAAATGCTGCATCAGATATTTCAATGGCCTCATCAATTGAGAACGTCTCATTATTCTTTGAAAGATGTTTCAACCGTTTCTTAATGCTTTCCAAATTGGCTGAAACATCGTCATATATCTCTCCGTTTCTGTGTCGGTTAGATAGCTCATCTTCTGCCGTAAGGCTCAATGACTTGAACTCAATGTCAATTCCTTCTTGTGGCGAAAATTGTTGTTCTGCACAAAAATATGTGATTATGTTGATCAAATTATTTATTAGACAAATATACAATGCTCCATTTTTAGTCCCTTGCAAAGTTTTTTTTTTTTTTTTTAAGAAATCCTTTGCAAAAACATTTGTTAAAGAGTCATACATTGTACAAAATATGGCTTGAAAATGTGTATATAAGTGAGAGCAATGTTCACCTTACAAACTGATTTCGTAGTGTTGTGTTAGACTCAACCGCAATTTTTAAGATGGTATCAGAGCCTCTAATATCCATTAGGTCATCTGCTATCAGATATCTGTGCTATCGGACCACCCATCATTTATGACCACGAACCAAGTTCAATAGTATTGGTCGTGGGGGGTAGTACGACTTCAGACAAAATATGGCATGAACATCGGTTTATAAATGAGGATAATTCATACCTCACAAACCGGTGACCACAATTTCTTTGAAAACTACATACTTACAAAGACTAAAATTATACCTGATATAACCCTTGTTTGCTTGGGCATGCTACTAATGCGTGCTGTATGACGCCAGTTTTTACTTTTACTTTGCATTGCAGGTAAACTCCTACTTCGCGATGAACTTGGTGATCTTGATGGACTGCGACTTACGTATTGGCGAGAACCAGATTTATGATGTTTACGTGCATCTGAACTTGGCCTGCAAAAGTGAGATAAAATATATGTTTTATTTTGATACTCTTTACTACATGTTTAAAGAAAATGAAAACTTTCTCAGTGAATTTAATTCAGTTGGTTGGTAGAGATATTGTATATTATATGCAGGGATCATTTGGATACCCCATTTCTCCACATTTAAAAATGTGTGCCTCCGACCACTAAACTACTCGGGAAAAAAATAAAATGAAATTCGACGAAAAAGCTTAATAGTGTGATGTGTGTTGTGCGAAATTCAAGGAACAAATTATAACCATTGGATCATATGCTTGCTTTTGACCTGTTAGACTTTTATTTACTTTTAAAATGTTAAAAACAGTTTGTCACCAGCACGCCCATGTTTCGTAGCCAGTCCGCACTGTATTTCTTCGCACTAAATAGCAAGTATCATAGTTAAATGACATATATTTCTTGTGTGTTTAAATTGTATACTCAAATACTTGTCCCCAAATAAGACCTCTTAGAGGATATGTATAAAAGTAAAAGATATGAGAATGAGTTACAAAACAGGAAAGACCAAAAACCACACTTACCAAATTTTTGTTTTTTATTAGGAAAATAATAAACAAAAAAAAAACTACAAACTGAGAAATTGATATCATGGACTCTTTTATATTGTTTTTTATAAACTATTTAATTGAAGAAGAGAAACAAAAATTCGTCAGTGCCATGTTATTAATAATGCTTTTCCCATCTTCATTTTTTTTTAAAATAGATAAAAACAAAAAGGTTCACTATTTGGTTTAAGGCAGAAGTTTGGATGTTATGGTTGTTAAGGAATAAAATATTTTTTTCTAACAGTAGCTACACATATTAAAATTATTTTTCAACGTGGCTTCTCCGACTTTGATTTATGTAGATGAAGCAGGCCAAAAAAACAATGCGTGCTGACAACACAATGCTTAATGCTTCCTCAAAAAAACACAATGCTTAATGTAACAGCTTGGAGTCTTGTACTCCCTTCCTTAATAACAAGATTTCTTATAAAAAAAAATAAAAAAAACTATATTTCCTGTTAAATATATGTTTGTGTCATCAATTTAATCAAACATATACTTGACAAAAATCAATTAATACTTCCTATACAAAGAAAAACAATAAATTTTATTATTTTCATGCAATTATTTGTCTTTTATATTTTTGATAACATATACAATGAATTTTTCCTTTATAGTATTTGATCTAATAATGTTTCTACAAAAAATTGTTAAAGATAACATATTAAAAATATTTACCGCTATCTATTTTTTTACAGTTTTTTTCCTTACAGAAGGAGTTTCACCGCTATATAATGTTACTAAGAACTTTTAAAAGGAAAATGCTCAATCTACTCCTTTTAAAATAGAGTGATGCAATATCTCATGAGAAAAAAAACTCACGAGAGCATCACGAATTAGAATTTTCCAATGACAATTCAACATTTAGCGGCAAACATGGTGAATTGTCGGAATTCAAGGAACCAATTATAATATGGCATATGTGAATCAATTCGCTTGCTATTCCTTCGCTTCAAATAGCATTTTTTTTTTAAAATAAGAGATAAATTGTAAAAAAATAATTTTTTAAAATCAATCATACTATATTAAAAAAGAAATGTTTAAAACTAATAACAAAACTTTTGTCAAAAAAAAAAAACTAATAATAAAACTATAATGTTTAACCTGTTGACGGATTCCTTCTCCGTTGTTTCTTTGCCTTTTGGTGTATCTTCTTCCAAAGGTCTCCTAGAATTCATCAACTCCTCCACGGTCGTACAAAAAGAGCCATTTTTTCTACAAAGCATATTATTCTATAGTGCTTTAGTATATTGTACAAATAAATATGAGCAATATACACAAAGTGCACATGAATTATGGCTATAAGGGACATCACAAGAGGAAGAGGAAGTCTATATCCTTCTGGGAATGAATTCTCTCATGTTCAATTTTTGTTATGTTGAATGAGAGAGAGTGTGTGTTTCAAAGTGGAAGAAAAACAACTAAAACCACTCATATTTTTTTCAACTTTAGTGGATTCCCTCCGGGCGTCCGAATCCTCTTCATTTTCTTTGAAAATGAGGATCAACATTTCCTTGACTAGTTGAATGATATGTGGAGAGGATCCGAACGCATATAGAAGATATGAGATGCAACACGAAATCATTAATCAATATATAAAGATGGTGAAAAGTGCCCAAATCTAAATAATAACATCAAGGTAGGAATCATAAAAAAAGAAGAAAAATACTAAGATAATATATCTAATTTTTTTATTGTTCAAAAAAAGGTAGGAATCATAAAAAAAGAAGAAAAATACGAAGGTAGAACTTCACTACTAAAATCAGTTGTATTAATGTTGAGAAATGTCTATTTCTTCTTTGATTTACCACTAATACAGTAGAAACTCTTTAAATTAATACTCGGTAAATTAATAAACTCTCTAAAATAATAAATTTGTCTGGTCCCGACTTGGGCCAATGTAAAAAATTGAAAAACTCGATAAAATAATAAGATAATAATTTTTTGGGAGATCCCTTTATAATTTTTGGTCCCAAGAAAATCATAAATTAATAATTCATTCAAACTGAAGAAAAAAAAATATTACACTCTATTGAAATATGATTCAATAGTTGTCTTTTTTCCTTTAAAGTTCAAGTTTGTTTGAAGCTCATCTCTAACTTTTCTTATTGCATCCAATAGCTCAGGTGTTGTATTTTTGTATTGTATTTTTCTAATGCATATGAACACAATAGTTACTAATTTACGTTGAGTCCCAAGGTTCGCTGCAACGTAATTCTAAGAGGCATAGACTAATTTGCCTTTTTGTTTGGTATGTACTGTATAATTACTTAAAAACTCTTTAAATTAATAATTATTAATTTATCGATAAATTAATAACTCTCTAAATTAATAAATTTCTTCGGTCCTGACATTATTAATTTATAGAGTTTCTACTGGATGTAAAAAAAAAAAGTGCAAAAGTATACCTGGACCTCCTGCGAAACATGTCGTTTCTTTGATTGGAATCACTGTGCCAAATCTATAATTTCGAAGGAAGATAACTATATCTAATATCACTATGGGTTTAATTCGGAATGTTGTTGCTTGTTTAAGGACATGTATTTCAGGGTTTATATTAACGAAGAGGCTATATTATAATATTGATTGATGCTAATATTGACTCAAAAAACAAAAAGCTAAAGTTAAAAATTGTGCACATCCCATTTCATTTTGGACTAGAACATGCAATTTAGTCGTCTCTTTTCATTCTTTACAATATTAATGCTTAGTTGGTCAAATTTATTAGGCTATACCTTTAAATTTTCGAGGAAATTACTTATGCATCCTACTCTTGCATTGGATATTGTTATGTAACAAAACAGAAATATCTTTTTTTTAAATTGAGATAATAATAAAAGACGTAACGAGTAATGTTTAATAACTCGATATTAGCTCAATTGGGATATTGTATTATATACATAGTGGTTATGGTTCGAACCCCGAATCATTCACCTATTCAAATTAAGAAGTGAATTTTTAACTACTAAACTACTTAAAAAAAACTCGACAACACATCTATTGTTTGTTGGAACCTTTTTTCCTTTTTAAAAAATTAAAAATTTCTTGCTGCTAGCATTGTATTCTTTTTTTGGATAATAGCACTGGTTTTTTTTAGTCTCTAACAATAATCAACATTAATTAATGTTTTTTATAAATAAAAAAAAATGGGTATATTAAACACACCTAATCTAACTTTTCCGATTAGGGTCACTCTCACAGCTCATGACAGTGTACAAGGTAACTAGGGTCAATAAGTCGTGTTTTAATAAACAGCTTAATAACATATGATTGGTCTTGGGAACCTGTTGAAGTTGGATTTCCACGCATTCACACGGCTAGTATATTTGTAACTATTGGATTAAGATGAAACAATTCAAGATTCAATATAGATTTAAGTTTTTTTTAATATTAAATATTTTTAGTTTGAGTAAAAACTTGATCGTATATCATTTGAAAAAATCTGAGTTTGATTTTTGGATAGAATAATTCTATTAAGCTATACTTACCATACGACCGAACTCCAGATTATCAGACTCTGTTCTCTACTATGAACCAAATAGTTAAATACAAAAAAAAACTTGATGACCGCAAACAAATCATGGTCTTGAACTTGATAAATTTGATGGGTACTAGTACTTCGGCCCTCTTTCATTCCAAAGAAAAGAAAAAAATTTCACGGCTACTTGAGGTAATATCACCTTTTAGAGCAAAAAAAATGTTCACTTTGGTTATATCGCCTTTTAGAGCACTTTGGCTCTTTTCATTTGTCGCACGACCACTAATGGGAGCTGACCTATTTTGCACCAAATTCCAGATGTCTCGGTATCCAAACATCACTATTGTAGTTCCTCCCATCAAGAATAGGAGGATTTGCTGGAAAGTTTTTGATTAGATGTGTAGCCATTGACGAATCTCTGTGATTCAAACATGTCTTTATACCAGATATTGGAACAAGATGAAACTCATTGAAGTTTTATGTATTGCACTCAATCACAATTTTCACTTAGGTTGAAGAAGATTAGGGTAATGGGAGAGAAAGAATAGGGAGAGAGTTTATGAGTGCAAATCACACACTTCACTACCTTGTTTACATACACAATTGATATGAGTTAGTTCACATACACATGTGACTTATAACAATTCTAACTACCATCAAACGTGCCATAACAAAATAAATAAATAATAATCCTACAAAAGCTAAGCAAGCTTATTAGTTGACTAATTTTGAATTAATTCCTAACAAAGCTAATATTTGGATTTTTTTTTTTTGAAAGATAAGTAAAAGTGATTCTAAAAGTATAAAATTGATTTTGAATATTTATCATCAATTATCAAATAAATTTCAACATGACGTTCTTGTTTTTTCTTGAAGGGAACATGAAGTTAGAATCCAAAACTTTTGTCAACAAACATAATTTTCAACATTGAGTTTATTTGTTAATTCATTGTTACATAAAGGTAAGAAAACAGGTCAAGTTACATTAAATCAAAGATACACTAACTTAATTGACCTATGGATTCCATAGAAAAGTTATTGCAACACTTAAAAATACACTATTTCTTTTTTCAACTAATCTTAAAGGAGTGAATAAATATATAAGAAAAAAGGGACAAACTATGCAAAACCCAACCATCATACATGAAATAAAGGGGGAAATTATTTACCATTCTCCCTCATGTATAATACAATGTATTGAAGAAATAAGATTGTAGCTAAACTTTACTATGTTGAAGTGATGACTCTAATGACGTGCATGAGGAGGTGGTGCATGGGGTGGTGTTGGGGGTTTGCATTGGTAGCATTTAGCAAAAAGCCCAAATGTGTCAATTTGTCTTATAAAGTTGGTCATACTAGCCCATCCTCCAAACCCAAATCCAACCACAAAAACCCATACCACAATGAAGGCATTCAAGACATATACAGCTGGCCAACTTGGTAGGAATGAAGGAGGCTTCTCAACAGCATTCTGCAAAATGAGAAAATTGTTAAAGCATAGCACAAAAATATGGAAACTAGTTTACTAAGTAATTAAGAAGATGAGCACCATAGTCCTCAGTTACTTGCGACGCAAGCAATTGATGCTTAAGACAGTTTTAGACTTAGAAATTTTGTGGTAACTACTTTGCTTAAGTTTAGGAAAGTTAGTTATGATTGAATGAGGTGAAGATAACAGTAGTTTATGCTGATCTATCACTGAAATACTGTAAACACATGTAATTGCTACTATTGCAAGCTATATGAACGTACTTATAGTTTAATAAAATCGAGATTTGAAGTTATAATAAATTTTGATTCTTAATAATAAGGCATTTAGAATTATTTCGAAGGTAACAACGACTTGAGTCTTAGAGGAAGGGATTGTCTGACCATACTAAAATCATGACTAATATAAGCAAAATCAATTTTTACGGTTCCTACAAATCAAGGGTCATCCAAAAGTAAGGACAACCCCTTATTTACAATCTCATCTTTTGGTACTTAACAAATTGCCTCTTCATGATTTGTTATTTTAAAGCCTTAGTTACTTTAAGTCTTACATTGCTTTGGTGACCCTACCTATACCAAAACATGTGATAACATATATAGTCCCTTCCACGTTTGAATGTTGACAAATTTTGGTATATGTTGCTAATATATGCCTCAAAAATTTCAAGTTCTACATTTTTTTTTCAAGTCTTCCTCCATGCCTCCTAATTTGCCTCTTAGGATTAGAAATTTTTTAAAAAATTGTGTTTTTATCTTATTTGGAGCCTATTTTACTATGAGAGCCGAGTCTCCTATTTCACTTAAACAGCCGTGCTTCCATTTCTATTGTATTACTAAAAAAAATTCCCAAAAAAGGAAGCAACAATTATGCCAAATAGAGAGATTTAACAAGATTGTAAAAAAAAAAAGTATCTATGGGGTTTAAATTCTATATACAAGGAGGCCCCTCTAATATCATGGATTATTTTGTGAAATTTCAACAACCTTTCTCCCTTCCTATATGAATTATTTGGGGAAGAAGAGACCAAAGATCCAGTCAAATCCCCCAGCTCAGCATGAGGCATAGTACAATAATCCAACTGCATCAAAAAACTAAAAGAAAATGACCCACTACTTGCCTCAATTCTTCTTGTAATATTTCCAAATCAAAGCCTTAAATGCTTTTGTACATTTGTTGCTCCCATTTTTTCTAGTACATGAGTAGTGAGTTGTGACCGTATGTTTGCAAGAGATCACACAATAATGCCTATGGATAAGTGAAGGCAATTCAACTGGGGTAACATATCTTAATCTGACTGTGAACCCACTCATTAATAGTAGGGTACAAGTACCATAAACAAGATATGGTTGTGGGGGCATAAAGAAGTACCATAACCCGTGTCTTTTATGAAATACATAACACTACTTTAAATTAGTATACTATTTTAATTTAGTGGAGCTGAACTTGAATTTCTTAGATAATAAGGTATTTAAATTCCAATTTTTTAGATGGAAAAAACGTAATTGAAAGGGAAGATACCACTATAAAGGTATTAGTCAAACAAATTCTCTAACGGAGTTTATTTAATTTATTGGCAAGGTCGGAGAGGGTCTAATAATTTCCCTACAAACACATGGGTCTAAATACGAATCCAAGTTTTATTTACAAAACTTGTACCACAAACAAAATCAGACAACTTGCATTTTGACTGTTTCTACTTTTGAGCCAATTTATCGAAGTCAAAATGTGGTCATCTAGTCATCTTGATTGCGTGGCTACGTTAAATGTATGATTTTCTTATTGCGAGAATTGAAGTCTCGCCCATTTTTCATTGTTATTCATTTATTTATTAAAGGTGTGTCATTATAGATCATATAAGGAGACAACTAAAGCAATGACATGCGATTTCAATCTCAATCAAGATTAAAGATGGTAATGGTTTACCTTTCTAGCAGAGGCTGTTCTATAAGTGAGCATATGAGCTAAGGCAGGAATGATGTAGACAGTGAAGCTAACAAGTAAGGCCCCAACAGCTGAGTTTATGGGTCCAAAGAAAGGGAAGATTATTGCCAAAAACCATATAGGTATCACCACTGGTAATCTTACTAGTGCCCTTAAACAGATACTCTTTGTGTCATGCATACCAATGACCTTCTCCCACACAAAATACAATGGAGTACATGCAAACCCAAATGTGATGAACTGCATTCATTTTAGGGAAGAAAAGTTGATGTTAATTTTTTGAAAAGATATAAACCAATAGTGCTTTTCTTCAACAAAAAAAAACAATAATGCTCATTTTTATAATTGAAAAACTAATTTGCAAGTTCTACAAAAGTTATATCCTTGTGAAAAAAACACTTTTCAGTAGACTAACTAAAGAAGATAGAATTGACAATTGCAGTATTAATATAGGCTATTATGGGTAAAAACAGAATGTTTATGCTATATTTTTGTAGTATGAATTTAGAGATTATATATATAAAAAACTTATATCACCTTGTAAGTGTTATTCATAAATTTAGTGTATATATTATATTTATTAATTTTGTCTTTTTAAAGAAAATGCAAACCCAATGTTTACGCTTTCGTTCCTCTCCTTCACAATTTTTAACTCTCTCTTCTAACTCTCATTATCTCTCTTAATCTTACTCTCTCTTGATTATTTTTATATTTTTAATGAAGAGGGGAAATTAAATTAAGAGAGATAGAATGTTAGAAGAGGGAATGAGAGAAATTGAAAGGAGAGAATCCAAGTTCATTATTTTATTTTTAAAAGAAGAAATAATATATTGACAATTATCTTAGAACAATCTAATAGACAACTATTTTTTTTTTTTTTTATGGAATAGACAACTATTTATGCATTAGTCATTTTAGCATTTTTAATTATTTGTTTAATTTTGTTTTCGTGTCATTACATATATTGTCTTCTAGATTGAGTTTAGTTTGGACCACCAAATACATGGATCCAACTTAAACCACTTTTTTCACATTTAGATTATTTTTTCACATTTAGATTAGATTGTTCCATCAAATCTTAATATGTTCCACATGTGGATGGAAGATAATAAAGTTTAATGGATCATCATTCCTCAAAAAAAAAGTTTAATGGATCATCTAATATAAAGGTGGAAAAAAAATGATATAAGTTTGACCTATGTATTTGGTGGTCCAAAATAAACCGACTAGTATATTTTTTACTATCTCATATGTTGTTTTACTATGGTTATTCAAATAACATTTATCTCTTAAAAAAATTCAGTCTACTATAAGATGTGACATTTTATGAAAATCTAGACTATGAGACTAAAAAGCTTACCTGATGAATGAGCATGAGGATAACAGCAGCATCACGGAATCCATTTTTGGGGAGAAGAGAGAAAGCATTGGAATGGTTTAACAACTCATCACCAAATGCCCAGTAAACGGCAACGGCTGAAGGAAGCGTTAATGTGAAAACGTACAAAGTTGCCAGAAAATATATGTACTTGAACTTTTGAGGTTTCCACATTGCATGCATAATCTCTCTGCAATGCAAACGTGTGTGTATGTCAAAATAATTGTTCACTTTATAGGTACAAAAGATCTAGGCACAAAAATAATAGCAAGAAAAAATGACACATTGAAATTTCTAAAATTAGGAATCTTATGGCTTATAAAATTTCTAAATATATCATGTTTCCATTTTAGTTTCTCTAAAAAAAAAAATCTGATTTTTGGTTCTTTAAATATTTTGCTTTTCAATTTTAATCTATATTATTTTACAAAAGTTTACATTTTCTGTTCCAAACGATTTTTTTTAATGAATTTTAAGATTAAATAATTAAATTATTTAACTAATGGTGTTTTGTGGTCTTATCAGCGATATGTCATTAAAAAAAGTCTTTTGGAACACGAAACATGAAGAAAAAAAAATCAGTTTTGTATCGAAATTTTTTAACAAATTTTATTAGAATAGGTTTGACTGGAATTGATAAAAAGTAATTTTACATAGAGTTAAAAATATTACATTAACTTTAGTAAAAAAAACTTCAAATATAAATTATTTTACTTTTTACTCAATTGCAACCAAACCAATTTTATAAACTAAAACTTTTCATGCTAACCACATTATTAATTGAGCAACTGGATATATAGGATAAGAAACAACAGAGATAAACTTCACAAAGTGTAGGAGAAGAAAAAATTGAAACAAGTGAAAGAAGAGGGAGAATAGATATTGGTGCTACTTACACTGTCACAGCATGTCCACCAAACGTGTAGAGTATATTAGTGGCTCCGGTGAAGTACAGCACTAGCTTTGTTGGACCAGAGTGTACCACATTTTCTATCTGTAAACATGATTTGCAAAAATCAAAACATCATATTGCATGCTTTTTGAAAATGGATCTCTCATCTGACATGGCGATCCACAATAGTAATTGTGATTGCATCATCCATATTTAATGCAAATATAAACAATATCAAGACCAACTTGGACCTTTACAAATTTTAATGTAGTGGTCCACAATTTAAAACCTTAACATTAGAACAAAAATATTTGCACATTTTTTTCATTTCCAAACATCAATTAAACACTTTTTTTTTCCTATTTCTTTCTTCCAACCACGTTATCAATTTATCGCATCATTCTTTTTATATCTTTATCTATCAAAGTGTATACATCTATATGGATGTCGGTCCAACATTTTGCATTATATTAAGATGACAACTTTTTTATCCTAGATTGCTGTTTGATATCTATCCAACACTCAACCATTAGACCTTGGATCACTTTTATTATTTAATTGAAGTTTTAAATAAATTTAATTTTTGAATTGCTTTTACCTTAAGAATACCGGTTCAACTTTGTTGAGTAAAAAAATTCTTTCAATATTAATTGTTGCAACTTGCTTTTGTACATGAAGAGAATTAATTTACCTGGCCATTAACTATAGCAGCTATAGCCATATACCAAGCAGTATAAGTGGTCATTCCAAGACCAAGAAATGACCAAAGACGGTAATTATGAAAGGAAGGTATGAACACAGTTGTAGCACAACAAGCTCCAAAAATATAAGTCCAAGTCCTTTTGTCCAATTTATCATTTATGTAATATATATTACTGCATATTGTAATCATAACAACCAACATTAGAAAGAAGAAAAAAGTATATAATAATCAATCAAATGAAAACCCATATTTTATTACTCAAATTGCATTTAAAAAATAAGTAAAGATCTCACCTTGCACATGCTATAAGCTGAATGACTGATCCAAAGAGGAGAAAAGTGCAATTGAAGGCTAACCCCAATGCTTTCCAATATCTACCTAGTAATCCATCAAGAACTTCAAACCACTGAAATCCACAAAAACAATGTTGTTTTAATAGTCATATTAGAAACAAATATGCATGATGGAAGAACCAAAGTTTTAATAAAAAAGGTCAACACCCGTAAATGGATTTGTTGTTGTAACTACGTCGCACATTTTTTAATCCCGATAGTTCGATCTAAATTGAAGGTCGGAATTATTTAAAACTGATTGTACTGTTTGTAATATGAAGTGTCTGATTTCTAATCAATGATCGAGATTGATTACTGCATGTAAATGCGTGTTTTTCCTCTAGTAGGGAATTGAATTTGAATTTTCACGATCAAGGCCACAATAAGTTGGGTTTTTAATATCATCACAAATGTCACCGAGGCTACATTAGTAATAATTGACTACAATTCACTATAGTGTCAAGTACTACGCGACCATTACCACTATACTCTGGACATGAGATAAGAGATAAGTAAAATGTGGCGAATGATTGTTCTAGTCGGGGTTGGAACTTCATTACTCTAAATCTATTGAACTTTAAGGAAAACTCATTAACCATTTTCGCTCAATCCAAAAAACTAACCTGGATGACATGGTTCTTGAAGTTAACATTTTCTTTTTCCTTTCTAGCACGATACTCAACATAGAGTACACTAATTAGATAAGCGGTCCAGCTTCCAATAAGTCCATAGAATATCTGAAACACTATGCCTGATACCATACCAAGTTGAGAGAAAGAATATGGAAGTGTCAACAACACTTGAGCCACCTAAAAAAAAAAAAATTAGAATTAAATCATCATGAAACTAAAAAAAAAATTATTTCATAAATCAATAAAAAAAATGATTATTTTTTTTGTGTGTGGAAATTTATATTTAGTTACTTGATTTGAAGCACAACTAAACCATGCATCCCAAACAGAACCACCATGCCATAAGAAACTTTTGAAATTGAACATGGATTGATCTTCTGCTATATCTTCTAAACTTGAACCACCTTCTTGTTCTGTCTCATTGATGTTTGTAACAATTGCTTCCTCTGCTTGGTTTTGAGACAACATTGTCTTTGTTATCCACAAAAATAAAATGCCACTGTCTTAATCCTTGTGGATCTGCAATACATAAAAAGTGACACTATTTGAGACAAAAATCATGATCATTACACAACCCCAGATCCATATAATTCCTTTCAGAATTCCAAAAAAAATATATACATATTTTAAAAATTTATCACAATAAAAGCTACAGAATCAGAATGAGGACTTAACCTTTTGAAGATTGAAAACTTTATCACAATAAAAGCTACTTATTTAATGACTCCAGCCACCAATTGGCAGAGAAAAAAACTGTGAAAGAGAGGAATAAAAGTTGGTTTTTTATGTATTTTTGGTTTCAAGAGACTTTGAGATTTTGAACTATAAAAAGGCTATTTTAGTTACTATTCAAAGGGATGTATATGTTACACATAAATGGATATAAAATGTTGTTTTGGTTTATAATTTATGATATATATAGAAAAATAAAAAGTAGTATGTGTGTGGAAGAGTGAAGCAACCTAGTAAGTACTAAGAAATAATGTTTTCTGTTGCTTTTTTGTTGGTGTCTTTTTCTGAAAGGAGAAAGAAAGAGATGAGAGGCATGAGAATCTACTTCACTGTTTGTTCTAAATTCTGATTCGATTTTTGGTGGTGAGGGCACTGAATTTTGTGATTAAAAGGACTGAGATTGAGACACTGATCTAATCAGTATGAGAAATGAAGTGAAGGAATCCTCTTTATTTGTATAATCATCAAAAAGTGGTTTCAACGGTTAAGATAATAAATTAATTTATTTTTATTTTTATTTTTATTTTAAAGTGACACTGATCTTTAAATTTTCATATAGTGTTTAAGATGAGATAAGCATCTAACCAATGCATAAACAATTAGGTAATGTTTTCTATTATTGAGGTAGAAAATTGTTATTTTTAATGAACTATTTTAAGATGTGTAACTAAATGTATTATTTGACGATGTATTATATAAAGATGCGTTATACAACAGAGTCTTTTGGATGATTTAAGGTCAATCTCGAGGTTAGAATAGGATTTTCTGGGTTTCTGGTACTGATACGCTCGCTAAGCAAGCCTACAGCTCGCTAAGCGAGCAAAACAACAAATTTCTGGGCATTTTTGTCATTGGAGTCTCGCTAGGCGAGCTCCCGGCTCGCTAGGCAAGCATGACAGTAACAGTGTAAGTTGTTATGTCAGTTATGGATGCGGGGGGGTCTCTAAGGCATTTCAGGGCATTCCTTTGACACCGATTCGCTTATGTTTTGGGGCTTTAGTGAGGGGGAATGAGTAATTAATATGAATTAATGTTAATAAGATGAATTAAGAACCATGATGGTTAGAAAGGTTTTAAGGATTTATCTTAGTAACATGATTTGGAACAATCGATGAAATAACGTCATAAAGAACTTGGAATGCAGTAGTGTATTCAATTAATAGGAAGATGGACTTAATGAAATGATTTTCATTGATAACAAGTGAGGGCAGGTGAGAAAATTGGCAATTTTTAATAATAGACATTAGGCGACGAATTGAGTAGAAGATGCAGTTAAATGATAGGTGGGGATGTGATGTCTAAAGAAGTTTAATTTGTGAAACATATAATGATGTGGAAATAATGTACTATTTTAAGATGTGTAACTAAATGTATTATTTGACGATATGTTATATAAAGATATGTTATTTGAAGATGTGTTCATATAAAGATGTGTTATGCAAAGATGTGCTCGATAAAGATGTGTAATTGTCGAGTCAAATAAAAATGTGTATTGTTGAGTCATTAATTGGTGTTCATCCATTCATGGTCAGCCTGATTTAAAGATGTGATTTAAGATGGGGGGGATAAATCAGTAATATGCCTCTGATATCCAAAACTGGTACCACAATTAGGGACATTGCATACATAACTGCAAGTCTAGTTGAAGATGTGTTATTTAAAGATGTGTAACTATTTAAAGATGTGATATTCAATGATGTGCTTCTATGTGGTTATGTGTGAATGGTCTGTATTTTCCTAAATGTCGACTTGATATTCTTAATTGTTGTTGATGCTTACATGTTATTATAAGAGGTTGATTGATGCCTATTGATTTGATTAAATGAATGTATATGTTTAAATGTTAATATTATCTGACTGTGACGTATATGTGCTTAAAATATAATTGACGTGTTCTTTTATTTGAATTTATACATGTGTGTATGCATCTCTTAAGTTGGATATATTGTCATCATCTATTGGATTGTACCCTCGCTTGGTACAAATTCACAGAAAGGTGAAACTTAGTAGCAGTAAGTCTTGGATGATGACGTTGGAGCCTTCTCATTTTTGTTTATCGCCTTTGGGAGTCTTTATCGAGTTGATGCACTGATTAGTAACACTAGGAGTTGGGGTTTCATTCTGTCTCGGACTTTGATCCAGAATTCGTCTTCAAATTCAATTTTGATGTTGATACAATGATTGTATAATCCTGATTGGATAAAAACATCCATGACCTGAAAGTTCTATACAAGGTAAAATTGATTCTTCCACCAATTTTCTCTGGCCCAAATTTCAATGTAAAACTTGTGATTGCAGCACCTTCACATTGAAGAATTCAGTTATTATTCAACAAATTCAAATTTAGATTTTTAAGGGATGAGATCAATTCAGAAGTGTCTTATTGTATCTTTTATTAAAATGGATTTATCTTTCTTATTTAGATATTTCTAGAGCAGACATAATTGAATTGGTCTAATTCAAAATTGTTCGATAGATTTAAATCTTCTATATCATATGGATATATCACGAGATAAATAATTGTTCGACGGTCCTTAGATTTACTTAAGACATTCTAGTTGATGTGGAAGATCGGACAATGTTGCAACCATATAGCATACTAAGAACTCCTATCACCAGACCAAGTCAAAAGCTATGGTACCAGTTGTTAAAAAAAAGGGCATAGAGAAAATAAAGGAACATAATCACAACACAAGAATATAGCGTGAAACTTCAAAACCGGAGAAAAATCACAGTTGTTGTCTAATGACAGCCAGAGAATAACACTATATAAATTTTTTTACAACATATAGACTACTTTTAAACACCTACCGTCCTTAGTATAACCACCACACCTTTCAAAGCAACTACCTAACAATATCTCACAACACTCTAAAACAAGAGTATAAGAGAAAGGGAGAGAAGGAAAAAAAAGTCGGATACACACTCTAGAATTGGGCTCCTTCCACTTTTACAATTCTAAACTATATAAAAAAATTTTGATATGTATATTTTCATCCAACACCAACATCTCATTCATAATCTATATTTGATACTGTATATATGTTATAACTTGTATTTGTGATTTTAGTTATCCTGTTAAAAATTCCAACACAAATAACTCCTCATAGAGTTTGACTCTAATCCTTTCTCATTTTATATTGAGAGAGCACTAGACAAGATGGGAAAATATTGATAAAATACGTATCAATTAACAATTTCCCATCACGTTCTATTTAAGTTAAGTAATTCACAATTATCCTCAACCGAAAATTCACACTATTTTGTTTACAAAGAAACTTTCACAAAAGACAACGTTGTTTTAACGAAAATTGGAAGTTGCTTAAATTTAGCCTACACTAGCATGTGAGTCGAGTCATGGTCTAAGAGACTAAGACCTAATGGCAATCACATGGTTACCTATTTGACCAAGTTTCTTTAAGAGGTTCATTATTATTATAGTTTTGGTTGAATAAAATTAAAATGACACCGATTATAAAAATGTGTGATTATATATCATTGGTACAAATTGATAAAAATATATCAAAAATATAATAGTGTTGTACAAATTATAATAGTGTACAAATTTATTTCTTTTGAGAAATTGATAGGGTGATTGATCTTTTAAAAACGATACAGTTATGATTTTATTTTTTTTAAGGAATACAGATATGATTTTTTGTATTTCGTTAAGTAGTTATCGTACAAAATAGAAGTAAATTTAGCATCGATTAAATTTCACCAAAAGTATCTCATTTCCACTTTTTCGTCATAAAATAGTTGTAAATTTAGAATATCAATATATTTTTATTTATTTTCAACTAATATATCTTTATTTATTAAATTTCAATCAACTTAATTATCTACGGTGAAAACTTGGTGATAAACACTTTAGTAATTTGAGATTCTTCTTATTTATAACTTCATGTTTTTACCTATAAACATAAAGTCCCAGTAATTTGAGATTCTTCTTATTTATAACTTCGTGTTTTTACCTATAAACATAAAGTCCTGAAAAAGTGACCAAATTGTTGAACTTTTTCATGATTTTTTGAAGATATATTGAAGATGTTAAAATATGACTTTTCACCAAAAATTATATTTTTCCGACAATTGACACATTAATTATGAATTTTTAAAGCGTCAAAAAGTCTAAAAACAAAACAACGGAAATCTCGACCTAAAAATAGAATTTAGAGTTGGTTTTTTGTAGACACCTCTACAAAGATGCATATAGAGGGTTTACAAAGTTTCGTAGAAATCAAACTTTGACTCGATTAATTTTGATTTTTCAACCAAATCGAGAAAAATTGCAATTTCGCTCGGAGTAAGCATATACTCACAAGTCAAATTTAATTCCCTAGTTTTTCTATCATGTTAATAACATCATAAAAAACACCACCACTAAATTTTATAGTTTTTAAACAAGGGAAAAATTAATTATGAATTTTCATTCCCCATAATTATGAATTTCTTAAACAATTCATGATTAATTCGTTCCTTTTTTAAAATCTCCGAAATTCTGTGGTGATTTTGACCCGCAAGTATATGTTGAATAAGAGCGAAATTGCAATTTCGCACGTTTTGATTGGAAAAAAAAAAAATCAAAGCATAGTAAAGAATGCTACAAAACATGGCAGAAAACTGTCTATATATTTTTTTAGAGGTATCTACAAAAACCAACTCATTTTATTTCTAGGTCGAGATTTTCGTTGTTTTATTTTTGAGTTTTTGGCTTAATGGTGAGACATTCGTTTGTGCAGCTTTTTTGGCTTGCTTGTGTTTGGGTTTCGGAGAGTGAAAGAAATAATAGACTCTTTAACTAAAAAGAAAAATCACAAGAAAAGTTGGTAGATAACGTAAAATTTCATAATGTCACTTTTGTTTTTGGCCATCAGAGATGGTTGTCGTGCCCGCTTGTATGTTCGGGCATTGGTTAATCTTGCCTTTTGTTTTCTTTTTGAGCAGGCTTTGTTTGTAAACTTTAGTCGTCTTCTTTGACACATCTTATGTGATTGAGGCGCCTTGTTGGGTGTTAATATATCTCATTTTTGCTTTTTCAAAACAAAATACCATGACAGTTAGTCTGGACATCATGATGTGGTTCAAACCTCGACATCTCACGTATGTGTGTGAATGTATATCGACTTTGTCATTTCCTATATTAAAAAATAAATATAATATCATGACATCCAACGGGGACTTTAAATCCAAACTTTATTTTTCAACAGCAACTTTAAATCCGTAACTTACTCTGAGGGAATCGAAGATTTCAAATGTTCACATGCTAACTGATCTGACACCAAAACAATATATGTTTCGTCCTTCATTAATTTAACAGAAAACCGTCACAAAATTAATGTATACTTACAGCTAACAACAGATTGGAGTCAGATATCGAATATATCAGCTTGCAGAATCATGTGATATGGCTTAATGTTTATCACAAACATATGTGTATGTATCACTTCACCATTAATTAGCTATACATAATAAAATTGTGCCCATTAGATTGTATACGTAAATGCTATTGATTTTTTGCAAAACTGGCCAAGTGTGCAAAGGCATGTTGATCCCCAAACTCTTAAGTGGCTAGAACATGGTGCTTTCATTCTTGCTAAATTTGAAGCAATATTAATTGAGCGTTTTCAACCAATACCAATCAACAATCATAAGCAAATAATTGGTGGGTTTAACGACATATTCAGAGAGAGTAAAATGACCACCTGACAATAGGTTGTAATTTCTTTTTTATTTTTTGCTGATAATTGGTAGTGTATATTTTTCATACCTAGACAAACAATATTTGATTAATCCATGTTGCACAAGTTGTAATTATACTTTCTGAATGCTTCTACTTATACCTTATAAAGTCAATAGCTATAGAATAGGTTATTAGCCATGGGATCATGTACATATATAAGGGCCACTACTGAGCATTAATTTAGATTAAAATTATAATTTTTTTATGGAAAATATATATTTTTTAACTTCTAAAAGCCTAAATATATTTTGTAAAAAAGAAGTCCAGTACAAAAAATTTAAACAAAGTATTTTTTTTTTATCTTGGTTTTGTTCAAGGTTTTAACTCGTGGTGGTGCATGTTCTAGTTGTTGGGTGATGAGTATGTGATCTATGTTGATTCGAGCATAGTTCACGTGTCGGATGATTCATATGGTTTGGTTAGAAATAGAAGAACCATTATCGTGAGTCTGGGTGATGAGTATGTGATCTGTATTGATTCAATTGATCACAGTTGGTTGTTGATTGTGGATCCGTTATCGTGTTGGTGATCGGATTCACCGTCATTATATAAATGGTCGAGTTCGTATGAATTCCTCTTAGGTTCATACTCGTGTGCGTTCTTGCATCACTTTTTTACACTTATTAACAATGAACAAAAATTAAAAATATATATATATTTCAGTTTATAAAAACCATACTCCAAATTTTAAAATGACTAAAGCAAAAGTAATATAATGTGTGTTTTTGCATTATAAAAAAAAATGTAAATATCGAGAAATGAAAGTTTTGAAATGTGAAATATTTTTCTTCTTTCGTATGTTTTTGTGATTTTACCGTCTTAACACGACTCTGTTTTGATTTATCATCTTTGTACGTGGTGGTTTTCTATTTCATGTCATATTGCAATGTTTATTTGATTTAAGTTGAAACATTTGCTTTGATCAAGGGCAGATCTAATGAATAACTTTGGTATCGTCAACGTTGCAAATTCAGAAATATGAATATCCTGAAGACTTGAATATAGTCATATATGTATGCATGTGTACATTGTTGCTCTATGTTATTAACATAGATGTTGTGAGTTTGTTCGCAAAAACTTCCTCTCTTTTTTTTTTGGCGAATTTGAATTTCTATTTTATCGATGTACTTTATCAATACGTAGCTTACACTCCCTCCCCTAAGATAAGCTTACATTACCCTCCATTGTCCTATTATGTTAAAATTAACAATTCCCTCCCTTAAAAATAAATAAATAGAAGAAATAATACTCTCTCTCCTATGAGATGTTTGAATTACATTCCGCTCCCTTGAAAATTAAATATATATTATACTTTAACCCATTTTAACATAAATAAATTTTGTTAATAACAATTAACTTTAAGTCACTATTTTAGTGAAAAAAATTTCAAGTCGCCGTTTAAGAAATTAATTTTTCTTTCTTTATAACTCAAAATGTGAATGATTATTAACTTTAAATATTTTATTAATAATTTTATGATTTTATAATGTAAAATTTAATTATTTTATTTTAACAATTTTAATAATTTGTTAATTTTTTTTATGAAATTCAATATTTACATTTTATTTTATTTTTTTCATAGTTTATATTTATGTTGTTAACAATGTACCGAATCAGAAAGAGATAAAAAATGCTTATTTGAGTTTTGATTATATTGACTAAAAAGTTTAATAGGTGAAGCGAGTGTAATCTTTGACATTAGAGGGAAAGGAAATATAAGCAATGTATAGGAGGATAATGTAATTTAAGCATCTAATGATAGTGTAACTTTCTCGGAAAAAAAAGGGAACATATAGTGCAACTATTTTGGTCCCGTATGACTCCTTAAAAGAAAATATTTGGTCCCTATGATGATGGATCACATAAGGTTGTCGCAATATTTATGCTAGCACATTAGAAATGGTCCAATGGAACATAAACTTGTGAATTTAATTCGAATCCGTTCAAAAATGGTGTCTATTATCTTCTTCACAATTTCTTCCCAGCAAATTGAAGAAATTGTGGTCTCCCCTTATCTTTTTGATAATGAGAGAATTTATTATGAGGCCTACATGCATGAAACAACTCCTGGTGACGGTGAGAAGTTACTAATTTAAAGGATTTATACGGATTGTCTCCATGATCTTACTTAGTTGATATGAACAATGCACAATATAAGCTAAGCAGAGGTTGGTGTTCGAGTTCTGAACACCCTATTTCTCTAAATTTAATACGTGAGCTCCAACCACTAGACTATTTGATAACAACAAAAAAACTATGTGCCGATTAATTAGCACTAACACCACAAATTAAGTAAAAAGCGACAAAATAAAGAAATTCGTGTAGAAAAATGGGAGGTGCAGGTACCATGCCCTTAATTAGAGGAAGGAAAGCCCACTCAATATATTTTTCCTTCCATTAGTCATAGGAGAGAGAGGACATTGTCAAAAACATTAGCATAATAGATCTCATTTAATTGAGGAAGTATAAACGAGTAAAAACATTGAGAAGGTATAATAGAATGTGGGTGCCACATTACCATAATAGATCCCATTTAATTGAGGAAGTATAAATGAGTAAAAACATTGAGAAGGTATAATAGAACGTGGGTGCCACTATTCCGTGAGCTTAGTTCAGTTTGTAGGGATATTGCATATTATATGTAGAGGTCGGGGTTCGTACCCCAAACACCCCACTTCTCCACAATTAAATTGTGTGAGTTCTAACCATTAAGCTCCTTGAAAAAAAAAACAAGAATGTGGGTGCCACTTATATATGGAAGGAATATGATATTTTGACATCTTAATTATTTTTAACAATTGATGTCAAAATTTTTTTTTTTTCTTTTTGTGATAAATTGGGAAGTAGATACTCTCCCGTGTAAAGTTTCTATCGTGAAATGAGAGTCATGACTCCAACACTGCCACATGCAGTTAAAACCAATTGAATGGTTAGGATTTTACTGGACAATCTCTAGCGAAAAGTCCACGGGAGAGAATCCATGTTCGATAAATTGATAGAATTTATAGAAGATATTTTTTGAAATATTGTAATTTATAGAAGATAAAAAGTAAGAAATGGATAAAGAAAAGCATATATATACTACATGTTAATACGATGATTGTATTTTATATTCAAATAGCACAAATTGAAAACTAAGGGAAATTTTGGGCTTAAATCTTACCACGTCCTCCAAGAGTTCAATTTGCTTTCTCAATCGAAGGCCTATCACCTTAGCTGTGAATGGATAATCCTTTCACCATCACAAATGTTTGAAATATAATTTTATGATTTTGATTGGTATATTACAACCACTCTTGTTTGCGCATTTAATGTTATGGAGAAGGACATTTCTCTAGTTTGTAATTTGATGAGTGATGATGCCAGTAAGTTGACCCAGTGTCTACATGCTACATCTCCTCTTCTTTTTGTTACAAGGCTAAAAAAGAAAAGAAAAAAAATACACTATATTGAATTTGGTTTGTGTCGAGTCTACTACTAGAAGGTATGATAAGCTCGACGGAGAAGAGGCATGGATCATATGAACTGAGGAGGAAGAGGTTCCAATCTTTACTAAGAAAACGCAACTATTTTCTTCGTGGAGTGTGTCGACAATGGAGATGTTCCATTCAAGGTTGAGAAGATCTTTGATGTCTTGAATCAAAGTAGCATACTTGTGGAATCATGGAGTAGGCTCCTTGAGAATGTTAACACAATCAAGAGAATTCAAATAGCAAATAATAACATGGTAGTTCATTTCTCTTGCCAATGAAAGCCCCTAATGGATAGCATGAAGCTCGGCTAGAAGGATGTCAGTGCCACCTGCAATGTAGTCTGAAAAACATTGAAAAAATCGTGATGTGAATTTGAGCTCCAAAATAATCATTCTAAATCATCAAAAATCGTGGAACAATTTGCATACATCACAACATGACTTGAAGCTCTTAAAGTCCATTTTGAATCGTTAAAAATCGTGGCACGATCTGAAGGCATCGTGGCACGATCCTACCTAGTTAAGTAGTTACGTGTGGATTAATGAAGTAATCGCGACACAATCTATGAGCATCGTAGTCTGATTTTGACGAGACAAACTTAGTATATAAAAGTAAGACGCAAATTTTGAAGAGGGGTTCAAATTTCCAAGGTTCTAAAGTGCATACAAGTTTCCAAGTGACGAAGTGTTGATGTTTCTACACCATTGAAGATCATGATTCATCTTTGATTCATGTATATGTCCTTTAAGCCTATTGCTATGAATGTGTTAGTCTTGAGTAGCTGCACTTTCTACAACAAACTTAGTATTATTCAGCTATATTTGTTCATCATGCTTTTTATATATTGATGAATACATGAACTTATCTAAAGTCTTAAATGATTACTAGCCATAACTTTTAAACTCGATATGATATGATTGCTGAATCAAATAATAGCTTTAGACATATTGTATTATTTGATTGTGATTTATGAAATTAACAATATTAAAATTTTCAACAATTACAAACTGACAACTCATCGTGGAAAGTGACTCCAAATTGCTACCCATGTTCTGATAAGTCAAATTTGGGATCTTACTATACTACATGGGTAGGTTCAGATAAACGACAACTTGCATGAAGGAAACATAAGTATAGATTGGTTAGCTACGTATAGTCTAACCCAAGATTATTTTGTGTCCATTGTTTTAGAGACCCCTCTAAAGAAGCTCAAGTGTATTTTATTTGAGAACATTTTCGAAACTTGTATGCATAAGCATGTTCGTTTAATTTTATAGTTTTTTTTCTGAGTTTTTCCCTATCTTTTGTACCCAAAAAAATAACATTTAACAAAACTTTGGTGCAGTAATGTACTATAGCCTATGTGACTAATTATGGTAATAGTTAAGTAGAAAACGAGAGATCAATTATTTTGGAAGGATGTGGAAGACAGACATTCGTGGGGCATCACATACTCATATTTCAAAGACATAAGACAGCTGCCTAACAAACCACAGTCATCATCTTCACACCATGCCCACATCCTCATGGCTCCACCCTCATTCATATCCACTCCCTTCCTAGCTTTGTATCTTCACACACCACCCGCCTCGCCATCAATCGGTATAACGCGGGGTTGGGCAACGTTGGTGATGTTGGAGAAAACCGGCATAAAAAAATAAAGCGACTCAATCACAACACAAAAATATAACATAAAAACTATAAAATCAGAAGAAAGAACACTACGACTGTTGTCTAATGACGAGTTGATTTGTGAAAAAAAATAAAGAAAAATTTAAAACTAGTCCAATATAATTCAAGGTAATGCAAGAATTCTTACGCAAACAATAAAGCTCTAAACTTTTTATGTACCAAAGAAGAAGAAGAAAAATCAAAGTTTCATTTTAACAAGTAAAGCTCTGATTTTTGTTTTTTTTTTGTGAAGGAAAAATAAAGCTCCAAGATCATTGGTTTATAAAGAGATAATATGTTAATAGTTTCTGAAAATTTAAATAACTAAACTAGAAAAAGAAAGAGATTTTTTAAATTACCGGACAAACCACTCGCACAGCCATATCACTATTTTTTCACTTAGGACGAACCAACTTAAATGGTAGAATTCAAAACCTCAATTTGTCTCATCTTAAATGACAGTTAAATAGTTTGGCTTGATAGACTTAACATTTTTCACCCCTATCTCTTCATGTCACTCTCTCACCGTTAGGGTACATCTAAGAATAATAAAACAAAAAATAACTTTTAAGAATACTACAGTTTTCTCACTAGAGTATGCATGTCCTTATTTTTATAAACTAAGTATTCTATGTGTAAAATTGCATAAATTAATTAATCTCTCGGGTTGACTACGATTGCAATGGACGATAAAAAAAACAAGTGTTTTACTATAGTTGTATTTATAGAGTTGAATTCAAAATCAAAACTCTTCTATTAAATTGAAAGTAACTCAAACTATTTCATAAATGCTTTTGGACAAAGTATGTGTACTTTTTTTTTTTTGGTCTAGAGTATGTGTACTTATTTAATTATGTTATAGAAATCAATAATAATCCTCTCTCCATTTCAAAATATAAGAGTTTTTAGTTAAATCATTGTTACCAAAGAAGTACCGTTGAATATATTGGAAAAGTTGTAAATAATTGTTATCATTCTACCCAAACTAAGATTGAAGGCATTTGCATGATTCTCTTCTCAAGAAAGAGTTTGCGTTGATAAACTATCTCAGGTATCAGTGATTGACAAATTAAAAATAAAACGTGGATTAAACGGGGAAATTATGAAAATATTTAATTAATGAAGTTGATAATTTTAATGAAATCTTATAAATGTGACAAAAGATGTATCTAAAAAATCTTATAATTTAAGATACATGGAATATGATAAAGTGAGTGTGCTCAAGTGGTTAATGAGCTTCATAAGAATCGTTTGGAAGAATCTTAATTCTATTTTTAGATAAAACAATTTTTTGTCGGACTTTATTTACCTCTCGGTTGAACTCCAAATTATTAAGTGCACATTCCTATATAAATTGAAGTATTAACAAAAAAAAAACAGATGGAATATTTTTTCTCTTAATGACCTAAAATTAAGGCTTTAGTAGACTTTCCCTTCACACTCCCACATGACTTTGTACTCCCTTTGAGAGTTTTTTCTCTTTTTTGCTTTTTATTGAATAGTATTGAAGGGTCATTATAAAGTGCAATTTGGTTTTATGGAAGAAGTTAGTCCTCTACAATATTATAAATTAAAGTTTAAAATTGGACCAATAGATATGTTCACATGTCTAACAAATTTTAGATTAAGATTGCATGAATAAAAAGAACATATGGAAAGAAAAAAAAATAGATGTACTCTCTCCCATAGTTTTAAAACTCGGACCGGTCATCGACTCGGCGAGGTTACTGGGTCACTGGTTCATTGGTTGAACCATTGGGTCAATGGTTGAACCGCATGACTGAACCGGATTGAACCGAATGACTCGGTCATATGACTCGGTCCTTATAAAAAAAAGAATCTACATTTAATCAAATTAAACTAAATGACTCATCTCAAAAATATTGAAAAATCATACATAACAATAATTTTTTTTTTTACAGGAAAGACTAATTAATAGTAGACTTTCTACATGGAAAAACCAAAATATAAAAATTATTTTAAAATAAATATCAAAGGCTTTGATTTAATTT
>Ga0228711_1002217_pt1 | contig 29682 bp, 20 predicted proteins | sample MedpolnodulmetaG_2_FD_177996 | JGI IMG/M metagenome (GOLD analysis project Ga0228711, IMG submission 177996) | Root nodule microbial communities from Medicago polymorpha collected in Santa Monica, California, United States - brown nodules | ecosystem: Host-associated > Plants > Roots > Nodule... | reverse complement strand
AAATATGTCTTTTTTTTTTTTACTTTTAAGAAATATGTCTATAAATTAGACATATGGTTAACATCATATCACATCACAATTCCTCTCACACTTTTTTCTATTTTTATAGTTGTTTATTATTTGTTCTTCGTAGCTCTTAACAACCAAATAACCCTCAAATACGCTTTTGTTTCTGATATTCTAATTGTTTGCTCATGGCGTGTGGAAGATAAACTCCTTTATCCATCGAAAATGGTTATAAAGGATAGCAACTAGCAAGACTGTTTTACAGTTTTTAATGCATTCAAATTATCAAAATCAAGAATTTTACATATTATAGCTGTTCGTTCATTTTTTTTAGTTTTTGTATTTACATTTTTATATTGTTTGTTTTTTCGTTGTTTTATATATTCTAATTATTTATTTTGTTTTCCGATGTGATTAAAAATGGTGACTCGCTGGAAGAAGAAAAGTCATTTTATGAATCCTTCAACAAAAAAAAAAGTCATATAAGGAAGCATTACAGAGAATTGAGGAAAAGATGTATTTATTCTATTGAAAATTTTAGTGTTGTGGGTTGTGAATGCGCTTTTTATTCCCATGATTTGTAATTATTAATTAATTTTATGACATAAACATGAACAAATCAATATATGAATAAATGTGTGTTAATTTACATTTTTTTTATGTCCCATCACTTTTTTGACGAACTTATGTCCCATCACTTGATATGTATAAATGTGTATTAATTTACATTCCCGCATAAATAATGCATTCTCACTTCAATTTCAGTAGTAAAATCAAAATATCTTCTCACCTCAAATAAAAATCAAAATATCTTCTATTATTAAATGCATTTACTCTCAGTTACTCATTTATTAACTTAAATCTTCAAATAAAACAGAATTCTTTAAATCACATTTACTCTCATTTATTAACTTTAATGAGAATATTCTCATAAAAACAATTATTCCGCATTGATTCTAACATATATTAATGAGAATATTTTCATTAATGAATAATGAAGTCCTTAAGTCATCACATTATAATATTTCAAATAAAAGTTAGATTTTTTTTTTTGGAATTCTGCTAAATGATAAATTTTAATAAATATAATTATAATTGTTTTAGTATTGCTATTTTTATGAAAAAATCAAAATAATTAGTCAACTAAGTTTTTCATAAAAGAACGAGATTGTTAAGAATAATTGCATCACTAAATTCAATTTAACATCTGCTTTTTTTTTTCTAAGGACAATTTAACAGCTGCTTAACAAGTATAAATAAAATACTTAAATTAATTTTTAAAGGATGCTAAAAAAGGGAATGTTTACTGATGCCCCGGGGGCTATGGTTAATGATACTAAAAAAGGAATTATATAGTAATGATTGCATTAAAAATTGTGTAATCAATCCATATAAAGTCAAAAAAGTTTCCCTTTTTAATAATAACTTCAGTTTCTGGTATCCTTAACCAGTGTCCTGGACACCGGTTGGCATGACCCGTATTTTAAATATATACTTATATAAATTTTATCTCATATTATTAAAACTTATGAATATTAATTTGAGTGAGAGTATTTTCTAAATAAGTTAATTTCCTAAAATTTTATCAAATTGTAATATTTTGAACGAATACTAATTTTAAGGAGAGTATTCCCTTTAATGAATAATGAAGATTCTCAAATAAGTCATCTCATTGTAAAATATCAAATAAAAATAAATTTTAATGAGGATATTATCCTTGATGAATTTTTTTTAATAATTATAATTAAAATAATTATAATATATCTAAATAATTGTCCATTTTAAAAAAAAAATTAAAATGTCTCATTTGATTTTTATATAACAAAAAAATTTAATGGTTAGATGAAAACATAAAATGGTTATTTGAATGATATCATCATTTATAACCCTTAATTAAAGAAAATAAAATATATATTAATATTTTTACAAATAAGTAGAATATTATTGAAATTCAAATAATCCAGTTGGTTTAATAAAAACAATCGAATATTTATAAAAAAATAAAAAATTAGTAATGTTTCATGTAGGTTTTTTTTAAGGGAATATTCATAAATTGGTCATTTAAATTAGACAGATCTTATAACGAAAAAAGTGATCCTATAAATGCTAAAATATCTTAAATGATACAATTAAGTCTCATCACATTTTCTTTCTGTACAGTGCACATGTGTTTTTTCTTTTTAGGATGAGTTTAATATGAACTCTTTAAAGTTGTTCAAATGTGGATCTTTATCATTTTAAAAAAAATTGAATTTAATAGAAATTAAAAATAGATAATAAAACTGATATTTTATTAAAATTTCTAAAATTAACGATATTGACTATTGAACCGCTACACATTAGATGTATCATGCTTTTATTATTATTATTATTATTATTATTATTATTATTATTGTCTTAACCCTCTGGTTATCAAAGGAATGGGTCTTATAATCATGAGTTTGACCAAGAGGTATAGTCTAACCAAGAGTTGTTTCACCTAGAATTTGAACGGGTTGGTTTCGGTTGGACCCAAGTTCGGGTAAACCATTAATTGAGTTGGACCTAAACTTAGACAAGTCCGAGTAAACTATGATTTATTTATATATAAACTTTTATCTCAAATCACAAGGAAAACTTTCAACAAGAATCTAGCAAATATTGCTCCATGTTCATCTGCAAAATCTGACGATGCTAAACAAGCAGATGCAAGTTCTGTGAAACTTCATCCAACTCATGGTTTCATGTGGGAAAGGAAGACGTTCGAGACAAAATTTGATATGGAAGATCTGAATTCCCTAACCTTAGGCAATGATGAAAATGATCATCACATCTAACATTTTTTTAACCAAAAATCGATCCAAATTGAACCATTACACCTCTAAATGTGAATGAGTCTTTTGTGGTGTATTGTTATGCGTCTAAGATGAGATTGGATGGAGTGCTTATGCATAATGGTCAAGTAGTGGCGTATGCTTCGAGGCAGTTGAAAGTTCACGAGAGGAATTTTTAAAATTTAAGATACGATACAACTAAAATACATTAACAGAAATTTTATACTAAAACTTATATGCATGTAAAATACTTGAAGAAAGTCTCCATTGATTTCTTTTTAGTACAAAAAGTCAACATTGATTACTCTTCATTATTATATTTTTTTGGTAGTGACTCATCATTATTATAATATTATAAAAGTCACAATTTTTCAAAAATAATACATGTAATCAAAATAATAAAAAAAAATATATGTATAGTTTTCTTATAAAATTGAATCATATACATTTTCACTCAATTTTCACAACATTGTCTCATTTTTTTACTCTTCATCTTTTATACGACACATCTTTAAAATATCTTATAAGTATCATTGTGTATCTGTGAAGTATTTTATAGGTGTCCGATCAAATATTTTTTGAAAATTAAAATTATTAATCATAATACTTCGTTGATACATATCGATAGAGTATGAATGTCTGATATCCGATACGGGTTCATCTCCAACTTGGAGTATCCAAACTTGATAGAAAACTACCCACTTCAAAAATAAAACTCAGCACTGAACTCAACCGCCGGAAAACGCAGCCGGAGTTACTCGCTTCAAAGTTTCGCTTCTCAATTCAGGTAACTTTTCTCTCTACTTCTTCTTCTTCTTCATCGTTCAACTATTGCATTGCTCTTTCTTTTCAACGCATTCCGAAAATTTTCATTTTCATTTTCAATTCTACTTTTCTGTTTTTTCAATCTGTTGTTGTGGAAATTGCTTTCAAAATTTGAAGATCTGAATACATAACCGCTTCAATTTTGTTTTTGAATCTCACCGTTACTTTCTACATTGCTTTGTTTCGGATTTTCATTTTCAACACAAATGAAACAAGTTGAATTACAGAAAGGAAAATTATAGTTTCGTAGCATTTTTTTTATTTGTGTTATTAAAGGGTTTATCCATAGTTTTTTAGCAGAGGTGGAAGAGTAGTAATTTAATGGTGGAACAGTGCATCGTTATGTTCATGAATATAGAAAAATTAAACAAAGTTTCTTTAGTAATTTGCATTTTGAAGTTTCAAAATTTGGAATTTGAATGAATTTTGGGTGAAATTGAAACAGAAAACTTGAGAAGAAGAATAATGAATCGTAAATTTGGAGGTGGAAAACAACCAACTGGGACACCTTCACTGCCTTTGTCTTGTGTTGTTGTTATCTTTTCTCTTCTTGCTGGTGCTTCTGTTGTTCACAATATCTATAAACCTAACCTTGTAAGCTTCTTCTTACTTATTACTCTTTCATCATTATTTTTATGACTTAGTTATGTATCAGTGTCGTGTTTGGTGTCGGTGTCTGTATCAAAGTGCTTTAGAGTTGATAACAAAGAAAATGAAAGTGATTAAATGTAACCATGTTTCGGTGTCATACACTACATCAAATTGAAACATATATTTATTTATTTTAATTCATTTCAAAACTTATATTTATTTATTTTTTTTAAAACTCAGTATTCCTTCTAAGGACTGACTTATCCGGGGGACCAATCACACCCTCCACTAGCGTAGGGTCAAATTGAAGGCATAGCAAAACTCTGTATGGACAGGAATTGTTTGCACCTTGGGGGTTCGAACCTGAGACCTAGAGAGGAGCACCCTCCTAGGTCTCGAGCCTACACCACCAGGCCAACCCCTATGAATTTGATTTTGGTTGAAAGTAAGTTGAACATAAAGTGATTTATGTCTGGATAGTTTAGATCAAAGTTGCTTTTGTGTGTGTATATATGTTTGGCACTTTAATTAAATTGAAAATTGATTCTTTGTTGCTGTGGAATCTAGAAATTTTAGCTTTTAGGTAGAATTGATTTTGGAACTGAAATCAATTTTGACTTCACCAAACTAGATTCTGGGAGTTCCAGAATTAAAACCACTCTCAAGCTAAGTTATTTTACCAGTTACCAATCTAATGCTTAACCAAATTTGGTGAAACTAACATTATGAAATAAGTGATAGAAGAGGAGATTGGAAAATAAGCAAAAGGGTGAGAATGTTGTATCATCCCAAATCTTGATGAATAATTTGTCCATCATACATATTCCTTAGAATGCATTTTTGAACTATGCATAAATGTTTTTTGAAAGTAATTGATAGATAGCCATAGACAATAGTCCTTGAGAATGAGGTTATTATATAGGCAAACCTGAAATGGAGTGTTTGATCTAAATTTCAGTAAGAGAAACAAAATATAAGCAGGAATATAAAATGTAACAGATTTTTAGAATGCTTCGAATACCACCTAAATTATCAGGAATCCCCAAGAAAGGAAAGTATAGGCACAGTAAATTGAGTTTTAGGTGGACCGTATTGAAACTGAAACAGAAATATTTAAAATGACTAAAATCATATAAAAAAGATTTGAAACATTAGCTAATGTTTATTGAATTTGGGATAGGAACTTGCTTCAATAACATTTTGACACAAATAGAATATAAAAAGTGAAGATTTATAAAATAATGTCTTCTGACTTTTCCTTTATCAAAGGTGGGAAAAACAGTCTTGTTGAACAAAGTAGTGAAATATTACTATAGAATGCGAGTAGTTTGAATGTGATTAGTTACACTGCAGAATATGGACACTATATCATTGCCATCAGAAGCTATGGTGGACCTTGCTAGCAATGCGCCATGTTCAATGCCCTGTGTGCATAAGGTTGAAGTTCTCTGAATAGAAAATAAAAAAGTCCTATCAGCTGTGCACCGCACCTTACAGAGGACTTAAGAGTGTTTAGGGTTAATGAGTTACTTCCCTTCTGCGTATCATAGATGTTCCTTTCATATCCGTTAGTGCAGTATCCGTAGTCCATCGTGGTTAGAACACGTGCAAAGCCTGTTCTCTTCAGCTGGTAGTCAGGTCATGGGTCTGCGAGTTCGAATTTTGGGCCCGAACTTCAGGTATTGGGCCAGGTTAACTCTTAACATATTTTAGAAGGATAAGGTTATAATTATGATTTTGCATAGTGCAGGACATGAGTTTTAAGGTATTTCGATCAAAATAATTCTTTATCTTTGAGAAGATATATAATCGTAATCAGCTTTGGTAGCGGTATTAGAGCATTGTAATTGTAATTGATTGTCGGGAGAGTGAGATATGAATTTACTATATAATGACTTCTATATATCAGCATGATCTCTATTTGTCAACTTTGTGTTCCTTTATCAAAGGGTGAAAAAAAAAAACAGAAAAAAAAGAAGCCTATTGGTGTTACACTAAAGGTCAATAATTAAACTAAATGTCACATTTTACATTACTCGTTTCTATTACAATAAGTCAACTGCAAAAATTTAGTGGATTTCCATAAGCATTGTTATACTTCTATAGAGCAAAAATTTAATGGATTTCCATAAGCATTGTTATACTTCTATAGAAGATTGACAACTGCCTTTTCAATAAGTTGAGTGTAATCTTATGGTTTAAAGTTAGAACTTTTTATCAGTAGTTGTTATTGCTTCTGTTGTAGTTGTTTATATTTGCTAGTTTTTTTGAGCTTGCCTATAGCTAACTGCTGAAGAAAAACCTGGATCAAATGACCTCATTATCCATCAGAACCAACTCCATAGAAAGGGGTAATATTTTCCTATGAAAAGTAGAAACTTACCACAACCGAATGACCCTAGCGTTTATAGTCTAACTCTCCTTGTCAGGTGAAATTTCTGAAATGAGATCGAATTTGGTGGCCATCTGAGTTTTTCAGCATATAGTAAGTCTTTAAAGTTGAGATTTAGTGATGAACTCCTCTTGAATTTATCCCCCCTGTGTATATCAATTTTTTGAATGAAGATAACGGGACGAAAAACATATTCGATACATGGGGGGATTAAATTCAAGATAGGATTTTGGGTAAATTTGAGTAAATTCAGATAGGATTTTAGGTCACATTTTTCGATAAGAAAAGGCCAGTCATGAGTTTGCTTTAGTCATAAAGTAAAGATGGGCCAGCTGTAGTTTTTTTTCCTTCATAGAACTAAAGGAGGTAAGGAAAAATGTTAATTTGTGTTGCTTTGTTTTTGTGAGACATTTATTTGTTTGTGCTTGATATTTATGGACAAGTGTAGTTATGTTCATAAGTATGTCATGTAAGGGATTGATTTTGAGCCTTGTAAATGTATTTTAGTTAGATTAGATTAGACACCGACCATGTTGTCAAGATGGATTGCAGTGACGGATTTTCTGACATCCGCCATTGCCAATTTCAGAAGGATGGTGGCGCCATGATGTTTTATGGAGGCTTTAAATGTCAGGTTTTTACCTTTTGACCATGCTCCACCATCGTTTTGATTTGACCATCTTGACAATACATCTCAAACATTAAGTGATAGTCCATATAACCTTCAGTTCAAGTCACTCTATCCAAACATTGTGATGAAGATACTGTAGTTGTAAATATACATTTATATTTTTCTTCAAGTTCCTTATCATATCATCTATTTTCACTCTGAATTTTATTCATCTACACATTGCATTGTTGAGACAGAAGTGAGAAACCATTGATGAAATAATAACCTCTGTAATAATTTTATAAAATGCAATCACTTGGATAAGTAGTCATGGATGTATAACCATCGAGCTTCCTTAATTTTCTCTCATCATCAATTATAATGCGCACTTTACTCTCTGAAGAACATCAACACTAATATGTTATTAACTCATTGTTTTTTATGTAGACACTGCCTCCAATTGATGGATTTGATGGGACCAAGAAGAAACTAGATGAGAAAGAGTGATCAGTTTCAGTACTTTTTAATATCGTAACGATGAGCAAGTTTTGAGGCAAAAAATTTAGTGTATGTGCAATTAAACCAGAGATGCAGAGGATTGTTATATTATATTAGCTTTAGATATTAGAGTCCTGTTTGGATAAACAGCTCAATTAAACACTTATAACATAGATGTTTATCATAGTCTTTATGTATAAGTTATTTTTGTAATAATAGATATAATAAAGTCAAATCATTTTCATACAAGTTATGCTGGTGAACTTGTGGAAATAAGTTGTCAAGAGAAACTAACTCTATGTTTTGGGTAATTTTCAAATTGTATTTACCATATTCATTTTTGAATTTAGTGCATGATTGTTTTCACATATATCTGAAAATTAATATTTTTCTTGAGATTCAGAGAAATAAATTCTTTCAAATGTCTGGCCCTAAGATATAAATTAGTGTGTACGCTTCTTTAATCATTAAGCAACTTTCTTGTGTTCTTAACCTGAAAGCATTATCTTGCTGTTTTAGATTATACAATATGATATTGGACCAAAAACCAGAGAATAAGGTATTCTATTGTGGCCCTGTCTAATATAAAACATCATGTTGTCCATGATAAATTATTCTTTTATTCAATTTGAACAGTTAGATTATGAAAGACCATCAAATCTTATCATACACTCTCTTCATCAAAAGTTTCCCCTTTCTCTCTCCTTCATTTCCTCTCTTCCTCTTTCCTCATTCCCTATCATTCCAATTTCTTGCAATATTATGATACCATGCACACCAATAGAATTCAGAGTTAATATATGTGAATTACATAGATTTAAGATACTATTTTTTTATTAGTTAGATTTAAATATTATTGATACCAATTTATACTCGATGGATTTTGATTTTTGTGTGTGGCACACGTTTGATCAACATAGAAAAACATGTTTGGCTATATTTTAAAATTTGAACTACTTCTCCACACCAGTAAATCCTGTCAATGTGCATATCTAAACTTCAACTAATAAACTCTAAATGACCAACTGATCATATAAAATACAACTTGGTTCATCTAATATGCACCATTTGTAAGACCACTACAACTACTAATAATGTTTATTATCCATTTATTTATAATTATTATTTTATTTTATTCTATTGTCTATTCTATATTCCCTTCTTCCATTTCAGATGAGTATTTTTAGAAATAGTTTTATTGTTTTTATTTTATTCTATTGCCAACCATATTGGAATGACATGCACAAGTAATACCCCATTGCATTTTTTTTCCTTAAAAAAATCTTATATTCTAAACACATTATTTGCTGGCAAATAATATATTTTTTTGGTGCAAGGTCACTTATTGTTTATATAAGAGTTTTCTTCATCCACCTTCTTTCCAATGATCCAATCCTTCTCAAATATTTGCTGTCAGTCTTACATTAGGAGGATTTGACAGAGCATATTCAGTTAGGATTCAAGAAATATGTAGTGCTAGACAACTATTTTAGGTTGGCTAGTTACATAACAAGGGCCCCCAAATAAGATTAGCTAGGTTACATATATATTAATTATAAAGTGTATACTAAATTGAAAATTGATCTTAAAAAAAGTTGCATATCCTATTGAGATGGTTTACCTAGAAATAGAATCTTTCATGGTTGCCAATCCATGATTAGAGGAAAGGAGTTCTTTTATCTTTTTGTGGTCCATTCCTTTTTCTATGTGTAGGAGAGTAAGAATAGGCTATTGACTCCAAGCAAATTCTACTCTTTCTCAAATTCACACATTTTGTTGAATAAATTTTCTTCCTTAATCCAATCCACTTGTTTTTTTGCGAAAGTTATGTTGTTAGTTTAGTCCAATGTGGCTATGTCCTTTATGATTTTGATTTTAGCCATGTGAGTTAGGCTTGTAGGAGATATTTGAGTAGTTAACATAGGGTAATATGTTTAAATCTTATTTGCCACAATTGTACACAGAAAATAGCTAGCATAAAAAAGTGTAATTGATCATCCAATTTTATCTTATTGAATATTTACATGTAATATAAATATAAACAAGAAATAATAATATTTCCAAAATTATAATTTTTAAAATAAGAAAAAGTGGTGTAGACAGTTTATCTAGAGACATGAATCATTAATAAACACATATATATTTAATGAAGTAGTGGTCACTCAAGAAAACATTCATATAAATCAAATACTCTTTTCTAAGCTTTCACAACTTCATATGGGAAAGAAAAAAATATCTATTTTCATCCATTTATACAATTTTTTTGTTCATATAAAGAAAATTAACTCATAGGCACTGACAGTGTAATAAAAATTGTTTACACTAACAGCCAATCATAAATGTTCAATTATATCTATTTTATAAATGACACATGATGATTATGATTTGTTAACAATATGAGCTTCTTACAACAATGTATGGAAATTAAACACTTTAATTGTTCTTTTCTTTATCTAGATCCACAATCACATCATGTCTATTTGTACACTTTTTACAAAAAGCAATGACCATGACCAACAAATAGGGCTAACCCAATTAGTACAAGACACTAAGGAATCAAATCTAGTTTTTCAACTCATTGATAATGGTTAAAACTTCAATTTTGTATGAAGTCACTAAAATCTATATACAAACTCTTTCTTATCATTATATTGATACGAAGTTTTCACGACCGCAGTTTAACAGTGATTAATCTTCGTCGAAACTTGTGGGACACACAAGGTGAACTCTCTCCATCCAACTAGATTTTTTCCTTACACATGAGTCAGGAATCGAACCCCTCTAACTATATGTTTAAGGAGCCAAGTCCCACTCTGTAGACAACTCTATTGGAACTAGTTGAGTAAATGTGATTAAGTGAAATTGCTTACCGTTTGGTATGAGCTTGGTGTGCTCCCCTAACTGCCGTTTTAATGCACCATATTTTTGTGTGTGCCAACAAACATAAAAAACAACCGGGCTTTGTTTTTTATTCAACACTTGAGTTATTTTTTTACTCAACAATTGAGTTTACTTGAAGAAGTTTTCAACTCGATTGCAGTCACATTATCAATTAACATAATTTTCTGGAAACGTGACTTTCATAAAAGGAATTATACTCCCCTTGCAATCATCGATGTTGTTGTTTTTTGTTAATTTATTATCAGCAGTACTAGTGACAATAAATTATTAAAGAGAAACATCACTGAAATAATTTAAATGATGCAAATGGTATTTTTTTAAGCAAATGTGAATGAGTTATTTTAGTTGGTTGGGTTTGAACCCTAGAACTTAGTTCACATTTGATGTCCCTTAACTCATTAATATCGAGCTATCTATTTGAGTGGTTTTACTTGGATGTCATTAATCATTGGTGTTTTTGATGTCTTTGCTCATATCTTTTTTTTAATCAGTCATTATCTTTCATGTAAATAATTTATTTAAATAATTTATTAGTCCTTTTTTTCATCTAAAATACACTAAAATTTTTATCTTCCACCTAAATAATTTAGTTTTATTTTTATTTTTTATTTTTTTAAGTGATGAAATGTACAACAAAAATCTACTCTTTTTTCAATTACATACCAAAAGGATCAATAGCACAAACAAACAACTCAAAATAACTAACACATCATCAAATATTATCGGATATTACTATTCTCCCAACAAAAAACACTCACTTCCATACAAACTGACTAAAATACCTCCCGCGTGAGTTAACTCACGCTCGTTAAGCTGGAGTATAAAATGCGTGAGTTAACTCACGCTGAGTTATAACCTACATGAGTTAACGCACGTTGTGGTTATAACCTACATAAATTAACTCACGCTAACTTAAGTTAGGTAGCGAACGTGACTTAAGTCACGCTGCGTGTAACACCTACGTGAGTTAACTCACGTGAGGGTATTTTGGGTAGTTCAGTTGAAAATGAGTGAAACTTGATGAGAGAAGAACAATTTTCAATATTATCCACCCAAAAATTTTAAGCCCGACCCCGCCCAAAAAATGGGCTAATGTGCTTTCCCGTTAGCCCTGCCTATTTTTGACATCTCTAATAACACCCAAGTGAAATCCCTACTTTTGACTAATATAAGGTTAAATAATTCTGAAAGTAAGCGGTTGAGCTCAACCAATTAATGAACTTTATTTAAACATGGATCGATTGAGAGTATCCAAACTAAAATCATGTTGGATGACTCTCTATATTTTTACTCGTCTCTCAATCCAATTTTAGATCGACAAACATTTTATCGTCAGGAATCAAAGATTAATTAAATTTAGGGAGGGGGACTCAATTTTTTTTGGAGGGGAACTTACTCTTGCACATACATATATGATATGAGTAAAAACAAAATCAAGTTAAGAAATAAGAAAAGTACATGAAAATTAATACACAACCATTTTTTTTTTTAAGGAAATACACAACCAATTTAATCACACACATAAAAATTCAAAGAAAGAAAGAGCAAACTTATTAAAAAAAATAGGAAAAAGTATTCAAGAAAAAGGAAAAACAATAATAGCAATACCTAAATAAGTGCCAAACACTATGGAAAGCGTTACTTTCATTTTCGATTCAAAATAACAATCCAACGGCTCACATTTCATCTCTTTCTTCTTATATTCACAATTCCCTTTTTCCATTTTCATTTCGTCTTTTTTGTTAGAGTCTCTCTCTCACTGCGCTCTCTCTCTCTCTCTCTCTCTCTCTCTCTCTCTCACACACACTCTCTCTCACTTCGCCTCTGTGCATTTTCTCTCCTTCTTTGCCTTCCATCACCCTCGGCATTTTCCTTCCCAAAGGTCTGATTCTTTTCATTGATCTGTTTTCTTCTTGTTTGGATCTATTTTTGTTTTTTCACATTTGAATTTTGATTGAATTTGATTTTGTTTGTTCTTGATTAGGTAGATTTGAAATGGGTTGTTGTTAGATTTTGATTTATTCAATTGTATATGATAAAATTTTCATTTTTAACTATATTTTGTATTTTTTGTGTGTTTCACATTTGAATTTTGAGTTATTTCTTAATTTGTTTGATGTGTGTTATTGATTATGGTTTTATTTGTTCGTAGATTTGAAATGGGTCATTGTTAGATTGTGATTTATTCAATTGTGCATAAGAAAAATTTCATTTTTAGACTTTTTTGTTGGTTTGGATAAAAATAGAAATTTGATGTAAGAGGATTGGATTTAAGATGGAGTCTTGTCAAATTTTATGTTCATATGTTCTTGATTAGTTAGATTTCAAATGGGTCATTGCTAGATTTTGATTTATTCCATTGTATATGATATATGATAAAATTTTCATTTTTAATCATTTTTTTTATTTGGATCATTTTAATTGATCGATCTAGGTGTTTGTTTAATTTTGAAGGGGCAAAAAAGAAACAATTTTGATTGGTTTATATGATTTCATTAACCAACATTGTGTTTTTGTTTGTGTTTTATTTATGGTTAATGAAGATGGATCTATCATTGTTAAGCTTGGTTCTATGAAAAGTTGTTTTCAGATGTATGTGGAAATAATCTGAATTGTTGTTTTGATGTTGATAGAACATAATATTATTATGTAACAGTTTACTTTTTGATATGATTCAATTATTTAGCGATATTTGGGGTGAAAAGTGAAATTTGGTGGATCTGCTTATCAAAATTAGAAAGAATAGATTCCGAAAAGGAAATATGATAATGCTTTGTTTTGTGGACCCTTTCATGTTTTCCCACTCTCCTAACTACATAGTATTTTGTTTAATAGTGCATGGTTAATCAACTAGGTGCAATGTATATTTGGTTTTACATTTATATGAGGTAAAATTGATTTTAACATGTTTGGATGTGTGCGAATAATATTGTTTTTGCTTCTAGATTTTATTTTAATTTGAAGCTAGAATTTGGAGCTTTTGACTTCCAAATTATTTTTTAGCTTCAAATTAATTGTTCAACTCACTTTTACATTTAATCACTTTATAATCAATAAATTCTCGGTTTCAGGAAATTGTTTTTCGGATTGATATAGTAAGTGAGGTAAGTGGAGGGTGAAAAACTTAGTTGGCACTGTTTATGGAAACATCACACTTCTACTAACTAATTTTCATTTATCATGCAGATAGTAGAAGATGGCAGACGCTGAGGATATTCAACCTCTTGTTTGTGACAATGGAACTGGAATGGTTAAGGTACATAAATGATCTTATAGTTTTTGGCATGGCTATCAGTATCTTATAACACTTGTGAATCATATCTCGATTTGATATAGAATCAAACCCACAAGATATAGAATCTCATGCTGAACCCTGATTCATCATTATGATGAATCCTGATTCTCTATGGAGAATCTTGATTCATTCTAACGAATTATTACCTAAACTTAGTGTATCCAACCCACCTTTTGTTTTTGTCAACTTTGTGTAGTCTGCCATTTGTCATTTGATTTATGATTGAATCTTAAATTATTTTGAAGTTTATGAATGATATATTAGCTTATAATTTTGTTTGGTCAACTGTTTTTACTTAGAAATATCATACTTTCAGTGGTAATGTAACTTACGATTTATAATAAGATTTGATTCACGATATGATCTCGAGTATATAGCCATTGTTGATAGCATTAAGTTTTCTTAGAAACATATCATAATGCAGTACTTTAGTTGGTTTTATTGAAATTTATAATATTTATATTACCTAATTGAATTGGAGAAAATGGATTCTGATTTATCTATCTTTTCAGGCTGGATTTGCTGGAGATGATGCCCCTCGTGCTGTGTTTCCCAGCATTGTAGGTCGTCCTCGTCACACTGGTGTGATGGTTGGCATGGGTCAAAAAGATGCGTATGTTGGTGATGAAGCACAATCTAAGAGGGGTATTTTGACTCTCAAATACCCCATTGAACATGGAATCGTCAGCAACTGGGACGACATGGAAAAGATTTGGCATCACACCTTCTACAATGAGCTTCGTGTTGCCCCAGAAGAACACCCAGTGCTTTTAACCGAAGCTCCTCTCAACCCTAAGGCCAATCGTGAGAAGATGACTCAAATCATGTTTGAGACTTTTAATACCCCTGCTATGTATGTTGCTATTCAAGCCGTTCTTTCACTGTACGCCAGTGGTCGTACCACCGGTAAGTCATTTTTTAATTGCTCGATTAGATTTTTTATTATGTGGGTATGAATTTTTTTTTTTAAAATGCATTTTACAAATAGATTGAATATTTTTAAAAATTCTGTAATATTTGAAAATATTGTTTTCAATGTTTCCGAAAATGCATTCTCTCTAGTTAGCAGCTTTCATATTCTCTATCATAATTGAAAAGGAAAATCTACAACCAAATGGCATTCTAGCCACAGACTTACCAAGTGAAACTTGCAAATGAAAATGTTGTGAGAAAATAAACGGGTCCGAAATTGTTTTGTTTTGTGCTGTGCTGTTTCACCGACTCTTAAAATGAATGCGAAGAAGTTTATATATTTTCTGTCTCTATGCAGGTATTGTGTTGGATTCTGGTGATGGTGTCAGCCACACTGTCCCTATCTACGAGGGTTATGCCCTTCCACATGCCATCCTTCGTCTTGATCTTGCTGGTCGCGACCTTACTGATTTCTTGATGAAGATTTTGACTGAACGTGGTTATTCTTTTACCACCTCAGCAGAGCGAGAAATTGTTCGTGACGTGAAAGAAAAGCTTTCATACATTGCCCTTGACTATGAGCAAGAGCTCGAGACAGCCAGGACCAGCTCATCTGTCGAGAAGAGCTACGAATTGCCTGATGGACAGGTGATCACCATCGGAGACGAGCGTTTCAGATGTCCGGAGGTCCTGTTCCAACCATCTATGATAGGAATGGAAGCAGCAGGCATTCACGAGACCACATACAACTCCATCATGAAGTGCGATGTTGATATCAGGAAAGACTTGTACGGTAACATTGTGCTTTCAGGAGGAACAACCATGTTCCCAGGTATTGCTGACAGAATGAGCAAGGAAATTTCTGCTTTGGCCCCAAGTAGCATGAAGATCAAGGTGGTTGCACCACCTGAGAGAAAATACAGTGTCTGGATTGGAGGTTCCATCTTGGCATCTCTTAGCACCTTCCAGCAGGTTTGTTTTGTTCTTTCCTTCTTTCTCTACTTGGAATGTCATTGTAAGTTGGGTCTTAATCTATTAGTTTTGTAGGGCATTGATAACTTGGTCCCTCAAACTAACACAATTTTGAAATGATCCCTAAATAGCTGAAACGAGCCCTGTTTGAATAATATCTTAATTTGCTTATCATAAATGTTTGTGTATAATTTAATCTAGTAAAAGATAAAATGAAGTCAAACTATTCATATAGAAGCTATAAGCGGTTTTTATAAGCTGTCTTGAGGAGTTTCTTGGAATAAGTTAAACTTTCATGAAGCTTATGGATTAGTCATAAGTTATTTCATGAAGCTTTCTCAAACAGTCTCACAACTGCTCAACAGTTAAACTTGAATAAGCCAATCCCAATATGTCCTGATATGATCAAAGATTTTCAAGTTTAGATACTATTTTTTTTGGTAGTGTAAGTTTAGGTACTATATTTAAATATAAAAAATTTCAGAAACTACATTGACAAAGTCCTACCCTTTAACTTAGGATTAAATTGATTATTTATTTGTAAATCTATGTTATTGCTAATGACACAAACTTTTATTGAATGCAGATGTGGATTGCAAAGGCAGAATATGATGAATCTGGTCCATCAATTGTCCACAGAAAGTGCTTCTAAGCTGCTTCTACTGTTTTGAGAGAAAAGAGGGTTATTGAAGGGAAAGACTAGTGTTGAATCAGCCAGAAGTATTGCAACTTGTAGCAACCCTTTAAATTCATTATTATTTGCTTTTGTTATCTTTTGTTCATGTTATTATTTTAAATGTTGGAGTGATTATGAGGAATTGTTTTTTAAAATGGTCCTGTTATTTTCAGTAATATTTTTGACTGGTTCATTCTGCGTATGATCTAAATGGGATTACCAAATTACCACGTTTGATATATATTCAAAATTTATTTATTATCCTTGATTGTTGGATTACAAAATGAACTTTGAAACTAAAAACAATTGGTTAATTAAGTATGGTATGAAAATGTTGTATGGTTAATTAAGTATTGGTTAATTTTATTTATTGTCCTTGTTGTATGGTATTCATATGATATACTTATGTTACAAGCAAAGGAGCAGATATCAATCAATGAAACTACGACAAAGGACAAAAACAAAAGCATCATATTCACATGCTTTGGTAACAACAAAGAATATGCAAATGCTATGATGTGATACACAATCTAGATATAGGTACGCTACATACTGTTCTACACATAAGAAGAATTATTGAGATTCTTTTGCAACATGGTTTTTATTTTGAAATTAATAAAGCAAGCAATACATAGTAGATCAATGCCTCTTTTGTACCAAAAAACGAGTATTTGAATTTGTATGTAATTCTACTCAACTTCCCATTAGTTGAGTATTTGAATTTGTCTTCGATCGTAACTCTCATTTACTTGATGGGTTTTTTAAATGGTGAGGTACCTTCTAGCTTGTTAAACCTTCAAAATTTGAGACAACTTGATCTCTCTGAAACCCAACTATAAGGATCAATTTCAGATAGAATAGGCCAACTAGCATATATTGAACACCTCGATCTCTCTAAAAACCAACTACAAGGATCAATTCCTTCAACTCTAGGAAACCTCTCATCCTTAATTTCCTTATCTATTGGCTCTAATAATTTCTCAGGTGAAATTTCAAAATTAACTTTTTCCAAACTCTCTAGTTTAGATTCACTAGACTTGAGTAATTCAACTTTTGAATCCAATTTGATTTGGATTGGATTCCTCCTTTTCAACTAAGTGAACTTTATTTGAAAAATTCAAGTCCAGGTCCAAACTTTCCATCTTGGATATATACACAGAAGTCATTGCAATTTCTCAACTTATCGAGCTCGGGAATTTCTATGGTAGATAGAAGTAAGTTCTCGAGCCTTATAGAAAGAATATCCGATGAACTTGTTTTGTATAACAATTTGATTGCTGAAGTCATATCAAACCTAACACTAAATTGTTCCATTTTAAGTTTTGATCACAATAATTTCACAGGAGGACTCCCAAACCTATCACCAAAGGCCTTCATAGTTAATTTGTCTTACAACTCCTACTCAAGATCAATTCCACATAGTTGGAAGAACTTGAAAAATTTAGAATACATTAACTTGTGGAGTAAGCTATCTGTTGAAGTTCCAGTGCACCTCTTTGATTTGGGACAATTGCAAATCATAAACTTAGGAAAAAATAAATTTTCTGGAACCATAGCAATCAAAATGTCACAAAAATTAGAAGAGCTTATACTGAGAGCTAACCAGTTTGAAAGAATTATTCCAACACAGTTATTCAATCTCACATCTTTGGTACATTTGAACCTTGCACAAAACAATTTTTCAGGATCTATGCCAGAGTGTGTCTATAACTTGACTAATATAGTTACTTTAAACAAATTTCATTGGTCTGGTCTTATAATTGAGTTGTTTACAAAATGTCAAGATTATGCGTACAAGGTTCGAGCGGAAAGACGAACCATTGACCTTTCAGCCAATACCTTGTCTGGAGAAATGACATTGGAATTGTTTAAGCTTGTTCAAGTTCAAACATTAAACTTATCTCACAATAATTTCATTGGAACCATCCGAAGACGATTCGAGTCATGAAAAAAATGGAATCTCTCGATCTTTCTAATAATCAGCTTTGCGGTGAAATTCCTCAGAGAATGTCTCTCTTAACCTTTTTGGGTTATATGAATTTATCATGTAATAATTTTGACGGAAAAATCCCGATAGCAATGCAACTTCAAAGTTTTAATGCATCGAGCTACATTGGCAATCCAAAATTATGTGGAGCTCCTCTTAAAAATTGTACCATGAGAGAAGAAAATCATAAAACTGCAATGCATCTACGGAGAATGAAGATGATGACTCTATAAAAGAATCATTGTATTTTGGCATGGGGAGTTGGATTTGCAGCAGGATTCTGGGGGGTTTGTGGCTCTTTGTTTCTCATTAGGAAATGGAGGGACGCATACTATCGGTTTATCGATGGAATGGGTGACAAGCTCTATGTAACGATGGTAAAGTTAAATAACTTTCACAGAAATTGAATAAATAGCTTTCACAGAAATTGAATTCCTGCTAGTTAAGGTTAGTGAAACCTTAACTAGCAGGAATTCAATTTCTCACTAACCTTAACTATTGCTGCTGAATTCATCTTTAACTTCTTGTAATGTTTTTGTTCATTGAAAAATTGTGTATACAAGTCAGGGAATGGTTGCATTCAAGTTGTCACTTGTTCCTCGGGCTTGTTCTCACCGCATGATCTCTCTCCTTGATTTATGCAATGCAAAATGTAGTGATTTTGGACAATGTGAATTCCTCATGTTATGTATATGTCTTATTTTTATTAGTTTTTATATCAGTTTAGTCAGATGGTTGCAGAATAAGAGTCTGTAAAAACTTGGCTGGTTCAAAATCTATATTATGTGAAGATGCCATCTGAATTGATTTGTAATATCTAAAATAAATGGATTCGAAGTTACTAATTTTTTTTGGAGTAACTGGAAGTCTAGGTTTTTTTTTAGTGTTTTCGGTTGGTTGCGGATTGCTACCAAGCAGCATCACCAATCGACCTTTGATCATAAGTAAAAGCAACAAAATAATGTATGAAGGAAACACACGAATACGTCACTTCGACCCAATGTATGCTAAACAAGTGAAATGTGAATTAACTGAAACGGTAAGAGAAATACCTATATCATGTTTGTAGCATATTCGGTGTGCAAACTTTATTAAACCTCTACTATTTAATAATCACAGGACAGTTTCAATTCACCACTAGAACAAACAGCAATAAACATTAAAAAGATAAAGAAAGAAAAAACTATTACTTCTTGGCTATAGTAATGGATTCAAACATACTCTCATGCTCCTTCAGCTGACCCTCAAGAACATAAATTGCAACCTGCTGGTTACTATCAAGTAAACTTGAGGCTATCGTAATTGCAAAATTGATCTTGTCGTTATCTTGAGATGAAAGCTTTGAATTAACCTCTGTTTGCTTTAGAGCATTCCTCATCTTGTAGACTCAATAATCTAAAGCATTCAATACTTCAGCCTTCTTTAGGAAATTCTTATCTTCGACATGGTAGTTCTTAGCTTCTTGAACCAGTTTTTCAATTTCTTCAGTAGATAATCTTTCTTTGTAATTGGTTATGGTGATCTCATTCATATTGCCGGTGGAATTTTCCTTAGCAGAAACAGTCAAAATACCATTTTCATCAATAGAAAAACATACATCAAAAGGATATCTGCGAGGAGCAGGGGGAAAACCGAAAAGAGAAAAGGAACCAACGGTGTAACATCTCGAAGCACAATGTTTGGAACATTCTTAAAGTCCTCGCTAAGTAAAGCATCTTGTACAGCTGCACCATAAGCAACAGCCTCATCAGGGTTAATGCTCATGCACAAATCCTTTCCATTGAAAAATTCCTTCAATAGTTGTTGCACTTTGGGAATCCTAGAAGATCCACCAACAAGCACAACATCATTTATAGTACTCTTACTCATTTTAGTGTTTTAAAGACAACTCTTGACGGTCTCCATACACTCCTTAAAAATGCCCATATTGATTTCCTCAAACTTGGCACGAGTGATTGAAGAAAAGAAGTCAATTCCCTGAAATAAAGAGTCGACTTCAATAGTGGCGATAACAGCAAAAGAGAGTACCCTTTTTGCCCTTTCGCACACAGTTCTTAACCTCCTCAAAGCTCTAGGATTCCCGGTCATATCCACTTTGTGTTTCCTCTTGAACTCTTCTACAAAGTAGTTCACCATTCTGTTATCAAAGTCCTCTCCTCCAAGGTGAGTGTTTCCGCCAGTGGACTTAACTTGGAAGACCTTATCCTTGATTGTTAGGATAGACACATCAAAAGTGCCCCCACATCATTGAAAACTTACAAAAAAGGTTGTCAAATTGGAAGGAAAGCATCTGTCTATGGGGGGTAGGGTGGTGCTGTTGAATGCGGTTCTTAGTAGCATACCATTATATTTTTTATCCTTTTTCAAAGCACCAAAGAAAGTATTGCAAGAGATTGTGAAAATACAACGCTCTTTTTTATGGGGTGGAGTTGAAGAAAACAAGAAAATATGTTGGCTGAGTTGGAACAATGTTTGTAAAACAAAAGAAGAAGGAGGCCTTGGCATTAAGAATGTGGAGGAGTTCAATTTAGCATTACTAAGCAAGTGGAAATGGCGCATAATTACTGAAGAGAATGCTATTTGGTATGAGCTGCTGAAACACAGGTATGGTGCACCACATATTAAAATACTAAACACTGATTTTCCGATGTGTGGTTCCAAAGACTCATTGTGGTGGAGAGACTTGCTGTTGTTGGATGCTCGACCGAATGAATGGTTTTACGGTTAAATCGTGCTACAAAGAGATAAATTCAACCTATAATCAAACCAACATGGAAGGAAACTTGAGAAAGGCGGTCATGGCTGTTTGGAAAACAAAGGTACCATTAAAAATTCAAGTACGTGGCTGGAGACTTTTGTTGGGGAGATTGCCAACACGGGATGAACTGTGTAAGAGAGGCATTTTAAATGGAGCGCACAATTTAGTTTGTCCATTATGCTTCCAAGTTGCAGAATCAGGAGCACATATGGGTTTCTCATGTACATTTTCAAAGGAGGCGTGGAGAAAAGTGGGAAGCTGGTTAGGTATCTCATTGATATTTAATGTGTCGGAGAAGAACACTTTGTTCAATTTAGAAGGTTGATGAAGTGGAGAATTCACAAAAAATGGAAAAGCTTGATATGGCTGGCTACTACTTGGTGTTTGTGGTTAATGAGAAATGATAGTATCAAAACATTATCATCGGTTTGGTTTTCAGCTAGAAATGAAGCCAAAACATGCTTTGATTTCCCCTATTGGTGCAATAACCCTTTGGCATGTCTTCAAAGTGGTTACCACTATTTTGTTGTAATGGGATTGAGTACCCCTAGTACTCCCATTAATGAATTTGCTTATCAAAAAAAAAAAAAAAGTGTGCATCTTTTGAATTCTCTACTCTTTCATCTTCCAATAGATACTCCTGCTGCATTCAAATTTTAAGACTGATACTGTTTTTTTAGCAACTAATCCGACTCGTGCGTAGAGGCATGCGCATTGCCCAAGCGTTATTCCCTCTGGGAATCGAACCTAGTATTCCCCGGGTACGTCCTTGGAAGGAGCTCCTTGCCACATTTTATAGTTTAGTTTGACCATTTTATAATTTATTTGATGCTCTTGCTTATGCCGAGTCTTAAAATTTTAGTATCTTGTACCTTTTTCTACACTTAACTATGGAGGCTTATACCGGTTCTGACTATGCAGGTTCGATGAGTGATAGAAGAATTTCTTAGGCTATTGGACATTTTTGTGTAGGAACCTTGTTCATTGGAAGAGTAAGAAGTGTTGAGACATAATTTAGAGCTATGGCACTATGAACTTGTGAGTTATTGTGGATCAAACAAGTGTTAGCAGATTTGAAGATACGATGTGAAGACTCTAAAATTGAAGATACATAATCTTGTTCAACATGACAGGACAAAACACATAAACCAATAATATATTGTATATGTATCATACAATTAGCATAGCAACCCAGGAGATAATCATGCAGCTTATTGTTTTATGAAAGCAATACGCAACTCAGTTAATATGAATTACAACAGTCTACAGACTACCATACCATTTACTGCCAGGAATGATGAGTTAAAAAGCAACTAAATAACTCACCATAGTTTGATATTCTCTTTCAAATGGCCTGAGAATGAAATGTTGTCTGTAGAATATGTTTAATTTAATAAGAAAAAAAATACAAACTTGTGATCAGATGGTTTTCTCAGTCAATGGTAACTATTGATTGTTTAATACATTTTTACCTAGTATAAATAACAGTAAAAAATGAAAAAAAACCCAAACCCTCAATGACCCGATCTGAACAGCACAATCCGGAAGGTTATGGTTAGTCCTACAAACTTTAAATGTATCATTATGATGTCACTATTTGGATATGAAAATGCCAACTTTCTTCCCAAAATTGATCATTGCAGCTCATGTGGAATTAGAAATTCTCCATATACCGATCCTGTACCCAACAGACATGAGCAGAAGCTCCCAAACCATGTTTGGTATACTCAGAAGGTTCACCTTTGATCCCGGAATCTCAGACCAAATTACAGAAATCTCTGAAATTGGGATCCGAAACCACTTACACAAAAAGACTAATTCAACATCAAAGCACCACCTGCAGAGAACGACAGACTATTACAGATAAGTATAAAGTTTTCACCATATTTGCATGTGACCATACAGAATATAGGTAGGTATAAATAGCAGCAAGCTTGATTGAACAAAACTACCCTAACTTAGATCAACTTGTCTTTCTGACCACTAAAATACAAATGTAATATTCCCAACGTAAACTTAAATATCTTATATCTTCTAGAAGATACTTAAATTTCACTTTCATTAATTGTCAATTGCATTATTCTCAGACCAGGCTTCCTCGATAATCTAAATTTTAGTATACTGGAAGAAGCTAAACATGACATTTATATTTAATCATATTTTTTCCATAATTCCATGGAACTAGACACTAGATCATTGGAATAACGCATTACTATAATTAGTCATCATTTCCTTAAAATTAAGACACTTCATTATGAATTTCTTCTAGTTCGTGACAGTTATAATTTTAATATTTTTCCTAAGAGTTTAATACAGGTGATATTTGTATGAATCTATGCAAATCCACCAAAAAACCATGCACAGATCTATTCCAGAAGCAAAGATTGAAGGGTATCCCTTAAAATGATGATGGAACAGCCTACTTTTATCATAATAGACCCAATATTATTAACAGGCTTTACAAGAAAGCCTACAACAAATAATAGAGGAAAGGAAGGTGAATAGTTTCTAATATTCCATCTATTAGAAGACGACATACAGGAAATTAGATTACAATAATGTTGACATATGTAAATGAGGAGCTATTCCTAACAGCGTGAATAAAAGAGAGAAAAAGGGACCCCCCTTGATAGATCTCGAAATTGATAAAATTAAAGTATTCAAAGAGGATAATCCAGAGTTAGAATCCGAGTAATTCATAGCAGGGTAAAACAATATGGAGATCAGGCAATCAATGGGTAGCAAATTTCTGTTTATTAATTTTGGTTACACATTATGGCAGAGAAAGTAGGAATGTAGGATGAGTTGTGGCAGAGAAGGTAGGATGAGTTGTAGAAACAAAAAGTGGTTAAAACAAGAGACCTCTTTCTGTTTATTTTATAGTGATTTACCAATATCAGCAACAACATATGATTCTGCTTAATAAAGGCCTTGCCATGGATAGCGGAATCCATCATATAAGCATGCCATTGCGGCCTATGAAGCCTTAAAAAATGCCTTGCCATGGATAGGGCAATCCGTCATATAAACATGCCATTTCACAAATTGGCCAGTAGCAGTTGTCAAAAATCTGGCACGTCATTCTGCAAAGGCATCGCCATGCGTCCATTTAACAATACTGTTCGAAACTATTTCGATAACGTGGTTCGAAGATAAATTTAATGGTGACAGATTTTATGACAACTCAAAATTTTCTTTCTTTTCTTGATTAAAAATGCTTGTTTTTTTAATAATATCAAATAGGTTGAAACAGATAATTATGGTCCAAGTCCAAGATAGACTAGGTGAAGGAATCATGAGTTCAATTTTTTTTCATATATATAATATATAAAGGAAAAGGACTGCAGATACATTTTTCATTGCCATATTAGAACCTATAGACAGGAGCATAGCTAATGATACAACAAATAAGACATGGCATGAAGATGCAGAAAAGTAGTGACAGAAAATGACACCTAAGAGGTAAAGATTGTCTGAACAATCTATGACAAAATAAGGTAAGAAAAATCAGTTTTCTATTATTTCTCAATTATGAAGTAACTCCCTTACAAAATTTATGAAATTATTGCATTTTATAGAGTGCTAAGAACAATCACCTTTTCAAACGGACATTTGAAAAAAGCTTCCTAGCTGCAGCCCTAGTAAACATCTTGAAACCACACTGTGAATGTGCAAAGTCAAGATCAGATAAATAAAACCCAACATCAAATATACATGCTCAAGCAAAAGCATTGAGGAATCAGTGGAGCACTAAATAACAGGGTACTGAAATCAGAAAGCAAGGTAAAAAATTAATGAAGTAGGCAATTACCTGTGTATCACGAATTCCAGGACCAGCAGCCAATAGAACCACAAGATGGAACCCCTTCATCAAAAAATTACGGTACCACTTCCTCTGCAGATGTTAAGCTAAGTTATTCAACCATTATGATGTATACACATGGGAACAATAAGACAGAGAATGGAGAAGGCCGAGCTTAACTGTAGCCAAAGCTTTCTCCTCTAGATGAGCTCGTGAACCAAATACAACAACAGGGGTGTCAGATATTCTAAAGCTAGAATCACTACCACTGGAATCGCCATCCTTTTTAGCAACAGCTCGAATCTGACAGCAAAACAGTAGATAATGCATATTAACAACTGAGACTAGAAATATGAAGTAAAATATTGTTATATATCTGTACATGTAGAGGTTACACATCATAACATTCCAGTAACCTGATTTTCAAGTTTTTCTAGGTCGGTGATCTTGGTTGCTCCATCTGCGTCAAGCATGAGAAGTAGTTCACCGCGTGAGTGTAACATTCCCTGTAATACCATGCTTTCATGGAAAGAAGAAAGCCTTAATTAATGATCCACAAGCATAATGTGACACAGCCATTCATATAAAAGTGGATTTTAAAAGATTATAGTTTGAATTAGACTCACTTTTCTGATTGCTTCTCCCTTGCCATGATTTCTTCCAAGAAGGATGACCCTTACTTTGTCTACTGTGTATTTCCTTACAAATTCGAAAGCTACTCTTTTTGTCCCATCAACACTTCCATCATCAATAATTACAACCTGCTCAAGTGTCCATTGATAAAAGAATAAAGAGTGCATCCACAGAATGATATAAAGTACTAACACATTTCGAATAAAGTATATCAGACCAAAAGATTTGAATGGATATAGAGTGTAATTTCAGTTTACATTAGTAAAGTTCATGAATGAAATTGAGGCTGTTTCACATGGTGTGATATATAATTTTCTTTACTACTCTAAATAGTATATTTATATTTTCAACACAATAAGCTAGGCAGATTCTAAACAAACATTTCAAGAGAATGGAACCGGAGGTACCTCATACGAAAATGAAGGATCCTTTGAAGCACGATGTTGTAGATAACTACAACACAAAAGCATAAATAAAATTATGCGCATGATAACAACTTTAAACAATAAATGATATGCTACTTCGCAAGATCAGCAATTAAGTAACTATTGATAGAGCAGAGGAGATAATATGAACAGGTATAGGAAACTGAATGCAAGTGTAATGTAATTTGAAGAAAACCAAGAGACTTGAGTACAGTGGATAATGAATGGATAATCAAGCAAATGCTATCCACAGAAAGATACCATCTTCTGCTTCTCCACTCAATTGTAACAGAATATTCATGGCATGAGTGTTAATTCCTCCATATTCTAACTAACTTCCAGCAAGGCACCTCTCCCCTATTCTCCTCTCTTTTTCTTACGCTCGTATTTGAGCCCACTAAACATCCTCTGGCCTATTGGGCATCCTATCAACTGTGCACACCACTGCTCTATGTATGAATTATGTCCTACTCAAATAAATGGTGCCATCAGAAAAGTGCATGAAATTTAAATTTAACTAATCTTTACAAGCTTGGTTTTTCCCTTTCGTTGACTGCATACTATGACTGTTTCAACTTCTTTTTCTTCTAGGAAGGGGAGGTCAAACATTTCAACATATTGATATGAACAGAAAAAGTATTCATATTGGTGAAAATGGTGTGCTTTGACTTACATCATAGTTTCCTCAAGGGCACCAGGAAGCCTATGCTCCTCATTGTATGCTGGAATTATCAAAGAGATGTACTTTGAGGCAGGATCAACAACATGTGGGCAAGGAACCTAAATGAAAAAAGAATTAAATCAATGATCAGTAAAAACCAATTCATGATTGGGAGCTATCTTCAAAAAGTTATGCATTAACTTGATTGATAAATTGATAACTAAAATTATATTACATTACATTACATTTCTAAACATCTTAGAGTAAATTATATTGGTATACACAATGAAGGCCAAATATGACAATATCGGGACACAGTGCGCTGAATTTGGGATGTCCTTGGATGCAAGGTGTCCAAAGATGTATGTGAAATGCACTAGTGATGACATATCCATCCTCTTGAAAACGGGATTAAAATGTAAAACCAGTTTATGAAAGTAGAAAATAAGGATAGACCACAAAATGACAACCACTCTAGCTCAATAATATTGTGGAGATTGCAGATAAAAGAGAAAGACGTGAAAAATTTGAATAATGTCAACAAGATAAAGATTACTACAAGAGACAATCACAAACTATAGAACTGCAAATCATGGTGTTACAACGGGCGTAATATAAAAGATAAGCTCAAAGGCAAAAGGAAATTGTTGAGATTCACTTTGCAGCCTAGTTTAAAACTGAAATAAATGAATCACGCAAAACTTAAATTTATGGATCAACTCAAGATGCAGTAACTTAAGCTGCTGTGGCGCTGATGATATGCACATTAGCTTATGACATCAAAGCAAATCATTCCCTAATCATCTTTTTTAATAAATGAACCTTATATTTGTACTTTCTTTAGGTTGAGTTCAGCCATATTAGGAGGTTATACAAACAAATAACACCAACAAGTATCCAAACTTCATAATTCAAACGATTTCCTCTAACTTATCGACTATGTCATGACGTTATCATCAAACAATTCGCAATATAATATGCTTGATTCTGCGGGATAAAATGACGATAGGAAACATATGTTAGGCCATGTTTCCACGCCCTTCATTGACTACAAGTTTTACAACTAGCAACGAAGTCGCAATTTTGCATTACAAAATTAACTTGTGGATAGGAAGAAGAGAGAAAAAAAACCGGAGTCCAAAAGTCAATAAGACTAGACATATCTCACAAAATTAGAACTCTTAAATACCCTCCTCTCCCTCACCAAACAAACAAATATAGATTTCTCACAAAATCTTGCATACTCACAACAAAAGATCAAATACAAAACTCAATCAAACATTTACCTCTTTCAATGAATTAGGATCCTCAAAAATCGCCGGAACTTCAATGTGCCTTCATAAAAACCAAAATCAAAACATTAAGCTAACAATCACACAGCTCATATATATATAAAAGATAAAATGGGATTCAAATAAGGACATACTGATGATTATTTCTTCTTCTATAAGCTTCAACGAAGATTACAAAGAAAAACCCTAACACCAAAATCACAGCAAAAGTCACAATTAAACACATAAACTCCATTCCTTTTCACTTCTCTACAAAATAATGTATCTCTCTTCCCAATATCTTCCACCTGCTATCAAACACACAGAATTCTCATAAACTATTCACAGTAAATAATCAACACCAAAGTTATCATGATATGCGCTTATGTATTACTTTAGATAAACATTAAAAAAAAAAGTATTCATTTTTGCTGGAAAAAAATAGATTTTTCGATAGAAGGATTGTCAAAAAAATATGAATAGAAAAAGATTAATTGATCTACATAAGAAATTCTTACATCTTTTGACTGTTGATGAAGACACCAACCCAGTTTCAAACCATAACAGTGGCGGTTGCAATTTCCGGCGCGGAGGTCGTCGGGAAAAGTGGTTCGGAGTTTGATTTTTCAAAAGGCTGTGAGATCTAGCGAAGAACGTGGTGGTTGAGAAGTTTATAAATCTATTTGATCTGAATGATAGATGATAAGATAAGGAATAGGTCAAGATTCAGGCCAAAGGCAGCCCAAAATTAACCACGGCGGCTAGGTTTGTTGGAAGAGGAGAGCTTCTCAAATTCCTTTGGTTTTGGTGATGAGAAACACAGAGACGATAAAATTAAGAGTAAATTACACTCTCCTCCCCCTAAAGATGTTTGAAATTACACTTCTCTCCCCTCTTATCTTAAAATATACATTTCCATCCCTTAAAAAATAAAAGTTATACTTCCATCTCCTATAATATGCTTGAATTACAGTCCTCCCCCTTAATAATTAAATATGCATTACACTTTAATCTATTTTTACATAAATAATTTTTTTGATGATATATACTAATTTTGAACCACCATTTTAGAAAAATAAATTCATTTATTTATAGTTGAAATGCCAATGATAATTAAAGTTAAATATTTTTCTATTAATTTTATAATTTAGATGATAAAATTAACTTTTAAATAACCATATTTTATTGTCTTTAGTAATTTTTCACATATTTAAATTTTATTTTGAGTTGTTTCATATTTTATAATAGGGTCTAAACTATATGTTAATCAAATTTTGACTAAAATAGCAAAAAAATATGTATTCGAATTTTGGTTATATTAAAATAGATCCGCAATATTATTTATTTATTTTCGAAGTGTGTTACATTATTATTTTTTTGCTAGATTATTAGAAATAAAAAAAATCATTGAGGGAGTAAAGTGTAGATTTTAACATAAGAGGAGAGGAGAATGTAATTCATGCTTCTCTTAAGGGAGGGGATTGAAATATTTTCTAATATGTTTTGAATAAGAGGCGAGGGCAGTGTAATTGTAACACCCTATTTCCCGACGATTGTTATTAAATAATAGGAATAAATTTAATAATTAGGATGTTACAAAACTTCACATGATATCACACAATGGCATATATTTTCCTTTTAAATAATAATTTCA
>Ga0228711_1002216_pt1 | contig 29697 bp, 13 predicted proteins | sample MedpolnodulmetaG_2_FD_177996 | JGI IMG/M metagenome (GOLD analysis project Ga0228711, IMG submission 177996) | Root nodule microbial communities from Medicago polymorpha collected in Santa Monica, California, United States - brown nodules | ecosystem: Host-associated > Plants > Roots > Nodule... | reverse complement strand
CTAAAATTTCTTTTGTTGTTAATGAATTCCAAGTACTCTCATATAGTCTAATATATTAAGTTAAATATCAATTGTTAAAAATTAGAGTCTCAACTCTAACGCACGGGTCAAGAGTCTAGTATGTTCTTAAGGGTGTCGGATGGAATATTGGAGACGTTATCCAGGTTTGTTTATGGTCTAATGGTTGGCTGAATTTTGACAATATTCTACGTAATGTGGTTAATCAACGGTTAATCAACCACTTTTATGGACTTATCCCCTGCAACTTATATCCCGTTTCTCAGGTGGAAATGTTACTCGGGTATTAGACATACTTTTTTATGTTTGTCTTAATTAATAAAAAACCACAAGATTTATTTATATTTTTTAAAATTATTGATAGAATAGCATATTGTTTTGTCATAAAAAAGTTTTTCAAAATTCCTTGAAATCTCAATCCAATACATCCCATTTAGTCCAATGATATTATTTCTCTTTTGTGATTTTTTTCCTTTTTATATCACGAAAGGTTAAAAAATAATAGGGTTAATGCCTCAAATAGTTCTCTTTTGTGACAAGTTATGAAAATAACCCCTATAAAAATAAACCCACGGATTTCACCACTGTAGTTTTGGATTCTTCATATTTTAACTGTTCGCATGAGATATTTTTCAGACTTCTCATGATAACTCTTTCAACTAGACGAGGATAAAATATGAAAAATCTACAATTACAAATGTCCTCTCGGAAAAAAAATTACATAGGTGAAATCTGTTTTTTTTTCTTCTTATAAGGCTATTTTATGACACCGCCCAAATGATAGAGACAATTTGAGTTATTAACCCAGAATAATAAAAAGTTGGTAAAAAGCGGCTGAATTCTTATGATTAGAATATTTTACGTGACTGTGTTACTAAGTGTGTTAAAAAGACAAGTACAATACATTGATGTAGTGAAGAGACATTTAAACATAATTGATGGAGAGAGCATGATCTTTACTACATATATTTAACTAATATAAATAGATCATGATGTTCGTTACATACCAAGAGAAAAAAATATGGTTGAAATTCTCAAGTTATTTTATGCTATGATCCTCTTTGTTTCGCTATTTCTTATAGCAGTGGACATTGGTGGTCAGTCATTTTTAAGAGTTTGTGTTTACTTTATATACAATCTTTTATACCCTTTTAATCATATTCTTATTCTCTTTTTATTTCTTTACAGCAAGTTTTGGATGTACTGAACACAGACATTGTGAAATAGCTATGTGTAAATTTCCTTTTATTGTGAGGTGTAGTATGAACGAATGTGATTGTGAACGTGTACACTACCTAATATAAGTGGAGCATACCTACGGGAGTACACAAATGCCATGAGGGGAAAAAGATTTCTTTCACTAGAAAAATATCCAAACAAAATATCTTTGGCTAGAATCTATATTATATAAATTTGAGACCTTTCTCAAAACTACATATGGTAATGTTTTTCTCATGTGGCATCTTGAACCAAACCATTTTCTTATACGACATGTGGCATCTTGAACCAAACCAAGGAATGTCATGAGTTTGGCATTTAATGAAATGTACAATTTTTTTTTCTTTTCATAATAATAATGTGAGACAATTATATATCATGTATTTTATTGATTGCCAAACAAATATGGATACAATCAATGTCTTAATTTATGTTTTAATATTTCAAATGTTGCCAAATAAAATTGGTCAAAACAAATTTGGTGTAACTAAGTTTCTAAATATATTTTATTGGCCAATTAAAATTAAATAAAAAATACGGAATCACGTGCTACAAAAAGTAATAATGGTTTTGTAATACGTAATCGTATCTTTTGTTTTTGAAAGAACATATCATTTTTCTATGAGACCAAATCTCACCATTATGATTTTCCTTAACAACAAAAATAAAAAAAATTAAAACGTATTACTTTTTTTTAGGGAGTTAAAACGTATTAGTTAATGGTTAAGATAGAAAATATGTACAATTGGCTAATGGCTAACTTAAATGTTCTTATTTTACGAAATTGCCCTGTAAAGTATGCTATAAATTAGACCCGTGGACTAGCAACTTCTTCACATCACAACTCCATTTATCTTTCTTTCTATTTCGTTAGTTTTTCTGTACATCTTTTTCGTACCTCTCTTATGACATAAAGTTTTGTTTTTACTTTTATTTTATTAATTTTAATTTCTAATTGAAAGACGAAGTGAGTATAATTGTGAATCATAGTAAGCCGAAGCCGATTTTGAGAATGAATAGCCACATTATTGAGCATTACAAGGCTTTAAGATATTGAGAAATTTAGATTCAGTGTATGGGAAGTAGAACTCAAATTTTTTAGTTATCTCATTCTTTGTTTTTGTGTTATTTTTTTTTATATAAAAACATTTAGATTTTATTGTCCTCATTTTTATTTTCACTTAAAGTTTTGATTTTTTTCTATATTGTATATTTTATGGTTTTTTATTATAGATCTAAAGACGAAGTAAGTAAAATTTGTGACTCATAAAAAGCTGTTTATGAGAAAGAATATCAAAATTATGGAGCATGACAAGAGTCTGTGAAATTGAGACGTTTATACTTAGTCAATTAGAATTATATTTGAGACTATTTTAATCATTTTATTTTTCTTTCCCTTTTATATGGGAGTATAAATCATTTAGATCTTTATACCTTCTATTTTAATATCTCTTTTGGATCACGTGATATTTTTATTTTTATACATTTTTTATTATATATTTTAAAATTCTAAGAAATATATATTCTTCAAATGTATCATTTTTTCAATGCACTGCAAATCATGTCATTCAACATAGAAATTAAAGGATCGATTGAGTCAAAACCATATGAATGGTAGTTAATATTTTTCATATCCTACTATTTCAATTGTATAATAGTTTTAATTATTTTTTACACTATATGCAAAATATACCATCTATAATGGGGTCATTTACCTATTTGCGCCCTACTAATAAATATTAAAAAATAAATTAAAGAATGGATGCAAGTGTTTTTATTAGATAGACGAAATGACAATAGTCATTGAGAACTCACACAAGGGTTCAAACCTCAATATTGGTGTTCAGTCAAACAATTTGGATTTTTATCATTTGATACAAGACTTGTGGATGTTGCAATTTGGTTTTCCTTTTCGATCAATGGTCGTTTTTCTTTGCGACATCATATAGTTCACCCTTCGAAAAAAACCCATCACATGTAACACATCATTGTTTTTTTTAAGGGGTAATTTACCATTGTTTTAAATAGGTTTTTTTTCTTCTTGAGTTTTAATTAATTTTTGAATTATTTATAAAATTGAAGAAAATAAATAGTTGGAGAACATGTCTATCAAAATGGATTTTGTCAAAAAAAAAAAAGTCTATCAAAATGGATCTTAAATTAAAAGGAATAAACAAATTCACATTCAACATATCTTAACTAAAAAAAATGACTTCTTTTTTTTTTTGACAAAAAAATGCTTTCTATTTTTTTCAACATGTTTAAACTAAAAGATTTTATTTCTGTACACACACTATTTTCTTTTAAGAAGTCAGAAGAAAATTATTAAAAAAAGATGAGAACCATTTAAGCACAAGTTGTGCCTCAAATGAACTCAACACAAAATATTTTATAGATTAACTTAGTATCTTAATTCATATTTTAAGTATTTTAAATGTTTTTAAATTATATTTGTCAAAAAAAAAAAGAGTTTGTCGATTAGTGAAATGAGATTTTATTGGATTATAATAATAATAATAATAAATAATAATAATGTGACAATTTTAATATTTTATATTTTATTTAATGCCAAACAAATATGGATGAAAATCGATATCTTAATTCATATTTTAATATTTTAAATGTTGTCAAATAAAAATTGTTTAAAAAAGGGGTTTAATTCAGTTTATAAATAATTTATTTGGTTAAAATTATGTCAAAATTATTTTATTCAGACCGTCATTAAAACAATTATACACAAAAGGAATTGCTTTACTTAACCAAATGAAAAAAGTTGTATGTTCTTTTATAAAAAAAATGGAAACAAACATATTGTAAAGCCAAAAAAACGTATTGCAAGATTTTATTATTATATTTTTTTTTAGAGAAAGAGGTATTGCAAGATTTTTATTTCCTTAACCAAATGAAGAAAAACGTATGTTCTTCACAACAAAAAAAAAAGACATGTAAAGGCAAACAGAAAAATAGGTTTTAAATCATTCTGTGAAAGATATTTGTTTTCAAATAGCATTAAACCAATTAAATACAGTATCATCTCATTGATATAAATGCCAAATAGTATTACAATAAAAAAAAACATTAGACATGTTGATTTTTTTTTCCCGGTTCCAGTTAGACTTATTGATATTGTTTAACAAAACAAAAAAAATAATTAATATAATTTGCTTAATAGCTAAGACATGAGCTCAATTATGATTGGCCAAGTTAAATATGGTTGTTTTACAAAACTGTCCTCTAAAGTCTACTATAAATTAAGCCTATTGGCCGGCACTTTCTTCACACCACAAGTCCAATTTTACAGTTGTCTTTCTATTTCATTTCTTTTTCTTTGTGTCATCTTCGTACCTCTCTATTAAATTGAAATGGCCCCGAAGATCGACTTGATTTCTGATATTTCCCCCTCCAAAGAAAGCTAGGATATCAGGGTTTGAGTCATTCGCCTTTGGTTTGTGAGGGATATAAACAAGGACAAGCTTCCTTACTCCTTGGTAATGGTTCTAATAGACAATAAGGTTGTTTGACTAGAATATTTTATTTTTTTACTTTTATATCCCCTTTTCTATTACATCATTTTTTTTCATCTGTTTTTTTTTTGTTTTTATATTTTTTATCCGCATTTATATTAGATCAATTATTTATTTTATTAATAAAAATGATAACAGTTGAATTCGTTTCCGATATCTCCCATTTGCATCAAGAAACTTCGAGCATCAATGGTCGAATCATGTTGATTTATTTACATATTTTTTTCCGTTTATAATTATAGCAAGTGTAAATTCTGTCTGATATTTCCTTTTTTTTTTGTATTTGGGAGGCAATCGTAAAGAAGAATAAATAAATTTATTGATCCTAAATCAGCTAACAAATCATGATTTTTTTTTTCCGAAGGAACCAAATCGTTATCTTTTAATAAGAAATTTTATTTGGTTTGGATTTTGCAATCATTTCTTATAAAATCTATACCAAAGTGATGAAGATTTGAATTGTCCTTTTTAAACATTTAAGAAATTTATTTAACAAAAAATCCTACAAGACGTAAACTTTTGTTTTTGTCAAGAAACATACTTTTTGTTCAGAAATATATTATTTTAAAGATATTTTTAAAAATATTTTATAAACCGTCAAAAAAGAAAAAAAATTACTAATCTTATAATCATAGCCTCGCAGCAATATCATACAATACTTTCACATCAATCCACCATGAACGAATATTCTTTTATATAGAACCATGAAAACTAACATTTCTGAGCATCATTTCATGTTAATTTTTATTTCTCAATTTTTGTTGGATTGGGCGGACAAACAAATTTTGTATTTTAAAGCAAATGTTTTTATTATCTAAATTAAAATTGCTTTTTTTATTTTATTTGATGGGGCGAGCAAATTAATACGTATGTTAGACGTACTCTCATATACAAGTATGAGAAGGAGTTGAGCGAGGATCGTGTCTTCTCCTTTGAGAATTTTAGTGTTGCCTCTAATGTGGGATCATATAAGACAGCGAGACTCCCTTAATTAGCATCTCACAGTTGTCCAAAAATAAATCTTCAGTCTCAAAGTACAAATGCCATTAAATTTTTATTAATTAGCATCTTAATGTTAATTACTACCATTAACTCACAAAAAAGTATATTGAATTTAAAAACTCCACAGTTAAAAATGGATATTTTTATTTAAATATTAAATTTTTTAATTCGAATTTCAAATTTGATGTTCTATTTTCAATCCAAATTGATATTATTTGTTGAAAAAGGTAAAAGAATGGTGTTATTAAGGAATTTTGATTTCATTTTAAATGTTTATAATCATTCACGAAAATTTTGTAAGAAAATCATAAAATGATATTTTAAAGTTTCATCAAAATATCTGATTTGTTTACCCATTCACTTCAAAGAAGTATAGTCTTAGAGGGTCTTCACCGCCCTTTTTCCTCGGCCTGCAGAAAAGTTAAAACTGAAAAAGAATAGTATGTTATTTCAAAATTATTAATGTCATTTTTAAATTATAACATTCTTTTCTATCATACAAAACTGAAAATAAAGAAGGTAATTAAAAAAAGGGAAAGAATATATTATTTTACATGTGATGGGTAATGAAATGATTCTTCCACTTATTGTACATTAAATGTATTGTCTTGATAAGGTTGTTATACAAGTATGAGAAAGAGTTGAGCGAGGACTGTGTCTTCTCCACTGGGAATTTTAGTGTTGCCTCTAATATGGGATCGTATAGGACGGCGAGACACCCTTATAAGATTAACTTCCAGTATGGTACCAAAATAAAACGATGTGATGATAATTTGTTCCTGCTAGCATCTATGTGATCGATGATCCTCGCGAAATCTTTCAATCTCAATATGATACAGATTACTTGATCGGTAAGCTGGCCAAAAATAGAATTATCAATTAAATCAAATCTGGTCTTTTATTGAAAGGAATCATTTTTTTTTTAATCTCAGTTGATATTCCTTTATTGAAAGGAATCATTCTTTGGATCCAGCTCTTCCGATTCAGCTAATAGTGAACAACAAAGAGAACATTATCATGATATGCGTTTGGTTGGTTTATGGAGCGATGCAACGACAAAATCAAATGATATTGTTGCTGATGATAATTTAAACCCCAAAGTCGCTCACGACATGGAGGTTTTAAGGTAGTATGTTTGGAAGGGAAATGGCGTTACAAACGCGGGGCCTCAAGTGTATACCGATGAGGAAGAGATAGTGGCTGCTGTCAAATATCTGAGGAATCGTTCAGCTACTACGGAGGAGCCTTTCACTGAAGTGGTTTCGAAGGCTACAAAAAAGAATTTGAAGAAGGGTTTTCATGTTCACAATACCTGCTCTAGGGGTAAGTTACCTGATTGATTCGAAGACTTTCTTTGAGTTTGTTTCCTTTACTTGCTCTCTTTTGTTTTCCTTTTGGTTTCGTTGTTTTTTATTTTCTTCTCTTTTATGGGATTTTAGCTTTTTTGTTGTATAGGGTTTTGGTTCATGTCCCCCCTCTCTTTTTGTTCTTCGCTTTTATCTATATATCTAGGGTGTTGCAGTTGTCATCATCTGCACCCCATTTGCTTAAAAAACTAATATTCCTTTTTAAGTCATATACTACTGAAAAGAATCAATATAAGACGTTTTCTAATTCATGCCTTTTTAAGTCATATTCTTTGTCCATTTTAATTTTTTTTAAAATTGGATGCAATCGTAAGACAATATACTATTGAAAGGAATCAATATAAGATGTTTTCTAAGTAAACTAATGTATATATTATTGCCAACATAGAGAAATCAATTTATTGACCAAAAAAAAAGGTAGGAATCAATTTAATATCATTTAATCAGTTTTTTGTAAACATCCGAAAATATCATTATCAAATAAGGCAAATCTCATGTGTTACAAATAGAATTTGTCAAATAACATTTTTTTTTTGTTGGCAAATCAAATAACGTACTTATAACGTGTGTTTTTTTGTATTATTATTTATTGGAATCATTGAAAAATTATAATATCTCCTTGAGTCAAGATATGCAATATATAAAAGATATAGTGTGTTTTTGTGTTTACGTACATTATTTTGGAATATCAATGAATTTTCAGATGTTATGGGTATGCTGAAAGCTATCGGTGTTGAGAAGTCTTATAGCCGCAATGGATCTCAATCAAAGATGATTCCTATTGAGTTGGATTATGATGGTGTTGAGAAGTCTTATAGCCGCAATGGATCTCAATCAAAGATGATTCCTATTGAGTTGGATTATGATGGGTACACTATCCTTTTATATTTTAGTATTTAAAATATGTTTAAAAAGTTTTTTTTCACATATATTTGTGTAAATAACATTGTATTTTGTTTTTTTAAAAATTGTTGTATTAGGTTTCATTTCAAGGTCACCCTGTTTGGTTCTTATGTTGATGAGTTGAATGCTTTTATTGCATGTGGTGAAACGGAAAATGTTGTTGTTGTTGTCCTCTTGACCAAGATCAAGATCTTTCAAGGTATATTTATTTTATGATCATGTCACCATTTCTTTGTTACTGACTTTATAAACATTTGACAAGTTGTTTTTTCTCAATTTATGTATCCAGGTCAGGCGACGATACAAAATACCATTTATGCAAGAAATGTGTTATTCAATCTAACTTTTGATGCTGCTCTTCTTTTAAAGAAGAGGTAACATGTTGCGTACATGATTCATATTCATTATGGTGATAGTGGATTTCCAAAATGAGATTGTGAAAATGAAGGGTGTATGTTTAAACTCATGAACATAAAATTCTTATTATGGAAAAATTGCACAAGCTGATTTTTAACCTGTTAAAAATATAGATTCAGATTTCTAATCTTCCCTCAAAAAACAAAAAAAAATTCTAACCTATCACATAGTATAAAAAAAAAATCACACATTTGATTCGTTGAACTGATTTTTAACCTGTTAATACCTTTTATGGTTAATACTTGGTGTTAGCTTATGAGTCTAATTATGTTTGTTATGCATGTTTGTAGGATGGTTGAGAAGGATAATTCTCCGTCACCGGGCATTTCTAAAATTGTGGATGCATCTAAGGTTACCGTTGACGAAGACTTTCTCAATTTGACCCTGATGACCACTATTGAAGGCCTTAAGGATTGTGCCGAGGTAATTGAAAACAAAATCGTTTTTATATCGTTTTCTTTTTATGGTGTCAAAAGTGTAATAGTAGTATTATTTCATGAAGAATGCTGATCTTTCAAGAAAGTGTTTGTTTTTTTAACTTAGAATGAACGCTTAGCCACTAGGTCAGAATTATAATATAAAAAAAGGGATTTTACCAATAAGCGAAATGTATTTATGTAATTCTTTATATGGTAGAAAGCTTTGGTTGTTGGCAATAAATCTAGAGCTTTGTCTTTCAAAAAAAACAATCTAGAGCTTTGTAAAAAAAAAAAAACAGACGGTATTCATGGTTCATTCACATTACCATCATTCACATAACTTGATGACGACAAAGAGTTTATAGATGGTATCACGGAAAATGGTGAGTTAGGTTCGGGCCATCAATTGCGTTGGTTGTTTGTGCATCTCTTAACCACTAGCAGAATGACGAGCCCTGATATAGTATGGGATGCGACATGGAAGTTACTGCCCGATTGTATCTTATTTGAACGTAGGAAGCGTCTTAATATTCCAGATAATGTTTATTGTACTTATTACGAAATCTTTGCACCATTTTTGTTTTGTTTACGATCTAATTTTTGCATTTTTTTTCTCTGGCTAAAAAGGCACAGTTTAGAAAAATGGTTAACATAGTCGTGCTCAAAGTATTGTATGCCTATCTCAATAAATATATTTATCTATTTAAGTAGTGATAATAAACAAATACAATATTCTTTCAAAAAAAAAACAAATACACTATTAAATATTTTTTATTTCATGAAAACAGGTTTATACAACAATATATAGATCAGAAAGAAAGAATTTAAATACAAGTGTATGCACGTAAGAAAACAATAGCTCAAGTAAAACAGAGATAAATTCAAGGCCACCTAACAAAGTAGACACACCAGAGAGCTTTTCACTATTTTTTTTTAGACGGCAAATATTATTCTTCGTCGAGAGGGCGTAGGAAATGCCAAGCACTCGCGCAAATGAACAAAGGATGAATACAAGAACCAACAAAGGCAACAAGCCTGCACCCAAAAAAATCATGAGGTCGAGGTGTACAGTAGATTGCCTTAATCAAAGACCAAACCTAGCAAAGTACCACGATAAACCGTGGTGCTGCCTACACGAGAGTACCCCTGTCTCACAACCTAATGCCCACAAAGATCCTCTAAAAAATCGTAGCTGCACTACAACAGGCCGAAATACCTGCAACTAAAAAACAGAAAAGCCAATCGAACGCAGCAGCAATTATGCACACACAGAAGCCTCCTAGCCAGCGGCTACATCACGTAATAGCAGCGCAAAACTGACAACAACATACCCATAGATAATGCAAACAGTATAAGGTTAATGCAGGACCTACTGTCAACGCCACAAAACTGTCATATATAGCTTTCCACTATGTATATCTTGATTAATTTGTTCACATTTTCTGTTCTTTAATTGATTAATTTTTCACATTATCTAGATTAGTGAACATTCATGATGGCTTGGGAAATCCTTTACGAATAAATAAATAATGGCTTGGGAAATCCTTTACAAATAAGCTTATTTTTTTAGTTTGAGTTAAGCTGAAAAGAAGCTTTTTTCGATTAAGAATTGAGTTGTAACTTTAATATCATTTTTTCCGTTGCATTGCATATATTCTCTTACTATCATTTTTAGTTTTTATGACAAAGACAAAAGTGAAAATAGGCATCTTTTAAGACATAATGATATGTTTTTTTTTTAAGGCCAGAATATGTTGTAATTGTCATTGATGAGAATTAGAACAAATGGCATGTCATTATGCAACTTTAAAAGGAAAAGTTGCACTTAAAATGCATTAAAAGGCAACATAAAACTTCAAAGTAAAAACATGTCTCCACTGAGATATGCTTTGTTAGTGTTGTCTCCACTGCACTTCTCTTTGCGTACTCCTTTGTTGTTTTTTCTGAAGCAACACAAGTCAAATACTGCTTGGAATTCTGGGATGACGAGTTTAGCATCAGGGTGCAAATGACATGAACGAGACAATCATTTTTATAAAAGTTTCTTAGACAAATAGTTTATTTCAAATGGTTCTGAGATCAGTTATCTCTCTTTTTCTCATAATGAAAAGCTTATGCAAAGGAAGTGGAGAGAAACTACTCATGTTATTGTTGAAGATGTGAAGAAAAACAGTACTTCACTAATAAAAAATAGGGATAAGGGTGATATATTTGAAGACTATTACACATTAAGAAATTTAGCACATTCCAACCTTGATGACAAGGTTGTTTTCGAGGGGTGTGTTTTTTAGGATATAGTAAAGGCTGATTAAAGTAGTTTAAGTAGTTAAGAGGTACTTTTTTTAGGATATAGTAAAGAACAAACTAAGAGTTACTAACTCTACGATACCACTCAGCATTTTCCACATTTTTTAGGCTGATATGTTTAAATATAAAGGATTCTCATATAAAGCTAATATTTTTTCTTTCTTTTCAACGTGTACACAGATGCATGCAAAAGTGTTAATATTAATTTCATGACTTTACATTTAATATGCAGATATGCATATCGGTGACGATGACTTGAAGAACCTGTGTTTGATTGAAATTGAAATGCTGCTTCACGAAAACGGACGGTCGCTTACTGACTTCAAATCTATGCCCAGGCCAAACGTAGCATACATGCCAACTTTCACAAACAAGCTTATCGTTGATGAGCTAAATTACAACTTCAATCGGAAAAAGAAGTACCATGGAAGTGCCTACACGATATTATCTCTTCAACCTTTTTTCAATCCATTATCTTCTGCTTCCACCACACCAATCCAACCTTCAACATTTCTTCTTCAAACCAAACCCAAATCAACATAGCAGAACTAACTAGCACAACAAAGCTAGAAATTCATTATTAACTTCATCCCAAACAATATCCAGCTCTACCACCAACACCCATCGTCATACCACCACTACCACAACAACATTCCATTCTTCCATGAATACCTAGGATGCACCATTGAATAAAAATCACGCATCACTTAACATCATCTAATGTTAGAACTGAGAACCCAACAACAAACACAATCATAAAAAAGAACATAACACTATTGACAACAATAAGAAAACTCAGGTCTGACCTCAACACCATTGACAACAATAACAATAACCTTCAACACCTAGATCGGAAACATGAAAAGAGAAGGGTTTGGGTTTGGGTTTAGGTTTTGATTCAATTAGGGTTTGGGTTTTGAGAATTGGGGATTTTCATGAGGGTTAGGTTTTGTTGAAAAGAGAAGGGCTGAAAATTGAGGAGTATGCGTATTTATAGTGTGATAAAGGAGAATGAATGAAGAAAAAAGTGTGATTACGTGCCACACTTTCGTCGGAAAAAACTTCAATCGTGAAAAAGAAGTACCATGGAATTACTGAGAATTTGGGTGTTTATTGGGAGTAAAATCAAGTTTTGAGGAAGAAAGGAAAAAAAATGTTATGGGATGGATCTAGACATGGCAATAAAACCCGTCCCCGCCAGACCCGGCCGCCCCCCTCGAATTTAACGGAGAAAAGCTGATTTAATTAGGTGCGGGTATGGGGGAAATTTAGATTTTTAGTACGGGGGCGGGGATTCTTATACCTGCCCCGCACCCCCTTTTTGAAATATACTTTATTTAATTTTTTAATCTTATTTCTATAAGCACCAACCTATTTTAATATATTATTACACTTTAGAAATATATTTATTATAATTATTTTTCTCTATTGAAAAAAGTTTATGAAATATTTAATTATTAATATAATTATTGTTTTTTGTTGCAATAAAAAATTAAAAAATATGCATTTTTTAAATATTTTATAAATAATAGAGTTTTCGCGGGTGGGGGCGGGGCTGGAAGACTTGTCCCCATTGAGGCTGGGGTTGGGTGTTCAATTTTTAGTTCCGATATGTTTTGGGGACGGGGATGCTTATGTCTAGATGGATCGAAGAAATTAGTCACATGCTCTCTCTCCTTAATTGATTATTTTTTTAAAAATAAATTACTTGATTCTTAAAAATATTTTTAAAATATATGAAATGACATAATTGACACATGGATGCCACATAGTTAAATTTGTACGGTCATCATGTGTCACATTTGCAAAAACATGTCAAATCATAAAGAAAGTGGGTTGACAAACTATTTTAAAAAACAAAAAAAATTTTACAAGGACGTTTTTCAAAAGTTTTTTTTCTTCTGCAGAGACCAAAACTTAAACGAGTCATATTTGCAAGGATCAAAAACATATCTTAACCATATTTTTATCCAATAATAAGTTAAGCAAGTTGTATAATCATTACTTGATAAAAAATATTATCTTATATTTTTAAAACAAAAATTTTATTTGCAGATTCTCTCATAACATAGTTAGCAAAACAGTTGAATTTATTACGAAACGGAATGAGTATTTTAGAACGAAAGAAGTAAGAAGAATTATGCATTTTATTGATAATTGAATCCAAAGGACTTGTACTACTACAGTACATGCATCAAAATAAGTGAACACCCACCCTCCCTCAAACCCCATCAATTCACAACCTCAAACAACAGAAATGATGAACGCAACTCGAGCAGAAGCAGAACGGTTACTAGGAATCTCCGAAAAGCTTCTCCAAAACCGAGATCTAATGGGTTCAAAAGAATTCGCAATCCTAGCCCAAGAAACCGAACCCCTTCTTGAAGGTTCCGATCAGATCTTAGCAATCATCGACGTTCTCATCGCCTCCGAGAAACGCGTCAACAACAACCCTGATTGGTACTCCATTCTCCAAATCGATCGCCGATCCGACGACCTCGACCTTATCAAGAAACAATACCGCCGTCTCGCTCTTCTCCTTCATCCTGACAAAAGCCGCTTTCATTTCGCCGATCATGCTTTCAAGCTCGTTGCTGATGCTTGGGCTGTTCTCTCCGATCCGGTAAAGAAATCTCATTATGATAAAGATCTGTCTTTTTTCGCTCGGGTTGATTTATCTGTTCCTGGTTGGGTTCAGCAAGATAAGTTACCGGTTAGGAGAACCGGGCCTGGGCCTGTTAATGGGCCTGGCCCACGGAACAGTTCGGCGTCTGCTAGAGAGGAGGTATCTGCGGATGTTCGTAGAAATGCCACTTTTTGGACGACGTGTCCTTATTGTTACCGTTTGTATGAGTTTCCAAAGGCTTATGAGGGGTTTTGTTTGAGATGTCCTAATTCTAGTTGTGATAAATCATTTCATGGTGTTAATGTTCCGTCTTTGCCGCCGTTAGTTCCGGGGCAAGAGGCTTATTATTGTTGTTGGGGTTTTTTTCCTATGGGGTTTGTGCTTGGAAATGCTGGAGCTGAGGAGAAACAGGCTGAGCCAGAGCTGGCGCCGGAGATTGTGGTGCAGCCAGATGAACCTGTTCCTGTGCCAATATCGGTTCAAGGTGCGTCTGGTTCTTCTCTTCCAAATTGGATGCCAGCACCTGCGCCGGTGGAGAATGGTGGGAATAATGTAGTGTCGGTGACGGCTACTGTTACTACACCGGCAAGGGTGACTACGAGGTCAGGTGTTGTTACTGGTGGTGTTTCGAATGGTGTTGCTACTGGTCCGAAGAAGCGTGGAAGGCCGAGGAAGTATTATTAATGTGTGTTTGAAATTCATTGAGATCGTAGTGGACCAGAAACAACAATGTTAGAAACTGCGGCTGTGTTCGGTTTTTTTCCCGGAGCTGGAATGTGTAAGTGATTTGATAGTTTTAGTTAAGGGCTGAAGCTGGTTTGGATGGATAGTTTGTAGGTAATGTTGATGTTGTATTGTTTAATAAATTTGTTTTTGTAGATATAGTTAACTTAAGTTGGTATATTTTACTCTTTAGTATTTGCTATTAGGGTCGATTCACCATTTCTGCTAGTTGGTAAGAATGAGAACAATGTGTCAACCTTGAATGTTAGGCTGTTGCGATATGCGTTTCCTTAATGTTTCCTGTGTCTTATTGTGTTGTGGCTTTTCTAAAGTTGCAAATGCAAACTTTTGAGTAATTGCATGTTAGTGGCTTTCTTGTTGTGGTATTTTCTAGTGTTATTGATCACAAGACACCATTACATGTAGGAATCGTCTCCATTTCTCAAAAGATGAGAAATAGAGCACTCAATTGTGTAGGCACTCATTTTTAAAATTAGTCACATAATTAGGCCTTTATGCGCCTAAAACTGTAATCGTGAACATCTCTACTCTGTCATTTAATTCTGCCAAAATCTTTGTGTATGATATTTGTTACCTTGGGTGGTAAGTGTTCATGCTAGCAAAAAACTGACTTGAGTCTTGGTCTATTCCCTTCTTCGGTCTTGGATCCACCCATATAATGGCAGGGAGTCATTAATGTTGTGGAGGGAATCATGAGTGCCACATAATTGATAGGCCTACAATCCTGAAGCTGATCAGATATGCTCGATTTTGGTCATTGCATTATTAGTCATGTGATTATCTACCTTCCTAGTGTTAGTTACCAGGATCTTGCCGAGGCGATCTTGGCGTAACGCAGTTGGGGTTATAAGTGTGATAACCCTTGGAGGATACAAAGTCCCTCTATAAGACAATGAGTGAGTTTCATTTTTGGATAGTTAGTTAGCTAGTAGTTAAGGTAATTATGGGCTATTTACTACATACTAGTTTTTTTGACAATATATTAGTTACCAGCTGATTCGCCATCTAGGTACTTTTGATGTTGTGTTGTTTAATAATTTTGTTTTGGTAGATATAGTTAACTTAAGTTGGTATATTTAACACTTTAGTATATGCTGTTAGGGTTGATTCACCATTTCTGCTAGTGTTGTGGCCGTGGCTTTTCTTAAACCGCAAATGCAAGCTTATGAGTTATTGCATGTAAGTGGCTTTCTTGTTGTGAACTTGTATTTCTAGTGTTATCGATCACAGGTCGCCATTATGTGTATAGGAATTAGGAATCGTCTCCATTTCTTAAAAAAAAATAAAAAAAATCAAGAGAGCAATTTCTATAGTTATGGGTATATAAAGGTACACACTTTTAGAACTACTGGCGTAATTAGGCCTTTATGCACCTAAAACTATAATAACAGCGAGTGTTCCTCTACCTTTATATTCTTCCCAAATCTGTGTTTAATGATATTTGTTACCTCGGTGCGTGTTCATGCTAGCAAATTGATTTGAGTCTTGATGTCTTGCCTTCTTCAGTCTTATATCTGCCCTCGTAATGGTAAGGACTAAGGATTCATTAATGCCGTAGATGGAATTTCAAGTACCACAATTGCTAGGTCTGTGATCCCAAAATTGATCAGATGTTCGATTTTGGTCATTGTGTTTATTTTTTGAAATGGCTCATTGCATTATTAGTCATGTGATTGTCAACCTCCCCCAGTGTTGGTTGCTGGGATCTTGGCATAACACTTTAGGAAGATACTGAGGGCCTCTTTTCAGATATTTAGCTAGCTAGTGGATTAAGTAGTTATTGATTAATTACTAGTTTTGTTTGATAGAAGATAGTTACTCCCCAAGCTGTCATAAATTGATTGCGGTTAGAGAATTTACTGATCCATTCATCTGTAAATACGTTTCCAGTGCCTTTCATCCACAATGTGAATTAGTTTGGTTCACTTCAGTTTCTTTTTCATTCTCTGTTACTTTGACCCCCATGTACCAAGCTTGAATGGGCGCGAAGGCTCATGTTGATTTTTGATTGATCTCTGCTCGAAGTGAGAATAAATTCTCCAGTTCCTCTTTGATGCGTAAGTAATAAGGAAAAATACTCAGAACATAGGTGAGAGTGAGTGAGCATAACTTGTTACTAATTGGCTCTAAGTGGGTGCTCTTTAGTCTTTGGTAGATTTAATTTATCTCTAACACTCTCAAGCGTTGGCAACATCGTCCATTTTCTCAACTCATTACTTGATTACCATTTACTCCTATTTGTTGAAATTTATTGATGATAAATGGTAACTATCAATTTCAACCTTTTCCTCTCTTCCCTCACCTGCAAAACATTTCACAACTATGTGAGATCTATAACCCACCATGTTTCCCATGTGTGTCACTACCAAGACCCAAACAAGAGATCACCACCACCCACAACATTGTAGACAAATAGTGATGTTAGCACAGCCCCAAAAACCCTAATGGACTATCACCGATCACCCAATTGTCCTCGTGCCTCCTCTAACGAAGATCTAACATCAACACTTAAAGTTTGCAATGCTTCCCGCCCCCGTTTTTTGTTGCGCAACTTCCACACCCTTCTAAGTTCTAACGGAGAGAGAAATAAATATTGTTCAAGAAAATGGTGATTTCATACAAAACATTTTTTAAAGAAAAACAATAACAGCGTCCTCTAATTAAGTTTCTCGAGTTGTATGAACAGCAAAAGATTGCTAACACAATGATTTCAAAATATGGGTAGGTTAATCAACATTTAAATAGTTAAATACTAGGTTTTTCTGTAATCACCGTTGAAGATTTTATTTACATTAAAAAATTAGACAATGCATTTGTAATCACCGTTGAAGATTTCATTTTTATATTAAAAAAATTAGATAATTCATTTAATGTGTTTATTTTATGTATATATATAGGAAAAGAGCAATGCTATTTAGTATGAATTATTTATGCAAGAAAGAGAAGAATCCACAAAAATAGGGGATTTGATCAATTAGGTTATGGCCAACCATACATGGGATAGAGGGCAGTTATTATTTGAAAGAGTTACATGCTGCCACGCATGATTCTTGTGTTTCTTGCATATATTCTACCGCAACATTTAGCATTTTCCATGACGAATAATTGTATCACTGAAAAGATGGAAACAATGTCCATAATTCTTATAGCCTAATAATTTTATTTTTTTGAGGAAGTAGCCTAATAAAATTATTTTTTAAGTACAATATTGTTCAACATTAGCTAATGAAATTTTAAGAAGTCGTGTCAAACTTTACTAATGAAATTTCATATTGAAAAATTCACTCATTTTGTACTAGCTCTTGTTATTTTTGGGTCAAACCTCCTCTTATCCTATATTAGGAGCACTGCACCACCACCTAGCACTTGATGCATCCAAGAATAGCGAGTCATTTCGTGATCCAATAAAGTGGATCAAGGGGTCGAGTGCAAAGCATTTCTTCTTTGGCTAAGTTTTTAAAAATGGTCTATAACTGCTCTTTGAACTTCAGGTTTAAGGGAAACATTTGGTTTTCAAATTATTGTCTTTTCTTTTTACAATAAACGATTATTGATTGATGTGGTCTGAGCTAATGAGTTTAATCAGAAATGTTTGAGACGTTAAAAAAATGTTCATGACAAGTCAAGCTTGAAACTTTGAGCTGAACCAAATTTGTCTCTATTAGACTCATTTTTCAACTCTAGTGTGGAAGTTAAATGTAGATTGTCAATATTATGATTTAGAGTTTTTTTTAGTCGCTTAATTGCTTAATTGTTTGACTTTTGGAGGCTTTTTGGGAGTTTTTAACTTTTTTCTTTCTTTTCTGGCACACCTTGTGCGAGTCAGAAAGAGCGTTTTAATGTTTCATTTTGGCTTGTTCAATAAAAAATAAAATAGATTAGATGTTCGCTTTCATGTATGTTTGGATACACGTTTCACACTTATTTCTCGCATCTCAATGCAATATTGTCGCTAAAAATTCCAAGCTTCTCAATATTTGTGCTTCTTGAGATTGCTTCACCGTGGTCCGTGAAAATAAAAGAGCACTTCATCTGCTATCTATAAAAAAAAATTTAATGACAAATGTTAATGGTTAATTTATAAGATTAGTTTTTACTCATTCGTCCGAGTTTAAACTCAAGACCTCCAACTACCCAACAACTTGATAGAAAAAGTGCTAGAGGTACAATATAGTCGAACTAGGGAGATAGATCACACCATGATTGGCTATTACAATTTATAATTGTTTTGGTTCGACTAAAAGGCCAAAATCTTTTAGCAAAGATCCAAATACAAGGTAAGACCCAATAAGGCATCAAATCCACACTCCCTTTATCTCTACATAAATGGGATTCCACAACGATTCTAAGTAAATTTATTATTTACCTCAAACGTCGTATCCTCCTTGTTTCCTATCTGACTTGGGAGTTGAACTGCATGTGTAGGTACAACCCCCCTCCGACTCACCAAAAACAAGGTATCTTCCATGAATTCTGACGATATCTTCGACAACGAAACACCTTCCTCATGAATTCGTCATCAATATGAGATTATCTATCTTCCTCAAGATAATCTCTGTTATTGTTACCGAACATGACAATAATAATTAAATAGCAACATTATTCATGAATTTTGGTATTCAAGGAATCAAGGACAAGTGTATTGTCATTATTTTAAAGAAAAATATACTTTTGATTTAATGGATTGTTCTTTTTTTTTTTTTGAGCAAGCCAAAATGGAATTATATAAATGCCAAAGGTGTTTCAAGTCGCACAAGGGGTGCAAACAAGAAACCTCCAAACAGTTACATATTTAAGTCTTCGGTGATAAAAAACAGCACCGCGAAGAAACAAAAAAGCTAAAAAAATAACTAGAAGATTACAGAATAACACCCATACAAGGTAAAGGATGCCGCCACCAGTCATGGTAACTAATAGCGAATGTAGGCATATTAGATTTCAGCCAAAAGAAAGAGAGTATTTTGACTTTGTCTGCTATGCTTAGAGGATCCGTAATCTTATGTTGAAAAAACTCTACAATTACGCTCTTTCCAAATAGTCCAGACACATGCAAACCAAATAAGTTGAAAAAACGAATGTAATGAACGCGGTAACCTCGGAAGGTGTCTGAACTTATAAAAATGAACTCAAGCTGTTAAAGGAGCAACAAAAGAAATACCAAGCCATTGAAAAACATAGGACCAGATGCTACTGAAAGTGCGACAATCGAAGAATAAGTGGTTGGCGGTCTCTTGTGACCCACAACCACCTACACACACATTGTCAACAAGATGAAGCACATGTCGACGCACCAAGTTATCTTTAGTCGGAAGTGTATTACGGAACAGTCGCCACGCGAACAGAGAAACCTTTAGCGGAGCTTGTTTATGCCACACATCAACATACAAGCTCCTATCAGTAGGTGTCTCCGTCGTTGTGAGAAAATGATAGGTACCTTTGATTGTATATCCATGAATAGGATCGAGAAGCCACCGCCACCTGTCAAAAATGTTATCCTGCAAACAATGTTATACAAAAAAGCAGCACACTCCACCACACTCTCCTCCTCCCATGCGAAGAGGCGCCCTCCACACCCACGCACCACCTCCAACCGTCCAATCCCTACCCTCCATCTTCGGTACCGTCGCCCACCTATCTTCGGCTAAAGAGAAAATCCTAGGGAATCTATCCCGCAACGATATACCACCCACTCAATTGTCCGTCCAAAAAAAGGTACTTCTACCTCCACCTACCACCTTACGAACATTGTCATCAAACCAACCACCTACCCCCATCCCTACACCTCCGCGGACCCTAGAAAGCATCCGCCACCACACCGAACTCTCCCTTCCTCCCTCAGATAACCGACCCCCTCCTTAAAGATATATGGATTGTTCTTAACAAATGATATAACATACTTATTAGGTTAATGTAATTGTATAGTCTTCCATATATTAATATTTTAAAATGATATTTTGGAATTGCAAATGTTATAATTGTGTTTGTCATTCCATATCTATTATCAAATGTATTTTTTATATTACGCAATTAATTTCAAATGTGTCTCTAACATTACTAATTTAATGTCAATATACCCCTCCAAACACCAACCAAGGATGATTAAACTTTTATAATTTCAATGATATATTAGATTAAATTGATACAAGGACGTGTATTTCCTATTTCACTAGTGAAAGTGAAAATAATCACATGATATAGGGAAGTACATTCTTCTTAGGTTAATGTAGTGACAAAGGAAGGGGGAGTACGTACAGATGCAACTTTATTGGGACAACAATGAGACCATCCGTAGGGTTTGTTTCTGTGGCAAATCCCTTGCCCATAACAGTTTACCTCAGTTTACTAGATGAGTCTCACCTTTTTCACCTCCTATGCTGCAATTGTTTGCGTCATTGCACAGCCATGAAAAAATAGAGTACTACTTACTCATAAGCAATAATCGCTATATGGGTGTTCCGTAAATATAATCATTATTATTATTTTTACGGGTGTAAACATGTTAAATTATTTTCAGTGTTAACCTACATGTTGTTCTTAGGGGAAGGGATTCAGCTCGAGTCCAATTGTTTGATCATAGATATAATTACTTGTAAACGCTTGATCATAATCATATACTTTCTTTGAATGTAATCATTATTCATAGATATATATTAAGTAAAATGTGGTAAGATTTTTATTAATAAACCAAAATGAAATATATTAAATTACAAGGAGATTCAGATTTGCACAATTCTCGTGCATGGCTGAGAATCAAAGTATTTACAAGGAAATCAGTCACCAATAAAAATCAAGAGAACTAAATATTAGAATATTAACAAAATGTGAGATAAGAATAAGATACTAGGCTCAAGCACCAAATAAAATTTAACCAACAATAATGAAAATAAAAAATTAAGTTATTATGTTTAGCTTTCAACCATGAAAATAAAAATTAAGTGGAGTCCATAAGGATAACGGTCTGAAAAGTGTTAAGCATATTAATTGACTTTGGATGAGCAAAAAATATGTCTTTAAGAGTGGTTTTCTCACTATTTGCTCTTGTGCAATACACATATTTATGCTCCTCTAACTTTGAAATCAAGTATTGCATGTCACCTCTTATCCTCTTGCATCATCTAGTTCGCGTATTGTACACTTGTATGATAGTCATAAAACTTTCTTTGTTTTTTTGCTTCAAATCCGTGAGAATATTTCTAGGCAACGCCAAACTCTTTGTCATGTCGATAACTCTTTTCTTTTCCTCCTCTTTTATTCTACCCGCAAGAAGGTGATCGGCTAACTTTGGCACCAACTCATGGTTGTGAATTCCACTAAGCATTGCCAACCACCAATCATTTGTATCTTTATCAAATAAATCACGCAACCTAAACAGACAATCACATTTTCTTGAACTCATGCCTTCAAGGTTCGATTTCTTCCTCGCTTTTGGTGGTTTGTATTCACCACTCCTTTCACATTGCATCGTCAATGTTGGTCTTTTTAAACTAGATTTATCTATAGATATAGTAAATTTAGCCCTTGCCGCATGTCGACGAACACAACTAAGCAAATCATCTCGCTCTCGCCATCTTTCCTTTGTTAAAAAAATGAGGCGGTTATACTTTGTAATCGCGAAGCTTGGCAACACTGGTAGGTACCAATTTAGATTTTTCTTTAATGTGAGTTTGAAAGGGAATTTTGACTTTCAACTTCACATTAACGGTTGGTTTGACATCGCCGGAAGCTTCAATTATGGTCGGTTTCGACTGAACGCCATCATCCGTTACATTTTCAACCATCCCCATGCCTATTGAATAACAAAATAACAAGAAAAAAAATAATATAAATAATTTGTGCAAAGAAATAAAAAATTGGTGCAAAATTTGAAAACTAGGCATTACATCTGCGTGACTTAAGTCACATGGGCTTTACACCTGCGTGAGTTAACTCACGATGGTTCAGCGTGAGTTAACTCACGTTCATCCTACTTTCCAGACTGACGAACAAGCCTAAAAAATAAACAAAATCAAATGAGTTAAGATGATACACTACCTGATTTTTTTTATGCTTGATGAGCATAGAAACTTTCTTTCAGACAATTTGCAATTATTTGAAATGAATATTTTGACCCAAAAATTTGCACTTTTTGGGTTTTTGGAGGTGAAGAGGGAAAGATAGTGGCTCTTGGAGTTGGAACTGATTAGTTTTGTACCAAAACAACGCATCCAGTCCACGCGAGTTAAGTCACATTGGATTACAATATGCGTGAGTTAACTCACGCTGAAAGTACCGAGCGTGACTTAAATTACGCAGAAGTACTTTCATCCATTCAGTTTAAAGTGAGTGTTTTTTGATGGGAGAAGAGCAATTTTCAAAAAGTAATGAGGTGGCCCATATTATAGCCCAGCATGATTTGATTAACCCCAAATATGGTTTGGATTGAAGAAACATCAACTGTAATTTGGAACAAATTCTTCTTGGATATTCATTAATGCTAATATTTGTTTCTATTAAAAAAATATCATAAATTTGGGAAGATAAAGATGACGATAAAACTTGCTCAAAAGACTACAATAATTGAAACACTATATCACCTCTCAAAAAATAAATTGAAACACTAGATCATTATTGGAGAAAAGGCTGTACAATGAGCTTTGATAAAATAAATTATTATCATTTATCATGTCCATCCAATCAAAGAACAGAGAAGTCATGAGTAATGAGGAAGAAATTTTGTCCCCAAACCACAAAGTATCTACATTGGCACGCCATTAAGGGCCATATAAGCTCCCCCCAAGTTCTATTAGGCTTCTCTCTTTTCCTTTTTGTCTATCATGCCGAAAATGTATGGAACAATGGTTGTGGGGGCTCACCTGAAAACTGAACAATTGTACAAAGGTGGGGTCAAATTAATATCAATAGGCATTTTGGGATAGGGTCGAAATAGTGAGCCTGGGGGGGACATGCTTATTGTATTATGGACATGTCAAAATCATAACACACACACATCAATCCAAATTCCAAACTACAACCATTAGCACAAGGATAAGATAACAACTAAACAAATTTTAAACCCATTTGGGTTGGCGTATGGTTGGTTTGAGATCTTGGAGTTTGCTCCTCCAAAGGTCTCAGGTTCAGTGGGCTAAGTCCATACAGAATTTGCTCTGGCTTTAAATGGGGCCCCACAAGTTGGCGGTGGAATTGGTCCCCTCAAATTAATCGATTCTTGGATCGGATACCGAGTTTTCAAAAAAAAAAACTAAACAAATTTTATTTGGACATCAAAATATGTCTAGCAACATAGTTGTATACGATTTCAATCCTTTTAGAAAAATTATTTCTTGACCCCCAAAGTTAATTTAAATATTGAGAGAGAAAGAGAATGAATTGATATATGTTAGTGATTAGTGATGTTTTTTTTTGGTTGCAAGAGAAAATGTGAAAAACAAAAACACAAAGAGGTTGGATGGAGGTATGGGCTGAAGCGAGACTGTGAAATTTATCCATGATAAATTGAAAATAGTTGATGATTTTGTCGTCGTTTTTTCTTCAATTGATTGAATTGTTGTCAAGTGATAATCTACATATGTTTGCTATGACTATGTGGTGCATTTGGAATTGCAAATATATGAGAAACTTTGGGATGACGTGGAAACCCGACCCGCAATATCAGTTCGATTGTCAAATGAATATTTGCATCAATGGCAACAAGAGCGTTCGAAGCATCAACGCATGACAAACGATTCAGGTTCAGGCATCAAAACTAGGACAACGCAAAACTGTAACAACAACATGACCAGGTGGAGAAAACCAGCCTTCAGTGAGGTTAAGTGCAACATGGATGCAACAATTTTCAAAAGATTAAAGGTGTTACGATATATAAATGTGAGTATATCGCTGCAAAAATAACTTGGTTTCAAGGCATTCCACTACCACAAGAAGCATAAGCATGCACTCTAGAGGCGATAATTTGGCTTGGCAATCGAGGCTTAATGGCGGTGTCCATAAAATTTGGATGTAAGCAAGTTGTTGACAACATCTCCAACAAAACCGGTACCAATTCCAAATTATGAGCTATTCTAAATTATTGTAAAGCTTCACTCTCTAGTTTACCAAACATTAAGATAAGTTTCATCCAGCAAACAATGTGGCCTATTTGTTAGCAAGGACGTCATTATCTTATGCTAGTCCCCATCATCATGATCATATGCCAACTTGTATTGAGTATGATATTGAATGAAAGGAGTTAATTTGGTTCCCGTAAAAAACACAAAAAGATGTTACTCGCACACGATAATAAGCAACACACATGCTGTCTGTCGTAAGCAACAAAGGATGCTCAACTAAAGGATCAAGCACAATCAATATAGACTGTCGATAGACCTTCTTCTATGCTTTGCTAAAAAATTCAACACGCACATATTACCCTTCCTAAAAGTGACATAACTAAAAAGTCCAATCCTTAGCCAGTGTGTTTTCTAATAATAGCTATCTTATTTCTACAGTGATGAATGGAAACATTAGTATATCGTACCAAATGAATAATATGCATGAATATACTTAAATTGAGTATGCTTTAAAGTTTAAACAAAGTGTTAACTAAATATATTTTTATTCTATTCTATTAGATGATAAAGAAACTAGTAGATTATTTGATATTAGGCTGATATTATTATTAACTTTTTTTTAAACAAATATGATTATATTAACTTAATTTATCAATTCTTTTGGAGTATTGTATGAATTGCTTTTTAGCATTACTCTAGAATTAATTTGAGTTTAATTAGAAAATGCAGTTGAAATAGATAGGTGATGTTTCAGGCTGTATCTGCCTTCTGCCTCCTGCGGATTGGGTGATACCATCTGAAGTCTTCTGCTCTTGCTGCTCGAGCAGCAGCTAGCACTGACATGAGATGTTGATTTTTCCTTCCTACCATTATAGGGTCCACCCAACATCTTCACATGCACATTTTTCAGATTTTTAATTTTATTTGAGAAGAATGTGTGGTAAACCCACCAATGGGTGGGGGAAGAAAGAATGTGTCAGCCAATAATGGAGTGAAGTGAACCATTGCATTCTTTATCCCTCATTTTTTTTGGGTTCTATCAATATAAAACATTTATATTTTGGTTAGAGTAGTACCCCTTCACTATGATAAGTAAATAAACAAACCATGGTACGGTGACATATATAGAATCAATGTAATCTAAAGTCTAAACTATGGATAAAAAATGTTACAATACATTAAGATGCATATATACACAATTAGTTGATGGCAAGTAAAAAACCAAAGAAAAAGTTAAGCATCTCCGAATGAGTAGAATGGAAAGACATACATGTAGAAGAAATACAGATTGGCGATGTATTGCTTTAATTGGTATTTTATTTTTACTTGTCAAGGATCAACAATCAACAATGAAAAGTAAATAACAAGCAAATTAACAGAGACGGTTTTCTTGGGCAGAGCTTTGCTGCATGCTGATCAGTAGAGTGTTAATTTTGAGAGTGACAGAAGTGAATTTAGAGGTATGTATTAACCTAACAAGATCAAAAGTGATTCACACCATTTTTGGTAAAGTCAAAAGTGATTTTGAGAATTTCATATTAGAATGAAGTCTGTAAGTTTATATAATTTATTTTAATTCAAAGTTGATTAGAATTTATTTTAATTTAAAGAAACTCTAATTACTATACTTGAAAGTATATGTGATCCGACCTCAAATTTATAGCACCATATTTTCAAGATATTGATTGCTTTAGATCTTGCATGAACCCTTACGATTTTTTCCATTGAAAAAAATGTCTTGTTGAATTGAACGGTGTGAATGTTATTAATTTATTTTTAAATATCCTTACTGCTTGATTTTTAAATAATCTGAAACTTTTTAATGCACCGTAACATTATCCAAGCATAATTGATTTTAATATAAATTCATTTTTTATCAAAATAGAATCAAACACAAATTTAATCAATATTGACATATTTAGGTGCTCTTGAGTATAATTGTTTAATTCACTTTTACGCAAGTAACAAACAAAATTATCTATTGTTTATAATCAAATGTTTTTATGTCTTCGTGAACTTACCTCAGATGGTTGGAACAATGCATAAAATATGCATATGATATGACGATTATAATCAATTACCAACGTAAAAAAATAATTACACTTACCATCTATATAGATAAAGTTCTAAACTATTTTACGTCTGATTCATCTTTAAAGAGCACATTTATGCCATTTTATTAAGATTCCCAACAAAATATAGTGATTGTGATGGTTTTTTTGGAAGATGGAAATGGATTATTAGGACAAAAAAGAGATGGAGTTTGTATGAAAGCAAGACAAGACGATAGTGCAGGCAGAGCAAGTGATCCAAGAAGCAAAAGAGGTTGTCGGGTCAGCAACATATCATGGTCATGGCCATCTGTATCGTTTTGATTCCTTCAACGAAAGCTGTCGGCGCCGGCCAGAAAGGAAAGAATGAGACTATTAAGTAACAGTTTGATCCCTTTTCCTTTGACAGTGATTGCTTCCCGGACCCCTTCTTTCCTTTTTGCACCAAACACCACCACTATAATGGACTATCTCATTTCAATACACCATCCACATCATATTTACTTTTCAGTTTTGTTTTCAAGTTATATATGTTTGTATTACAAATTCAAGATTTAGTTGATTTGGTACCAATATGCACTCATAGTTGGATAACACATTAAACATGATATTTTATCATCATCATAATAATAGGAACTTACTAAAAAGTAAATAAATCTTGTTAGGGTTCGATGGGTTGGGAGATAATGCTTTAAAGATTGTTTTTCAAGGTTATTTTTGTTGTTGAGATGGAAAGGTGGATATGGGGTCCAGTGTGGGAGTGGGATCGTAAATGTTTGATAGTAACAATATAAGATACTTTTACATATATGCCATTACCCCTCAAAAATATACATGTGATTTTTTTAGGGCAAAAAGGAAAGAAGGTGTTTATGCATCTGTTGCATGTGTAGAAAACATACAATACATCAAAACCTTGAGTAAATTAGAAATTAGTAAAATTAAGTGATTTTTTGTGTGAAAATAAAATGATATTTTGGTGTAATATAGTTAAGTGCATGTAAAATCATTTTTTATTTTTCATATTATATATATACAAGACACATACACTAAACTCCATATCATTCAAACCACCGTGAATACACTTTTTTAATCTCCTTAGACAAAGTAGTAAATACAACGTAAAACTATGAAATATAAGAGTTTAAATTTGGGTAAGATTTTAGTCTAACAATATCATGTCAATTGACATGAATACACTATTTAATAGATTTTTTTGACACGGTCTATAATTGGTTACAATAGAAATGAATTTCACTAAATTAAGCTACACATAAATAGCATAGCATGTGTAATGAAAATGTTCTTTTTTATTAATAGTGTAATGAAAATGTTGTTAGCATAGTTATTCCATCCATATATATAGGGATGAAAATGAATTAGACCAGGTCAGACTCTTTTTTGAATAATTAGACCAAGTCAAACTTTCTATGGCCAACTTTAAAATTTATAGGTTTGGGTCTGATCTATTACCCGTCAAGTTTTTTTAAGGAGTGTAATGAAAATGTTTGCTTAGTTCTTCCAGCCATATATGATGCATACTTTGCTACTCAATGCTAGTAAAATTCATCCTTATAAATGACAGTCAAATTATTTTCAAAAGGTTAGCATATTAAGGTTAATTTATTAGTTAAAAGAAACATCTCTTGATCCAAAAAAAACCCACCACCCTGTAATTACAGTCAAAGTAAGTATTTGCAAAAGGCTAGTTAACAAAGGTTAAAATAAAGCTATGTACCTTGATTCCAAAAAAAAACAAGCAAAACTTTTGATACATATTTTGTCTGCAAAACAAAAGTGTGTATAAGTAACTGTCTCTTTTGTCCCTCTTGGTAGACATATGTACAAATATAACAAGTACTAACTTATTCCCTAGCTATATAGCTCTCATAAGCATTTAACCTCCCTATTTCCTACTTGTATTTCTCTTCCTTTTTCTACCTAGTACAACTCTTTTGTTCCTTCTTCCCCTTCTTCCTATTTTATTCATTTTTATCACCCAAAGTACCACCATATCATCATTGATCCTACCGTACATAAAAAACGGACACTAAAATATTTGTTCTTGTTGCATTGAAATTTTAAACACATATTCATAGAACCAAGAAGAAGAAGAAGAAGAAGAAAGATGCTTCCTCCTTTAAGAAGATTCTACGGGTTTGAGAGCTGGATGGATAATAAAGAGTTAAAGGAAATCAACTGTGATAAATCAAAATCGGAGAGAAAATCAAAAGAAGCATGCAAGAGTCATAGGGAAGCTGAAAGGAGACGCAGACAAAGAATCAACGCTCATCTCAACACTCTTCGTTCTCTCCTCCCTAACACCACAAAGGTTATCACATTCTTCTGCAAAAATACTACTCCGTCTATAAAAATATCATATATTTGTTGTTTCAGTGGTGGCTCTGAACACGGATGAATAAACTGATATTAACATGTTATTTTACGTGCAGTCCGATAAGGCGTCGTTGCTAGCGGAAGTGGTGCAGCACGTGAAACGATTGAAGAAGGAAGCCGATGAAATGGCGAATCGTCACAATGACGGAGAGGCGTCCTCTTCATGCAGCGGAGAACCTGGTTCAGTTAATTCTACGGAGGCAGCTGAGACATGGCCGTTTCCAGGAGAATCAGACGAGGCAATAGTCAGTTATTGTGGCAGAGAGGAAGGAGAACCACGGAGGATGAAAGTGACAGTGTGTTGTGAGGACAGACCGGGTCTGAACCATGATTTAACACAAGCAATCCGGTCGGTTCTGGCGAAACCAGTTCGAGCGGAGATGATGACGGTTGGTGGTAGGACAAAGAGTGTTGTGGTGGTGGAGTGGCCTAAAGGTGAAGGTGGTGATGATGGAAGAGAGGAGAAGGAGGTTGAAGCTTTGGAAAGGGGTTTGAAAGCTGTTATAGAGAATCGGGCTTTTGTTGATTCTGGGATGGGCCCGATTTTGTTGGGCCGGAAACGGGCTCGTGAGGTTGACTGTTCCTTGTTGTTGAGGAATGAGGAGTTTTGCTAACTCGTAATTAGGTTTTTTTTTTTTTTTTTTAATTTCTAGAA
>Ga0228711_1002215_pt1 | contig 29724 bp, 12 predicted proteins | sample MedpolnodulmetaG_2_FD_177996 | JGI IMG/M metagenome (GOLD analysis project Ga0228711, IMG submission 177996) | Root nodule microbial communities from Medicago polymorpha collected in Santa Monica, California, United States - brown nodules | ecosystem: Host-associated > Plants > Roots > Nodule... | reverse complement strand
GACAACTATCGGACTGTTTTTTTTTTTTTTATGGATATGGGACTATATCCTAAAAAAAAATCTCTCAGTTCCCTAAAATAAATGTTTCAGTTAGAAAAATATACAAATTGCTATAAATGTATTTCGTCTGTAATATAAACCAAATACATTAATTAATTAATTAATTTAAAAAGTGAACTTTTATTTATAATTCAAATAGGAAGTTTATTAAAAAAAGAAAAAACAAGAGGAAGTTCATATCTTTTTTTTTTAAGCAAAAGAAGGGGTGCAAAGGGTCTCCTATTGCAGAATCCTAATCATATATAAAAAGAAAGAAGTACAAAAAGTGAGAGGGGACAAAACCAAAACCCTCAAGAAAATTAAAAGCTAACAGAAAAAACAAAAACCCAAAGCAAAAACAAGAGAGAAAAGACCCGCAAAAGAGCTTGCGAGGCGAACGGCTAGAGGTACCCACCTTGAAACTTTTGCACGCTTCAGACTGCTGCTTCTTGCTCTTCTTTTTTCTTGGGACCACAAGTTGAAATGGTTGGCCAGTGTCTCTTGTTAAATCAATAGTATCATTTTTCTGACCCATGTTAGCTCAAGAATCACTCAAAAATCCATAGTTTGCTGGGCCACAGAAGGGACAAGTCCTAAAACTTGCATATCGTGAATAACATTTGCACTAAAATTTAACAAATTAGGGTCGGTCCCAACTACGTAATTATTCGTTCCTAATTCCTGCTCAAAGTCATTCAGAGTATGATCGTTACCGTAATCCATATCAATCACCGCATCACACCAAGGGCCAATGATACGTATATCAGCAAAAGAATTGCTTTGTTGATTCCCATTATGTATCTCAGCCAGAACTAAGGTGTCTTCCACTTGCACAACATGCACATGAAGAGTTTCAACAGGAGAAGATGCCTCTTCCACAAACTTAATAGCATCTCCTACATTCATTGTAGTTGCCATCTCTCTAGACCTTATAATATCAATAATAAGTGGATCCTCATCTACAACGATTTTGCTGCATCCTGAGTGTTGCACAATAGCATCAATTTTTTCAACCTCATGCTGTCACACAAACATATAAATATTAATTTTAAAAAAAATTAAATTAAACGTCACATTAAATTTGGGTTAAACTAACGGTCATGTTAACCAGCGTCCCAGACATTAATTAAGTAGTTAAAAATGGAAAGAAAAAACAAAGTCAGCATTAAAAGCAACACTTTTTCAAGTTTCAAAAAAGAAAATACACAATTTTCAAGAAAACGTTTCATTTTATAATTTCTTAACCGGTTAACATTTCTCTAAACTAATAAAGAAAAAGCTATTTCAACAATAGATAATAAAACAATAAAATAATATTATAACTTTAGACCAAAATTTTGTCAAAAAAAAACTTAGACCAAATTAAAATATATATTTTTTGAGGAGACCAAATTAAATTTCATTTTACTAGCTTTTTGACAGGTTCATATTTGACTTATTAATTGTCACAATGCAAAAATACATTGTTTTGTCTTGTAGTTGACTAGGTTCTTCTGCTTTAATGTAACCATAGCGGTGGCATCAAAGAAGTTTATAACATCATTGTTCAACAATTTCTTTGTTGAGTGAGAGAGTAGCCATGGGAAGAGCTCCTTGTTGTGACAAAGAAAAAGTTAAGAGAGGACCATGGTCTCCCGATGAAGATGCAACACTCAAGAGTTATCTTGCAACTCATGGCACTGTTGGAAATTGGATTGCATTGCCCAAAAAAGCTGGTTTTTTTTTCTTTCTCTCTTCTTCCCATTGTTGTGTTTTTTTGTGTTTATTCTTATTTTTATGATTTTCTTGGATACCCTTTCTCACAAACCAATTTTGTGATCTTAATTATATGTTTTTTTTCTCTATTTTCTTTTATAAGAAAAAAAAGACATGATTTTTCTTCCGATTGAAGGATTATCAACATACATGAAAATGAAAGACTTTTTCCCCTTCACAGCAAGTATAAAAAGAGGAAATTTCAACCTTGTCTCTGTTATCTATTTCAATCGTAAGAAAAGTGTCTCAGGTTCGATTCTTCTGGTGTCAATTTTAATGAGATAGTTTCGCTTCAATTGTATGTAGGCCTTAGGAGGTGTGGCAAGAGCTGCCGCCTACGGTGGCTGAATTATCTGAGGCCAGACATCAAACATGGAGGCTTCACTGAAGAAGAGGATGCCATCATTTGCACCCTCTATTCTCAAATGGGTAGCAGGCAAGTACTATTTTCAACTTATTTAATTAAGTTGCATCTATTATCACTATATAATTTCCAAATTGTTATTATTATAAACGTTGATCATGGCTAACTGTTATAATCACTCTATTTAATTTAGTATTATATAGTTTTTCATAAGAGTTGATGATTGTTAAGTGCTAACTATTACAACTTTATTTAATTTAGTACTATGTATTGTTTTTCTTTAAGAGTTGATGATTTTTAATTTGTACAAGTTGGAAAGATTTGTTTTTTCAAGTAGATAATAAAGGGAGCAATTATATCAACCAACTGGGTATAACTTCCCATGATGTTATAAACTAGAGTTCGAATTCCGAGACTAAAATTTAAATTTCAGTTGGGAGAGATGTCATATTTAGAGTTTGAAGGTGTGTTAAATAAAATTATAACCTTCAGTCAAAGTGGGAAATTATAACCGACACACCGACATAATGTTGATCTGAGTGCAACTGGATTGGACTCAAATATTTTTAAGCAATTTCTCATGTTCAAACTTTATCGATGAAAAAAATGTGGTTGGAATGAGAGAACCTACTAAAGATTAGATTTTACTTAATTATTAGTCGAACTCGTGATTACTATGATCTTTCCCTTAAGATTAAGACCCGAAAAATGGCTATAGATACTTCATGCCAATAATAATATTTAGAAAAAAAGTGTGAAATTATGGATTCATATTTTATCATTTAATTATGCATATATACAAAATACATGTACTATCTATCTATTAGTATTGATTTTTTATAGTTAGTTGAATAGTACTCAAAGTTAGTTTCAGAGTACTACAAGAGGAATATGCCTCAAAGTTTGAATAGTTCTCATGAAATTTGTGATTTTGTGCAGATGGTCTGCCATAGCATCTAAACTACCTGGCAGAACAGACAATGATGTGAAAAACTATTGGAACACAAAACTGAAGAAGAAGATTTTGGCAGGAATAGTTAAGCTCAAACCAATGACTGAAAATGACAATATTATCCCTTCAACTCCATCACTAACTCAAAGTTCCAACCCTCAAAATTCAGAAATCAATTTCCCTGCTTCACAAAATCAACATTCTCCACCTTCACCACTGCCAATTATGCTAGACAAAATTCATGATGCTGCAGTATCAGAAATTGGTACAAGTAACAACAATATTATTAATCCTTTGGTGTCAATTTCTCAAGACTCTTCAAGCATTGCAATTCAAGATCAAGCTGGTGATGAATCTATGGAATCATTGATGGATTTTGGCTTTGGATTTCCTCATGATGATCATGTCAATGATCTTAACTGCTTTCCTGAGTGGGTTGATTTTAGTTATGTTGACATCAAGCCAAATTGACTGAATCAAAATGTTGCATTGTTTATTTAGTTCTAGTAATCATGGGATTATGTAACAGCAAAAAAATTACATTACATAGGTGACATATTTCTAGTTTGTTAAGTACTATAGTTTAGTATTTTTTTCGAGAAATCGAAGCAACAAGGCTGAATTTTAGTATTCTTCAAAAATAAAGAGGTTGAATTTTAGTATATTGTTAATCGTTTGTTCTATCAATAGATAAGATTACATATGAGGTGTTTGCTTTAGCGGTGAAAAGACAAAAAATATGCGTCCATCAAGAAGCTCCAAATAACAGCTCCACAATTTTCACGATTATGTTGCTTTGGGACGCGATATTTCAACATGACGCGATTTCTAACTCAAATCCAAACTGGTAGATAGTTTATAAGACCAAATTTTGGATTAAGCAATTTTAAAATTAATTATTGAATATGATAAGCTAGATGCTTCTTTATGAGTCTTTGTTTAAGGTTAATGTGTGTGGCATGAATAATGTTGTTGTGGGGTCCATGAGATTTGGTTATTTGCTTTTTGTTTGGGAATAAGGATTTATATGACATAAGCATGTTTGCTGGCTTATCCTTATTTTTTATGAGTGGGTCACGAAAGTTGCATGGAGGTGTGTCCAATTCAGAACTTGGAGTTGAATATTGTGTCCTTCTCATTCAATAACCATAAAAGATTCTCTATCCTTTTCTCTCTCTCTTCACGCTTCTCGTGCTGCATTTTTAGCAGTCACACTAAATGGTAGTTTTTGAACTTCATAAATAATCATTTTATAAATAAATTAAAAATTTCTAACTTATGTGATCTTTCTCAATAAAACGAAGAGATATATTTCTACAAGTAAAATGCTATTTAAACATCTAAAAATAATTATTATTTAACAAGTGTATAAAAATATACCATTTGTAACTTTTTTTTTATAAACATATGTAACTTTTGTATTATATACATTGTTAAACACCTACGAAGTTGTCAACAAAACATCACTCTATCTTATATAAAAAAAAAAAAAGCATCACTCTATGGTATATTGCATATGGATGGGTTAGAGGCAAACATGTAGACTCATTTAATAAAAATTAAATAAAATAACGTATAGTGGATATCAAAATGAGTTTACAGCAGATAAGATAACCGGTAGGTGATGACAATTTTTCTTCTTAAAAAAAGCCAAAAATGCATTCAAAAATTATTTACCGCATGAGATGTGCTACAAATAGGACAAAACAAGAGTTTAACACAAAAACCTTATGAAGCTTAAAGAAATGCAATCCAAAAAAATAAACAAAACAAAGTTAATCCATATCCAAAAGTCTCAAGCACCCAAGATGAGTACACCATTAATGAAATTTAAAGTCAAAGTCTTTCACATGAGATTTTAGTCAACCACATGACAAAAGTTTTATGTCCTCAATTACCGATGATTCAATGTGACAAGGATTATAAAAAATGTTTTTCTATCATGTGCAAATTTACATATGTTAAGAAATTTAAAATAAATTTTTTGTATTGGAACTTATACATTTAATATTAAGTGTAAAACACGATACATGGCCAAATAAAAACAAAACACCAAATTGATGAACATGGTGTCTAGTTTTTTTTTGGTAGTGACATGGTGTCTAGTTTGATAAAGCACAATAAATTTCTAATCGAGATAGGATATCGAACCACAATTATCTAAACAAAGGACATTTAAAAAATAAGCGACCAATCGACTCGATCACTTCACAACCATTCACACAAAATTGAGAATCAATGTTTAAAATATCACGCTTAAGTAATATCTCCTTTGTTGGAAACTTGTTATTCAAAAAGCACCGAGCAACAAAGAGAGCTTCAATGGGACAATTTTATTCCACACAATTTCGTAATTTTTGGCGATATCACCACCATCATCATTTCACAACAACATATAAGCTTTCTTTGACCGAATAAGAACTACCATGAGCACTGTTCCAAGACCAAACATCACACGTATTATCCTACAAAGGAACGTTAACTAACAAAAACATACACTCTTCAACTACTAAAAATTTGAGAAAAGGAGAAATATGCAATGCAACCACACTTTATTAATATAGTTCTTATTTAATAATTTCACACAATGAATGTTCCATTGTTGTATATAACAATTTAATCAACAACAACGACAGTGGCAACCTCGGTCGTCACGACATTCTCCATGCGCAGAAAATGATTTGCATACACCCTTGCAAGTTAATACGCAAACAAAATTCTTCCATGTATTACAATAACCAGGTATAACATAATAACATTGTTTTGCCTCCAGCAATTGCACTTGATTTCCTGCACAAAATAAAAAATCCATTCTATCATGAACATGATTGATTAAAGAAACAAAAACTCGTGAAATTTGACACAAAATAAATTCAAGTATCAAAACTCATACCAAAATCAATTGAGAAAATAAGCAAAAGAACGAAGAGGATTTTCATATCTTTGATTTTGAGACCAAATGTTCAAATTCTATGTTGATAATTCACTAAGTGGACATCTATCTACATATATAGTACATATATAGTGTGAGTTTCTTTCCGTTTCTAAATATAAGCAAAATTCATTTTTTAGGTTCATTCATTTAATTAAATGAATGAACCTAAAAAGTGAATTTTGCTTATATTTAGAAACGGATGAAGTACTTCCTTAATCTAAAATAAGTTAAGGGTTTTGTTAACGAGTGCTCGGGGACACTCTTTAAGCATTCCAAAAGAGAAAATTATTCCACAAAAAGTCAAATATTTCAATTTCCAATGTATTTATTACATAACTTTTAAAAAAAATTACTTTTTAAAGGTTTTAACGAGTGTCTCCGGAACACTCGTTAACATCTTCCATAAGTTAATAGTTAAATGAGCATTGGTCAACCTACAAATTATAAATGATAAATTATACTTTTCAACTAAACAAAATATTTTATTGGTCAATAACTACTGGTCAATCTTCAAGATATTAAGTATTGACCAATAATTATTACTACTTTATATAATTATTGGTCAATACTTATTGGTCAAATTACAATATTTTATAATTATGATACAAATTACAGTATTTTATACTTTATAATCAATACTTGAATTAAATCAAAATATTTCATAATTTTTAATGGACGTTTTTTTTAGAAAGAAAAAAAAAGTGTTTATAACACTCTTTTTTGCAATAGAGTACAATCATTTTTCAAAATAATGATGTCATATGAGTTATAGTTGGCTTGGTGACGGACGAAGGAGTTAACATTGGAGGTAAAACTTGGATTCAATTTTCATTTCTGGATAAATTAACTCTTTAAATCTAACAAGTTTTGGTCCATTACTCATATATTTGAACTAAAAAGCGATGATGTTAAATATTTTAAATTATACAACATATAATACAATGTCGTAGAATGAGTAACACTCAGTCCCTGTGAACATACCTGAGCCGACATGGACATGCATTATTTTTTTTGAAGAAGATAAAATGAAATTTATTTAAAACGCAAAGAATCCTAGCGAGCACAAGGAATGTTAGGCTAGAAATCTTAAAGTAGCAACATAGAAAGGAAAAGTGTGCCGCATATATGCGGAACACCCAAACAAACAACCATTCATCAAATATAAACTTCTACAAACAAACCAAAAACACCCTCTACTGAGGCCCCTGAAACCAATAAAAATTAAACACCAAAACCGAGAAGTCATCTCCAAAAACTAAATTCTAAACACCCGCGCAATAGCATAAACAAATATTGTGCCAAACCGTCGCAAACCCCACCAAAATAACCATCAAACCTACCAAAAACTCGTGTAATCGCACCTTCCTTCTCTTCTGCAGTTGAGCGCAATTAAGCACATATAAACACCCAAAAAATCACCACCTAGAAAACACATACAACCCCACAAAATCACAATGAACTGGCTTGAAACAAGCAACACCGTCTAATAGGTATTTGAACAACTCATCAACAACAAACCCATTGAAGAAAACCCACAAAAAAATCACTACCACAAAAAACCAACACTAGCCACTACAAGCACCTCCACAAAAATCAGCACCACCACCACCAATACTACCATTAACCACCACAAAAACCACCATTAATTCTCACAAAAAACCAGCACCAGCCACCACTAGCATCACCACCAAAAACTAACACCAGCCATCGCGACCATCACCACCAAAAACCACCACGAGCACCACCACAAAAAATCCAGTATCAACACTACCATGGAAACCACCACAAACCAACGCAACAAAAAATTCATCAAAACCATAACAGTTCATATGCAGACACAGATCACCACGTGACCGATCCATCACCACCTACGTTGCAAGCAAACAAAACCTACATCCACCGTCAAGAAAGAAAGCAGATCTAATATCAACCACCGCATACCAAAAAGACAAACTCAAGCCATCGGTGTTGAACGGCCAGAGAAACAGAGCCCTAACACATTTCACGACTCCACAAGAGATCGACCGTCAGAACCACCGCCAAAACCACCGTATAGGACCATCGGCAGATCTGGAGGTAGGTGGTGCGGAGGGCTTAAGCCGCTCGTCGCACCACCAATAACGGCCTCTACATCGTAAGAAGATTGATTGGATTATTGGATGGCGGTAACTTGTGAAGAGAGGACAGGGAAAAGAGGCGCTAGATTAAACAAAAAGAGAAGCGATTATTCAGGGACATGCATTGTTATATGCAAGGGTCGGGGTTCGAACTTCAGACACCTCACTTATTCACCTTAAAAAAAGGTGAATTCTAGTGATTAGGCTACCTGACAAAAAAAAAGAGTAACACTCATATAATTACAAGAACATCCCTTAAAAAATGTCATTCTCAACCTCGAAAATTATTCATTTTTGCAACTTAATCAATAACATGCATATAATTAAGGGTTAATAGTGTTTTACCCTATGTTATATAGGTTATTTCTGGTTTTTCCTTCTGTATTTTTTTATTATTTACCCTCTTGTAATTTTTTTTTTGTTTTGGAATACCCCGTAATAGGTCATTCAAAAATCAACTTTTTTTTTTGCTGAAATTTTCCTTTTTTGAATGGCCTATTAGGGGAGTATTCAAAAACAATTATTTTTAAAGGGGGTAAATAAATAAAGAATTACAGGGGAGAAAACCATAAATGACTTATATTACAAGAGTAAAACACCATTAACCCTATAATTAGTTCACGTAGGTGATCTACATCATCATCATCATTGAGGGAGAAACCAAAATTGGTAAACCAATTTTGTGAGTGTAAAATTAGAGGATCAATCTTGTAATAGAAAGAATCAAGTAATTGAACTCAAATGATTAATAAATTATACTAAAGACAAATCATTTTAAAAAAATCGATTTTAATTTCTAAGTGTAACAATTATTAGTCCAAACTTCGTATGGTTAAAAGAATTGTACTGGAGTTTAAAGGGAATGCTCCGTTAGTGAAAATGTTTTACAATGGTTGTGCATATCTAGTTTTACACCGACGGTGCATATCAATTAAATACATGTAATAATGTAGGAGTATAAAACATAGTTTTAAAAATCGGACCGGACCGGCCGGTTGGACCGGTCAGACCGGAAACCAGTGGTATCTCCGGTTCGAGCAGCTTAATGGATCGGATGTGCACTTGAACCGGTGAAAACCGGTGTGGCTCGGACAAAACTGGTAAAAACCGGCGACTCGGCCGGTTTGGTGAACCGGACCGGTTCAATGAATTGAAAAGTAAAAAAGAAATAAAAAAATCAGAAGGATGTATGAAGGCAGTCCTCTCTCAGGCATCAACTTTCTTCCCAAAAACTAAAAGCCAGTTTTTCAAACACACCACTTGGTTGTTTCAATTACATAGAGTTGAAGAAGATGATGAGAGAAGTTTAGATCTGTTCTTTGTTTTTTCACATGTATCTTGGATTTGTTGGAGAACTAGAGAGAATGTGAGTTGAAGAAAAGAAGACTAGAGAGACAGTAAAACAGCAGTGGCGGCAACAAACACTCCCCATTTGAGAGATGATAATTTTCAATTAGGGTTATGAATAAATGGAACAATTGGTTTGAACCCTTGTTTTTCTTTTTCCCTTAACCTGAGATAAACTTGTGGGCCCAACTTTGTCTTTTTACATATTTATATTTTATTTATTTATATTTATATCAATAAATATACCATGCGTTCCTTCCCTCAATTTTTTTTTTTACCACGCGTTCCCTTAAAAAAAATATGCCATGCCTAACATTGTTTTTGACATTTATTTAGGGAAAAAATATAATGAAATGAATTGGGAAAAATATATCTTAAAAAATTGTAAATTTGTAAGGAATTTGGGAAATTTGGAATTTTAGTCATCGAGTCATCCGATTCAATCCGGTTTAATACCAATACAAATCTAATATAGAGACCGAGTTATCTAACCGAGTCATCCGGTTTAATCCAGTTCCATCATGCGGTTCGATCAATAATCCAATGACCCAGTACCCTTACCGAGTTAACAACCGAGCCGAGTTTTAAAACTATGGTATAAAAAATAGAAGAAAGAAATAGATCTGAAATCTTAGATATTACAACAACAGAACCCATCGAATTTTGCCTCAATTAACACAGCGCTACATAACCTTTCTCTTCCGATCAGATCTACACAGATCAATCATCATGGATTTCATGAAAGTCTTCGATCAAACCGTTCGAGAAATGTAATGTTACATTTTCAATTCATCCTTTTTTGCATTTCAATTTCCATTTTTTTTTAAATTATCGAATTCGAAATATATTTCAATTTTCGTTCTTATTTGTGAATATTTGATTGATAACAGAAAGAGAGAGGTGAATCTGAAGGTTCTTAAGGTTCCCGAAATCGAACAGAAGGTGAAATTCTAATTTTTATTTTATTTTCATTAAAATTTCTGATATTTTGAAGAATTGTGTTTATTGATTAATAAATATATTTTTCTCAATGAGGATTGTTACGTTTATCTGAAATCGAATCAAATTGAATTGAAATTGTATGAGAATTGGTTGAGGCAGCGTATTTTAACGTAGTTTTTGAACAATTTGTTGATGCTTGTTTTCATAGAATCATAGACTTCCTCGTGAGCTTAGCTCAGTTGGTAGGGACAATGCATAATATATGCAAGGTCCGGGGTTCAAACCTCGGCCACCACAAAAAATAATAAACTTTAAGAATCTTTGTTCAGTTTGAGAATACATTTTATGTTGTGTTTGATTCCTTCTCTGCAAATGTAAACTGTGGAATGCTTATTAAAGACGAGAATGTTGCGATGAATGTAGGGTGAGACTAGACGAGATAGGATTAGAAATGACAATATTAGAGAATTGGGGTAGCATCCATCATAGAAAAGATGGTGGAAACTCAACCTAGGGGGTTTGGGCATGCAGAGAGAAGATCTGTAGATTTTGTAGTAAAGAGAGTAGATTAGATGGAGGGTAGTCAAATCACTATACGCAGAAAGAGACATAGAAAAACTATTAAGAAAGATCTAGAGATTGATGAGTTGGTTAGATATATGATAGAATAATATGGCGTAATTTGATCCATGTTGCCGACCCCACTTGGTGGGATTAGGGTTTGTTTTTGTTGAGTCTGAAATTGATTGTGGCAGCATATGATCACGTAATTTTTGAATAATTTGTTAATGCAAGACATGTGTTGCATAATTGCTTGTTTTCATACAATCACAAACTTTAAGAACTTTTGTTGAGTTTGATAATACATTTTATGTTTTCTGCCTGATTCTTTCTCTGCAAATGTAAACTGTGGAATGTATGTTTAGATTTCAAAGTATACCAGTAATGCTTAATAAAGGGAATTGCACATGTTAACAATGTTTTTGGTTTCAATTTGTTTTACATGGAAGCAAATCCAACCATTTTGCCATGGCTCCTTTTCTATTTGTTGAGAATGTCAAAATGTTTTGAAGATTTTCTTTTCTTTTGCTTGAATATTTTATATTTATAACTATATATATGAATGAAGAATAAGAATGGAGATTGATATCCATGCCATGCTAGTGCCTCACAATCTGCAATCCATTGGTATTGTTTTGTTGATTTTTCTGCTACTATTTATAATTTAGGTGTTGGATGCAACTGATGATGAACCTTGGGGTCCTCATGGTACTGTGCTGGCAGAGATTGCAACGGCTACCAAAAAATTGTAAATAGCTATCTGATGCTTTTCCTGTTATATTGCTTATTAATTTTTGAATTTCTTTTGATTTTCATGGAGAAAATTTCTGATGCAAGTTAATTGATTGCTTATTTGCTTCTTCTGTACCTTTCAGTACTGAATGTCAGCTGGTTATGAATGTTCTTTGGACAAGATTGGCTGAAACTGGAAAGGATTGGCGATATGTATACAAGGTAATGTTATCTAAATAACCATGTTATTACTTTAAGTGACAAGGAGAAGTGTTTTGTTTTGTTGCATTTTCTTTGTTGATACATCAACTCGCTTTTCTTTCTATTTGATGTCAGGCATTAGCTGTAATAGAGTATTTGGTATCTCATGGATCTGAACGTGCAGTTGACGACATTATAGAACATACTTTTCAGATCTCTGTAAGGGTCATTCTCTTGCATTTAGCTAGTTTTTCTTGCAATTCTCAACAGTTCTTACAAATAAATCATAAGAGCAATTTCTTACATAAACACCTTTTACTTTTATTGGTAAAGGCACTTTCTAGTTTTGAATATGTTGAGCCTAATGGGAAGGATGTGGGACTCAATGTAAGGAAGAAGGCAGAAAACATCGTTGCCCTTCTGAATGATAGAGAAAAGATACACGATGTCAGAAATAAAGCTGCTGCAAACCGTGACAAGTAGGTCAAATTTGTCAATATTTGAATCCCATAATGATTAGGTTAACTAATCTACTATTATATTCTCAGCAAATAATTTTCTTGTTTTTCTTTTGATGTGCTTAATTTAGGTATGTTGGAGTTTCATCTAGTGGAATGACATACAAATCCGGAACAACCTCATTTAGTAGTGGGAGCAGTAACAAATATGGAGGTTTTGGTTCAAGTGGTGATAGGTTCAGTGATAGCTACGGAGACAAGGGACGCTATGATGAAGCAAAAGTAGACAAAGATTACTCAGGAAAATCACGCCATGGTGTCTCAAGTAAAAATGAAGAGAACTCCTTCAAAAAAGGTTCTGCACGGTCTGTCAGGTATGGTGTGCAAATGATGGTAAATGTATTTTATGCTTGTTCAGTAGTTCCATACTATAGTTGGATTGTTTTGCCATGCATAATCCTTGGGAAGTATGAATCTGGAGTATCTAGTGACCACTTTAGCAGTAGCACCTACAACATAGATATAGTTATTACCACGTGTATTGTCATGTACATTGTTTTCTGATGCACCTTATTAGTTACTGTATGTCTAGTTGTGCCCCAAGTTTTTAAACTAGTGAAGCCGTTTACCAAGGAGTTGGGGAAATTGTTATGTTTTTGAATAAAAACTTGCTCTTAATAATTTACCTTTCTTTTTGTTCATTAGCTGGTCTCATTGAATTTTTTTTTCTAAATAACTCATTCATTAACCATATGGCCATGCAGTCTCTTGTCTGCATATCCTAAAAAATATATTAGATTTCATTATAATTAGAGCTTACTTTTATCTTTCTTTACCTTGGACATCGTTGGAAAAAAATAAAGGCTCGAACTTCGATTCTAATGTTTGTTCTTCATAAAGGAAACTTATTATTTGAAAATTAATTATCATCTGAAAACCATTTCTTCGAATAATATTGACATAAGCAGGGCACTAAGTGTGATTTTTTTCTAATAGGTTTTACGGTCTCTTTTCCTTTAGAAGAAAATGTGTTATTTTTTAGCAGAAGAAAATGTATCTTGTAGATCTATTAAACTTACTATTAAAATGTTGGTAAGTGCCCATAAGAAAGATTTCTAATTGCTAAAAATTATACAAAAGCTGAAGTAAGTTTTTAACTAGTCAAAGACACCTGTGCATGATACACACTATATGCTCATCACTGGACACATGTCCAGACTCAAACCTTTGATCCTTGATCCTCATTGCCTAGTTCAACAAGCTTATTCTGACTTTGAAAAAATTAATTAGGAGTTTGGGTAAATGGTTGAGAACTTGAGATGCGCATCTCAACTCATCTTTTTACTTGCACCTGCTTTGGTTTTTATGCACAGAAAGACACATACTGCAATGATTCTATTCTGTTACCCGTATTCTTATTCCAGAGTGTCTTCCTTGCAGCAAAAGTCAGGAGAACAAATCTTCTAGAGCATCAAAGTCATCTGCTAATGCAAGTTTAGTTCCTTCTCAAAACTCAAGTGTACCTACTGAGGATGACTTTGATGATTTTGATCCGAGAGGAACATCTACTAGTAAGTATTCTGAACAGTCTTTAACATTGTAGTTGTTGATTCAATTCATATGAGAAATATTAAGCTATTCTTTTTACTGTTTTGTGTGTGGTGCACTTGCAACATTCACACAGAAGCTTTCGCATCTCAATTTATTGTCCGTAAGTGGTACAACCCCTGGGCCGCCAGAAAAAATGAAGAAAAATCAAATTGAACAATTAACTATATATTTTGATTTTGGGGACAGGACTTTCACCTATTAAACTGTAATTTTTTTTTTCCCGAACAGAGACTTCAGCTGGAAGCTCAAACCAGGTTGATCTCTTTGGACAAGATTTGCTCGGTGACTTCATGGATGCTCCAACATCTGTTTCTGTAGAAAAGCCAGCAACTAGTGATGCGTCAGAGGTTGATCTCTTTGCGGATGCATCATTTGTGTCAGCAGCACCACATGCGGACAAAGGAGCTAGTTCTCAACCACAGGTTAGACTTCATTAGCAATAATTTGTGTTGCCGTTGTTTTTTTAATGTCAGCTACCAATTACTCACCTGTTTATTGACATGAATCTCCATCACTAAGTAGGTTCTATCTTAAAACCTTAAATTTCCACATTCATTGGTGCTCCATAAGTATGAATGTTGCCAATGTTGAATGAGATTGTTTGACTGCATTTTACTCCATCAATGTGAATATTATTGGTATATTCTTTATTATGAATTGTAACTGAACTAGTATTTTGAGACTGGAATTGTCTTGGAGAACATTAGAAATATTGGTGTTGATAAATTTTCACATGAGTGTATTAATTGCATGTGAGGAAAGTTATTCAGCTTATTAAATTGTAATCACAAGTTATTCATTTGAGATAATAATGAGTTTGGACGTTTTTTAGACTTTAGAAGGGATGTAGGAATACAAAGTCTAGACTAGATGGAGGATGGTGGATAGTCCAGTAGTTGAAGATAGAGGAGGAGAGAACATGCAAACTTATAGCCCAAACCAATAAAACAGATTTAGAATGAATGATCCATCATTGGACTTAATTCATAACAAGATATTACATCGTTGTTGGATTTATGTGGTTGAACCCACCTAGCGAGGGAAAATTTGGTTGTTGGCTTTGTTAGATGTTGTAAGAATTATGGATTTACCTGTTTATGTTCTTTCTCCACATTTTCATTCACAGTGCTAAAATTCCGCTTGTGTGTATCTTGTTGATTCCATGCTCAGGATGAAGTGGATCTTTTCTCTTCACAACCAGCCATTCCTTCAGTTACACCAACAGTTGACTTGTTTTCCATTCCTGCACCAGTGCAGCCTGACAGCAAGTTGGAAAACTCTGTTCCTGTGAATAACAGCACTTTTGATCCCTTTGCTTCTGTTCCACTAAATAATTTTGAGGGATCTGATGTTTTTGGTGATTTTACTTCTCAATCTGATTCTGTATCTTCTCAGCCCTCAACTAATGCTGCCACCGATGGTAGTACAAGTGGTAAATCTGTAGCAGACTCTAATGTTTCGCCTAAAAAGGATGCTTTTCAGGTGAAGTCTGGCATTTGGGCTGATTCACTAAGCCGTGGATTGATTGACCTCAATATATCTGCTCGTAAGTTTTTATGCTGATTACATTAACAGCTTTTCCACTGCACAATACATTCTGTGTTTGAGTTACTGCTTTATATCCCGTACCTGCACGTTTTCACCCGAAAAAGCTTGTAACTGCATGTTTTAAATATGTAGTTGCATGGTCCTTTTCTTCCATGATTACATTGAAACATAATTTATTTATTTAGGGTTTTAGCCTTTTGGGATTCGATCTTGTGTTCCAGGGTGATAAATGCTTGTAGTATGTGTTATCCTTGCTTAAGATTAAGTACATGAATTTGGTTGGAGGATCTTGGTGTACTAGTGTATTCATTCACTTCCCGTTGTTTCCTCCTGTATGTGCACTATCACGAGTCAATCTGTTAAATGATGCATTCGTGTAATATGTAATATGCCAATTATTTTAGTTACTTATGTAATTATCTTATATTATTTTGCAGCCAAAAAAGTATCCCTTGTCGATGTTGGAATTGTGGGTGGACTAAGTGATGGATTAGATGAAAGGGAGAAAGGCCCTCCAACTACATTATACATGGGGAGAGCTATGGGTACAGGATCCGGTCTTGGTATGTATGGTGGCACTCCTTCACAGTCAACAGCTGGAGATGACATATTTTCAAACTTCGGCGGCCAAAACTATCAATTTGGTGGGTTCCAGAAGTAAAAAAATTCACAAATTGTATACTCATTCCATCACATTTTCACTCATTCTTTGTGTGTCGGCTTTATCAAGATTGCTGAGCTTTTTGGCATGGTGGATTTTGTTAATATATATTTCTCACTATTTTGTACCCAAGAAAGGTGGGAATAGCAATTTCCTATTACTATTGTGATTATATTATCTTAAATTCATGTTGCTGTTGCATCGTAATGTTGATTACAAGATCCAGCAAACTGCAGTACCCAAATAGCTTGTGATACTGCTTTATGTTGTAAAATGTGTGGTTGCCTTGACCTTCCTTTGTTCCGGTCTTATTCATTCTTTTAATGGTGTATGTTGACCGCCTAAAATTACCTAGAGGGCTAGGCGATTATCTCCTCCCCTTCAAGTTGGAATTAATGTCATCCGGTCATGTTCTGGTAATTGCAGCAGTGATTCAAGAACATTGACCTACTGACTCGCAAGAATGAGAGGTGCTTTGAGTCATCATTTGTGTCTGCCCTCTATTGTCCCATCGCAAGCTCCTTGCTAGACTAGGAGTAGTTGTGGACCATAGCGAAGACAGTAGACCGTGAATTTTTTAACAATAACTACCGCTGCATCACTGCGGCATGCAATGGTATGTTCGCTGTGTCTTCGCTCTTCGGTCCATGGTTGCTACCACCTCTAGCACCCCATTATGACACCTCTGCAATGAAAATCTAATTCCCAAAAAAGAAGACGCCCGTCGCTAAATTCGTCACAATAAATGTTGTCATTGAGGCTTTCTTCAACGTGAATTTCAGGGTGTTGTCGGAGCTCCATGTGTTTCCTTTTGCCCATTGCGAAATTTGATGGAACATGTTCATGTTTACAACTTTTCTAGAAATCCATTACCACTCTCTTGTTCTTCACCCTCCGTGTTTTGCTTCATTCGCCTTTGGACAGAGAATGAGAGAAGTGGGAGGGTTTTCTAAGTTGAGGAACAAAGAACCAATAAAAAACATTTTTATTGAAAAATTAGACTAATCGGTAATCTAGGATCTATTGCGTCGGTAAAGAAACATGGACGTGTCACCACTAAGAAGAAACCTACAGCAATAAAAATCGGGCTGGATTTTTGTAATTAATAATCAAATTTCTTTTAATATCATACTTTGCTCATATTGAAATTAAAACCCACTATTCAATTAGTTGTGGATATGAATTGAAAAATAGATTAAAGTTAAAAAATGTTTAACCTAATGTCTTTTGCAATTACAAATCAACAATTTTCCTCCGAATCCATCTACCCTAATTCGAAAATTATTGTTTGCTTTCTCTCTAAACATATTATATTTACGATATAAATCGTTTTCAATCCAATAAACAAAGCTCTGGAAGGAATGGAAATTGACACTCAAAACATCAATCCTACAATTGTTTTCTCAAGGAAAAACAACCATTTTTATACAACTTTTGTACAACTTTCTCCCTCATACTCACATTATCTTCTTATTCTCTCTCTTCCTTTTTCTCTCTCTTTTATTTTTGACCAATGAGAAGAGAGAACAAAAGGTTGTCCCAAAAGTTGTACAAAAAGAATTAGTTCAAATATCACTACTCTTTCTCAAGAATGTCATCAACCTGGATTGAGAACTAAAATATCATCATCAACGTTTATCATTCATCAACGCAAGAGATATAACATAAATAGTCAAAAAAAAAAAAACCATGTTATCTAGTGTAGACGGGATGTTGTATGGGATTCACTGAATTATTAAGAGCCTTCGGATCAAATCAAATTAAGGGACATGATTTGATGTCAACGGAGGGGTCAACGGATCCTATCTCTACTTTTATTTAAAAAATACTAAGATTGGGAGTAAGATTTTCTCTTTTAATTTTATCCTTCAATTTTCTTTACAATTTTATATCTCCCTTACCGATTGAAATTGAATAACTTGATTTTTTTTATATAATTGGATTTGGATGAAATTATACAACTTCAATTATTCATCGATGAAAAAACAGAAAGACAAACACGTTAGTATTTGTTACGCCAGTAATAATAATAAAAATTGCCTACGAAAAATACCAAACCAACAATTGATTCCTACTCTCAAATTGATACTCCAGGTGATTTTTTTTTTTTTTAACAATAAAAAATGAAACATATATATTAACAAAGCTAGGAATCTCTAAAGTAAGAGATGTATCAGGAAGACCTCCAATAATTACAGAGATGCAATGTTAGCCAGTGTTATTTGCCAATTCCCAAACAAGCCAGGTGAAATTAATTTTAAAGTGATTTGCAGAAAGAAACAAGAACACAACAAAATTGTTGTAACAAATAAAATTCAACTACTTTTCATTTCAAAAGATCACAAAATTAGTCTCAGCTAAACGGACCCAAATATAACTATTTTTTTCTTCAGACATACCCTAGCTACTAACATAACATATTAATGACGAGTATTGGTTTATAAAAATCTAAGAAAGTTCCCTTAAAAAAAAAAACTAAGAAAGTTCTTTGATATCCAACAGTTTTATTGGGTACTAGTATTAATTTGAAATTTAAACTCACTTCAAAATCATTAAATATAAATAGAATATATATGCCAAAAATATATTTGTTTTATTTTCAAGTTCAAATTACTAGTAGTTAAAAGCTAACGAACAGTATATTCTCTATTTGAAGAAGTCTATTAATATGTATGCCTGAAAACAGTCTATTTTACATGTACGACAAATGGCACAAAATAGCAATGACAGAAAGTTGGCACCACATCTTCCAGTTCAAATATTGGACCTGCCCAAACGAGAGAAATAAAACAGTTTATTCAGTTTTGATAAGACAAATTTTGATTTTTTATTTGGTTTTTCATTTTGTGTCCAGCAGATGTAAGAGGGGAAAAAGGACTCATGTATAAACAATTCCTATCCCCTTACTCATCATTGGCAGAAGTCCCAGAAATTTGATTTATTGCAGAAATTTGATTGAAAGAGAAGAGTTTTTGCTATCAGATATACAATAGTCTACCCCTTAACATGGCTTCAGCTTTCTTCACCTGCTTCACCGGTCCGATGATGAAAACCTACGTGTAAAAACGCGAACGCTTAATACAGGCACATGGTTAAATATACTATTTTTAGACTACTGATATATAGACTATACCAAAGAGAAAAAAGAAGTATTATACATATACATATATTAACAAATCAATACCAAGCCACCAACAGACAAATTAAAAAATAAACTAAATCAGCTGAGAAGCTGGAGCTTATGATCACATGGTACAGTATGCTGATACCTTGTTAGCTGGACCCCTTGGACCTCCAATGAGAATTTCCGCACTGCACAAATAATGCATTTAAATTTTTTAAAAAAGAAGACATGGAAAGCAGAAAAACAAATTATACCAAAACAAAGGGATCCAGATTGAATGCAGTCACAAAATGCTGCAGTAGCTGCAGTCCGAATACATTGATCCTAGATGGAGATCGGAAGGTTTGGGTTTTAAATTCTAAAATACAACTTAAAATCATAATCATCCGATCTTCAATGCATGACCAAAGTTACAACTGCAGGAAAAGGTTGATTGGGTGCAATCCATTTCCAAAATAAAGTGAGTATTTATTAAACCTGGGGAATTGAAAGGGGAGAAAGAAATTATTACTTGCAAGACTCCTTAATTGACATAATCGAAGCCCCTTTTTTCCCAATAATGCATCCCATCTTTCCTGGGGGAACATCAAGAACTGAAAGAATTTCTTCCTCAGGACCATTTCCATCAACTTTCAGCTCATCTACAAGAAAGAAGCAGACATTCTTTAAAACAGTGAATATAATGAACCAATCAAAACAAGCATTCCTAATATGTATCAAAATAGTAGGTTAATATAAAATGCTAAAAAATAAAAGTGAAATATTTCTTTTCAGTTGTAATGAAATCAAATGAACAAAGTGGACCAAAGTTTCATGAACTATAACTCATTTTCCATGAACCTCGAAGAGGAGTAACAATATAAAAAATGGAAAGAACCCCCGGGCCTCATAATGAAGTAAGAGTTCATGGTTCCTGTCAAATTTGTCCCTAATGTTTACATAGGAGCTGCATATATTCATGCTTTGAGGTAATTTTCAACAGGAAAGTTGTGTCATCACACTATTATGAATGACATCATACATTATATTATTTCAATTTCAAATTAAACTCCATTGGCGCATAGTATAGGAAGATTTAAGGGACAGACAGCATATCATACTGGCAAAATAACGTGCCCAAGCAGTCTCATAATATAAAAACAAGAAAATATAATTTGTACATAATATTGTCGTCCAGATTTTGATGACCTGGAATTGGAGGTAGAGACGGCCAATCAGCATAATTATTATTGTTCACACAGAAACACCGGCAGTACAATGCACCACGAACAGCAAGAAGCCATAAGGACCGTTCAGTTAACTTTGCCATCATTTGATGATAAATGTAGAGAAGGAAACGGACATCATCAGCAGCAGAGTGGATCATTTGTTCAGATAAAGGTCTGTAAGTCCAAAAATTGGGGTCCTGGCAAAACATTTAGACATAATATCACTAGATAATAGAGTTTAGTGTAGATTACATAAGTATTTCATATTTATTCTTTCATATCCAATGGAACTCTTTCACAAATCAATGCCAACAAGTGGATAAATAAAATTCACTGTTTCTTTTATTCAAAAACTTTCTATAGTTACCGGTTTGGTATCACAATCAGATCTTTAACATGCATGATGGAATCAATCATAAAAACCCAATAATTTTAACTTTTTCAGAAGGAAAGTGAAAAATAAATCCTCTTAGCAACAAATATCATTCTAAAAACCAACCTGTCGAAGAAGGACACGGACTTCTTCCTTGTCAACATTTGATAAGCCTGCATGCAAACCCACAGTGAATAATGAGTATAAAGGGAGGAACCAATCGACTCGAAAGAACTTATCAAGAATTATTAATCACCTACATCTAGAATATTATGGTAAAAAATATTAAGAAACCATGACCAACAAAAATATTTAATGGATACCACGACGCAATTAATACCACAATAACGTGGATCTGCTAGGAGACCAACAAGTGAAATATAGTCATCTGGCAACCGCCTTTGTCCTTCTTGCTCTTCTAGAAGTGAGTAAGCAATCTAAGCCAAAACAAGAATTATGATATCAATAAAACATAAGGATCATCGGTAATACCAATGAAGAAAAATAAAGGACAAAACATGATATTGATTAGGGAAATTAATTGTTATACAATTTTCAACTCTCCTGCCTTGTGATTTCCTATTTTCAAATGGATCACTAGGGGGAGAGGATTAAGCAAACTCCCCTGAAACTTTCCTAAGATTATAGAAGCCTATTTAAGTAGCTAACTGATGTTTTTATCGTAAATAGGCTAAGAGGATAAATGAATTTTTTCCCAGTTGTATAAGTTTATTGATACAATAAAGTTGCAGAAACAAGAGTGTTTGAGACTAATCTGTCATACAGACCTGCTCGCTTGTCCCTCATAGTATGGATAATTGAGGAGATGAAAATAATAATAGTAATAATAACAACAACAATGACGACAATCACCACCGATCAAAGAGGTAATCACAAGACAATTTTCAACAATTAAATAACTAAGGTTGACTGGTTGCTAAACATTCAAAAAATGCTTATATTATAACAATTCTCCTCAGACCTGCTTGCTGAAATTGAAGCTTATATTAGGCTATCAACATGTTTCAAATGAGCCCACTAGAAAATAATTTGGAAATATAATGTGGAATGCTGGAAAGACAACACAACAAAATGAGGCATCCAAAATACCCATGAATTGATGCTTTAGACCAAAATAGGAAAAATCAGTACTACTGGAATGATGACTCAGCAAGATGGTCAGAATCACACACAGAACAGCAAGAAGGAAAGATCTCTAACAAAAATTTAACAGCAAGCAATCATACAAAGCAAGGAACAAACTCCTTAAAGTTAATCAAAAGAAATATTTGCAGTTTAGCAAGGATAGCCTGCAACAGTTCTTGGAATTGAATTGGGCTCTAATTGATTAGAAAACAGACCGTGCCTAGAAAATAACAAAACAAACGGGGGAAGTGGAGCCAAATCAGCCAGTAGCCTAGTGTAACTTGTCAGCTGGTGCAAAGCATAGCCAATTAGATGGTCCGTAGTGCTGCTGGAATGGAAAGAGACCCAAAGCTAGAAATCAAAGCCAGTGTGGTTCTTAGTGGATACAGTATAGGTGTATTTAGAGAACACTGGCGGTGGACCCAGTATGGGTAGGTGTAAATCCAGCAGACAGTGGTCGCCACTACTATGGTTCTCTGGATCAAGGTTGTCTAACTCAACAATCGACGTTAGCTCTTAGTTATAGTACAAATACAATAAAGGAGATAATTAGTTAATTACTATCAATATAAGAGTAAATTACTACCTAAACTGTAGAGATGAAAAAATACAGTTGAGAGTCGACTAAGCAATAATATTGTTAGTACATTCAACAACAATAAAGTTGTTTCCCACTAGATTGGGTTGACTGCATGGATATCATAATATCCTAGAGTAGTGCTAGCAACACTCTCTTTTCAACACTCTCTAACAATCACTCTTTTATTGGGTGAAATCAATGTAGGTCCCACCACTTTATGTGGGGGTCCCATTTCCAAAGTGTAGGACCCACATTGATTTCACCCAATAAGAGAGTGGGTGTTAGGGAGAGTGTTGCTAGCACTCCTACTCCTACTCCTACTCCTACTCCTCTCATAAATCATGTTTGATGAGAATCCATTTAAATAAAAATCCTTGTAATTTGACCTTTAATTTTCGTTTATTTGCCCGTAGTCCCCCACTTCTAACTATTAATTATATTATTCTCCATCTAATTTACTATCCTCACCGAGGCTTCTATAGGTCCTCTCCACACATGCCCAAATCAGCTAAGTTGAGATTCTACCATCTTTTTCCACAATAGGCAGTTAGGCACTATGCTGACTCTCACTATAGTACATTCATTTAAATTCTATCTTGTTTTGTTGGTCTACTCATCTATAATAACATTTAGTCTCGTAAAACACCACCAGTCTTATTGGTGCGCAGTAACATTTTTCCTTAAAACACCGCCAGTCTTAAGAAGCACTACATTTTATTTACCGCGCTTGGATCCTATAGTTTATAACACCTCTACTTTTCCATTAATGAAGCTTTACAATGAAACTTAAACTATGTGACTTGTGTTATGGTATATTCCCCAATTTTCACTTCTAAACTAGAATTAGAGCATCTCCTGAAAATATCACATTCCATGCTTCATTACTATGGAAGTAAACACACTTTACAGATAAGGGGTGCCCTTGAATCATGAAAACTAAATGAGGAATATGCAACAACATTTGTCAGTAACTAAAGGTAGACATTAAACTTAATGGGAAATAACCTAAACCTCATAAATATTGCCATAATAACAATCATATCATTGTTCAAAGAATCCGAAACAAAGCAGAGATAAGTAATTGATTTTAGATTTATCATAAGTGTATTCAAGTGAATCACAAATGATAAGAAAACATATATAGGCAGCATAATCATAACACCATAGAATATAACAACTTCCATCATCAGATATGCAATATGATATCTCATTCCATGAAATATGTGCCATCATGGGTGTGGAAGTATTTTATTCTGCCAACATAACAAGACCTATAAAGATGGTCGATTCCGAAGAGCAGTGAACACAGTGGAAAGAATGTCTGTTAATAAGATAGCTCACCTGGGTATCCACCACGTTGTTTAACTTGATGCCGAACTGAAAGTACAATGCCTATAAAACAACAATATGTTTGTAAGGGCTCAAGTCATCTGATGAAATTGGGAGTTGCTGAGATGACAAGTTAAGTCTCAAACTTAGTTTTATTTCCATGTAATATTTCTTTTTCTTATGATTTCCATGAAATGATACTTAAAGTCTTCAACAAATACTAAAAGCGGCGGGAAAAAAATCAAATAAATCAGAAACCTCACTGTCGCGTTTGCAATCATGAATCACTTTTGTGACATAATCAGACTCAAGTGCAGGCTTACAGGCTTCGATAAGCACACTCCCCCCTTCAATTGCATCAACCAGGTATATAGCATCAGGAAAAGCAAGCTGCAGAAACATAAAATTTAATCATATACCAAGAGCAAAGATACAAAACATAGCATAAAACCATTATCCATTGAAAAATAACACAACAGAGTAGTAATCGGTTGCTAGTACATATCTGTTGCTCTTAGTTTATATATGGACACATTTAGATAAACAGTTTAATTAAACCGCCTAATCAATAAACTATTTTAGAGAGACCAGGACTGGCGCATTTAATCTTATCCATCAGCATAAACACTTGTGGGAATGTTTGAGACAACTTATGAAAATAGTTTATGACATGTTTATAAGCTGTTTTCAGCTTATTTTCATAAGTTATTCAATATAGCTTATGAAAACAGCTTATAACTTATACAAAAATATTTTAACTTTATTTAATCTTTTGTTATAAAAAAGCTTATGCTATATAAGCTATAAATTATGTTATTTATCCAAACAGGGCCTAAGAGTCTATTCACAAGCTATTATGTAAAATTTAAGAGTTTATTGAAATCAATAACCTGAATACAAATTATGACTTACGGACACGTCATTAAAAGTACTCCATATTATAGACTACTATATACCACTAAAGTACCGACCTTCTGATCGAATGCGTGTCAGTGTCCGACATTGACAAGATATTGACACATGTAATTACATTCAATTACGTCATTTTCTTAAATTACCACCGGTCTCCGATGTGTCAGTGCATGTGTCCGTGTTTCATAGCTATATATATATCAATTCAGTGAGTGTCTATGCTTAAACCGTGCAAATTTTAATCGTGATTTCAAATCATATCAGGATCACAGAAATTTCAGAATAATGAGAACACAGTTTCAAACACTTCATATATGAGTTAGAAATTAGAATACGAAAAACATATGAAAAATAAAAATAAAAATAAAAAGAAGTTAAATTCAGTAACCTGGATTATGCAAAGAGCTCCATCGCGACACAAGTCAACAGCTTCACAATCAAAACCAATAACGATCTTCGAGTGCGGCGAAGGTTCGAGAAAATCCACGGGTAGTTGCGACGCTTTCGTCACAACATGAATCGGAACTCGTGGTTCCTCTTCTTCAACCTTCTCACCTAATTCATCATCAAATTACAAAACAGTTGCAAAATTTTTAATCATAAAAACAGTTACAAAAAATACAAATCCCTAAATAAATCGGAAATGGCGAATCGAATAGAGAAAACGCACTGGGAGAAGAAGGAGCAATGGGAAGATGAGTGATGAATTGATAGGAAGGAGGAGTTGCAGAAGAAGAGGATTGTGACGGAGGAGGAGAAGAAGAAGCCATGTGATCGGAACCACATCACACAGCGGTTTCTTCCTCTCGAGTTGATGTTATATTATGACGACTCTTTTTCAGTTCTTTCTTTTCCCTTTTATATCTAGAAGTGGGTGTGCTTTTAACCCATTTCTCCGTTGAGAATATTCAACTCAGACAACAATCTTTCAATAGATTTTGGTACCAAAATAAAAAGTACGATTTTTTTTATTTTTTTTTACCAAATGATTCTTTATTTTATTTTATTTTTTAAAGTATATATTGTATAATATATTTGGTAAAAAAAAAGATAGTAATTTTTATTTTTATGTGAAAATAAAACTTTTAGAGAATAATTTGTGTTATCGTCAGTTCGCAGTGCTTATCGTTTATGCATGAATGAATTACTATATACCTCTCACTTCAAAGTAGAAGGCGTGTGGGATTTGATTTGGAAACTCAAGGTTCCACCTAGAGTAAAAAAATTGTTATAGCGTATTTGTAGGAATTGTCTTCCAACGCGTAAAAGGTTGCGGGACAAGGGAGTTAATTGCACTACTATTTGTGCATTATGTAACATTGAGGAATAGGACAGCGTGCATATGCAGTTCAATTGTACTGGTAGCAGAAACATTTGGAGCATGTGGAGTGCTTTTTACTCTGTTAATCATAATCTAGATGGACACCATGACAACATATTATTTTCAAAATTCTGCAGGTGCTGCCACATGCATCACTTTTTGGTTGTATTATATGGAGCATTTGGAAGCAACAAAACAATAAGATATGGAAAGAAGTGACAGACGCGCAAGGTTTTGTTTTTGATCGAGTCAAAACACTGCTAGAAGATAGGAAGACAGCGAGGTCTGTGCACGAAAATTCTCTCAGAAGAGAACAACCAGTTTTAAGTGTAACATTGATGCAGCTTTTTCTAAGACGGTGAATCTGGTTGGTATATGAATGTGTATTAGAGATGAAAACGTCATTTTGTTTTGGCTAGAACAAATTGTTTCAGTCCCACTTGTGATGTCCATGTTGGAGAAGCATTGGGTCTTTTGTTTGCCATGGATTGGGTTCACTTGTTACAATTGGGAACAGTTGATTTTGAGATGGATGCGAAGAGAGTGGTTGAAGATGTCTATTCCACTCATAGTGATGTTGCAGAGTATGTGAATATAATTTCTAATTGTAAAGCTCTCTTTAGTCAATTTTATGAAAACACTTGTGTTGAGTTTGTTCAGAGGCAAGCAAATGAGGCAGCTCATAGTTTAGCTAAGGCGAACATAAAGAACCTAAGTGGAAAAAAAAAGGATAAAAGACCTAAGTATTACAAATAAATAAGATAAAGGACTACTAGTGTAATTTTGCCTTCATTAAAATTATTGTAGCACTTCCCTGTTAGAGTCTTTTTGAACAAACTAGTCTGCGTATAGTGATTTACCAGTGCCAAATCACCTAGTATTGTTGAGGTAATTGTGGAACTTGTTGAAAATTTTGTCCTTGTAATGTCTTGACAGGGTGTTAATTGCAATCTATGAAACACGGATACAAACACGGACACTGACACCGCCAATAATTCGAGAAAATCACATAATTCAGTGTAATTATATGTGTCGATGTCAGACGTGTCTGACACCGAGACACGCCTAATCTAAGGAGTGTTTGTGCTTCATAGATTGCAATTTGGCATATATCTTTCTTAAAATCGATACTTTGGCTCTGTTTAGTAAAAATAAGTTATAACCTAGCTGAATAGTTGATGATTGATAGCTGAAAAGTTAGATGTTTGAAATTAAAATGTTTGGTAAAAATAGCTTTTAAAATGAGACATGTATGTTTAATTTTTTCTAAATATTTTTAACTGATATTTTTATCTTAAATATTTTAATTTATTTCAAAGCATTTTTTAACTTTAAAATGATTAATGTGATAAAGAATTTAATTGATGTTCTTTTTTAACAAATTTTATCTGACTGCATCTTCATATCTTTTTTTTTATGAAAAATTATTTCTTTTTATTTGAATCAGCAAATAAGTTAAAAGAAAAAAAATGATAAATATGAATATATATAAATTTAGTAGAAAGTCTCCATTTTGGAACAATATTTCAAAGAACTAGAATTTTTAAAAAATATCAACGTAAAAAGAAAGAATTGAAAAATCAAATAATAGAGTAACTATCCTTCAAAAATAGAGTAACTAAGAAAGCAAAAACGTTGGCAGATCCTTCAACAACAACAAAAGAACGTGGGCAGTTAATTTTATAAAAAATAATATTAAAGGTTAAAAATAGAAGAAAATATGAAAATCTATAAACTCAAAAGCTACTTGAAATAGCTTCTCACAAAAAACTATAAGCTCATGAGAAAAGCTAATTTTATCAAGCAAGCTTATAAGCTAATCTAAAAAGCTAAAAGCTAACTTATTTGTGTTGCCAAAGCCCTTTACCTGTTTGCATATGATTAGAACAGGTGTTTTCCATTTGTCAGGGAAAAAACCCCTCTTTGGTGTGTTCAGTTAGTTTTGTCGCTATTGCATTATTGTTTAATAAACAAGGCCAAATCACAATTTTCTTCCTTCGATCAAAAGTCTAGATTAATCTTAAATTCAACTTATTCAGAAGAATAATGTAAGGAATAAAAAAATAATTGGCAAAATAACATTTCCATATAGTTTAACGGCCACGTTTATGGTGGGAGACTTGAATAAGTCTCCTACCGTAGGAGACATAGATTTTTTGTTTTTAAAATGAATATGAATCAATGGATAAGGGTTGGATCAAAATGCTTACTATACACCTTCAATACTCAATTGCTTTCATTTATTTTAAACTAGTGTATTTATTCAACGTTATTCAGTTTAGACATATAATCAAGGACGACCAAAACGTATCTACAAATAGAATATACAACGAGCCGGTACAGGACAAATATCATAATAGCTACACATGAATAAAAAAAAAAAATCATATTTTAAATACTCGTAAATTTATAGATGCACATGCAAATGATACTAACAAGATTTAGTAAAAAAAAAGAAGAAAAATTGACAAACTAGATTTTTAACACGTATAAAATAAGATAAACGTTTTTAAGTTTCCGGACTCGCATAAATTTATACCCGTTATTAAATTAATAATATTATACGATTGTCGTATTATTTAAATAAAAATTTGTCGTCATGAAATAAAAATATCCTCGTCATTAACAAAAAAAAAATGTTGCATACAGAATTTTGGCCGTCCTTAGTTATATGTCTAACCCGAACATCATTAAATAAATACACTAATTTAAAATAAAATAAAGCAATAAAGGAACCGTTTGACCCAGCTTTTTTTTTCAGCTTCTCTACATTTTTAAGGAGAATCTAGGCCAAACACAATATCAATAAAGTACCTTCGAAAAAAAGTATTTTTTCTAGAATACATAAAATTGAATAGAGTTCGAAAAAAAAGTACTTTTTCTAGAATGCATAAAATTGAATAGAATTAGCTTGAACCAAAAGTTGTTGAATGCTACTTCAAAAAACTACTTCTCCGCAATTTATTTCATAAACACCTCTCTTCAATTCACGCTTGCAATCTTTTCTTTTCTTTTTTAATATTTTTTCTTTTATTTTTTAATATTATATTTCAATTTTCTTTTTTCTTCCATTTAATTTAATTTTATTTTTTTGAACCGGTCCATATAATTTGTTTTTGAAGGAGGGTCTATTTAATTTTATTATTTATTTTTGAAGAATTTTTATTATCTTTTTATTACTTATATATTTAATTTCAATATCCTTCGATTATCACAACTTCGCAAATATTTTTATTCATGTTGTTATTGAATGACACCAAATATTTTTATTCCCTTTCTTCAACCTCACAAATACACACACATACACATTAGCGATTAGAGTAATACTTTATGTTTGTATGTCTGTTTTCTTGTTACGCTAATGCATATAATTTTTTAGTATTGTGTAATGCGTATAATTATTTTTATAAAATTTTGATTTTAATTAATAGTACAAGTATAGATGCCTAAAAAAATTATACTTATATATATTTTACACATTTATATTGTAACAAACTATGCATATCTT
>Ga0228711_1002213_pt1 | contig 29726 bp, 13 predicted proteins | sample MedpolnodulmetaG_2_FD_177996 | JGI IMG/M metagenome (GOLD analysis project Ga0228711, IMG submission 177996) | Root nodule microbial communities from Medicago polymorpha collected in Santa Monica, California, United States - brown nodules | ecosystem: Host-associated > Plants > Roots > Nodule... | reverse complement strand
GCCTTTTCTTAAAAAAAAAAAAAAAAAAGTAGTTAGAGCTTCCACACCTGAGAAATCAACTTTTTAGTATTTAAATGAGTTTTACGTGTATAAATCAGTTATTTATAATTTTTTTAATAGTAATATCTAATAAGCATTCAATCTTTTCAAGCCAACACCTCACACAAATTTCTTAAACAGAACCCACAAATCATCTATCATTAATCAATAACTTTATATCATTACATTTTATTTTTTTAATATTAAAAATATGTGAGACATGCAAGTGAGGCTAAGATCATAAGTGGAGAGGATCGAAAATGGAGATGATCTTAACTCCCACAAGTAAATGAGATGCTTTTTTTAGACCCCAAACTCATTAGATACTCAAAAAATTTCCCTATAATGGTGGTACCTGATATGTACCAAGTCTTATGGAATAAGACCTTATCATTGTGGATGGTCTTAAAAGGTCGGAACTATGTCTTTTGCTAGATAGTTCTAATATGTACCAAGTCTTATGGAATAAGACCTTATCATTGTGGATGGTCTTAAAAGGTCGGAACTATGTCTTTTGCTAGATAGTTTACTTTAGTTAAATTAGTGATTCATGCGCTCCTTAGCTATGTTATGCAATATGCTCATTTGCCTCGATTTGTTTATCATGTTGTAAATAAAATGCGTAGATATTTCTTTTGACGAGAATCTAAACATGTTTATAAAGTTCACTTGATTTCTCGAGAAAATTTTTGTTACCCTAAAACTTTTGATGGTCTAGGATTACGCAAAACTATGGATATCAATCCAACTTGCATGATAAAAGTTGGCTTAATTATATCCTATGGTGAGAATTCAAGATCTTTGGATAAAAGAATCATTTGTAAAAAAATGTATAAAATAATAATAAGTTTTAAAATAATATACTCATATCCATATAGGTATTCCTCATTAATTTCTCGATATCCTCGACGTTCTTTAAATTTGATCTAAAGTAGACCAGAACGATGAGTAACTAGTGAAAGTGCTTGTGCGAGACGGTTTCTAATATAACGAAATATGTTCTCTGGTGATGTGGAGGAGACTTTTCAATGAGGGGAAGAAACCTATAAAACAGAGTAAATCCCTTTGGCCGGGGGTAGCTAGTATTAAATGCACGCAGACCTGAAGCGACATTTCATGTGTTGATTGTCTACACATATTCCATGCGTGCGTAGCGTGGAAGGTGATTCGCCTAAGAAACTTGAGAGTGGTTACATTTTGAAGGCCGATACGAGGCGTTAGATTAGTCCTTTTGTATTCTAATGGATCCTAGCCCTTGATTTTCTTTCAAATGGGAACCCTCCCTCCCTCTCTCCCTCTCTCTCTTTAAATATGGTAAGATATGATTAGATACATGTGTAAAAATGTTTACACTGACAAAATACACAAATTAAATTATTTTATTCCATTCTATAAAAAAATAATTTTAAATCTTTATTATTTTACTTCAAAGTCAATTCTAATCATAACTCCCCTCTAAAATTATTGAATTTCAGTTAATATTTTATTTTAGCTTTTGATACTAGTTTGGTTGACTTTTATTTCTGTACGTGAGTCTAGTCTCTTTTTTTCTTTGAAAAAAATTAAATTGAAATTTTTGAAATCGAGTTCAAAGAGTCCGTTAGAATTAAATTGATTTTTTTTTTAAGAAAAGACTTAAATTTTTAAACTGAATTGACAATAACATCATCGTTAAATTGGACAATCTTATCAAAGTTCAAATCCAAAATATTGTAGTTGTTTGTGTAAGTTTAAGTGATGTTGGTCCATTTTTCTACTGATAAAAGAACAACTTGATGCAAGGGATACTTCAAAAAAAAAAAAAAACTTGATGCAAGGGAATACTTAGTTTTTAAAAATAATTTTTTTTTTTTGAAAGGACTTTTTAAGAACAACTTGATGCAAAGGTATACTTAGTTTTTAAAAATAATTTTTTTTTAAAGGAGTTTTTAAAAATAATAATTAGAATGATCGATAGTAACATTAAAAGGTGAATTGTACCGCAGTCTTTATATTTCTAATAGTTTAATGTTAATTTTTTAATTGAGTTGCATTTTACTTTTTCTCAAAGTCAAATTAAATAAAAAAATACCAGTAACATTGACTCGTTAAGAGTTATTTTATAAATAATACTATTCTTGTTTAAATGTATTACAAATAATTTTTAATGTTCAAATTTGAGATATTAGCTTTGTGGATAGTTTTGTAACTTCAAATTCTGGTAAGAACGGTTGTAAAATGACTATTTGCACCATTTTAATAGATAAAATTCACAAATTATGTTTAAGATGTTCATGACTAAAAAAACCACATAATAATGTTCATTTTGACTTGTTTAAAAAAAATGTTACTTTATAATATCTAATAAAATATGATTAGATGTATGTATAAAAAATTGTATTGACAATACATACAATTTAAATCATCATTTTACGTCCAATTTAAATCGAATCAAATAATTACATTCAAATGATTCATAAACTTCCACTAAAATGAATTATGCGGGCGAACACAAGTTTAATTCTCGATTTGTCAAAAAAAAGAGTTTAATTCTTGACGGAAACAATTATCGACTAAACTTTAACGACCCCTCGATTGAATTCTAATTTACTAGAAACCCTTTCTCATTCACAAATAAAAGTCAAATCATATATTTTTCTATAAAATTAAGTCAAATCAAATCATTAATGTTTTTCTTTTGTTCTAGAAGTATTTACATTTTTCCACAAAAAAATAATTGAAACGTTGTTTTTAGTTTTCTGAATATTTTATAATTAATTAAACAATTAAATTGATTACACATAATATTTTGAAAAAAAATCTCTATATTATTTTTCTGAATCTACTAAATAAAAATCTTTGATTTGAGCCTTACAAAAATGACCGTTCCACAAACGCGTGAATTAATTACTCACGATTTTGGACTAGCTACCGTGTATGATGATTTCCACCAATTATGCAACCATCCATCCCATAATCGCGTAGAAGCAGTCACCTAGATGCTTCCAAAAAATACCCCAACTATAAATACTCCCTCACTTCTCTTCTTTTCTCCACACCAAAACAACATTCATAGTTTCTTAGCATATGTCTCAGAGACCTAACGTTCCTCACTCTTCTTCCATAGCCTGTGGCCTTCATTCCCATCTCCTGGTTTCCAGTGAGATGAGCTCTAACTCTAATTGGTCTTTTTCCAATTCCCAGTAGAACTAGTTTCTCTACTATCAATTAAATTCATTATTACACCCCCCCAACATTCATTTTTATTCTTTGAAACTTGAAACCCTTTTTCTACACTATACTAACTCAGAAACAAAACAAAAAAACATCATGGGTGTCAAAGGTTTTGTTGAAGGTGGTATTGCTTCAATCATCGCAGGATGTTCCACACATCCACTAGATCTTATTAAGGTTCGCATGCAACTTCAAGGCGAAAACGCGCCTAAGCCGAACCCGGTTCAGATCCTTCGACCGGCTCTTGCTTTCGGTCAAACCGGAACAACCACGATCCATGTTGGGTCTACTCCGGTTCCTCAGCCTCGTGTGGGCCTTATCTCAGTCGGAGTCCGTCTTGTTCAACAAGAAGGTGTAACCGCTTTGTTCTCCGGCATCTCCGCAACCGTGCTCCGGCAGACACTGTACTCCACCACCAGGATGGGACTTTACGAAGTTCTCAAAAACAAGTGGACAGATCGTGAAGCCGGCGGCACTATGCCGCTGGTTCGAAAGATCGAGGCTGGACTTATTGCCGGCGGGGTTGGTGCTGCTATCGGTAACCCAGCCGATGTTGCCATGGTTCGAATGCAAGCCGATGGGAGACTCCCACCGGCTCAGCAGAGAAACTACAAATCTGTTGTCGACGCCATTACTAGGATGGCGAAGCAAGAAGGTGTGACCAGTCTCTGGCGCGGGTCATCATTGACTGTGAACCGCGCCATGCTGGTCACAGCTTCACAGCTGGCATCATATGATCAATTCAAGGAGATGATTCTTGAGAAGGGTGTTATGCGTGATGGACTTGGGACCCATGTGACAGCTAGTTTTGCAGCGGGATTTGTGGCGGCAGTTGCGTCGAATCCGGTGGATGTTATTAAGACAAGGGTGATGAACATGAAGGTGGAAGCTGGGAAGGAACCACCTTATGCTGGTGCTTTGGATTGTGCTTTGAAAACAGTTCGTGCTGAGGGTCCTATGGCTTTATACAAGGGATTTATTCCTACAATTTCAAGGCAAGGACCTTTCACTGTTGTTCTGTTTGTTACTTTGGAGCAAGTTCGCAAGGTGTTGAAGGATTTCTGAGTTGCTAGATTGATGATGGCGAAGAAGTTTAGTTTTTATGTTGATTCCAATAAACTCTGTTTTAATTTTTGTGTTCTAATGTGGTTGGTTGTTCTAGATGGTAATTTTGATTAATGAAAACCATGATTTTAAATTGATGTGCAAATCTTATATCGGAATCACAAAATACAAGAAAATGTGGTTAATGCTACTTATGATATTCATATTAATCACCTACAAAACATGATTAAAACTGTGGTTAATTAATTCAATTTTATACACAATTAGACAATTTTGAACGTGTAAAGATCTGATGTTATGATTTATGAAACATTTTTTGCCACAAGTTGTTCAAAAACGCTGTGATGCTGTTAGAACATCTAAAATCATTATGCTAGACAATTAGTAAAATATAAACCATTATGAAAAACATTAAACATGTTAAATGTTTTTACAAATCGGGACTTTTGACTGTTTGTGACAGCAAAGCAGCATTTTGGTGTGAATGTATTTTAATCCAAGAAAGGAATTGCGTATACGTAATTATTAGATAGTTGAAAGTTCCAAACTTGTATTTTTCGTTTCATTTCTTGAAAGGAAGGTGCAACCAAAATCTGTAACGAATCTTTATTTACTCTTTTTTAATACTAACAACTAAGATTGAAAAACCAAAAGAGAATGAAAGGAAGCATAGTTTATTTTGAGGTGTAGCGTTGAGTAATGATCCTATTGGTGTAGCTAGTGTTGAAGCATTCCTCCTCACACAACTTCTATTGGTGTCAGATTCAACGTATTGTTTGATTATTAGTGGAATAATTCTGATCTCCAAATCTTTGGCTGCTCATAAAATTTTGAGGCATTGGGACCCAAATCAAGGGCAAAATATGTCATGATCCATCTGCCTGCGTGTGCCAAAACTACTAGGTGCGTGTTATTGTCGCGGTACTATTATTAGTTGAGTGAAACACTAAATTGGGACCCCAAATTATGAGTGCAAAATAATTTGAGATTACAAATCTTTTAAGAAAAATGCTAAAGACATTGTTAACAGAAAATATTTTTTTAAGGAACTTTCTATAGAAATTTATGAATTACTTTGTCAATTGTTTGACTTATATTTTTAAGATGCTTTCTCCTTCCTAAAAAATTAATATTTTAAAAATACTAAATTATCAAAATTTAATATTTTTAAAATATTCATCGACACAAATCCAACATCATTTATCTTTATATAATGTATAAAAATACAAACAAATAATTTGAGAAAGGGAATAATTTTTATTTTTATTTCAAAATTCCTTAAATAATGTCCAACACTAGTTAGCATGATCCACTTGTAAAATATTACTATACCATTTCTCATATATAAGTAATAAAAAATATTTCACACGCTTTGATCCTCTATGTTAATGAATTGAACTCTTATAAGAGACTCTGTTTATTATATATGTTAGAGGTGTTGATCCTATGTATGAGAGGTGTTGATCCATTAACAACTTGGGGAAATTTTTTGTGTGAGTTTTCTAATAGGTGATGGCTTGAATTCAAATCCATACCTCGTCTTAAAATTTTAGACAAATGCTTTTAAAGCCAAAATGTTATCTACAATTTACAAACCCGCAGGCAAGATACTTCCTAAAAAAAAAACAAAACTTTTTTTTTTTTTTAAAGAACAGAACTCTTTTTTTTAGAGGTAAAGAAAGAACAGAACTTGATATTCTTAATTGTTTGCATGAGAAAATATAATCATTTGAATCTTAGAAAATTCATTTATTCATAAAAGAATATAGGAAAAATAGAGAAAATATTTGTAAATATATTCTTAAAAATAAGTAATTTTCAAAATATATTTGGAATTTACACCAAGATCACAAATATTATATTTTTAAATTCACGTTTTTGAAATATTTTTTTAGTTTACATACCAATCAGGCAATTAGACCATTCTGCACCACAAGCTCAATATACCAATTAGGCAATGCTTCGTCATAAGGATTCTGTCTCTATCTTCTTCCTAGAATAATTTGATCTGTTTGTTTAGCTTTGCAAGACCACAAATAATTTACATTTTATGGATGAAAATGAGTTGTTTCTTTCATAAAGTTGCGTTGCAAACGTAATCGTACTCTTTTGCTCTTTGTGGAAAGCTTTTTTTTAGTTGCCTAGAGAAAAGATAAGAGGAAAAATCATATATTTTTTAATTTACCCTAAACGGAAAAAGGTTTTTTTGTTACATAGAGAAAGGATAAAACCACATGAAAAAATCTTTTTGAGTGAAGAAGACTCATATGACATTAATAAAAGAGAATTATTAAATGGAGGGTTATCTTGAATAACAATGAATTTATTCTCGTATCTATAAGAAACAATTAAATTATGGTGATTATATCGGTCTCAAGTCTACAACACTACCTTTTTTAGATATTATTCGCTTTAAATCTTGTATGTTAACCCTTGAAGTTTTGTCCTTTGTCCAAAAACATTTGTTGGGTTAAGAAGTGTATGTTGTTTATAACATTTGACCTCAATTAGTAAGCAATTAAGGACTTTTATGTATAATTCTCCAGTCGGTCGAGATTAAGAGATTTAAGTTTTTTTGAAGGAATTAAGAAATTTAAGTTGTAAGCCATTAGAATTTTAAATTGGATCATGCTAATAAGTGACTAAGCCTTTAAGGCACTTGTTAAGAACAAAAAAGTAAAAAATTTATGTTGAATACTAATACTTTTTAGACTTTTAAAGGGTTAATTACACAATTTTTAATATGATAATATTAAATTTGTTTGTTTATCAAGTATCTTAAGGATTTCTCTAAAAAAAAATTGTATCTTTTAAGTATTTTTTATTTTTTCTGAGAAAGGTGTCTTAAAAATATTGGTTAGCATATTTATCGAATTAAACTTCAATTTGTATTTTCGACTAAAATTTATGGATAACTATGCATGTGCAAGAATCTATCAAATTTCAAAGAGTGGCTACAAAGTGCAAGCTTGATGCAAATTTTTGGATCCTTGGGGCTGTACACTACACAGCAATTGGCTATTTAGATTGAAGGAAATTCCTAGCTAGTTGCAATTAGAGGAGGTTCACTAAAAATATGTTGGGGATTTTCTTCCATTCATTAATGTCTAGATCGATCGTTTTCTACACTGATAGTAGAGTATCAAGTGGATTTCATATTGTACCAAATTTCTTATGAGAATTAATTTTCACCAGTCTAATCTATCCAGCAAAATCAAGCTACTATGTCTATACTGAAAGCATAGAGACAAAAAAATACCAAGAGAAAGTAGCTAGCAATTCTTGACCTCAAATCAAAACTAGTATAATATAGAGCAAGTAAATTCCACTCAACATCAAAAGATTAATTGGGAGGTGTATGTGTGCAACAGGTTATTCCACTTTGACATGTTAGGTTAATCATCATATCTAAACCCAAAAGTGGTTTGAAAGTTACATTTGACAAACTGTTTTCGCACTATATGCTTTTTTCTTTTTACATTACATATAGAAATTTGGATTAAGGGGGTCATTATCAATAAAGGTTACAGAAAACTATCCGACCTTATTGAATATTTATAATAATAATAATTAATTTATGTATAATCTATTAATTAATTGGAAAATTGTGTTCTTGAATCCAAACGATAATGACTTTTTTTTTGGTACAATAGACGAAAAGAAACAAAGAAAGTGAACAGAAAAAAACTATCTAAAAAAGGAAATCCTGCTAGCATAAGTAGCTAATTCCAACCGGAAGAACTACAATAGAACGGTTTATTGGTGAATGAGTTTAAATTGGATTGTAATGAATGGATCAAAATAATTTATTTGTATATTTACAATCCACTTAATATTCACGAATAAAATACAATTCATCCATATTCATAGCTAAATTATTTTTTATCAAAAAATTATATAAATTCAAGGGTGGCTGGTGGTAGGGACAATGAATAGTATATGCAAGGTCCGAGGTTTAGACCTCAGCCACCAGAATATTTTTTTTATTTTTTATCAAAAATTAGATAAATTCAAGGGTGGCCGATGGTGATAGTTAGTTCAATATACATTGGTGCTTCAACGGTTTTTGTGGTGGCGTTCTTGTGGTTTACATGTCAGTGGGCTACGGCGTTGGTGTCAGTTCAAGCAACTACTGGGTGGCATGCCCTCTTTTTCCTCAATCTTTAATAGTTAATTTTTAAATTATTTTTAAAAAAAAAATGTTTAAATTTTGTTCAATGAATTTATATTATCATTTTAGGTTATTCGTTGGATTAAAAGAAATAGATTGATAGGCTCCAATCCATTAATAGTTATTTGCAAAACATAGTAATTGAATGGGTAAATGATTGAATAGCTCTAATTTGTCACCCTCAAAATCTAACTCACAACGAATTTTAGTGAAAGGTTTGGACACCGATGTTAACCACAAGTGGGATATAGACTCAAACCTTAGATTTAAAGAGAAAAAACTTCTTCTCACTAAATCTAATAGTCCTTACATCTTTTGTAGAAGATCCAAACACCAAAGAAGCATGGATGCACCATAATCAATAAATGACATAATATATATGGTGGATATAATATATACTAAAAGAGCGCAACAAAGTCTTATTGTACCCATATTTTGTTTCATGATCACCAAATCTTCAAATGCTCTCAACATGGTCGGTGTTCCCATAACCACCGTGCAGGGTGGGGTTTCCATGGCTGAAACAGTATGGTTGAGTTGATATAGCGGTTAGGGAGATAGAGTTGTAGAGTGGAGGGAAAGGAAAGTGATAAACAATCAAATCAAGTGTAAGAGAAGCACGGATCCAGATTGTATGCGGTCATCGTCCGATCAAAAGAGATATTACAAATTTGAAACCATGCAACATATATCAAAAATCTTTATTTTATCATATGAGTTGTACTTACAAGACAATTCTACAATACCTTTAAAATATGAAGATATATAGAGAACAAATATAATTCATAGATATTAGTATGTCTTCAATTTTTGGGATATAGAATGGTAAAATTTTGTAATCTCAAATATTTGGTTGAAGATGAAATTTGGCTAAAAAAAATTTAAATAAAGATGACATTGTTTTATCATATATTTTTTTTGTATAAATATGTATAGTATATAATTTTGACACTATTAATCAAAATTTCTGGATCTGCCCTCAGAGATGAACATAAGAGTTGCAACGATCAGTGGTTCAACTCCCTCTACTCGTAAAATAACGACAAACATTTGTCATCTTAAAAGAAAAAAGAGAAGAAGAAAAAAAACAGCTAAAGTATTTTAAAAAAACAGGTGAGCTCAAATCTGATGCAAGTTCAAAACTTCAAAGGAAGATGTTATATTAAGACTGTTAATTTGGGAGGGTTTTCCATATACAATGACTTTGTCAAAAAAAATGGGTTGATTGAATAACCAAAATTTGAACTGTAAACTTATTTTTTCTTTGTTGTAATATAATATAACCATGTATGACTTATTCAGCATTTCTTTTACAAATGTTTTATAGTTCAAATGCATTAGATAGTCCTATCTCCCGTGTACTCGATCAAAAAAAATGCGCTTCAATTTTTTTATTAAACACTTGTATTTTTAACGGTCATTCGCCAACAAGACACTAAAATAAACACTGAAGTTGTGACACTAGAATATAACCATTTATTTCAAAGTGCATATACTGGTGCACCATATATGATTAAAAACTAGGAATAAACACTCAATTTGATACTTTAGTTGACCTTTTACAATTAACAGAAAAAGAAAACCTGATACAACTAGGGCTTTCATTTGCAAATTTGATTAGACTAATTATATAGTATGCAAGTAGGAATTAACTTAGTTGACTTTTTTACTACTAACAAAAAAGAAAACCTAATACAACCAGAGCTTTCATTTGCAAATACATAAATTTACTTGTATTCATAAAAATTTGATTTGACTTATATTTAAATAAATACATATACGATGCAAGTAGGAATTAATGTAGAATATAAACTTGGGTTTTTGCTAGAAGACACACATGAATGTGTCTTTTAGCAAATGTCTGTATGATAACTTGCTAAAAGACACCTTCATAAAGGGTGTCTTCTAGTAAAATCCTATAAATTTTCATACTAAGTGTTCGAAATTTGAGTAATAATTGATGTATTATTTTCATGGTGTTGCTAACATTTGTCCTAGTTAAAGATAGTATAAATTGAAAATATTTATTGATAAAATTTCTAAGATACTCCTTCAAGTTTTCTCAATATATGTCATTAACATTTCCCTTAAACTGGGCGGTCAATAATTATTTTCATAATCACCTGACCGTCCCATTTGAACTTGACATTGAAAACAGATTCATAGCACCAAGTTCTTCCCGTTTGAATTTTTAGGAGTCCCGTTTGAATTTTTAGAAGTAGAAAAAGCTTGAGGAATTTGTTTTTTTAGAGAATTCTTGTAAATTGTGTATTCAATTTTAAAACTTGAATATTCAAAATTTTAAAAGTTCAACCAAATTTCTTATCAAAACCATATTTCTTAATTCACCGTTTTAGTTCTTTTAACTTGAATTCTAGCATGACCGTTAAGTTATTTTAGGAGTAAGTCAGACATGAATTAGTCCGTCAATTTCAATTCAGTCCCTCGCATTTTTTTCTATCCAATTCAGAGAAAAATGCGGGTTGATTTTTAGAAAATTAAATTTTTCTCACTGAAGATAGTCCGCCCCTCGCATTTTTCTCTATCCAATTCAGTCCCGACTAAAAATTAACCCGCATTAGTCTTTTGACATTTTTAAGTAGAGGACGAATTAGTACCTGAATCATTAACAAAGGTACTAATTCGTCATAATACGTCCCTAATACAAAAGTATCAGACTAGTTGGATTTATTTTTTTGTTAGGGACTAAATTCAGCCGAGAGAAAATTGTAAATGAGTCTTCACTCTCTTCGCAAAGCATAAGGAGTGCCAATTGACATGTGTTGTATGATGTGCAACACACGATACCTGAGCAAAACCAAATATGTAGCAGAGCAGAGGAAAGGAGCTGTGAGGGAAGGAAGCAAATCAACAAATTCCCGTAACTAGGCCAAATGTAACTGTACATACGTTCATATTTTTTAAGCAGTAAATATAATTTTAACATTTCATAACAACTATTAATCTTCTGAACCAAGAACTTGTTCCTTGAGTTCCTCTATTTTATTGGACAGCTCCTCTCTGTTTCTCTGCAGTTTAAAAAACTTAATTAATAATCTTTAGGTAACCAACATGCACATATCAGCAAATATTATAACCAACATTAGGCACATACCTTGAAAAGCAAATAACGGTAAGTGAACCATAATGAGTATCCAAGCCCTACGACTTCGAACAATTTGGGAATCTGACATCAGAATGAACCAACAAAAACGTTAGTAATAACAAAAGTTGGTTTTTGGTTAGAAATCTTTACTGATTAAATAACAGATACATACCACTGGGATAGAATCAATAGCACCAACGACAGCCGAAGTTAGCCACAGGGCCACTATAGCACCACCACCATAAACCGCAAGAGAAGTTGTGTCATTTATGTCAAACTGTAAAGATTGAAAGGAGAGTTAAGACTGGATTAATAGGCTATGAAGTCATTATAGTAGCAAACTGGTTTGTAACATTTGTGTTTGGTTATTTTGGGTTAACCAAAGTGCACTTAACTAAACAGGTTAGGTTACAAGAAACAGTCTAGATAAGTTGATTACTCATGCAACAGTGCAGCTTAATTCACTATCATATTAGATTCTGCATTTAAAAGATGTAAACGATATATGTTACAAAGAAAAACATACGAAGAACATCAAATGAACACAGACCAAAATCTGAGAGATAGATGGCATGAGAAGCAGAAGAGGTCAAAAATATTTTTTAGTTTGGGGAAGGCTCAAGTAAAATCGTCACGAGTCATTACTATGAAAAAATTAAAAAGCAATGGAACAGAAAAAACCAAAAAGCACAACAATTTTAATGTAGAGTTGCTCAGGTAACCGCTCAGGTTCGACATGAATGCCGAAGTATCATTAAGCACTTTATGAATGCCGTCAAGAAACTGAGTTTCATCATAGCCACAAATCAATCCAACACAGTGGAAACATAAACAATCACAAGCATCTTCCTGAATACACCAAACACGTGAAAAACTTGATGAAATTTAGAGTTTTCTCAGGTAAACAATTGCACAATCGCAAACATCTTCCTGAATCCACCAAGCACATGAAATTAATAAAATTTAGAGTTTGCTCAGGTAACCGCTCAGGTTCGACATATGCCGAAGTATCATCAAGCACTCAAACGAATGCCATCAACAAACTGAGTTTCATCATAGCAACACAACATGGAAATACAAACAAATCTAAAATAGTGAAAAAACAAACAAACACAAACATGCTCAAACTCAGAATTACTACACCGGTGTGCATAGAATTAAACTGATTACAAGTACTAAAAGGCAATGAGATTAAAGTGGCCTTTGCATTAAGCTTATCATCCAGCAAAAATTACACTGAACCTTCTCTCCACAAGTGGAAATAAAAGCAGTCAGTTTTAACAATGTCACACATGAAGAATATGGACCCTCTCCATAGTATATTGTCCCAACCTCTACACAATAAAATCTCAATCATTTGATTAATTTAACAGACGAGAGATTAAGAGAAAAATATAAAAAAAGAAAAACTTAATTCAAATTAACTGTATCAACATATCAGTTTTTCTCTCCAAAAAAAATTCTCTACAAATCAGTTTTTTCTCTCACCAAAACCTAAGTTAAATTTTTGGTTTGTACTCATCATCATCATCACTACCACATAGCAAATCATACTCAGTAATGCCATTATCATTTTTCTCTTTCTGCTTCAGTCGGACTTGCATACACTTCATAATTTTCTTATTGAACAATTCAACAACAAACAAGCCTTGTCCTAATGCTCTATCATATACCATATTTCTATCCATGTCTTCCTCGTCAAAAGCTCAGATATACACCGACAAGTGGGCCTTGGGGTTTCATAGTTTTCTTAGCAGTAGTGATGTTGATTTTAGGTTTTGGAAAGAAAAAACTAATTTGTCGAGAGAGAAAGTTAATTTCAAATTAAGTTTTTTTATTTATAATCTGTCAACCATTGGATTAATTAAATGGTTGAAATTTGAATTTGTAGCGGTTGAGACAATATTCTGTGGAGAGGATCTGCATACATTATTGATGCTATATCATTGAGTTCAACATAACATATAATCACCAACAGGGAAGGCTCGCGTAAAACTATCACAACAAACAATTCATTCATAACTTTCAAGGAAAAGAAAAATGGTAAAGAAAAACAAGAATTTAATCAATTAAGAGTTTGCTCAGCTAACCGCTCAGATTCGACATGAATGCCGAAGTATCATCAAGCACTCTTCGAATGCCATCAATAAACTGAGTATCATCATAACAACACAACACGGAAATACAAACTAATCTAAAATAGTCTAAAGACAAACACAGGCATCTTCATCAACCGATCAAATGCACATAAATTAATACAATATAGAGTTGCTCAGCTAACCGCTCAGGTTCGACATGAATGCCGAAGTATCATCAAGCACTCAATGAATGCCATCAATAAACTGAGTATCATCACAGCAACACAACACGGAAATACAAACTAATCTAAAATAGTCAAAAGACAAACACAAGCATCTTCATCAACCAATCAAACACACAAAAATTAATACAATGTAGAGTTGCTCAGCTAACCGCTCAGGTTCGACATGAATGCCGAAGTATCATCAAGCACTCAATGAATGCCATCAATAAACTGAGTTTCATCACAGCAAAACAACATGCAAATACAAAACAATCAACAAAAGTGGAAAGAAAAAACAAATACATCATCAATCAATCAAACTCCGAGTCACCGCACTAGTGTGCATAGAACTAAACAGATTGCAAACACTACAAAGATAATGAGATTGAAATGATCTCTGCATTAAGCTTATCTAGCAAAATCACAGTGAACCTTCTCTCAACACGTGGAAAGAAAAGTAATCAGTTTTCACAATGTCACATATGAACCAATTTATCAATGCTATATCATTGAGTTATTGAGTTAAACAGAACATTCAATCACCCATTTATACTGCATAGTACTGGGAAGGCTCAAGTATTATTTTCACAACTAACATGTCATAACTAAAAACACTTTCAAAGAGAAACAATGAAGAGTTGCTCAGCTAACCGCTCAGATTCGACAAAAATGCCGAAGTATCATCAAGATTCAAATGAATGCCATCAAAAAACTGAGTTTCATCATAGCAACACAGCATGGAAATACAAATCAATGTAAAACAGCCAAAAGACAAACAAACACAAGCATCTTCATTAATCCACCAAACACATGATAATTAATACAATGTAGAGTCGCTCAGGTAACCACTCAGGTTCGACATGAATGCCAAAGTATCATCAAGCACTCAAAGAACACCATCAATAAACTGAGTTTCATCGTAGCAACACAACATGGAAATACAAACCAATCTAAAACAGTGGAAAAAAACAGGCACAAGCATCTTCATCAATTCACCAAACTAACAATCACTAAAGTGGTGTCGATAGAACTAAACAGATTACACACACAAAAGGCAACAAGGTTAAAACGACTTTTACATTAAGCTTGTTGTTATTCAGCAAAAATTACACTGAACCTCTCTCCACAAGTGGCTAGAAAAGCAGTAAAATTTTCACCATGTCACATATAAACCAATTTACCGATGCTATATTATCAAGTTAAAAGTAAGATCCAATCACCTATATATACTGCATAGTACAGAGAAAGCTCAAGTAAAATTCCAACAACTAGTCATAACTACAAACACAATAAAAAATTGAAACAATGAAGAGTTGCTCAGTTAACCGCTCAGGTTCAACACAAAGTGCCGAAGTATCACGAAGCATTCTAAGAATACCATTAATAAACTGTAGTATCATCATAGCAACTCAACATGACAATAAAAACAGCTTAAAAAAGCACATGCATCAAACTCACTATCACTCAAAATGGCAATAAAAACAACATAAAAAATCACATGCATCATCATATACACACTACTCAGATTAGGAATGCTAAAAGGGAAAGGCAGAGCAACTTTTACATTAAGCTTATCGAGCAAATCCAACGGCAGGCCTTCTCCATCAGAAGGCAACGCTTCCTTTGGGTCTTCATTCTCCACAGTTTCATTGTATCCATTTTTATCAGCCTCTAAGGTTATCACACCATCACGTTTTTCATTGAACAATTTACCAGCACCACTTGAATTCTCCTCAGATGCTGTTGCCCTTACATTTCTAAGGAAAACTGAGCCTGAAATAACATAAAACACAAATTAAAACTCAACACTACATTTTTAAGCAGTTAAAAAAAATCAATTTTGACAATAAACACAATAACCCATAAGCTACAAAAGCTTAATTAACAGAGTAAGAATCAAAGTATTGCATCAATTTTCCACACCATTGCACATGAATTTTTTATTATAACATAAAAACACAACAACCCATTTGGTCCAAAAGCTTAACTGGCAAGATTAAGAATCACAGTATTGCAATAATATTCCACACCACCGCACATGAATGTTTTATAATAACATAAAACGCAAAAATTTAAAACTCAACACTTTCCCTTCATTTCTATGAAGTTAAAAAAAATGCAATTTTGACAATAAACACAACAACCCATTTGCTCAAAAAGCTTAATTAACAAGAAAATTCAAAAGTATTGCATCAAATTCTCCACGCAAATTATTTTTTTTAAAAAATAAAACATTAACATAAGGTTAAATCTCAAACATTTAGAGTTACCAACAAGAAAAACAAGCAAAAGGGTACGCATTGAAACAAAATTAATATGAAAAACGATAGAGAAACGAAATGAAAACCCTAGTTTTTGGTAAAGATTGAAGAACGTACGAGATAAGACTGCATGTTTCGGAGGAAAGGAGGGTTTATGGTGAAAAGCGAAGGAATTGGGAAGTTTGGAAAGAGTGAGAGGCTGAACTATACAATGCCCCATTTGTGAATTGTGAAGGAAGAGGTTGGTGCGTTGGGGAAGGGATTTCTAGCCCTTTATATACAAAATGGCTTCTAGGGTTTTCAAGCTTTTTTTCTCTATTTTCAATTTTTTTATTTCTTTTGTTTTTTTTCCGACAACTACTGGTTTTTCTTTTTTCTCTACTGCCTGACCTTAACTCAGTTGGTAAGAACAATACAACAAATAACCTAGAAGACACCTCCAAAAATTAACACTCTTTTTAATGAGAAAATATGATACTCCGTTACAAAAAAAAAAATATATATATATATTTTACACAATCATATTCAATAGCAACTCTATTCCTTCAAAAACAAAAACTATGTTTGTCCGGTTAAATCAATATTTTATGAAAATTGTTTTCGTCAAACATAAAATCGCTCACATGAATCGGTAAAAGACTAAAATGCCTTTAACAGTAATTAATTGATGTTTTCACTGACACATCGATAGTTAATTATTGTTCTCGCATTGGCAGTTAATTGTCATTGCGATCTGAACTTAGCAACAACCCTCACATATATTCAAAACATAAAAAAAACACAATCAAACTCCCTCAAACCAACTCCATCCATTTTCTTAAACTTCGAGCAACTCATCAATCAAATTACAAGTAAGTGTTCTCAGTTCATATTGTTATCATATTTTTTGTTTTATATGTTAGTTATTTTGAATTAAAACGATGAAATGTCAGTGTTTAGAGTTGTAGAAACAAATGATTTTTAGGTTAGTTTGTGATCACATATTTAAATGTCGTCATTGTCAGTGTTGTTTAGAATAGGTTTAAGTTCAACGTGATTGTTTAAAAGATGAAATAACACAATGAATCGATGTTGTTTATTTTGTACTCTAAGTGTTTGATGAAATGTCTGAATGAGTTTTTAATTGATTTTTTCATTGCTTTTTAGTTGTGTAGATATGTCTGAGAACCCGCATAGGCGCAGACTCAGCAAGGAGACCATGACCAATAACACATGTTGGGAGAGGATGGCGGCGCACCATATGCCTAAGAGGGGAAAGGGGTGTAGGAACCTCGATGGGGTAGAGAGCTCACATCTGGATATGTCACAAGTTGTTGATCCTACACAGGATCAGTATCATGTGACTCGGGAGAGTTCTACAATGATGTCGAGCAGCATTACCGTGTTGAGAAGGTTCAACCTGGTCATAACGAGGAGGTTCGGGATAAGGACCCGACAATCCCACTAACACTTGATGAATTTCACGGAGGGTCGTCTGGTTTATCCTTGTTGCCCTCATTCGCAAAGCATGTTGCTTTCAAGATTTGGAACGACGTCAAAAATGTAAGAGTTTAATATTTGTTCTTGTTCATTTAACTTTTTAATTTTCAAGTGTCATGGTGTTTTTTTGTGGTATCGTTTCTGTTCAATTAACAGTTTAATTTTTTATTTCAAATTCGAGAAAAGTGTGTACTCTGCTGCATTAGACATGGGGATAAGGTATAAGATCTTACACGCCCAGCACATCATCTGCAATGATTTTGGGGTCTTATTCATGCTTCTGGTCTTTTCCCGTTGCTTTTTACAGGGTTCCTGAATGTGAGTCATGTTATGCTTACTTCCCTGTCTGAGAGGCATCATGAGGATACTAGTAGTATTCATTTGCATGTTCGGGAGATGACTGTCACATTGGATGATGTGGTGTGTCTACTACACATCCCCGTTGAATGGAAGATATTGAGTCACAGTAAAAAGGTCTCCCATGAGATAGGAGTTGTGTGTATGACTGAGTTGATCGGTGGTTTTGAGGTTGTTGTCATCAAAGAGTATGGTACTAATATGACTTATTCTTAGCTAAGGCAAATTTATGCGGATCACCTTACATTACCTACTAATATGGAGAATCTAGCTACGAGAGAGGATATGGGGGGGAGAGATAATCGTTGGTTGTGGTGCGTGAGATGTTTCTTAATATACATGCTCGGATGTACGTTTTTCACTAATAAAAGCAACAGACACGTCGAGTTTATATATCTTGAGACGATGTGGTAGTTGAGCACAATGCCTGAATGGTCATGCGGTGGGATGACTTTGGCTTACCATTATCGTAATCTTATATACACTACTAACCCCACGAAAAAAATCATCGAGAGGATACATGACCTTAGTGCAGGTAATAATATATACTTGTTATGTTTGTGTATCCGATTTATACTTTCTTATAAAATGTTAATATAAGTATGTTTGTTTTTTCAAGCATGAGTTATGGCTCATTTCACAAAATTGTATCCATTTGATGATAATCCACTAGATACCCCAGACATTTCACACGTAGCCCGATGCATTCCTAAGAGTGGTTGTGTTAATCTGGGTCGTATCGATTGATCTTTGATCGTATGGAAGTGGACGACGTAGTATTCAACCCCTAAAATGACTATAGGGAGGTCCAGGCATCCATGCATTCAAGGAGAAATATTGGTACTCTAGATGGATTATGTGCGGCCGAGGGAAGATGTGTAGCCACTTACTTGAGCGGGCGAAGAGACAATACGGACACGTGCAATACATCCCTAGATCACCATTATTTATGCGATTTCTTGGTGTTACCCAGGTAGTTCAGGCTTTCTTGGATTCCATGTACACGACATACATCAAAGCAGAGTATGATCTAGTGGTGGGGGTTCCACGATAGCACACACCAGGATACATGGTATGGTTCTATCATGTGTCTCACCAAAAGGTATTGCCACTTATTGACGGAGGTGAGTTTGATGGTCGGATACGGCAAATGTACCAAATCGTTTACCAAGTAATAAAGTGATAAGTAGAGTATTGTATCCATACGGATTGTCGTTTCGTCCAAACAATTCTCGTTACTTATTTTTGTAAGTTTGACGATATAAAAGTTAAGGGTTAGAAAGCTTGCAATTTTTATCTGTTTGCAACAGAGCAAGTTTACTTGTTTTTGGTTGAAGAAAAGTAAGCAGTGGTTAGGATTCTTCGAATCCCCTTTGTTTATATTGTTGGATAGTAAATAACATACTTGTCACATTTATTTATCTTAGGTGGACTATACAAGTGATGAGGCTGTTTGGACGTTTCTAACCTAGTCGGTCGTCAAGTTGCACCTGATGATCGCATGGCGATCCTTACGTGTGGGGCCATACTCTCCCAGTTGATTGTAGGTTTATCCCTCTGATGGCTAACTGCACTTGCTGATCGCACGGTGATCCTTACGTGTGGGGTCTTACTAATTCAAGGGTAATTGAAACATAAACTTAAATTGTCGTTCTAGTTTTTCCCAAGGCAATGAAGGTCAAGGTTCCATTAGGTTAGCCCATATATGACTCTTAGGACACTCATAGCACACTCTCTACCCACTCTTAGTAGTTCTACAAACGGGAAACCCTATCTCGTCTACCTTACGAAGTGTTTTAAGAGAATGGTTTTATTAGGCTACGACTTATTTCCTTCAAGTAGGCACTTGTTTCCTTAATTACTAACTAGTTACATCCTAGGTTCAGGAGAGTTACTGCTCATTCTTAGTAATGTCGCCTCCTAAGTACTTACTACTAGGGTTAACTCTCTTTCGGTGTCTTTCGCTGACTACTAACTAATTACTTACTAGACTGATAGTTGTTAGCACAAGGATATAAATATCAAGATGTAAACATCCAGATAATGATAGCAATATTAGACCTCGTCACAACCTAAGTATCTAATCTAGGGTTGCACCTACTGCATAAATAAACTAAGGAATTTCCTAATAAAACTTAATAGCGAACAAAAGATAAATAAAATAAAACGACATTTTATTAAATAAATATTCAACAAAAATAAACAGAGGTTCATCTTAGAACTCGAACCTAAAAGTATTTAGTTACACATGGTAACTAAAAACAAATTACTAAAGATAAAAACATACCCTAGAAAATCAAGGAGAAGATAGAAACTCTCCCAAGCTCCAAAGTTGCTTTCCTCTTGAACTGCCACAATTCTGAATGAGAAATTCTAAATGAGGAAGGCTAGTATTTATAGTGAGAGTTTCTAACTGGGTTTGGGCTAAAAAGCAGGATAAACCCGCAAAAATTTATAAAATTACGCATGCACCCCTGACATTTTCAAATGCCCAAGGTGTATGCTTCTGTTGCTTTAGCCTAGTTTCTCTGATTTTCGTCGTTTTTAGGTCTTCATCTTCAAATAACTTGCCTCGAAAGTTGGGAACAAAATTCCTCCCTATGTAAAGTCTCATGAGGCCTCTTGAATCTTCATTTTTGGTCTTCCCAAAGTCTTGACAATTCTTCAGATGTTCTTGATTTGTCGATTTGCATGATTTCTTCGTGAATTACTTCAAAAATCCCCAAAAATTGCTATGTTTCAGGAAAACTAGAATTACAGACTCAGATATAGAATACATTACAAAAGTCCTAAAATCATAGGCAATCGTTCTAATACTTCTCCTTTTTGCTGCTAAAACCTACTGAAATTGACTGAAAAACATGTTAAGAATAACGTAAGATGATTTGTCATTAGAGTTGTGAACGAATTTCAATCACTAAGAAACAAGTTTTAAACGAATTTTAGGTTTCAATTTTCCTTCATTTTGAATGACTTCTAATTTTGAATGGGTTTTTGATTTAATGTTTTCTTTGGTTACATGTTTCGATTCAGTGTTTTAGGTGATGATAGTGTTTCAAGTGTGTATAACGAAGTGTGGAAATGGTAGCTTTGAGCATAATTGTTTGTATAAGAGAAAAGGTCAAAGAGAGAGAGGGAGAGAGGATTTTGTAAATGAAAGAAACTAGAAGAGAGAAAAGAGCGGTCACATGATTTTTTAAAGAGTGTTTAATCTTGACCACAAATTTTAATCTAATAGTTGTCTTTTGTCCAAACAAAGGGATGTTGAGTGCTAAACATTCCTTCATAAAAATGAATTGGAGTATTATAGCAAACCCAAACACACACACATATAAGAATTATTAAATAATGAATTAAGATAATTTCTAAGATAAACACGTATAGGAAACACATAAATTATCATATCATAACAAACACATGTATCTATACTATACTATATATATATATATATATATATATATATATATTCTTTTTATAAAAGCTTATTAGGTTAATCTATTGCTTAACCCTAATCTTAAGTTTGATTTCCCTCGAAATCATCTTAACCTAGCTTCCTTAACAAGTCTCACAAGTTCATTTAATGTGGTATTCAAGGATGTTTCCCTCGCAATAGTTGGTGACCTTCTATCTACCAATTTGATATGGATACATAATAAGAGAGACAATATTACATGACATTTAATGCACATTGGTATGTTAAATTTTGAGAAACAAGTAACGCCTGGCTCAAAAACATGGATTGTGGGTTCTCTCATTAAGTAATTAATGCTGAAAAACGAATAAAGAGGTGTAATTAATTCACCCAGTCATGTTGTTTAGGAATATCGATCAAACATTATAATTATGCAATGGAACAAGACTCATAATAACCAGAGTGGGCAAATACCGACTTGAAGGAAAGGTGATTTCTGGAAGTCATATTGGCGAGAAAATATTTATACCAAGGTTGTCTCTTACACCTTCCGGCCTTAGAATTCCTTTCAAATTTTCAAGTTAAATATTATATTCACATTGACAATCTCTTAAAAATGCTGGGATATATTTGTCGTCACCGGTGTTTTCACATGGAAAATTATACGTTGCTATTTCAAGAATTACTTCAAGAGATGAGCTGAAGAAATTGTTAACTGACAAACAGTGGCGGAGCCACGGTCATCTCAGGGGATGCACCTGCATCCCCTCGCATGTATAATTTTACACATGCAATGTTATTGTAGTTTTACTTTGAATCCTCTCAGTTTTCTGTTTTGCACCTATCTGGAATCCCCTCACATAGAGTTAGCACACATCTTTTTGTATTCGTTTTTTGCGCACAAATTTATGTGATGGCCGGTGGAACGCATTATTACTGACGCAATTCAGCCATTCTTCTTCTTCTTATGTATTTAATTCATTTATAACTCATATTTCAGAATTTTTTTCTTCTATCAATCTCATTTTTATTACCTTGTTAAAAAACATTTGCATTCAATCTCTGATTTCTCCTCTTCTTTTCTATATTATAACTTCAAAACAACAAACATTTATATTTTTAGTTTTAATCAAAATTAAAATTTCATTAAAATAAACATTGTTCATAATTTTCAAACGTTAGCGCAATAAAAAGACTGGAAAGAAGGGCCTTGAGTGCTCGTCTTTTCACTAGGATATATAAAGAAAATAACATATTTTGATTGTTTTGGGCTGACTTTTTCTTCTTCCAAAATTGCTCTCAATTTTAAATACAAATAACATATATAATAAATAGATAAAAGTGAATTCAAATATTAAAAAAATGTAACAAAATGTTTACGAAAGCATCATGAACAGTAACTAAGAACCTCAAATAATTTATTAAAAAAAGTGTACCAAATATTATTTTTTTGTTATCACACAAAATATAATGTGTAACAAACATGATATGAATATATGTCCATTTGTTTTTTTCCGTTATCCTTGAAAAAATGTAACAAACATTTACTAATTATTTTTAGTTACATTTTATGTGTCATTGAAATTGATAAACATGATTGGTTTGGTTTGAAATAATTTGAAAGTAACAAACATTTATATTTATATTTTTAATCAAAATCAAAATTTCATAAAAAACATGGTTCATAATTTTCAAACTTTAGTGCAATAAAAATGCTGGTAATAATAATTATTGTTATAATAATAATAATAATAATAATATTATTATTATTATTATTTATCATAATATTACTAAAACATATATTTATCATTTTTTCAAATAACATACTATACTTGTAACATATACAATGATGCAGAGTTTGAACTGGTGTAAAAAACATTATTTTTAGTTGTTTAATGTTGATTATTTGAATCTTTATGTTTACATGTATTGATTGAAAACTACATTTCTTCAAAATGACCAAGTTTTCATATGTATGTTGTTGTTACATACTTGAATATCAAGAAATTGAATATTACGACATACTGAATTTGTAAGTGACAAACTAAGTTTATGAAGATAATGATACACAAAAAACTATGTTTGAGGATGATGATTACCTCAAGAAGAGCGTTAAGTGTGGTGTATAACACCAATCTTATTATTATCAATTCATGTATAACAACAAGGTGTAAAGTGTTTATTTTACATTTCTTACAACATTTGATATTGCATCAGCATGGGTTACATCATACATGTATATGCGTCTAGTCTTCTATGTAGGCTTTCTCAATGCTTAGATTGCCCTCCTTTTCACCACGGGGAAAATCTATGATGTTTACACCTCTGCCCCTTTTACCACCACTAGGAATATTTACGACGATTCCACCACCACCATTTGTGTTTCCGCCGCCACCTCCGTTTGAGTATTTAAAGGGGTTTTGCCATATTGCACCTCCGCCTGACCAGATTGCATGACCGTCAAACTCAATGTATGTATTTGATTCTTCTGTTTTACCAACTGCAAATAAACAAAATGTATAATTTAAAATAAAAGAAGAGAGCAATTATGCATGTATGGAAACTAGTTCATACATTTTTTTCCATATTCGGAAGGCGCAATTGCTACAACATAGATAAAAATTAATGCCCAAAAGCACATGACAACAAACAACTTGATTTTCATCTTTACTAAAACTAAGAGTTTTTTTTTTATGAAAAATGAATACAATACGAGGCTAGTTATTTACAGTTAATATAAGACAAGTAAATGCAATTAAAAACAAAAAGTGCTCATTAAAATAATATATATTGTCTAATAGAACAAATATTATATTTGTGCAACAAAAATATAATTGAATATAATGTTTGACTGGCTAATTGCAATAATAATGGGCCATCAACGCATGTTGATTCATTGAAAGGTTAAATAAGGGCGTTCTTGTAAATAATTTATTATGATTATTTTGGAAGAAAAAATCGATATACTAACCAACAAAACTCATCACCGGCACAAGAAGTGTTAGGCTAAGACTTGACAACAGTTACATTAGGTACAATCGATCAACAAGGGGCCAAAACCACTACTATCTTAATATAAAAGACTTATCTACAAATCATGGTAAAACACTGAATGGGATTGGTCCACCGGTGATAAAAATCAAATGCTAAATTACTATTACTTGTTTGTAACCTTCTGGAAGAAAAGAGTTTCACAATATCCATCAGTTGTTATAATGATTGGTCTATATGCCACAAGATATGATTATTCTTATCCTTCCAAATAGTCTAAACACTCAATAAATAAATCACATGAAGAGTATCACATAAATTTTTATAGTTGCCCGCTATGTAAGTAAAATGGTGGAAATGATAAAAAAAATTGGTAACATATTGATGACAGGTCATCTTACGTTATTCTTAGCATGTTTTTCATTTATTTTTAGTAGGTTTTACCAACAAAACAGAGGAGTATTAGAGAAATTGTCTATGGTTTTGGGACATTTGTAATGTTTTCAATATTTAAGTCTGTAATTATGTTCTTCCCGAAACATAGCAATTTTAGAGTGTTTTTGATGTAATTCACGAAGAAATCATGCAAATCGGCAAAGCGAAGACATCCAAAGATTTATGTGGTCCCTGGGAAGATGAAGAATAAGGAATCAAGAGGTCTCGAAAGACTTTACAAAGAGATGAATTATGTTCCCAAGTTCCAAGACAACTTACATAGAAGCAAACACCTTAAAAGGCGAAGAAACAGGCTTTTCAGTACCCATAACACACTCAGAAACGCCCAGGCGTAGGGAATGGGGCGCTAGGCGCCCAAAGTCGATAAGAAAGTGCCCATGCGCATAGATTAGGGGTCAGGCGCCTAGACCAGTAAGGCACATGTGCCAGCCGACATGCACATGGCAGGGGCGCGAGGCGCTTGGTTGCTTTTTGGAAAAGTCACATTTTGTGACTTTTTGTGGTAGAAAGCCCACGTTTTTAGCCCAAATCCAGGTGGAAACTTTCCCTATAAATACCGTCTTCCTCATTCATAATTTCTCGTTCAAAACTGGAGCAGTTCAAGAGGAAGACTGATTCTAGGAGCTTTGAGGAGGAGTTTCTCTCTCCTCTCTAAGTATTTCTGCGGTAAGTTTTATTTATTTTGTAATTAGTTTTTAGTTACCATGGGTAACTAAATCTTTTTAGGTTAGAGTTCTAAGATGAAACTTTATTTATTTTGTTGGATAATTATTTAATTTAAATTCAGTTATTTTCTGTTCGCTATTTAGTTTTAGAGTATTGCCTAAGATTTGTCTCCTCTGGAGCGCAACCCTATTTTAGGCACTTAGGTAGTGACAGAGCCTAATATTGATATTTATATCTTGATATTTATATATGTCTATATGGGAAGTAATTAGTTAATAACTAGATGAAAGATACCGAAAGCGAGTTGACCCTAGTAGTAAGTACTTAGGAGGTGATATTACTAATATTGAGTGAAATCTGCTGAACCTGGGATGTAACTAGTTATTAATTAAGGAAACAAATGACTTCATGACTTAAATTTGCTCGGTAACTCCAATCTCCTCGCACCTTGGTAAGGTAGACGCGGATAGGGTTGCCCGTTTGTAGAACTATCGAGAGGAAGAATGTGTTTTGTACTTATAAGATTCATAGATAATAGATCCTTTAGGAACACTGGAAACCATACCTTTGAAAATTTAGGAACTCTAATTTATGTTTCAATTACCCCCGAGGGAGCAAGGAACCACACTAATAATCCTTATGAAGGTGGTAGATCCTGTAGGATTGATAAACCTATACCGTAGCACGCATATGAACTTAGTGTGATCAGCAAGTGCAACTTAACAGACGGAGGGATAGACCAAATCTATGAGAGAGGAAGATTCTGCACGTAAGGATCATCGTGCGACCAACATGTGTAACTTGATAGCTGATTAGGTTATCACGTCCCAACGAACTCATCACTTAAATAGTCTACATTGAATAATTGAACGCGACTTGACGGTTCGTTAATTCTGTTCGATATTTGTGTATTGGTTTTATTATTGATAAAACAAATATTCATGTACGATGTTGGATATGTTGTTCCAACATCTTGGTATCTTGTACAATGTTGGATATGATGTTCCAACATCCTGGCACAGTTCAGTGTGCCTTGTTTGTGTGGCTTGGTTTTCGCGAGCTTTATCTTTTTAAGGAAACCATGCCTTAATTCTTGTTCACCATGTAACATGTTTTTGTCCAGAATCAGCTGAGTGATTTGTTCCTAAAGTATAGATAATATTTTAGGAATCTTTGGTGGTGTGTTTGACGGTTCTTAAAGATGTTCCTACTTTTTAGGAGTTGTTATATTTGTTACTAATTTGTTACATGGATCAGCTGGAGAATCTACAATGTTCTGAAGCCCAACAAGACTATTCAGCCCGTGTTGCTTCAGTATATATTCAAGACTACAAGACCTAATTAATTATTCAAGCTGTCATATCAAGATTAGAGTTTTTAGGGTTTTGAGTATTTGTTATTTATGAGTTTTTTCTTGTATTGCTTTGATACATGATAAGGACTGAGTTTTGGTGTTTGTTAATTTTGAGCCTTTCTTGTATCAGCTTGATGCAAGCATAAGCCTGTTTTATTGAGTTGTAAGTTGTTGCTACTCCTAAGATTTGAAGCACAAAGGTAGTTTATCTTTCAAGGTAACTTCAAAATATTGAGTTGTAATCTGATAATCACAGGGCTTGTGATTGATTGAGGGAAGTGAGATGAGATCTCAGATCTAGGAGTTCCTGGGTTGAAGTCAAGACGAGTAGGTCCTAGGTCTAGAGTTGTAAACGAGGATTTTGTTGAGAACTTAGAATAAGGACTCCACTGGTGGATTTTCTTCATGGCTTGGTAGCCCCCACAGTAGGTGTGTTTGTCACCGAACTGGGTTAACAATTCTCATGTGACATTTACCTTCTTGTCTTTTACGTTTTCATCTTTTGTTTATTTTCTGCAAGTATGATGTTCTAAATATTACATTCAACATTCGTATTTTGTGTCTGGTGTTGGAACATCATATAGAACATCTGAAAGCTAACGCACCAGAATTTCAAATTCTAACAAATAAATAGAGGGGATTCAAAGAATCCTAACCGCTGCTAACATTCTGCAACCAAACAGGTATCATTGCTCTGTTGCAAACAGATAAAAATTGAAATCTATTAACCCTCAACTCTTTATGTTATTATTTTATTCCCAAATAAGTAACGTGAATTGTTTGGACGAAACGACAATTCTTGTGGATACGATACTCTACTTATGACTTTATTACTTGTTAAACGATTTGGTACACTTGCCTAATATGATCATCACATATCTACCACTTGTATACCAAGGCAAATCCAATTATGCATTCAAATGCTCCCATAGAAAGCACAACCTACATACAGATGATCTGAACTTTCAGATTGACCATAACCAATCAGACATTAACCTAATGATTGCGGAATGATTCCATGATGTATCGAATTATCTTTCATAGGAAGCTGATTTAATAATAACTTACAAGCCAGTAACAAAACCTTTAAAGATGCCTATTTCTTCCACACCATGTCGTGGTTTTCCAATGTCTCATCTTGCATCACATAATAGAGTGGATGATAAGCCACCTGAACATTTGCTTGGATCAAAACTCCAATACCATTTGTCTTCCACCCCATTATGCAAGAAAATATTAGACAATAACAAGCTACACCCCCCAATTTGCTCCTCCTCCCACACCATATGTCACCACTTCCAACCATCCTCACCTTCTCCCCTCCCCAATGAACGCATATATGCCACCATCATCGACTTGTTTGATGATAGATCATACAACCTTATAAACATGTCCCACAACACACCACCCTTTAGCCACTGATATACACAAAAGAGGGTCTTGGTCCCATCACCCACCACATTCACTAAATTATCATCAAACCAACTCCTTAAATGTAAACCAACACCTCTCTAAACATCGACAATATCCTTCCACCACCTAGACACAACCTGGCCTCCCTCCTCCACCATTCCCTCCTTTTTTTCATACTAATCTACTAGCACCCTATACCAAAAAATCGACTGCTCCATCTGCAACCTCCAACCCCACTTTACTCACAATGCAAAATTAAATTCTCTGATCATCTTAGCCTCCAAACCTCCTTTGTCCTTTTTCCAAGCAAATCAAATCCCATTTAATCCAAGTTATTTTCCTAGAATCCTCACCCCCTAAAAAAACATTTTAAAGTAGATTCAACAAAGGATATTATACCCAAAGGAGCTTTGAAGAATGAAAGAAAGTAGATTGGTAGTGAAGACATGACATCTTTATGCAAAACCAAAGGACCTCCCAATGACAAATTGTTACCTTTCCACCCAGAGACTTGAATATAGTCATATTTGTATCCTTAAGTACTTGGTCATTTCATGCTTTTAACATGGATGATGTGAGATTGTTTGCAGATTCATCATTCTGTCTTTAGCGAATTTGTATCGTATCGATGTACTCTATCAATTTGATTAAACGAATGTCATTTTTTTTTACTAAATAAAAAGATTTTGCTAATGATAAAGATGTCGATATGAGTCCCGTGTATGAATTGTACAATTGTATTATTTAGCGAATCTTTGATCATTTATCCAATATTATTATAGTCATACTTTCAAAAGATATAATAATTAATAATCTACAACAATGAAAAATATCATGTTATAATATGACATTATGAGCTCATTTGTTACGGATTAAAATAAAAGTGATTTTGACATGGAATAATTTAGATATTATTTTTTAAAAATTTTATAAAAAATCAGAATCTATTTTAGATTTGTTTACCTCAATAAAAATTAATTTATTAAAATAATTTAATTTGTTTGGATACAACTATATAAAATGGATTTTTGTTACAAAATTAGTTAAATTTTTAGACCCTTATTTTATCTCTCCTCTATTTTTTTTTTGTGAGAAACTACTCGTAACAACTTCTTTTTTAAGCTGTTTTTAGATTTTTTTTTTATTCTGATTGTTTTTTTTTATATAAAAAAACTGTAACAAACGGATGCAATATTTTTTAAAAGTGATTATTTGAAAAAATGATTTTTTTAAAAGAAAACTATAACAAACGTGCTCTAAGATAAGCAAAAAGCAAAGACAAATTATTTTACAGAGTAAGAAATATTGAAAAATGTGTAATTTTCTGAAAAATAGTTGTGTCTTACCATAGATATTAGATGAAAATTACAGATGAGCGATGGCTTTGGGTGAACAGTGAAGAGCTTTTTTTTTTTTTTTTTTTTTTTAAAAAAAGGGTGAA